>Ga0210378_10000107_pt1 | contig 36885 bp, 31 predicted proteins | sample PLM1_60_b1redo_FD_155465 | JGI IMG/M metagenome (GOLD analysis project Ga0210378, IMG submission 155465) | Groundwater sediment microbial communities from an aquifer in East River, Colorado, USA - PLM1_60_b1 redo | ecosystem: Environmental > Terrestrial > Soil > Riparian zone | place: USA: East... | reverse complement strand
CGCTTCGCCGTGTACGTCGTCGCGCTCTTCGTCTTCGCGGGCTTCGGCTTCAAGACCGCGGTGGTGCCCTTCCACTTCTGGTGCCCCGACGTCTACCAGGGCGCGCCGACGCCGGTCACCGCCTTCCTCTCCGTGGCGCCGAAGGCCGCCGGCTTCGCGATCATGATGCGCTTCTTCTACCACGGCCTGGCCACGCCGCGCACGGGACCGTGGGACCTCGCGGGCACCATCGACTGGGTGCACGTGCTGATGCTCATTTCCGTGCTCACGATGACCGTGGGCAACGTGGCCGCCCTGACCCAGACCAACATGAAGCGGCTGCTCGCCTACTCCTCGATCGCCCACGCCGGCTACATCATGATGGGCGTCGTGGCCCTGTCGCAGAACGGCGCCCGGTCGCTGATGATCTACCTGCTCGCCTACCTCGTCATGAACCTGGGTGCCTTCCTGGTCGTGACGCTCGTCCACCTCCACGACGGCACCTTCGACCTGCGGGACTATCCCGGCCTCTACCGGCGCGCCCCCTTCCTGACGTTGGCGATGGCGGTCTTCCTCTTCTCGCTCATGGGAATCCCGCCCCTCGTGGGCTTCATGGGCAAGCTCTACGTCTTCGCCGCCATCGTGGAGCGGGGGCCGACGTACTTCTGGTACGCGGCGGTGGGAGCGGTGAACGCGGCCATCGCCGCGTACTACTACGCCCGCGTCCTCAAGACGATGATCATCGACGCCGCTCCCGTGGAGAAGCCGCCGCTCCGGCTCGCGCTCGCGGACACGGCGTGGGTGTGGGTTCTGCTCCTCGGCAACGTCCTGCCCCTGCTATGGTGGTCGTGGATCGACGACTGGGCCCGGTCTTCGCTCAGCCTGTACGCCGGGCGGTAGAAGAAGCTGCAAAGCGCATCCCCGGCGCCAGGAAGATCGTCTATGCTGAGACTGGGCACATGATCAACATGGAGCAACCGGACAAGTTCAACCGCGACCTGGAAGCGTTCCTCAAGCTCAACGCCGGCCGATGAAGCGACCCGAGCGACTGGCGTTCCTGCTCATGGGCCTCGTGACCGCGAGCGCCCGCCTGAGCCACGCGGCCGACGAGCCTCCGCCGCCGGGCTGGTACTCCACCAGCGGCCTGAGCTTCGTCATGGCCGCGGGCAACTCCCGCGCCTCGACCCTGGGAGCCAAGGCGGAGGTGAAGCGGCTGTGGCCTCGGGCCACGTTGACGCTCGCCGGCTCGGCCGTCCGGGCCGATGCCAACGACCCGCCCCGCCGCGCCGTGGGCTCGGCCGGCGACTTCCAGATCGAGACCGGCCCGCGCGTGCCCAAGGCCGCGAGGTACAACGCCGGCGCCGCCTTCGACCAACGGGTCACCGACCGTTTCGGGTGGACGGTGGGGGCGGAGTTCGAGCGGGACCGGTTTTCGGGGTTGAAGGGTCGCACGCTGGGCCTGGCGGGCCTCAGCTATCTCCTCGCCAACCGCAAGGAGTTCGTGCTCAAGACTGGGCTGGGGGCCACGCTCACCCACCAGAGCGAGATCGTGGACGACCCGCTCACCCGGAACACGTTCGCTGGCTTGCGCCTGAGTGCCGATGCCGAGCGCAAGCTCGGGGCGAACAGCACCTACGTCGGTGGGCTGGCCGTAGACGAGAGCGTGCAGGACACCGACGACCTGCGCGTGCGATTCGGGAACGCTCTCGCCGTGTCCATGAACAAGCGGCTGGCCCTGCAGGTCGGTGTGTTGCTGCTCTACGACCATCAGCCGTCGCTCGTCGAGCTGGCCCTGTTCGACACCGGAGGCACGGCGACGGGCCTGTCGGTGGCCACGGGTGCGGCCACCCTCGATACGACGTTCACCGTCTCCGTGGTCGTGAGCTTCGCCCCGCGGTCAGCTACGCCGTAGGGTATTATGATCCCTCGCCCATGGGACTGCTGGACATCTTCCGCGGCAAGCTGACCGACCCCACCGCCTACCCCGGCGTCCACGCGGGGGGGGACGTCATCACCACCACCGTCGACGCGGTCGTGAAGTGGGGACGCAAGTCCTCCCTCTGGCCGATGCCCTTCGGGACCGCCTGCTGCGCCATCGAGTTCATGGCCATGACGGCATCCCACTACGACGTCGCCCGCTTCGGCGCGGAGGTGCTGCGCTTCTCCCCCCGCCAGGCCGACCTGATGTTCGTGGCGGGGACGATCGTCGAGAAGGAAGGCCCGGTCCTGAAGACGATCTACGACCAGATGCCCGAGCCGAAGTGGGTCCTCTCGATGGGCGTCTGCGCCTCGTCGGGCGGCTTCTACCGCTCGTACCACGTGATGCAGGGGATCGACGAGATCATCCCGGTCGACGTGTACGTGCCGGGCTGCCCGCCGTCGCCGGAAGCGCTGATCGCCGGGGTGATGAAGATCCAGGAGCGCATCACCCGGGGCGAGCAGGCCAAGCGGCCGCAGGGCGAGCACCGGCTGGGTGCCCCCGGAGACGGGGCGATCGACCGCCGGGCCCGCCGCGTGGCCTGGGGCCGGGACGACGCCGAGCGGGCTCGCCAGGGGCTGCCGCCCCGGGGCGTGATCCCGCTGCGCGTCATTCCTTCGGAGCCGGGCCCCGACACGCATCATGGCTAGCGTCACGGAGACGCCTCCCGCCCCCGCGGAGGCGACGAGCCCCGCCGCGCGCGTCCTCAAGGAGGCGCTCGGCAACGAGGTGCTGAAGGTCGAGGAGTTCCGGGGCGACCTCGCGATCACGGTGGCTCCTTCCGCGTGGGTGCGCGCGGCCACCCTGCTCAAAACGCGACCCGAGCTCGACTTCAAGCTCTTCCTCGACCTGTGCGCCGTCGACCACCTCGATGACGAGGATAGGCCGGAGCGCTTCGAAGTGGTCCTGCACGCGTACTCGGTCTCCGGCAAGCATCACGTGCGCCTGAAGGTCGGCGTCCCCGAGGCGAACCCGCGGCTGCCGACGCTCACCGGCGTGTACCGGGGGGCCAACTGGTTCGAGCGGGAGGCCTGGGACCTGTACGGCGTCGTCTTCGAGCGCCACCCGAACCTCACCCGCATCCTCACCCACCACGAGTTCGTGGGCCACCCGATGCGCAAGGACTACCCGACCGCCCAGCGCCACGTGCTGCGCGAGCCCCAGACGTGGCTGCTGAAGGTGCCGGAGGGGTCGGAGCACCTGATAGTGAACATCGGCCCCTCGCACCCCGCGATGCACGGGACGTTTCGCGTGCAGGCGATCATGGACGGGGAGACGATCACCGAGGCCGCGGCCGAGATCGGGTACATGCACCGGAACTTCGAGAAGATGTCGGAGGTCCGGACCTACTGGCAGATCATTCCCTACACCGACCGGCTGAACTACTGCTCGTCGTTCATGAACGGCCACGGCTGGGCGCTGGCGGTGGAGAAGCTGCTCGGGATCCAGTCCCCGCCCCGGGCGGAGGCGATCCGGGTGATCCTGTCCGAGTTCTCGCGGATCATGGACCACTTCGTCTGCATCGGGACCAACATCGTGGACCTGGGCGCGATCACGCCCTTCTTCTACCTCTTCCGGGTGCGGGAGGAGATCTACGAGCTCCTGGAGGCGTGCTGCGGGGCGCGCCTCACCGTCTCCTACGTCCGTATCGGGGGGCTGGCCCAGGACGTCCCGGACGACTTCGTCGACCGATGCCGGCGGCTGGTCGAGAGTGTACGGAAGTACACCGATGAGACCGACCGGCTCGTCACCCGCAACATCATCTTCGCCCGCCGCTTCAAGGGCGTGGGGACGATGCCGGCCGAGGAGGCCCTCGACTGGGGCTGGGTCGGCCCGTGCCTGCGCGGCTCGGGAGTGGCCTACGACATCCGCAAGGACCACCCTTACTCCGGCTACGAGCAGTATGACTTCGACGTGCCCGTGGGCACGGTGGGCGACTGCTACGACCGCTACCTGGTGCGGCTGGAGGAGATCCGCCAGAGCGTGCGCATCATCGAGCAGGCGGTGGCGAAGCTGCCCGGGGGCCCGGTGATCGTGGACGACAAGAAGGTGGCCCTCCCGGAGAAGGCAGAGGTCTACTCCAACATCGAAGCCCTGATGAACCACTTCAAGCTGGTCTACGAGGGCATCCTCGGCCCGCCGGGAGAAGTCTACGGCTACACCGAGGCCGCCAACGGGGAGCTCGGCTACTACATCGTCAGCGACGGGCGGAAGTACCCGCGGCGGCTGAAGGTGCGGCCCCCCTGTTTCAACATCTATCAGGCGTATCCGGAGATGATCAAGGGCGGGATGCTCGCCGACGCGGTGGCGATCATCGGCGGCCTCAACGTCATCGCCGGGGAGCTGGACAGATGAGCAAGGGGCAGCGAGCGCCGGATTCACTCCGGCGCGAGCGACAGGGGGGGGAGCGCGAATGCGCGCGGGGGGGTGCTTCGAGATGAGTACCCCCCCGAAAATGACGAAAATCACGATCGACGGCAAGGAGCTGGAGGTCCCGCCGGGGACCACGGTGATCCAGGCCGGCCTCATGGCCGGGATCGAGATCCCCCACTTCTGCTGGCATCCCGACCTGGCCGTGGACGGCAACTGCCGCATGTGCCTGGTCGAGATCGAGAAGATGGCGAAGCTGCAGATCGCCTGCAACACGGTCGTCAGCGACGGCATGGTGGTGCGCACGACGAGCGAGAAGGCGGTCCAGGCCCACCGCACGACCCTCGAGTTCCTGCTCGTCAACCACCCCATCGACTGTCCCGTGTGCGACCAGGCCGGCGAGTGCTACCTGCAGGACCAGTACATGGAGCACGGGCTCCACGACTCCAAGATCCAGCCTGAGGAGAAGGTCAGGAAGCGGAAGGTCGTGGACCTGGGGCCGATCATGCTCGACGCCGAGCGGTGCGTGCTCTGCTCGCGCTGCCTCCGCTTCGAGGCCGAGGTGACCCACACCAATAGCTTCGAGTTCGTGAACCGGGGCGACCACACCCAGATCTCGACCTTCGAGAACCGGCCCATCACCCACAACTACGCCGGCAACCTCGCCGACGTCTGCCCGGTGGGGGCGCTCCTCTCCCACGACTTCCGCTTCAAGATGCGGGTGTGGTTCCTGGAGGCGACGGAGTCGGTGTGCACGGGCTGCTCCACCGGCTGCAACATCTTCATCGACCATCGCGACGGCGAGGCGCAGCGGCTGCGGCCGCGACGCAACGTCGAGGTCAACAAGTCGTGGATGTGCGACATCGGCCGGCGCGAGTACAAGGAGATCGCCCTCGACACGCGGGTCACGGGCGCGCGCATCAAGGGCGCGTCGGGCTGGGAGGACGCGAGCAACGTCTCGGCCCTGGACGTGCTCGCGGATCGGCTGGAGGCCGCGGGCGCGGCGTCGGCCTTCCTGGCCACGCCCCAGGCGAGCAACGAGGACCTCTTCGCCTTCCGCACGCTCGCCGAGCGCGTGGGCGGGATGCTCGACTTCCGCGTGGGTGATCCGCAGGACAAGGTGCGGGTTCTCGAGGACGGCGTGCTGTTGCGCGCGGACCGCAACCCCAACACGCAGGGCTGTCTCGACCAGGGGCTGGGCCGGACGGGCGTGAAGGAGATCCTCGCCGCGTGCGCGGCCGGCAAGGTCAAGGTGCTCGTCCTCGAGGGGCCCGAGCTGCTGCGCCAGCCGGAAGCCATGGACGCCGTCGCCAAGGTTCCCTTCGTCGCGGTGATGGCCACCCACGAGGAGCCGATCCTGGAACGCGCCCACCTCGTCGTGCCCGCCGCCATGTGGGCGGAGACCGACGGGACCTTCACCAACTATCAGCGGCGCGTGCAGCGGTTCCGGCGGGCGTTCGCCGGCCCCGGCTCCGCCACTCCCCGCTGGGAGCTGACCGCGCGCGTGCTGAAGCGGCTGGGCGCCCCGCTCGCGGCAGGATCGACGCGCGAGGTGTTCGCCCTGCTGGCCAAAGCGGTGGCCGACTACGCCGGCCTCGACCACCGGTCGGTCGGCGCCGGCGGCCGCGCACTCACGCCGCGCCCTGGAGACGTCGCGACGCAGGAGGCTAGAGCCTGATGGCGGCACGGGTCGTCACCGTCAACCGCGACACGAAGCCGGGCATCTACCCCGTGCTCGTGGGCATGGCCATCACCTTGAAGAACATGCTCAAAACCATGTTCGGCGGGGGCGCCGCCACCGTGCAGTTCCCCGAGCAGAAGCGGAAGACCTCCGGCCGGTACCGCGGGATCCACATCCTCACCCAGCGCGAGGACGGCACGCCCAAGTGCGTCGCCTGCTACATGTGCGCGACCGCCTGTCCCGCCGAGTGCATCTACATCGAGGCCGGAGAGCGGCCGGAGGCCACCATCGAGAAATACCCCACGCGCTTCGAGATCGACCTCCTGCGCTGTGTCTACTGCGGCTTCTGCGTCGACGCCTGTCCCGAGGAGGCGATCTTCATGAGCCGCGAGAACGACCTCGTGGGCACCACGCGGGCGGAGCTGATCATCGATCGCGACCGCCTCATGGAGCGCGCCAAGCTCGTGGAGTACGGGCCCGGCTACCGTCCCACCGACCACGACGTCCGCCGTCCCGTGCGCATCGCCGCGCTCGAACGCCTCAAGCACGAGCACGGGATCGTGCTGGGACCGCCGACTCGCTGACGGCCCGCGCCCGGACGTCGCACGGGCTCGGGAGGCTCTTTATGGCGATCGACTGGAGGCGCGCGGCAGGTGCATTCGTTGCTGCTCTCGGGCTGAGCCTTGTCGGCGCCCCGGGCGCCCGCACCCAGACCATCGGCGGGGTCGGAGATTACTGGGTGATCACCAACAGCGACTGGGGCCACTACACCGCTGCGTACGGCGACCCCCAGTGGGTCAACCTCGAGGAGCTCCTGGCCGGGAACGCGCCTGTCTCCGGGGCGATACGGACCCGAGGCCTTCTCCATGCCGGACCCAGACCCCAGAGCCAGGGAGTCAGGCAGTATGCACTCGTGCTTCCCGCTGACCGGCTCTCCGCAACGGTGAGCAAGTCGCTATCCATACAGCCGGGCGCATACCGCGGGGGCGCCCATCGACGGCTGGGTGATCAAGGACGGCCCCGTCGCGGTCTGGGTCGTTGGCCGTAGTCCGAGGGGCAACGGCTGGAGTCTCGACCTCGATAGCCAAGGCGACACCACGAAGTGGGTCGAAGTGACCGGGAAGCTCGAGCGCAAGGGCGGCGTCACTCGGATCAAGGCGGGCGAGGTCGCGTGGGTCGCCCCGCCGGGCAGGGCCGATCCTTGACGCGAGGGCGGGGCGGAGCCTAGACTCCGGAACTTCCCCGTTTTGACCCTTACGACAAGGAGGCGCTTATGTTGCGCAGGGCTCTCTGGGTCCAGGCCTTTGCTCTCCTCGCTGCGCCGGCGGCCGCGCAGCTGCAGAACGATCTTCTGGACGTGTTCACCGTCCACGCGAAGCCGGACAAGATGGCGCAATTCGAGGCCGTCGCCAAGAGGATCACGGCCGCCAACCGACAGAACAAGGGTAGCGACTGGCTCGCGCTTGCGCAGGAATACGGCCCGGGCCACACGATACGCATCATCAGCCCGCGCCGGAACTTCGCCGCGATCGAAGAGGCCAGCCAGGCCTTCATGGCCGCGATGACCAAGACGTATGGCCAGGCGGCGACCGAACAGATCTTCCGCGAAGTCGACAGCTGCCTGGAAAGCTCGCACAGCGAAGTTCGCCGGCGGCGCTGGGAGTTGAGCTCGAATCCGCCCGCGGACGCCGCGGCGTTGGCCAGGATGCTCGGCGAGGCGCAGTGGGTGCAGACCACGATGGTACGCGCGCGTCCCGGGCAGGGGACGAAGGTGGAGGAGCAGTTCCGCGCCATCAAGGCCGCCGCCGAAAAGGCCCCCCTGAAGGTCACGACCCTGGTGTCGCAGGCCATCGCCGGCCAGACGGGCACTGTCTACTACATCAGCACGCTCCGAAAATCGCTGGCCGAGATCGATGGCGCCCCGCCGCTCGTACAACTGCTCGGCGAGGAGGGCTACGCGAACTTCATGAAGTCCGTCTCCGAATCCGTGCTGACGACCGAGTCGAGCATCAATCGTATCCGGCCGGACTTGAGCAACCCCGCGGAGCCGATCGTCGCCGCCGCGCCGGAATTCTGGCGGCCCAAGCCGGTAGTGGCCAGAAAGAGGTAGCTCTCACTCGATCCTCACCCATCGCTCACCTCTCGGGCATCTCAACCGCCCGTTTCCGACCCATCTTCCCTACGGTCATGGCCCACACCGGGCCAAGGGAGGTGGGATGGCCACGAAGCCGTTCGTGCGGGAACCGCAGCGAAAGCTGCGAGCGGAGCGGGATTCACTCCCGCGGAGCGAGCGGGGGGGTCTGGGGGGCGCGCCGCTAGCGTCCCCCAGCTCAACGACGACCCTGGGGGTATCGAGCGATGTCGTCGAGCTGCGCACAGAGGAGCGCGTCCAGTTCATCGACGTGACGGATCTGGTGGCCGAGCGCGTCCGGCGCTCGGGGATCGGCCATGGCCTCGTGTGCGTCCAGAGCCGGCACACGACCACCGCCGTGGTGGTCAACGAGAACGAGCCCCTCCTCATCGGGGACGCCAAGCGCATGCTCGAGCGCCTGGCGCCGCGGGACGCGCGCTACGGCCACAACCAGCTCCACCGGCGTCGGGACACGGCGCCCGACGAGAGCCGGAACGGCGACGCGCACTGCCGAGCCCTGCTGCTCGGATGCTCGGAGACGCTGGCGGTCGTCGACGGCGCCCTCCAGCTCGGACGTTGGCAGCGCGTGTTCCTCGTCGAGCTCGATGGGCCGCGGCGCCGGACGGCCTGCGTGGTGGTGATGGGGATCCCGCGATGAGGGTGAAGATGATCCTCCCCGCGCTCACGGAGGCGCTGAGCCCGTACTTCCGGCCGATCAAGTACTCGCTTTTCCCGCCCCTCGGCCTCGCCACGCTCGCCGGCTATCTCGGCCCCGACGACGTGGTGGAGCTGCAGGACGAGCACGTCGAGAAGCTCGCCCTGGACGACACGCCCGACCTGGTCGTGATCCAGGTCTACATCACCTCGGCCTCTCGGGCGTACCGGCTGGCCGACCGCTACCGGAAGCGAGGCGCCCACGTGTGCCTCGGCGGCCTGCACGTGACCTCGCTGCCGGAAGAGGCGGCGCGGCATGCGGACACGATCTTTCTCGGGCCGGGCGAGGACACCTGGCCCGCGTTCCTCGCCGACTTTCGCGCCGGTCGCCCGGGCTCGCGGTACCAGTCCCGGATTCGGACCCTCGACCGGGTACCGCCGATCCGGCGCGACCTGATCAAGCGGCACCTGTACCTCGTTCCGAACTCCATCGTCGTATCCCGCGGCTGCCCGCACGTCTGCGACTTCTGCTACAAGGTCGCGTTCTTCGAGGGCGGCCGCGGCTTCTACACGCAGCGAGTCGATGCGGCGCTCGCGGAGATCGAACGCCTGCCCGGCCGGCACCTCTACTTCCTGGACGACCACCTCTTCGGCGACGCGCGCTTCGCCTCGGCGCTTTTCGACGCCATGCGCGGGATGGGCCGGCTCTGGCAGGCGGCGGGAACCGTGTCGTCGGTCCTCCGCCCCGGCCTGCTGGAGAAGGCGGCGGCGTGCGGCCTGCGCAGCCTCTTCGTGGGCTTCGAGACGCTGAACCCCGCGGCCCTGCGCGCTCAGCACAAGGCCCAGAACCTCCATCGCGACTACGGCGCCGCGATCCGCCGCCTGCACGACCTGGGCGTGATGGTCAACGGCAGCTTCGTCTTCGGCATGGACGAGGACGAGGCCTCGGTCTTCGACCGCACCGTGGAATGGGCCATCGACAACGGCATCGAGACCGCGACGTTCCACATCCTCACGCCCTATCCCGGCACTGCGCTCTTCCACAGACTGGAGGCCGAAGGACGGATGCTCCACCGGGACTGGGACCTCTACGACACGCGCCACGTGGTCTTCCGCACCCGGCTCATGACGGCCGGCGCCCTCGAGTCGGGCTATTGGCGCGCCTATCGCGATTTCTACCGGTGGGGCTCGATTCTCCGCGGGGCCGGGACCAAGAAGACCATGGCGGGCCGGCTGCGCCACGTGGCCTATGCGGGCGGCTGGAAGAAGTTCGAGCCGCTCTGGGACTTCGTGATCAAGACGCGCCGGGTCTGCCGCCTGCTGCCGGTGCTCGAGAGCGTCCTGACCGGCTTCGGCCGCCATCCGGCGAGCGTGGCGCCGTTTGAGGCAACGGAGGCCGTCGACGGCAGCAAGCCGGACGCCGCGTAGCATGCGGCGCCCGGGCAGCTTCGGCCGCCCGGCCCGGCGGCGTTATCATTGGTACCGTGGACGACGACCAGGAATACGAGGCTCTCGTCCGGATCCTCGAGCCCTACCGCAACATGCGGATCGAAACCGGCCCCGTAGTCTTGTCGGAGGACTACCTCCGAATGATTGAAGAGGTCGCGTCCGCGCCCGAGAACCAGTCAGGCGCGGACAAGACGTGGGTGGAAACGGCCCAGCGCGAGTTCCGCGAGTACTTCGCCCGCGTTGCCCGCGAAAACTGAACGCTTGAAGCCGTTCCCAAGGCTCGCCGCAGCGTTTGCTCGGGCGAAGGTTCAGTTCGTGGTGATCGGGGTCTCCGGCGTCAATCATTACGCGCAGACGGCCGGCCTCGTGTTCACGACGCAGGATCATGATCTCTTCCTCCCTCCCGATCCCGCCAACGAGCAGAGGGCCTGGCACGCCTGCCGCCGCGAGGGCTTCGACCTGTGGTGCGGCGGCGAACCGCTGGGCGAACCGATGGATCGCGTTCTTGCCGAACAGGTCGTGTCCCGGCGTGCTCTCGTACGCGCAGAGGGTCATGGCTTGCTGGTCGACCTCACGCTCGTGATGGCCGGCTTCGCCTTCGAAGACATCTGGCCGCGGCGACGAGTCTTCAAGGTCGGCGAAGTGAACGTGCCCGTCGCAAGCCTGAAAGACATCGTCGCGTCGAAGGCCGCGGCCGGCCGACCGAAGGACAGGCTGTTCCTGGCCACGCACGAGGAGGCTCTGCGCGAGCTTGGCCGCCGCCGGCGCGGATGGTCCTCCGCCGCTTCGAAGAAGAACAGGCGAGGCTAGATGAGCATCCCGCTCAGTGACGCGAGCGGGCGCGCAGGCGGGCGCTCACCAGGCCCGTCATGAACCCGAGCGCGAGCCCGCCCAGATAGGCGGGGCGGAAGCGCGGCGGGATCTGGTCGTCGCTCCACTCCTCGTAGGTCTGCTTGAGGAGCGACTTCACCGAGCCCCGGTCCATGATCCGAGGCTAGCACTCGGCGAGCGGCGCGCGCGGCCTTGAAATAGAATCGGCGCCCGATGTCCAGCAACCGTCGCGCCGGTATGGCCTTGATCCTCGCGGCCCTCGCCCTGCCCGCTCCACGTATCGCGCACGCGGCTCCGCGGCCGCCGGCGCCCGACCGGCGCCTGGAGGCGCTGAAGCGCGAGGCCGTCGCCGACGTCGACCGGATGCAGGGCCTCTCCCAGCAGATGGTGGACACGCTGTTCAGCTTCGGCGAGCTGGGATTCCAGGAGGTCGAGACCTCCCGCCACCTGGTGGCCGTTCTCCGCGATAACGGCTTCCAGATCCAGGAAGGGGTCTTCGGCATCCCCACGGCGTGGGTCGCGAAGTGGGGCGCGGGCAAGCCGGTCATCTCCCTCGGGAGCGACATCGACGCGATCCCGAAGGCGTCGCAGAAGCCGGGACTCGCGTATCACACGCCCCTCGTGGAGGGCGCGCCCGGACACGGTGAGGGCCACAACTCCGGCCAGGCCGTCAACATCACCGCGGCCATTGCCGTGAAGAAGCTCATGGAGCGCGAGCGCCTCCGCGGCACGCTCGTCCTGTGGCCGGGGGTGGCCGAGGAGCTGCTCGGAACCAAGGCGTACTACGTGCGCGAGGGACTCTTCAAGGACACGGACGTGGTGCTCTTCTCCCACGTCGACAGCGAGCTGAAGGTCAACTGGGGACAGCCCGACGGCAGCGGCCTCGTCTCCGTCGAGTACACGTTCCACGGCGAGCCGGCCCACGCTGGGGTCGCGCCGTGGCGCGGACGCTCCGCCCTAGACGCGGTGGAGCTGATGAACGCGGGCTGGAACCACCGCCGCGAGCACCTGCGCCCGGAGCAGCGCTCGCACTACGTGATCACGCGGGGCGGCGACCAGCCCAACGTCGTGCCCGCTTTGGCCTCGGTCTGGTACTACTTCCGGGAGCTGGACTACGCCCGCATCCAGTCGTTGTTCGAAACGGGCAACGTCATCGCGAAGGCGGCGGCGGCGATGACCGACACGACCGTGGAGTGGCGGATCCTCGGCTCGGCCTGGCCGCAGCACTACAGCCGGCCGGTGGCGGAGGCGGTGCACGAGAACATGAAGGCAATCGGAATGCCTTCGTGGAGCGACGCCGACCAGGCGCTCGCCAAGGGGGTGCAGCGGGAGCTGAAGGGCGAGGAGAAGGGACTGAACACCGGAGTGGGCAAGCTCGAGCCGCCGCCGGAGCAACCCAAGGGTGGCGGCTCCGATGACATCGGCGACGTGAGCTGGGCGGTGCCCACCATCAGCCTGCGCTACCCGGCCAACATCCCCGGGCTGCCCGGCCACCACTGGGCCAACGCGGTGGCCATGGCAACACCCCTGGCCCACAAGGGCGTCACCGCGGGGGCCAAGGTCCAGGCGATGACCATCCTCGACCTGCTGCTGCGCCCGGAGCTGGTCGCGAAGGCCTGGAGCTACTTCCGCGACGTCCAGACCCGGGAGACGAAGTACACCCCCCTCATCGGCCCCCAGGACGCTCCCGCCATCTGGCTGAACCGTGAGACCATGGAGCGGTACCGGCCGGAGATGCGGAAGCACTACTTCGACGCGACGCGCTACCGGACCTACCTCGAGCAGCTCGGGGTCACGTACCCGACCGTCCGGTGAAAAAGGCGCTGGCAGCCGTTCTCGGCCTGCTGTTCCTGGCCGCGACGCCGGCCTCGAAACCCGCCGTTGCCGCCAAGCGCGGCGCCGCGCTCGTGGAAGCCCTGGGCCAGGCCGCGCGCGGCGACAAGCTCGTCGCGTGGGTGTTCTTCACCGACAAGGGGACGGCGGCCGAAGTGCGGGCGGCGCAGGCTCGCACGTACATGACACCCCGCGCCGCGTCGCGCCGCCGCGTGCGCGGGCAGGTCACCGGCCCCACCGTCCAGGACCTGCCGCTCGCCGCCGCCTACGTGGACCGGGTCGCGGCGTCAGTGGTCCGGGTCCGGCAACGCTCGCGCTGGCTCAACGCGGTGAGCGTGGAGGCGACCTTCGCCCAGCTCGAGACCATCGAAGCGCTGCCCTTCGTCGCCCGCCTCGACCTCGTCCGCCGGTACCGGCGCCGCAACGACGAGCGCGCCGGCGAGCCCGACGCTTCCGCGCGGTCGGCCTCACCGACACGGAAGGCCTCCGCCACCGCGATCGACTATGGTGCCTCGGCCGGCCAGCTCGCCCAGATCGGCGTGCCCGCGGTCCACGAGATGGGGTTCCACGGCGAGGGGGTGGTGGTGGCGGTGTTCGACACCGGCTTCAACAGCCTCAACCACGAGGTCTTCTCCTCGATGCGCATCGTGGCCGTCCACGACTTCGTGAACGGGGACGACGACGTCAGCGACGGATCCGATCAGGGGGACGGCAGCCATGGCACCATGACCCTTTCCGTGTTGGGCGGACGCCAGGAGGGCCAGCTCGTGGGCCCCGCCTTCGCGGCGGACTTCATCCTGGCCAAGACCGAGAACACCGCCAGCGAGACGCCGGTCGAGGAGGATAACTGGGCAGCGGCGGCGGAGTGGGCGGAGTCGCTCGGGGCCGACGTCATCAGCAGCTCGCTCGGCTACCTGGAGTACGACAGCCCCTTCCCGAGCTACAGCTTCCGCGACATGAACGGACAGACGGCCATCAGCACGCGGGCGGCGGAGATGGCCGCGGCGCGGGGTGTGGTCGTCGTCAACTCCGCCGGCAACTCCGGCCCCAACGCCGAGCACAACACCCTGGGCGCTCCCTCCGACGGCGCGCACGTCCTCGCGATCGGGGCCGTGGGACCAACGGGCGCTCGCGCGTCGTTCAGCTCGGTGGGCCCGAGCGCCGACGGCCGGACGAAGCCCGACTTCGCCGCCCAGGGCGAGTCCGTTCGCGTGGCGTTCCCCGGCTCCGTGAGCCGCTACACGACCGCCAACGGCACGTCCTTCTCGTGCCCGCTGACGGCCGGCGTCGTGGCGCTGCTCCTCCAGGTCAATCCGGGCGCGTCCCCCGACGACGTGGCGGGCGTGCTGCGGGCGACGGCCAGCAAGGCCGGCGCTCCCGACAATCTCTTGGGATGGGGCGTCGTCAACGCCCAGGCCGCGGCCGCGGGCTGGGGAGCCACGCCCTAGTTTTCGTCGCGAAACTCAAGACCGGGCGCGACGAAAACTAACTTAACATGACTTCTTGGGTCACATCTCGGTTCGGCGCGAAGCGCCGCTTTAGCGAGGCGGTATGGAAGCATTGCGTTGGTCTGAGGCGCCGCCTCGCTAAATCTCGAGCGTGCGGCCGACGCGGCGCCGCACCGCTTCCGCCACCACGACGTTCGCCACCGCCGCGTCCTGGATGCCCACTCCGGTGAGGTCGGCGACGGTGATCTCGTCTTCCGACTCGCGCCCCGGCTTGGTTCCCGCCGCCAGATCCCCCAGCTCCGCCCACACGCCGGCGGGCGTGAGCAGCCCGGCTTCGACCGCGTGATGCAGCTCGCCGAGCCGGAGGCACTGGTCGAGGCGGTCGACCACGACCTTGTCGGCCCGCGCCAGCACCGCCGGCTCCAGCTCCTGCTTGTCGGGGCCGTCCGCGCCGACCGCGGTCACGTGGGCGCCCGGGCCGAGCCACTCCGCCCGTACGATGGGCGCGCGTGACGGTGTCGCCGTGATCACGACGTCCGCGCCTTCGACCACCTCGCGGGCCGAAGCGGCCGCCGCGAAGGGCAGGCCGATCCTCTCCTGCATTTCGCGGGCGTAGGCCGCGGCCCGTGCCGGCGTGCGGTCGAAGACGGTGACCGACTCCGGCCGGCGCACCAGCCCGAGCGCCTCGACCTGGAAGCGCGCCTGGCTGCCCGCCCCGATCACCGCCACGCGGCCGATGCGGCGTCGCGCGAGGAGGTCGGCGGCGAGGGCGCCGGCGGACCCGGTGCGCAGCTCGGTCAGATACCCGTTGTCGAAGAGCAAGGCGGCGAGGAAGCCCGTCGTGGCGTCGAACACGAGGACGAGCCCGCTGCCCGCCGGCAGCCCCCGCTCTGGGTTGGCGTAGAAGCCGGCCGCCTCCTTGATCGAGTAGTACGGCTGTCCGTGGAGGTAGGCGCCCTTGACGTGCACCTCGCCTCGATGGGCGGGGACGTCGAAGCCGATGACACCCGGAAGCGTGGCTTCTCCCCGGCCGAGGGCGGCGAAGGCCGCGCGCACCGCGGCGAGCGCGGCCGCGGGGCCGATGAGGCCCCGCACCTCCTCTTCAAGAAGGACGCGGACCTGCATCGGACGGTCCGCGCGCCGCGGGCGGGTCGAGCCTCTCCAGCTCGTAGAGACGCACCGTGCTGCGCAGCGTCGAGGCGACGAGGGTGATGGCCATCGCGGCGATGGCCATCGTCCCCGCGACATCGTAGAGGGCATAGGGGCGCCCGCCCAGCGTCACGTATGGCTTCACGAGGAGCACGAGATTGCCCACGATCACGCCTAGGCGCAGCTCCGTCCCTCCGACCTTGCCGTAGGCGATCTTGAACACGCCCTCGGTGTAGGTCGAAAGGTAGATGTGTATCGAGAGCATGTAGTAGACGATGAGGAGGCCGAGCGCGACCCAACGGCTCATGTAGGGCGAGAGTGCGAGCCCGCCGAGGAGCGCAAAGAAGCCGTACATGTCCACGATGTGATCGACGTAGAAGCCGTAGCGTGGACGGAGACGGTTGCGGTGGCGGGCCAGCGTCCCGTCGAGGCTGTCCCCGAACCAGTTCACCACGAGAAGGACGTTGACGGCGTGCAGCCATCGGGGGTCGCGTCCCGTGAGGGCGTAGCACGCGCCGGCGGCCACCATCGCAAGGAACCCGAGCAGCGTGAGATGGTCCGAGTTCACCCACGGCGGCAGGCGTGCGGCCAGCCACAGGAGGACCTTCTTCTCCAAGGAGCCGGTGAGGCTCTTCAGCTCGCGGGTGGCTTCGCGGAAGCCGCCTTTCGCCGTTGACGAGGACTCCTGCAGCGCGCGCTCCTTTCCGGCGACAGCATACAATCTCCGGCCACGTCATGCTGGCGCTCTTCCCCGCCATCCTGGCCGTTTGCGCCTGGGCCACGGCCGACCCGGTCCGCATCGCCAAGGGCCGCGAGATCTATGGAATGGCCTGCGCCGCGTGCCACGGGCAGGACGGCGCCGGCAATCCGGAATGGGAAAGCGCGGTGCGGCCGGTCTCCTTCGCCGATTGCGGCACCACCGCCGAGCCGGCCGAGCAGTGGGAGACGATCGCCAAGAAGGGCGGCCCTGCCCGCGGCCTGTCTTCGGTGATGCCCGCCTTCGGCGAGGCTTTCACGCCCGATGAGATCGGCGCCGTCGTGGCGTATCTGCGGACCTTCTGCCCGCCGGCCGACGAGTACCCGCCCGGCGACCTGAACTTCCGGCGCCTGCTCGTCACCGGCAAGGCGTTCCCCGAGGAGGAGGTCGTCCTGAGCGTCGCCCATCGTCCACATCGGTCGGCGCGGCAGACCGAGCTCGAGGTCTCGTACGAGAAGCGCATCGGGCCCCGCTTCCAGTACGAAATTACCCTCCCGTTCCGGACCCAGGCCAGTGGCGGCGATGGCCGAGGTCTGGCCGACGTGGAGCTGGAGGGGAAGCAGGTGCTGCACTTCGACCTCCGCCGGCTCGAGATCCTCTCCGCCGGCCTGGGGGTGGCCCTTCCCACCGGCAGCGAGAGCAAGTCTCTCGGGGCAGGAACAGTCACCTTCTCCCCCTTCCTCGCCTACGGCAAGGGATGGGGCGGGACGCTGCTCCAGGCCAAGGTGGAGGCCCGGTTACCGGTCGACCGCGACCGGGCCGACCGTGAAGTCGAGTATGCCGTGGCGCTGTCCCGCGCACTCGGACCGAGAACGATCGCGTGGACGCCGGCGGTCGAGCTCGCGGGGGCCTGGAACGAGAGGACGAAGCGGCACGAGTACGGGGCGGTGATCGAGGTGTCGAAGCCCCTCAACAAGCTGGGGCACGTCATCGCATCGATCGGGGTGGCGGTCCCGATCCGCCCGCGGGAAGAGCGATATCGGATCCAGGCGTACCTGCTCTGGGACTTCGGGGATGGCCCCTTCTGGCAAGGGTGGTGAGGGCAAGCCGCGGCCCGGAGCGCTGAGGTTCAGGACACGGCCTGGGCCAGCCGGGCCGCATGCGCCTGGACCTTCCGGATCGCGTCCGCGATCTGGTCCATGTCGGTCCGCGGGCCGAGCAGCATGGTCTGTCCGTGCCAGACCGCCTCGCCGCAGAGCTGGTCGTTTTGCGGGCACGAGCTGCGCTCGCGCCAGCCGGCGAGCTGCTCCTTCGAATAGATCCGCTGGTATCCGCGCGTGGCGAACGTCTGCTCCAGGAACGGCTCCCGGTTGAGCGGTGAGTAACCCGGGGAAGCGGGGACGCCTTCGGCCCGGAGCGCCTTCAAGAACGACGCGCGCGTCAAGCCGGCGAAGGCGGCCTTGTCGTACCGGAACATATAAATGTGGTAGGCGTTGCGCGTGCAGCCCGCGTACATCCGGGCGGGCCTGATCCCCGGGATCTCCTTCAGCAGGCCGGTCAGATAAGCGGCATTCTCGTCGCGCCGCTTCGCTTGCTCCTCGAGGCGTACCATCTGCGCCAGCAGCAGCGCGGCCTGGAACTCCGTCATCCGCAGGTTCGCACCCGAGGTCCGGTACGTGAAGTCGGCGCCACGCTGCCGGCGGCCACGGCTGTTGTTGTGGAACTCGTAACACGCCTCGACGAGCGACGCGTCGCCGGTCAGGATCGCGCCGCCCTCTCCGGCATTGAGGTTCTTGCTGGCCTGGAAGCTGAAGCACCCGGTCTTGCCCCAGGTCCCGAGCTTCCGCCCGCGCCACTCGCCCAGGTGCGCCTGGCAGGCGTCCTCCACCACGGGCAGGCCGTGCCGGCCGGCGACCTCCAGGATCGTGTCGAGGTCGGCGGCCGAGCCTCCGAGATGGACCGGGACGATCGCACGCGTGCGCTCGGTGATCGCCGCCTCCACCTTGCGCGCGTCGATCTGGAACGTCTCGGGATCGGTGTCCACGAAGATGGGCAGGGCATGCAGGAGGAGAACGACGTTGACCGTCGCCACGAACGTGTACGGGGGGACGATCACCTCGTCGCCGGGCCCGACGCCGAGCGCCTGGAGCGACACCAACAGGGCGCTCGTGCCGTTGGCGGTGGCCAGACAGTGCGCGGACCCGGTCAGCCGGGCGTATTCGGCCTCGAAGCGGTCCACCTGCTTTCCGCCCACGCGGAACCACTCGCCGCTACGGATCACCTCGGCCAGCGCGTTCTCCTCGCGCGTATCCGCCACCGGCCACGAGGGGAAGGGCTCTTTCCGTACCGGCGTGCCCCCGAGGATCGCAGGGTCCATCGGCGCGTGGCCGGAAGGGTCCGCGGCACGCGTCCGGTGCCGGCTCAGGGCCGCCGCGCCCGAGAGAGCCGCGCCCATGAAACCCCGACGGCTGAGCTTCCTGCTCATGCTCTTCCTCCGCTCATCAATTCGCGGATCTTCCCGTGGATCAGCTCCTCAACGGGCTCCGCGAACGGGCCGGGCCCGCCGTAGTAGATCATCGCGCCGCCCGCTTCGTATCCTCCTTCGCGCAACACGCGCAGGGAGGGCACGTACCCGAACACGTCGTTGCTGTACGCGGCGACCCACAGCCTTTGGCCCGCGTAATCCCTCTTGAGGCGCAGCGCGTAATCCACGACCACTTCGCCGCCGAGCGCCACCAGCGTCAGGCTCGCTCCGAAGCGCCAGACCTGCACGGGCTCCGCCTGCGCGGCGGGCAGGCGGCCGTCGCGGTCGAGCGCGTCGAGCATCAGGCGGGCGTGCCGGCGCACGTACACGTCCGCGTCGTCGAGCCGCACCTCCCACTCACGACGTTCCGGGGTGGGCGCGAACGGCAGATCCACGACGCCGTAGGCCGGTCGGAGCGGTCCGGATACGGGGACGAGAGACCGCCGGGCCCCGTCGACCGCATCCGCCAGCGCCGTGCCGTGGCGCTCCACGAGCTCCATGGTGCCGCGCGGCTTCGGGTTCACATCGCCTCCGCAGCCGGCCACGAAGAGCGCCGTGACACCCGGGTGTCGACGTTCCAGGACCGCCTGGGCGACGCCGGCGTAGTCGCCGTGCAGGCGACAGTTGGCGTCCTGGAGCGTCGTGTTGTGGCAGGCGTAGCCGAAGACGATGGCCAACGGCCGGCCCGACCGCTCGTTCACCTCCAGCACCGGCACTGCATGGTCCACCGGACCGTCCGGCGTGAACTGGACGCGGCGGTTGGCGGCGAACTGAGCCCGGCCTTCGCCGATGGCGAGGGAGACCGGCCGCAGGCGGTGGAGCGCATCGTCGATCACGTCCGTGATCTTGCGCTCCAGGCCGTGCGTGTACTCGCGTATGGCGGCGACCCGCTCCGGCGACAGGTCGTACGCGACCGAAAGCATGTCGCCCGTGACCGGGCCGCTGTGCGTGTGGCTCGCGTTGATCAGCAGCCCTTCGCGTGCGACGCCGTGGCGGCGCCGGACGGTCTCCGCCACCCGCGCGGCAAGAGACGCCGTCACGCCGAGCAGATCGAGGGTCACCAGGACGGCCCGCGTGCCGCGCTCGTCGTTAAGGGCCAGGGCCTTGGCGTGCAGAGGCAGTCCCACCCCTTCGGCCGCGCACGTACGGACGCTGTAGCCGGCCATCCAGATTCCGGCCTCGGGCGTGATGTCCACGGTGGCGACGCCGGCCCGCCAGCGGGCGCGGGGCCGGAAAGCCTGGCTGGCGGCGGCGGCCATCAGCGTGAGGAAGTCGCGCCGTTGCATGTGTGAGACTATGCTCTCCTTCGCCGTGAGCCGCCAACCGACTACACGCCTCGTCTACTCGACCGGCGGCGAAGCTCCTGCCGAGACGAAGGCCGAGAAGCCGGGTGTGGACGGCAGCCGGATCCGCATCCGTCTCGACCGCCGGGCCTCGGATCGGGTCGTCACCGTCATCACCGGCCTGCCCGGACCAGCGGCCGAGGTCGCGGCGTTGGCGAAGGCCCTGAAGTCTGCGTGCGGCACGGGCGGGACCGTGAAGGATAGCGCCCTCGAGCTGCAGGGCGACCACCGCGAGAAGGTGGAAGCCGCTCTGCGGGCGCGCGGCTTCCGGTCCAAGCGCTCCGGGGGATGACGAGATCCGGTCCGCCGCGGCGTGCTATGCTCGGCCGACGCGCTCGTAGCTCACTCGGATAGAGCACCAGGCTTCGAACCTGGGGGTAGGGGGTTCGAATCCCTCCGGGCGCGCCAGCTTACAGAGACAAGCGCTCTTCCATGCGCGGTGTCGTAACGCAGCCCTCGCGCCTCGCCCTGAGGTTGCTGGTCGGCTGCCTGCTCGCCCTCGCCGGCGCGCCCGAGGCGCAAGCCCAGGCGCCGTACCTCGTCAAGGAGATCAACCCGGTTCCGGGAGGTCGCGCGGAAGGAATGGGCGGCGGCCGCCTCGTGCCCGTCGGCAGCGTGGTCTTCTTCAACGGCTGCGACGAGGCCCACGGGTGCGAGCTGTGGCGCAGCGACGGCACCGCGTCGGGCACGACGCTGGTCAAGGACATCAACCCGGGCACCGGGTACTCCTTCCTCGACCAGCTCACGAACGTAAACGGCACCCTCTACTTCCTCGCGTACGAGCGCATCCACGGCCTCGAGCTATGGAAGAGCGATGGGACGGCGTCCGGGACGACTTTCGTGAAAAACACTTACCCCGGTTCTGCGGATTCCACCGCTACGTATCTGACGAACTTCAACGGCACGCTGTTCTTCGCGCTGTACGGCGAGCTATGGAAGAGCGACGGAACCGAGGCCGGCACGGTACTCGTGAAGCGCCTCGACTCGTTGCCAGGAACCGACGTGTCCCGGCTGACGGTCGTGAACGGCATGCTCTTCTTCGCCGCCGGCGATGCGGCGATCGGGGAAGAGCTGTGGCGGAGCGACGGAACGGCCGCGGGGACGGTGCTCGTGAAGGACATCGCGCCGGGGACCGTTGGCTCGCGGCCGACGGAGCTCACCGACGTGAACGGCGAGCTGTTCTTCAAGGCCAACGACGGTGCGACCGGAGACGAGCTGTGGAAGAGCGACGGGACGCCCGCCGGGACGGTAAGGGTGAAAGACATCCATCCGGGCGCCGCCGGCTCCGGTCCATGGCAGCTTGAGAGCGTGAACGGGACGGTGTTCTTTGCGGCCGATGACGGCACGAACGGGTCCGAGCTCTGGAAGAGCGACGGTACCGCGGCGGGGACGGTGATGGTCAAGGACATCGATCCCGGCGCCGCCCCCTACAGCCCGACGCTCCTGACCGACGTGAACGGAACGCTCTTCTTCCTGGCGAACGACGGAACGCATGGGCAGGAGCTCTGGAGGAGCGACGGCACCGCGACGGGGACGGTGATGGTGAAGGACATCAACGCGGGCGCCAACGGCTCCTACCCGTTCTACCTCGTGAACCTGAACGGAACGCTCTTCTTGACGCCTGACGACGGCACGCACGGAAGCGAGCTCTGGCGCAGCGACGGGACGGACGCGGGGACGGTGATGGTGAAGGACATCAACCCGGGCGCCTCCAGCTCTCCCAGGTATCTCACGAACGTGAACGGGACGCTGTTCTTCACCGCGGACAACGGAACCAACGGGGAGGAGCTGTGGAAGAGCGACGGGACGGAGCCCGGCACCGTCCTCGTGAAGGACATCGACCCGGCCGCCGGAGACTCCTCGCCGTCGGCCCTCACCGACGTCGGCGGGACCCTGTTCCTCATCGCCGACGACGGGACGAGCGGGCGAGAGCTATGGAGGAGCGACGGAACGGAGCCCGGCACCGTCCTGGTGAAGGACATCCGCCCGGGCGCGGCCGGCTCCTTGACGGCCGGGTTGGGGTATCTCACGAACGTGGGCGGGACGCTGTTCCTTTCGGCGTACGACGACACGAACGGCGTCTCACTGTGGAGCAGCGACGGAACGGCATCGGGAACGGTGATCGTCAAGAGCTTTCCCTCCGGTTCCCCGGGCTCGCCGCCCCGGTTCCTCACAAACGTCAACGCTACGCTGTTCTTCACGGCGGACGACGGGACGAACGGGGCTGAGCTGTGGCGAAGCGACGGGACGCCGGCCGGGACCGTCATGGTGAAGGACATCAAGGCGGGCCCCAGCGGCGCCTTCCCGTTCCTCCTCACGAACGTGAACGGGACGCTGTTCTTCACGGCAGACGACGGGACGAGCGGGCGAGAGCTCTGGAAGAGCGACGGGACGCCGGGAGGGACGGTACGCGTGAAGGACATCAACCCCGGCACCCCGAGCTCGACCCCCTGGGAGCTCGTGAACGTGAACGGGCTGCTGTTCCTGAGGGCGGATGACGGTACGCACGGATATGAGCTCTGGCGGAGCGACGGGACGGAGGCGGGCACCGTGATGACGAAGGACATCGCCCCGGGCACTTCCGGCTCCTCCCCGCAGAATCTGACGAACGTGGGCGCAGTGCTGTTCTTCACCGAGTACAGCCCGAACACAACCGAGCTGTGGAAGAGCGACGGAACGACGGCGGGGACGGTGATGGTGAGGGCCATCCCGGGTTCCGCATTGCGCCTCGCGAACGTGAATGGCACGCTGCTCCTGCTGATGACGGATCAAGCAAACGGCTTCGGGGTCTGGAGGAGCGACGGTACGTCGACAGGCACGGTGCTGGTCAAGACCATCAACCCGCGAGGGGCCGGCTCCGATCTCCCCAGCCTCGCCAGCGTCAATGGCGTGCTCTCCTTCATGGCCGACGACGGAGTGCACGGTGGAGAGCTGTGGCGCAGCGACGGCACGACCGGGGGCACCTTCCTCGTCGCCGACCTCTACCCGGGGATCTACGACTCTGTTCCCAAGGAATTGGCCGTGGCCGGACCGAGGCTCTTCTTCTCCGCCGACGACGGCGTGGTGGGGAGGGAGCTGTGGGCGATCGGGAACCTGGGGGCCGACCTGGGCATCGTGAAGGAGGACGGAGTCACGTCGGTGATGGCCGGGCAAACGGTGACCTACACCATCACCGCGACGAACTTCGGACCGGCGGCTGCGCCCGGCACGTCGGTCACCGACAACCTGCCCGTGGCGATCACAGACGCGAGTTGGACCTGCACCGGCGAGGGAGGCGGGACCTGCACGGCCAGCGGCTCGGGCAGCATTCACGACATGGTGAACCTGCCGACGGGAGCGTCGATCACGTATACCTTGACGGCGACCATCAGCCCATCAGCGAGTGGCAGCGTAGGCAATACGGCTTCGGTCGTGCCCCCCGGTGGTGTGAGCGACCTGAACGCGACGAACAACTCCGCCACCGACACGGACGTGGTCTTCACGCCCGCCGACCTGGCGATCACGAAGACTGACGGCGAGGCCACGGCATCGCCGGGCGAAGTGCGCACATACACGATCGTCGCATCCAACGCCGGTCCCAATGCGAGCGGAGCCACGGTGACGGATACGGTGCCGCTCGCGCTCACGGGAGCGAGCTGGACGTGCGCGGGCAGCGGAGGCGGAACCTGCACGGCCGGCGGCACGGGGAGCATCAACGATACGGTGGATCTGCCGGCCGGGGCCTCGGTGACATACCTGCTCACGGGGACGGTCGGTGCCAATCCCCAGAGTCTCCACAACACGGCGACGGTCGATCCGCCCGCAGGCATCACGGACCCGAACACTGCCGACAACATCGCGACCGACGACGATCTCCTCGTGTGCCTCGGAGAAGCGGTGATCGTTCCCGACGGCCGGGTCACGGAGGGGTCGATCGCGGGAGGAGCGACGCGCTGGTTCGGCGTCAGCCTGACGATCTACAACTCCTACTCGATGGAGTTCAAGAGCACGACCGGCGGCCCGCCCCCGTGGACACTGACGGTCTTCAAGGGCAACGACGGTTGCACCGGCTCGAGCACGGTGACGACGCACGACACGTCGGACGCCGACCCGCCAGGCTCGACGCGAATCAGCTTCGAGGCGACCGGAAACGAGAGCTTCTTCCGCGCGAGATTGGTGAACGGCTCGGCCTCACCCATTCCGCTGTCGTACAGCCTGTCGGACACCACCATGTACAGTGCCGCGTGGAGCACCAACGGGTCTTTTGACACGTTCTACTCGTTCCAGAACACCACGAACACGACGCTGCACGGCCTGCTTTCGTTCTTCCTCACGACCGGTGGGTTGGAGGGCATCATCCCCGTCACGCTGCCGCCCGGCCAGACGCTCAGCACGAACACGGTGGCGCTCGCTCGCACCCGCAACCTGACGGGGACGGTGAAGCTGACCCACGACGGGCCGCCGGAGGGCGTCCTGGCCGAGGCGGCGATCGCGAACTTCTCGCTCAGCCCGGCGTACGTCCAGCCCGTGAAGTTCCAGGCCGTGCGGGAAACGCGGTAGAACCGAGCGCTCGTCGCCGAACTTCACCGCCTTACCTCGCGCTCGAGCCGCTCGAGCTGGGGCTGTAGCGAGCGGCGCCGGAAAGTGCTATCGTACTTGCGGGTCGCGCGCCTGTTGCAATAGCACCGGCGTCCTTCCCCGACCCCAGCGCCTCTGGCGTCCCCTCCAAGGCCAACCCCCTCCACGGCGGGGTGGTGTGCTTATGGGCTTTGAGCTGATGATTCACCCTGAGGAGAGCAAGGCCATCACGGCGCTGCTGTGGACGACGGGCGCAGACCCCCGACTGGTTGTGGTCAGGCGGTTCGTAGATGAGCCGGAACTAGGGTCTTGGCTCAAGGACGTCGCCGGCCAGTACGGCAGTCAGGATCTCGCCGTACGCTGGACAGACAAGCTCAAGAGCGACGGGACTCTCGCGCGGTTTGTCGCGGAGTGCCTTGACAGGGTGGCTCCGTAGGTCGACACAACTACCCGCGCCCCATGACCCACCCATAAGCGCTTTCAATCCGGGCTGGTCGCGCGTGTGCGCGCCCGGGTCGTGCGCGAGGGACGGATCCGGGTCGGCGACCCCGTCGTCCTCCGGACCTGAGAAACGAAGGGGGGCGGCCACAGCCGCCCCTCGTTTGCGTGATGCGCGTCGCTCAGAAGAACGGCACGAACAGCCGGACCTGATACGACAGGTCGAACGGCTCCGGCGGCAGGAACAGCTCGTAGGTCGTTCGTCGGATCGGGAAGACGGGCCGTGACGACAGGTCCGTCTCGCCCGGGTCGGGGACGACCCCTCCCTCGGCCACGCCCACCAGCGAGTCGCTGCGCGCGGTCGCCCCGTATTCGAACGTCGCCGCGCCGCCCTTGATGAGGCGCACACTGAAGTAGTTGGGCTCGTCCGAGAAGAACTCGGGAATGCTTACGTAGTGGATGATCGTGAAGAGCGATCCCCGGTCCACGATGACGAGGCCGGTGGTCGCGTCGAAGTCGTCCCACAGCGGCGCGATGCGGGGCGGCGCCATGTGGGCTCCCCCGCCCAGGAAGTCGAACAGGCTTTCCCCGAAGTCGACGTCGCCCGCGCCAAAGGTCAGGTTCCCGTCGGAGTTGACGAACACGCTCGTATGGTTGCTGCCCTGGAACGGGAAGCTGAAGCCGATCTGGACCTCGTGGCTGGTGTCGTTGCCCGCGGGCAGCAGCTCGCCCCGGTAACGGTTGATGCTCAGCACGTAGCGCCCGCCCTCTGCGCCGCCGCCGTTGAAGTCCAGGTCGGGGTAGGCGCTCACCGCCACCGCGAGGTTGATGTCGGCGCTCGCCTGGACCAGGATCCGCGAGCGGAACCCGCCGCCATCGTCGTCGTCGGCCAGGAGCAGCGCGCCGCTGTCGGCGTCGAAGAGGCCGAGCGTGGTGTCGAACTCCCCGCGGACGAGCTCGATGGCCAGGATGTCGCCCGCCTTGGCGCTGAAGCGGTAGTAGTCCACGTCCCCGCCAACCGGATCCACCGCCGAGAAGTTGCGCTCGGAGACGGTGTGGAACGGCAGTTGGATGCGCTTGGCATGGGCGAGATCGTCGTTGGGCTCGAAGACGTCCCGGAAGCCCCGCTTGAAGTCCGTGTAGGTCAGATCGGCGTCGGCGAGGTCGTTGTCGCCGGCGGTGAAGATCTCGAAGGCCGCCGTCTCGCCTTCCATGTCGATCGAGTCGTCGTCATGGTGGCCGTGCCCGCCCCGCAGGTTCTCCTCGTTCTCGAAGCCGGAGGTGACCGCGCCGCCGCAACTGAGCCCGGCCAGTCCGTTGGTGGCGGTCAGGGCCCCGTACTCGACCTTGGCCGAGTTGGAGAAGCGCTTGAGGACGATGTCGAAGCTGTTGGCGCCGATGCCGCCTCCCGTCGCGGGGTCGAACTCCGGAACATCCCGGAAGTGCACGGTGAAGGAGCTGGAGGTCTGGTCGAAGCTGATCTCCCCTCCGGCCTCCGGGTTGAAGTCCCTCCAGAGCGCGGCGATGCGCGGCGGGCCGGCGAGGAACTCGGACACCGACTCGCTGAAGTCGCTGTCGCCCTTGCTGAAGCTCAGGCTGCCATTGGAGTTGACGAACACGCCATCGAACGCCTGGCCGCACACCTTGAACGTGAACGGCAGCGCGAGGTCCACGAAGTCGTCGTCGCCCAGGGGCAGCGGCTCGCCGGGACGGAAGGCGTTGAAGATCACGTCGACCCCGATCGTGGGGACGGCGGCCACGGAGGCCACCGGCGTGTACACGGCCGGGTCGTCAGGAGTGGCGAGGCCGTTGGACTCCCCGGCGCCGTTGTAGAACTCCTCGCGGTTGGGAAGGGTCACGGGGGGCGTGCTGAATTCGCCGGCCAGGATCTGGTCGACGTAGACGGCGTAATTCGCTCCGGGGGTGAGGCCGTTGAGGCGGTACATGCCGGCCAGCGGATCATTGGACGCTCCGGCCGTGAAGTCGCCCGACAGCGCCGACACCGCGTCCACGAACGGGGCGGCCACGTTGCGGGCGATGACGTTGACCCCCGTGATCGGGATCGTGCCGCTGCTGCGGAAGATGGTGCCGGCGATTGTCCCGGAACCGCTGAAGAAGCCCGCGGCCGGATAGAGCGTGGAGATCGTCGACACGTCGTCCTTCTCGGGCGAGGCGAAGCCGCTGCCCGGTCCGAAATAGAACGGATACATCGTCTCGATGACGTGAATGCCCGGCGGATCTCCGAAGGTGTTGCTGGGCGTCGGACCGCTGGTGTCGCCGTCCAGGAAGATCTGGCCGTTGACGGCGCTGTGCGCCAGGCCCGAGTAGTGGCCGAACTCATGGACCATGACGTCCTGGGCCGCGGTGAGATCGCCGAAGGCCGGCCCATTCAGGAAGGAGGCGCCTTCGAGGATCTGGCAGGTGGAAGGATCGAACCATTCGGGACCCGCGAAGCCGAGGATCCCGGAGCCGGGTCCGAAGAGCAGATCGAAGATCTCCCCCGCGTGGTCGAAGACGATGGCCGAGCGGCCGTCCGGCGCCACCGGAAACAGGTAGGGCTCGAAGTTGTCGACGGTGACGTCTTCCGGCAGCTCCGCGCCGGCCGTGAAGCTGATGGTCGAGCTGGGCACCGCGCCCCAGGCGTTGAACGACGCCTGCACGGCCGCCACTGCCTCGTCATGACTGAGGGGTCCCAGATCCCCCTTGTCGGGGTTGAACGGGACGCCGGCACCTCCCCCCGGCCACAGGAGGGCCTGGCCGCTGCTGCACGTGAAGATCGGCCCGCCGGCAAGAGCGGGGGCGGCCAGGAGCGCGACGACGGCCAGCGTCAGCAGGAAGCGTAGAGAAGTGCTCGGACGGATCATGGGCAGCTCCTCTACTGGTTCAGCACGGCCCGGATGGCCTGGGCGAGCCGGGCGTAGGACACCGGCCCCCGCCCGGGCAGGATCGACGCGTCGAGGCCGCGGGCCAGCCCGAGGTTGTTGAACGCGTTCACCGCCTGTGCTTCCTTGCCGGCGCCGAGGATCGTGAAGGCGCCCTGGCCGAGGCCGACGGTGGTGGAAAGGCCCACCGAGCTCGGACGCGTGGTGAAGAGAACGTACTCGCGGCCCATCCGCAGTTGCGGCAGGTCGCGGAGAACGGAGAGCCGCCGCACCGAGCCGGACTCGAGCGCGCCCTTGGCGCCGACCATCCGCACCTCCACCACCGGCTGCCCCTTGCGCTCGTCGAACTGCCCCTTGAACGCCTCATCCACGCGCAGGCGGTAGACGATCGTGGGCAGCTCTCCTCCTCCCGCGCGGACCGTGCCGGTGTCGACACCCACCACCGTCCCGCGGAAGACCCGGTCCGCCCGCGTGGCGAGATCCTTCAGGTTCATGTGCACGAGCGTGGTGGCGGAAGCGGCGGGGACCAGCAACAGCCCGACGACCGCCAGCGCAAGCCATCGGAGAACGGTGGAAGCGTGCATTGGATCCTCCTGCGGCTTGAATGACGTTAAGTCGCTGCGCGGAGGCCGGGGCGGAAGCCGGGCGCGTACGGATCCTGGGGGCGGCCAAAGAAATAGCCCTGGCCCCAGCGCACGCCGAGGCCGACGAGCGCCTCGGCCTCTTCCTGGGTCTCGATCCCCTCCGCGATCACGATGGCGTCGCCGCCCGCCCCCATGTCGAGGATGGCCTTCACGATCTGCTGGCTCACGCGCTTGTGGTGCACGTCGCGCACGAGGACCATGTCGATCTTCAGGTACGCCGCTCCGAGGGTGGCCATCGTCTCCAGCCCGGAGTAGCCGGCGCCGACGTCGTCGATGGCGAACGAGAAGCCGAGGTCCATGAAAGCGTGCATGGCCTCGCGATAGAGGTTGAGGTTCTCGATGACGCGCTGCTCCGTGATCTCCAGCGTGACGTCGCGCGGGGACAGCCGCGGCCCGAGGTAATCGAGAACGCCCCGGCCGAGGAAGCTCGTGTCCCTCACGGTGGCCGGCACCGTGTTGATGAAGAGGCGACCGGGGGCGCTGAAGACCTCCCAGTCCACGAAAGCCTGGCGGCGGCAGGCCCGCTCCAGCTCCTCGGTGACCCCGTGGCGGCCGGCGGCCCCGAAGAGGGCGTACGGCGTTTCCAGCTCCGTCCCCCGTGGACCGCGCGACAACCCCTCGTGGCCGACCACCCGCTTCGTCTGCAGCTCCACGATGGGCTGGAACGCGGTCCAGACCTGCCGGTTGTGGATGATCTCGATCAGGCCCTCGTGCTCGTCGCGCTCCCGGATGAGCCGGCGCAGGTCGGAGGAGGCCTTGCACTCGTCCATCACCCGCTGGATCTGGCGGTCGTCGCTCTCGAGGGGGCTGTGGATGACGAAGCCGTAGCCGACGTCCACCAATCGGCGCTCACGGAGATAGGGCATGGTCAGGCGGGTGATCCGCGGGCGGACGTGCTCCTCTACCCTTGAGGCCAGCTTCTGCAAGTCCTTGACCGAGAGCGCGTTCCTGCCGTCGCGCCGCCGGCTCAGGAAGAGCACGAAGCGGTCCCCGTCCGGGTCGCGGACGAGGATGTCCCCCTCGCGGACCTTGTCCTTGACCTCGCCGAGGAGAGGGTCGATCTGCGCGCGCAAGGCCTGATAGGCCTTGGCGCCGAAGTTGCGCTCGACGCGGGCCAGCGAGGCGAGATCGATCAGGATGGCGCCGAGACCGTTCTGCTCGCGCAGGATGGCGCCGACGTCGGTTTCCACCTCTCGATAGGTGGGGATTTTCATGAGGAACCGCCGACAATTTTGACCGCGCGACGCCCGAAGTCAAACGGCCGCCGCGCGGCGGGCGCCTCTCGCGGAGACCAGCCAGAGCGCGGCCCCGACGGCCATCATCGCTAGCAGGATCCAGGCCTGAGTGAACGTCCGGGTGCTGAGCAGCCACACGCAGAAGGCCAACGCGAGCGGAGCGATGATCCCCGCCATCGGCAGGCGGAAGCCGGGAGGCTCGAGCGCGCGCCGCCGGAAGACCAGGAGACCTGCCGCCACCAGACCGTAGGTCACGAGCCGCACGATCGCGGCCAGGGTCGCGTTGGCGGCGAAGCTGCCGTAGGCCGCGAAACCGAGGCCCGCCGCGGCGTAGACGAGGATCGCCACGTGCGGCGTGCGGAAGCGGGGGTGCACGCGGCCGAAAAGGGCCGGCAGCTCGCGCTTCTCGCCCATCGAGTAGAGGATGCGCGGCGAGTTGAGCGTCGAGCCGAGCGTCCAGGCGTAGGTGGAGAGCATCGCCGCGAGGCTGCCCAACGTCACGCCGGCCGGCCCCAGCAGCACGCCGAAGGTCGCCGCCACCGGAGCCGGGAATTGCGCGGCGTTCGGCAGCACCCCGATGACGGTCGCCTGCACGAGCATGTAGATGATGGCCACGAGGCCCGTGCCGGCCAGCAGGGCGAACGCCGAGTCGCGGCGCGGGTCCTTCATCTCTCCGGCGGGGATGAGGGCGGCCTCGAAGCCGCCGTAGGCAAAGACGAGAAGAAGGATGGCCTGCGTCCAGTCCGGGTCGGCGACCTGCTGTGTCGCCAGCACTTCGCCGCTGAAGCGCGGCAGCCCCAGCAGCACCAGGAACAGGAGCGGGAGCACCTTGGCCACGACGAACAGATCGACGGTGCGGGCGCCGGTGCGCACTCCCACGACATTGATCACCGTGACGATCGCGGTCACGACGACGAGCGTCACGATGCGCCCTCGGCCCTGACCCGCCGCGGGGAGGATCTGGGTCAGGTAGTCCGTGAAGATGTTCAGGTTCGCGCCCATGGAGGTCACGCGGATGCAGAAGCTCAGCCAGCCCGCCTGGACTCCGACGAAGGTCCCGAAGGCCTCGCGCGCGTAGAGGTAGGGGCCGCCGGCCTCCGTGAAGCGGCTCGCCACTTCCGCATGGCAGAGCACGATCGCCAGCATGCCGACGCCCGCCAGCAGGTAGGCCAGCGGGCTCCACGCCCCGGTCAGCCCCGCGAGCACCGCGGGCAGGCCGAAGATGCCGCTGCCGATGACGCCGTTGACGACGAGGGCCGTGAAGTCCCAGCGCCCGATGGCGCGCACGAGGCCGGGCCGGTGGGGCCCGGAGCGCGCCGAGGACGCCGTATCGGGCGGGGCCATGCGAGGCGCGCTGATGATACGCGAACGCCGGGGCCGCGCGAGGTGTCGTGCTAAGGTAGGTTCCCGTGAGCCGCGCGCGATCCGTCCTCGCCAACGCTGGCCTCGCCGCGGCTTCGCTCCTCGTGGGCGCCCTCGTCATCGAGGGCGCCGCGCGCGCGGTGGTCCAGGCCGGCCTCGCCCGGGCCCGTCGCGACGCTCCGGCGCTGTCCCTCAGCCGGTACCACGACGTCCTCGGATGGGACAAGACTCCGGGCGCCGCGCAGAGCGTCGGCCGCCCCGAATTCCAGATCTCGCTCCAGTTCAACTCCAAGGGCCTGCGCGGGCCCGAGCGGGACTACCCCAAGCCCCCGGGAACCCGCCGCGTCCTGATCCTCGGCGACTCCTTCGCCGAGGGCTATTACGTCGAGGAGGCCGAGACCGTGCGGGCCGTCCTCGAAGAGCGGCTCAACCGGCAGGGCTGCGGGCGATGGGAGGTCATCAACGGGGGCACCATCGCCTACAGCACCGACCAGGAGTACCTCTTCTACAAGACCGAGGGCTACCGCTACGGCGCCGACGTGGTGCTGCTCCTCTTCTACTACAACGACCTGTACTACAACGCGAGCGGCGTCGGTCCGGGCGGCGAGCCGAAGCCCTATTTCGAGGTGGTGGACGGGGGCGCGCTCCAGCTTCGCAACTCGCCGGTGCCGGCGCCGACCAGAGGGCTGCTCAACCGCCAGCAGCCGGGCATCCCGCCCCCGAAGCCCTGGCGCGGTTCGATCGCCCTGCGGCTTCTCTCCAATCGCACCGTGGACTCCAGCCCGGGGCTGCACCACCTGCTGGCCCGCGTCGGCCTCGTGGAGCCCGTCTCCAACGAGCCGCCGAAGGAGTACTGGCCCTTCGGCCGTGACCACCCGCGGGAGGTCAAGGACATGTGGGAGCGCACGCGGCACCTCCTCGCTGCGCTGAAGGAAGAGGTGGCGGCCCACGGCGCCCGGCTGGCCGTGTTCTACGTGCCCGTTCGCTTCGAGGTGAACGACGGGGTGTGGCAGTTGAGCCGCCAGCGCTACCGCATGGGCCGCCGTTGGGACCGCGACGCCGTCGTCGAGGGCCTGCGCTCGACGTGCGAGGACCTCGGGATTCCCTTCGTCGATCCCCGGGACGAGCTGCGGAAGCAGGACGCCACCGCGGCGCCCGCCTACTACACGCGCGACGTGCACTGGACGCCGGCCGGCAACGCCGTGGCCGCCCACGCGCTGGAGGCGGTGGCGAGGTCGCTCCTGCCCTGTCGTGGCTGATTACTGGCCCCTGGCCGCCGGCCTGCTGCTGGGGCTCGCGCCCCGGCTCATCTTCCAGGCCAACGGCGAGCGTAGAGCCTCGGCGACGGTCTTCGGCGTGGTCGCGGCCGCCGCGGTCCTCCTCCTGCGAGCATTCCGCACGGCGCCGAACGACGACGAGGTCTTCTATCTCGCCGACAGCTGGGCCGCTCACCTCGGAGAGACGGCGGGCGCGCTGCCGATGCGTTACCTCGCCTTCCGGCCGTTCCTCTTGCCGCCCTGGCCGCCCTCCGCTGCGCTCGTGGCCGGGCGGGTGGTCATGGCGATCAGTACCGTCGTCTGCGCGCTCGTCGCCGTCCGTCTCGCCCGCCGTCTCGGGAGCCTGCCACGCGACGCCGCTCTCGCCGGCGTCCTGACGCTGGTCTGGGTCGCTAACGCCGGTGAAGGCATCGTGCTTCGGCCCGAGCAGCTTGCGACGACGGCGGTGCTCGTCGGGATCGCGCTTCTGGTGGCTCCTCCCGAGCGCGGGCGCGCGGGGCTCGTCACGGGGGCGGCGTTCCTGCTGCTCACGCTCGCCGCCTCCCTCAGCCACCGGCGCGTGGCCCTGGTCCCCGTGGCTCTCGCCGTCCTCCTCTGGATACGCGGGCGCGGCGCGTGGCGCAGCGAGCTGAGATGGGCCGCGGCCGGCGTGGCTGCCGGTCTGCTTCCATCGCTCATCTACGTCGTAGTGGCGGACTCCTTCGCCTCGCTCTGGTATTGGAACTGGACCTTCATCGTTCAGCACAGCTGGGTGCCGCGGGCCGGGCTCGGGACACGGTTCCCGGTGGCGCCGTTCCTCATCGGGGCCGCCGGCGCCGTCCTGATTCCCTTCACGCTCCCCTACGCTCTCGGCTCATGGATGGCGCTGGGGCTCGTGCTGGGGGCGCGGCTCGCCTCGCGGCTCCTGCCTTCGCCGGCCGCGCCCGCGGGGCAGCGGATCTATGCGACGGCGGTTGCGGTGCTGGGCCTGATGCCACTGCTGGGGCCAGGGGTCGTGCGCCTCGTTCGTTCTCCTCCGCCCGTGGCCTCCGAGCTGGCGCTCATCGATTGGCTGCACGAGGTCGCGGAAGGCGGCACGGTCGCGTGCGTCGCGCCGTACCATCCCATCAAGGCCTCCAACGCGTGGCGGCTGTGGAACGCGTGGTGGTACTGCTACCTGCGCGACCCCGCTTTCAACCGGCACCTCAACCCGCGACTCGGCGAGATGCTCCGATCCGACGAGGCCCGCCTCATCGAGTGGGACCCGTGGCCACAGGCCTCCGGCTACCGCAACGCCCTCCATTACGTGGTCGCCAACGGGTTCCTGACGCGTCGGGAGGCGCAGGCCACCGTGCTCGACCTGCGGAAGAACTACCGGCTCGTGCGTTGGAACGGGCCCCTGCCCGACCGCTTCGGCGGCGGCCGTTTCCTGGTCCTGCGCAGCGTCCCCCTGGACGATCGGCTCGTCGTCCTGCCCGAGGCGCGGATAGCTCCCTAGCGGCGCACTTCGAAGACGACGGTCGGTCCGTCCCGGAACGCTTCGGCCAGGAACGCCGACCGCGACGGGTCGTACACGCCCAGCTGGCGTTCCTCGGGTCCGTGAATCACGTAGCGCACGCGCAGCTCGTCGAGCAGGCGCTGCCGGTCGGCGTCTGGCGTCGAGGCGCCATAGAAGCGCCGCACGTCCTCGAGCCTCACCGCGTAGCGCATCGTGGAGAATTCGTAGCCGGCCACGACCGCGTCGTGGCTGTATCGGGGAATGCGGTTGGACGTGCGCGGCCCCGCCAGCACCACCTCCCGGGGACGGGAGTGGGCGCCCAGCCACGAGAACACCGCCAGGTCGCTCCGCGCGATACGGTGGTCGCCGGCCCGCACCTCGCCCAGGTGCGTGGCCCAGAGGGTTACCGAGGTCAGGGCGTGCACCGCGAGAAGGACGGCAACGAGCAGCCGGAAGCGGCGCGAAGACGCGATCGGGCCAGCCGATCCCTCGAGACGAGCCACGGCCAGGAGCAGGGTCGGAACGACGAGCGTGGTCACGAACTGGAAGCTGAAGCGCAGCCAGGGATACGCGTAGGTCAAGGCCAGGCTTGCCGCGGCCGCGCAAGCCATGAGGATCTCGCCGCGCGTCCATGCCCGGCGGCGCCCGGCCACGAGGGCGAAGACGAGCAACGGCGTCAGCAGGCCGAGGCCGAGGAGCATGGCCGGCGACGGCGGCGGGCCGTTCACGCCCTGCCGTCCCCACCACTGGAATACCGGATCGAAGCGGAAGAGCCAAACGCAGTACGCGAGGACGGGTAGGGGCGCGATGGCCGGCAGCAGGCGCCGCGCGGCCGCGGGCCAATCGACCTTCCGTTCGCGGATGGCGATCGCGGCGGCGAAGAGCACGGCCACGACCTGGAGGAACAGCATGTCGTAGGGCCGCACGAGGCCGGCGATCGCCGCCAGCGCCCCCGCCGCCAGATAGAAGACGGTCCGGCCGGTCCGCTCGCCTTCGAGCACGGCCCACAGCGCCAGGACCACCAGCGCTTCGCCGATCAGGAAATGCGGATGCAGGAAGAGCCAGAAGAAGGGATGGATGCCGGCGTTGAGATCCGCTGGCCGCATGCGGGCCACGTACGCTCCGAGCAGGGGCAGCACCTTCATCCACCCGAAGCCGCCGCCCGTGAGCGCCGCCACCAGGGCCACGCGACGCATCGCGAGGGATGTGAACATTCGCGCGCACAGGCCCCACAACCCGACGGCCCACAGGACTCCTACGAGGGCGCGCTGGACCTGCAGGGCGGCTCCCGCTTCCAGCCCCAGCACCGCAGCGGCCTTTCCGGTGACGAGGAACTCGAGGTTCAGGAAGATGGGCCGGTGCGGCTCCGGGGTGAAAGGGTTGTGAAAGAGCCACGCCCCCGCCGCTGACTGGCGGACGAAGGCGCAATAGGAGTTGAAGTCCTGCTCGAAGACGAGGGTCTCGAGGAACGCCGAGGAGCCGTCGTCGAGCCGGGGGCCGGCCACGTACGGAATGGCCGTCAGCAGCGTCAGGGCCGCAACGGCGACGGCCAGGAACCACACGCCGCGGCAGTATAATGGCGCTTCCTCTCGCCAAAGGAGCCCGTCCATGCCTCGTGTGGTCCGCTGCGGTCTGATCCAGGCCAGCAACGTGAAGCCTCCGGAGGCCGGCCTGCCCGCCATCAAGAAGGCGATGATGGAGAAGCACCGGAAGCTCATCGACCAGGCGGCCAGGGAGAAGGTGAAGATCCTGTGCCTGCAGGAGCTGTTCTACGGCCCGTACTTCTGCGCGGAGCAGGAGACGCGCTGGTACGAGCTGACGGAGAAGGTGCCCGAAGGTCCCACCGTCTCCGAGATGCAGAAGCTGGCCCGCAAGCACAAGATGGCGATCGTGGTGCCGATCTACGAGGAGGACCAGCCAGGGGTCTACTACAACACCGCGGCGATGATCGACGTCGACGGACGCTACCTGGGCAAATACCGCAAGACGCACATACCGCACTGCAAGCCGGGCTTCTGGGAGAAGTTCTACTTCCGGCCCGGCAACCTCGGCTACCCGGTCTTCGAGACCGCCTTCGCCAAGGTCGGCATCTACATCTGCTATGACCGGCACTTCCCCGAGGGGGCGCGGGCGCTCGGCCTCAACGGGGCCGAAATCGTGTTCAACCCTTCCGCGACCGTCGCTGGCCTCAGCGAATACCTGTGGAAGCTCGAGCAGCCGGCGCACGCGGTGGCCAACGGCTACTTCGTGGGGGCGATCAACCGCGTGGGCTGGGAGAAGCCGTGGAAGATCGGCGAGTTCTACGGCCAGAGCTACTTCTGCGACCCGCGGGGGAAGATCATCGCGGAGGGGCCGCGTGACAAGGACGCGGTGGTGGCGGCCGACCTCAACCTGGACATGATCCAGGAGGTGCGCTCGGTCTGGCAGTTCTACCGCGACCGCCGGCCCGACGCCTACGCGCCGCTGGTGCAGCCGTGAGCGCCGCCGGCGCCCGTCCCGACCCCCGCGCCCAGGGCGGAGGCCAGGTCTACCGCAACTTCGTCGGCGGCGAGTGGGTGGCCTCCGAGTCCGCCCGCACCACGCCGAACCTGAACCCGGCCGACACCCGCGAGGTGCTGGGCCAGGTTCCCCTCTCGACCGCCGAGGAGGCGCGGCGAGCGGTCGCCGCCGCCCACGCGGCGTACCCGGGCTGGCGCTCGACCCCCGCCCCGAAGCGCGGCGCGATCCTTTTCAAGGCGATGGCGATCCTCGACGCGGAGAAGGAGGAGTTGGCCCGCCTGCTCACCCGCGAGGAAGGCAAGACCGTCAAGGAGTCGCTCGGGGAGATCCAGCGCACGATCAACATCCTCGAGTACATCGCCGCCGAAGGGCGGCGCTTCGGCGGGCAGACGATTCCCTCGGAGCTGCCCAGCAACTTCTGCTACACGGTCCGCCAGCCTCTTGGCG
>Ga0210378_10000106_pt1 | contig 36929 bp, 44 predicted proteins | sample PLM1_60_b1redo_FD_155465 | JGI IMG/M metagenome (GOLD analysis project Ga0210378, IMG submission 155465) | Groundwater sediment microbial communities from an aquifer in East River, Colorado, USA - PLM1_60_b1 redo | ecosystem: Environmental > Terrestrial > Soil > Riparian zone | place: USA: East... | reverse complement strand
TCTATTTTTTTTTAACTTTTTGTTATTTTTCTTGAGGATTATCGAGATCTACTCAACTAATATGTAGAATATTTTAATTATAATAAAGAAATTATAAATATAATCTATCATAAACTGTAAAACTGTCTAGATTTTCTAAGGCCATAATCGACGTGAACAAGGATCGTATATTTTGATATTAGAAAAAATTTATTTTGTAACTACTGCTTTAGTTTCGTTCTTCCCGCCTGTGTCCAGTAGTTTAACTATCTTCTTTTTCTTCATTTTTAAAATCACAGAAACTTTGTTTATTTACCCGCTTGTGTTAATATTTAGTCTCGCTGCTTAAAATTACTTTTCCTATGGCATACCTTTTGGAGTTAAAGAGTATAGTTTGTAGAAACTTTATGACTTAGGAGGACATATCTGCTTTCCATTTATCGAATAGCAATTTGGAGGTAGGTACTTTTCACTATTTCCAATAGCATTATCTAAACCAGAAATTAAAAAGAACCAGACGCCGAAGGATATACTTGCAAATAGGACTATTATTATTCCAAGAAATAACCTTCTGCCAGTGTAATCCGTTTGACTGATTTGAATTTTGAACATGCCCGACAAAAGTCATTCTCATAAACTACACTCAAAAATAACTAATAACGGTTTAGTGCCAAGAAACTAGAAGACATTACTCTTCAAATATACTAGTATGGCTACTTCTGGTAATACTGCAACAAACAATAATATCTCATAATTTAATTAAAAAATTAATACCTAAGCAAAATATCATGTTTTAGAGTTTGAATTTTATTTATTATGAAACTCCTTTGCTACATCTTCCATCTTTTGTAATCTTGTATAGTAATCTGGAAATTCATTTAGATGTGCAAGTGCAATTTTACCCGTAGTTAATTCATCATCTTGGGTCACGTTAGTCTTTAGGTCAGTTAATCCATGTTCCAGCTCAACATCCAAACCCATTCTAAATTGCTGGACGTCGAATTTACTCCAATCGATACCTAACAACTTTCCAATTTTCTTTGCCTCTTCTAAAGTAAAATGTTTTGAATCTCTCAATCAACTATACGAAGATTGTATTCTATTTTAATTTTCTTAAGATATGATTCTCTAAACTAATCTAGTCCAAAAAGATTCTATGGCCGTTCAAATCATATTAGAAAATTAGTATTGCTTGAATATAACATACCTACGCATACATCGTAATCCTCATCCAATCAAGCAGAGTAGATTCATCTAATTGAAATCATGAGGTTCCATTTAGGATGCGTGAATTATTACAGGAATTAAGAATAGTTACAAACACTGGTGGTGTACCAGTAATGATCAACTCAGCAAATTAACACCTGAAATACTATAATATTAGATAATGGATTATAATCATAGTTGCAAGAGATTGATAAGGATTTAAGTCAATTATTGGATAGACTGGAGAAGAAATTACAGGAGGATAAACTGAAAAGTGAAAAAGAATCACAGGAGAGTTTAGATCCTGACCTTGAATTTATAGAATTATCCGAAAAAATCATTCTACCAGGTATGGTTGAATTTAAAAACTTTCTGAAAGCCAAAGAAAGGAGTACTTTAATTGGATGTACCATAGAAAAGCCACATCTGGTCCTTCATGATATATCATTTGAATTGAAGGATTTGAGTTCGGTTTCAAAATTTGGTTCTGCCCCGAAGATCACTTTCTTTCCAAAAAATGGGAGGGTGCACGTATTTGAAGAAGGAACTCTGGGTGATGGTCATCCTGTAGAGAGTAGCTATAACAAAAATGAAATAACAAAAGAATTTGTAAAAAAAAGACTAACTGCACTTACTAAGGAATATGTTGACAAATTACTCAATCATTTTAATAGCTGAGTGATTATGCAAGATACATATAGCGATTTGCGTTACCTTCTAAGGTACCTTATTCTGGAAATACAATTATTCCAGAAGAGGCGACTATCTGTTGGTATTACGAAATCCTGCGTAAATTGAAATACGCACGTGCTAAAGTCGAATCTTATAGAAGATTGTATCTAGAGCATTTTAATACTTTGTTGCAGACATTGATTTAACGCACCCAGAAACAAATGGTGGGCCCTTGATTGTTTCTTGTTCATCATTCAATCAACCTAAATCTTCCCATCAGTTGTTTAATTCTAACTACGCAATCTATGAAACTTTATCTAAAATGATTCCTTTAATTTGTCCAATTCTAAGTTACAAAACACAATTGACTGATTGACATATAGGGCTGAATTTCGTGAAAGTAATAAATCTCGAAAGATAAGTACAAGAAAATATAGATATACTCAAAGTATCTTAAAATCAGAATTGTAATGAATAAAATATAGTCAAATCAGTTCAGCGAATTTGGTCTATTTGAAGCAGTTTATCTATAATGTATTTATCTTATTTTGTTGATAATAATATTATGGAAAGTGAGATGATATGCGACTATTGTAAGCAAAAGACAGACTCACTTTTTGGTCTATTTGAAGCAATTTATCTATAATGTATTTATCTTATTTTGTTGATAATAATATTATGGAAAGTGAGATGATATGCGACTATTGTAAGCAAAAGACAGACTCACTTTTTGGTTTATTTGATATGATGGTTTGTTCAAACTGCCATATGAGGTTAGTAAATTCTCTCAAATACGTTAACAGAATATAGTTCTCATGTGCTAGTGTTCCTTTAAATTGGCATGGTTCATGTCAGAAATCATAAATGATACTTAAATAGTACAAAGACCTTTTTTGAAAAACAAAGGACAAACGTTCGAGTTGAACTCTCAATTATTAGTCTGAATTATCATTATCTTGTCAGTACCAGATTCTGCACCCAATACCTCTCCAGCCCTACCAAGAAGTTGACGTACTTTAGCATCAGGACTTGGTAATGGAAAAGATTGAAATTTTTCTAGTGATGGATCAAACCGTAGAATAACATTAGAACCAAAATCACTGAGCCAGACAATATCCTTATCATCAACAAAAATTGCGTAAGGTTGAGGGTTTTGACCTGGCAACTTCCATTCTTTCCATTCATTGGTAACACGGTTATACATACCCAACTTGCCGGCATTCCACTCGGTAAACCATACACTTCCTGAAGAATCAGGCCAGACACGTCGCGCTCCCTGGTCCTTTGTGGGTGGTTCCAGGACAGTTGCATTTCCTGTTTCTAAGTTTATCCGAGCAATGTAGCTGCCTGCCAAAGATGCAAAGTAAACCTCTCCATCTGGGGTAGTAGAAATACCATAGGGTCCTTGTCCTCCAGGAGCTTTTAACACTTCGATTGCTCCAGACCTTGGATCCAATCGCCCATAAATCCCGCTCTGACCGGTAAACCATAGGACCCCATTGTGGTCAAAGGTGGCTGTATTGAGGTTCGCATTGCCAGTATCCTCAGGAAGTGGAAACAAAGTAACGTTCTTAGTATTAGGATCCACTCGTACGATGGCATTTAGACCTCCGTCTGTAATCCATGGTGCGCCATCGGGCCCTACAATAACACCGTGTGGAGCCGACCCTTCACCTAATGCAATGTGATATGTCTTATTCGTTAATGGATTTAGCAATCCCAATTCTCCGGATTGCTGTGCAGTATACCAGACCGATCCATTCCGAGCAGGTGCAACATCGTGTGGATGAGTTCCTAGTGGAACTTGGAATTCTCTTATTCTAGGGATAGCATTATCCTGTGCAAATAAAGTTTGTTGGAGTATTATAAAAACAAGGATTGATGATAGCGATATCAATTGTCTGAACATGAATGAATATAATATCATGGATGCCCTATTTTATTTTTAATATCAATTATTTTACCGCCAAATAGTTTTGTTGACGGCTCATTTTAACAATTTGATTATTGTATAAGGAATCAGAATACAATGGGAGTTTTCAAATGGGCCCAAGGGGATTTGAACCCCCGGCCGACCGGTTATGAGCCGGTCGCTCTAACCAGGCTGAGCTATGGGCCCGACAGACTTTTTCGATATGAAAATATGTATAAAGGTTTTGAAAAGAGAGAATATTTATCTTTAGAATCTCTACAAACGTTAGTTTTTTTATTTGACGACAAACTGTTAGGCTAGTTAAATGGTCTTACATATTTTTCATAGACAGCATCTAACAATAAGTTTTGTGCATCAAGAGATTTTGCAGCTGCGCTGAAACAAATATCATGCTTGTGAGCTGAAATATTTTTTATTATACTCCTCCATATTTCTGCATGTCTGATATCTGCTTCTTGATGTATTTCAAAGTAGTTTGTCGAATCAGCATTAAGCATATTGTAGAATTCATGCAAACCTTCAATTTTTGATCTGCTTATGTTCGGCAAATCCAATTCGTATGCATACATTGCACATATACCTTCATCTATTGAGTCCTCAGTTAATTCCACAAGAGAGGATATTGCATTCTTTGTATTTTCACCACAAACATAATTCAACAGATCTTGTTTTTGTACTCCAAGAGAGGTAGCAAATGTTATCCACGGATCAATATGACTTGACTCTTCTTTGTGACTCTCTTCAATTATACTTTTTAATTTGAATCCTTGCATCTTTAACTTGATATTGTTAACCATCTCTGGAACTACTTTCACTAATTGAAAATACTCCAGAGAATATCCTTGTAATTGATTTAAGCTTAATTCTCCGTTTGACCACATCTTATAAAATGGGTGTTTTAAAAGACTCCTCTTATCTACTTCTTGATCTATTTTGTAAATCAGTTCATTCATCAATATCAATCATCATTAACCTATAATAAAACCTTGTGTGATATTATCTTTTATTTTCAAGAAATTTTTTTTTGTTTTGATTATACCAAACCTGCGACTTGTCCGATAAAGTTTAGAAACTCATATCATATATGTTCTAATTTCTTTGGCTGTAAACTATTATATTGTGAATTATACATCATCCTAGTGGCTCCGGTGGTGTAGTAATCGTACCATAAAATAACGATTGCACAGTCCGGTCAAGCATTGTGGCCTTTCGAGTCGCAGATCCCGGGTTCAAATCCCGGCCGGAGCATTATAGAATAATATTACTTCGTATTATATCCGGAAAACAAATTAAGTCGTTCATGAAGTTATCCAAAGCTTGAGAGAATAAATTAGATTAGTTGAGGTTCCAATTTTTGTAAAAGAATTAAATATCAATGAATGGACACTAGTCTAGGCTAGATTTCATTCTTGAACAGAAGAAATATTGAAGCAAATCCTCTCTTGGAACAATTTAGTTCTTATTTGTCAAAAATTGACGTATATCTTGCAAGAGAATTAGATCTCTATTCGTGGTCTGAATTTTATACGCCATTAAAATACGCGTCAGAAGGTGGAAAAAGAATTAGACCACTTATACTGGTTTTGTCGGCCGAGACAATTTCGGCGAGCAAGCGAGCTGCGACTGACATTACAGAAGACATGTTTTTATCATCCTGTGCAATAGAACTGCTACACACACAATCTGTAATTCATGATGACATTATAGACAAAGAAAATTACAGAAGGGGTAAACCATCGTTTCATATAAAATATGGATATAACAGCAGCATTCTTACTGCTGATTTCGTTCTTGGAATAATCTTGAATATTTGTACGAAAATTAATAATGCAAAGATTTCTGCAGAATTATCAAAGGCAGCAATAAAGATGAGTGAGGGCGAGATGATGGAAATAAAACTAACCAAAGATCCCTTCCTAAAGGATGATGATTACATAAAGGTTGTTGAAAATAAGACGGCATCGTTATTTGAAGCTGCGTCGAAAATTGGTTCACTATTGGGAACAGGTACAGAGGAAGAAATTTGTGCCATGGGAAGTTTTGGACATTTGCTCGGAATAGCATACCAGATACATGATGACATCATGGACTGGAACAATGAGGATAGACTGTTTAACATTTTGGTAAGGAACAACAAGCAATCTGCTGAATTTATAGAAAGGATGGAAAAATTGTACATTTCTTATTCATCAAAGGCAAAAAATGAATTAAAGAAAATAAGTGATTCTGTTTCAAAGAAACATCTTGAGCATCTGACAGATTTGACGTTTTTACAATTTTGACTTTTTAAGGTTCTTTTCTTTATTTTTATCAAAGTCTATTTTTTTGCATCTTCAGAAACCTATATGAGTCGATAAATCTCGATGCAAAATTATCTGCACCCTTTTCTGAACCCCTATGTTCCATTCCCCTATATCTCAAATGATGATAGAATTCATGCAAGATGATTAAGGGATTGTAAAAGATGTCAGAATTTATGGCATAAATACGTCTCTGTTTTCCAACATATACAGCACTTACAGTTTTTCTTTTTCCCTTTATAGTACCAACCACAATTTCCGGCGGCTGGATATTGTAAAATCTAGAAAGTAATTGTAATGATTCTTCTGTTCTCTTATTTAATATCATCTTTACTATTAATGCCTGTGTTTTGATATCAGGATATTCCATATTATAATCATCCCAGCCTACTAAACTTATATCACAATCCAGTCGCTAATAGACGGCTCTTCACAGATGACGTAGCACGTATTGCAACACTTTTAATCACTTTGTATGTCTTCTTCCTCAAAATCATCTTCTATATCTTCCTCAAAATCATCTTCCATATCTTCCTCAAATTCATCTTCTATATCCTCATCGCTTTTGGGAATATTATCGTCCTTTTCAGCATTCAAAAACACGCTTTCTCAGCAGTAATACTCCCAATAGAGTATTTAATAATTATTTAAAACGCCTTATGATGCTGTACAATAAGACGAAGTGAGCTTCAGGTCTATTAATATTCGTGAATATTTTAAAAAATTGGAATCAGGTGCAACCAATTATTTTATGACGAATTCGACCCAAAAAGGACTACACTTTTCCAACGGTGGAGGAGCAAGTTTATAATAATTCTTCTCTAGAATAATATTTGAAATGATTAATACGATAGGTGGTGTAGTTATAATGGTATCAGATCAAGCACAGGCAGTAAAATTTTATGCAGAAAAAATTGGCTTTGATATTAGACTAAATGTTCCTTTTTATGGTGGAAAATGGATCGAAGTTGCACCCAAAGATTCTGAATCGACTTTGAGTATCATGGAACCAAATCCACAGGCTATGTCTCAAGAGGAGTTAGAAATTGCCAAGAAAAACATCGGAAGAAACACTGGTGTATGGTTCTATACATCAGATATTCAATCAACCTATGAAGAGCTTAAATCAAAAGACGTGGATATTACGAAGCCAGAAAAACAGGAATGGGGTGGCATAATGTCACTTGTAAAGGATCTAGACGGAAATATATTTACTCTCCTATCATCCCCAGAAGGTTAATTTAATATCCTCAAAAAATTTTTTCAATATAGATTCATAACATTGGAATGCAAAGCTCTATGAGCTAATTCAGTACATTTTTTCAGGTCGACTAGTTGTAGATTTTGAAATTTTTACTTGTTTTGAACCACGATTACAGTAATATTGTCATATCCGCCATTATTATTTGCTTTATCAACCAAAGTATCACAAATACTTTGTGGTCCCATAGAAATATCTCTCTTTACTATCGAGAGTATTTCCTTTTCTTCCAACATACTTGTAAGACCGTCTGAACAAAGAATAATACAATCGTCTATTCCAACATAACAATGCAGTACCTCGGGTAGTACTAAATCAGTTAATCCTAAATATTTGGTAACAATATTTCTTAAATTGTGTGTTCGTAGTTCATCTTCATTGATCATACCGCGTTTTACCATTTCCATTACCAAGGAATCATCAGTAGTTAGTTGAATTAGCTTGCCTTCTTTTTTATACAAATACGCCCTACTATCTCCCAAATGTGAGTAATAAAGTATATTATTAAAAAATATGGACAATACTACCGTTGTTGCCATATTGCTTAAATCAATGTCGCTAATCCTCACTAGAATAATCTGATCATTAGCTTCTTGAAGAGCTTTGTGCACAATATCTTGGATATTCTTCTCTTGGCTGTTTTCAAGAAAATTTGAGAGAATTTTACCTAAAGTATTTACGGCAATGTTACTAGCGATTTCACCCCCTTTGTATCCACCCATTCCATCAGCTACAACATATACACCTACTTTGTCATTCACGAAGTAAGAATCCTCATTATTTTCTCGAAGTAACCCCCTATCGGATTTGTAACCTGATAAAACCAAGATATCTCATTTAATCAAAAATGATATTTAAATTAATAATATCTAAAAATTGAAATATTTACTGCAACATCAATGCCGAAATTAATTATTTTTAGAAGATAATGCCACCTGAAAAAACCACTGCCATTATTTGATGTAGACTAAGTCTATAAAATAACTCGATAATTAACTGAAAAGTACTTTTGAATCCTTATTACAAATTTTGATAAAATGATATTTTTAATTTATATAATTGTGCAAGATAATACAAGGATATTACTATTATAGAGTTACGTTACCTTATTTCATACTTTAGATTATATTCTCTCTCAAATTCGCTTTCTAATCTCTTCTTTTCAATGAACTTTCTTTCATATATCGTACCAAGTCCGTAGGTATAATCCAACTTCAATTTTGTATATCTGCAGGTTGGATCATTTTCTATTTTTTCAAACAAACCTCCTGGAGAATTAGGGGTCGAAGCAACAATTGTCTTGGGATTGGCTTTTTCTGCATATGAAGATAATGCGTGTTCTAACACTTCTTGTTGTTTATGTCTCAAATAATCTGCCTCATCAATAAACAAATACGCAATATCATGAACCTCAATATCCATGATATTACTTATCGTCAATATCCTGACCCATGTTTTTTTCAGCCATAAGTCTGTAAATTTAGATTCTAGTTTAAGAAGCGGAAATCTTTTTTCAAACAATTTCTTTAACTTTGCATCTACTTTTTCGGCAGTTTCATCACTAGTTCCTGAAATAATGTATATGGATTTGTGATCTAACTCAGTTGATGACAGGATTTTCCAGGCAAGGTACCTGAGCATGAAAGTCGTAAGTCCAATTCCTCTTGCCTTCTTTATCCAGATGTTTTGATTTTGTTCTAAAGCGTCAAAAATTAACTCTTGAAAATCAAACATTGGATATCGTCTGCCATCTTTTGTAGGCAGAGATATTAGATGATTAAAACAACAATGTCCATTTGTTTTCGTATACTGGGCCCTGTGTAGGTAATAATCCCATATCCAGAACGGTTTATCCAAAAATACAGACAAACTGTCTTTACCTTGAGCAAAGACTGATGTATCTAAACCTAACATATTTCTGTGACTTCCAAGCCTCCTCTGTTTGCGCTTATAATAGGAGTTCCTAAACAAAGTTAACTTAATAGTCTAGTCTTTTTCGTAACTCAACATGAAAATTTTAAACCCGCCCCATTCTCTTAACTCGTTGACTAGAGGTAATAATGTGCAAAGGTATTGAGTTCTGATGAATTCTTGTCCTTCATAAATTGCCAGTAAATTAAACCACCGTAGACAACCAAATCCCTGGCAAGCATTTCCATTCTTGACTGTAATTTCTTGCCCACTACCCTACCGTTTGAATCTAAATCTTCACTCTCATTAATAGAAATACCATATGGCAAGCTCCAGGCATAACACTGTCTTACTGCTGTCCTCATTTGATCCATCACGGTTAAACCCTTCTCATGGGACGAAACTATATAGCCAAAGGTTTTACCTGAAAACTCTTTCCAAAAAAAATCTAGAAAATTTTTCATCGTTCCTGACATGGATCCATGATAATCAGGTGATGCCAAAACAAAAACATTGGCCCAATTTACATCCCTGGTAACCTTTATGACATTTTCATTTTCGGATCTATTGTTGGGTTTGTAGATCGGTAATTCAGTTTCTAACAAATTCAACAATCTTGCTTCAGTTTTATACTTCGCAGAAATAATTTCAAGGACGTTTATTAGAGCATTCGTGCTAAAGGAATTCTTTCTCATACTGCTCCCAATGCCCAAGACTCTTACTTTTTCTTCCGTAGGTTCTAATCCTAATATGGAATATATAAAATATTTTTTTGGATCTGAATCCCTAACAAAATAAAATAACTATTAAGACGGATTAAACTAGATATGGTTAATAGATTATGGCAATTATCATAAGGCCCGATTTGGAATTCACAGATCTATTAAAAAATAACCTAAGATCAAGATACAATGACAGGAAAAATGATAGGATAGGCCTTGCCCCTATTCATGTCTCAGACATACTTCCGAGCTCTTGTATAAGAAAACAATATTACTCGCGAGTTTATCCAGACGAGGATTCTATCACCGATGAATCCATACACCATTTCGTTAGAGGAGAATCGAGCGAATTTGCAATTACACAGCTTGCAAAAATTGGCGTGGCACAAACAGAATTACAAATGGATGACATAGTCGCGCACCCCGATATAATGGACAATACAGATGGAAAAAAGATAATAATAGAACTTAAGGACACCGTTTCAGGTAAAAGACTCGATATAAATGATTATACTTTTCGTTCCTATCTAAGACAACTACTTTATTATCTGGTAATGACAGGTATCGAAAAAGGCATCATTTCAATCAGATATAATATTAGAGAGTTGAGATTGATAAGGAAGGATGAAACAGGAGAGTATTTCTTTAGGCCAAATAATGCAAAACTTCCTGGAGTAGAAAGTTGGTCGGTTAATTTGCCCAGGGATGACATTACGAGAGAAATATTGAGAAATGAAATGGTATTAAGAAAGAATATACTTGTAAATGCGCTTGATAATCATGATGTAGCAATACTTCCTAGATTAATCGAACCATTAAAATCTAGTAAATGTCCAAATTGTCCTTTTTACCGTAGATGTTATGATGACATGGAGAATGAAAGGGCTCGGGATATTGCACAGCAAATTGATATATTTGACATACGTGGTACAGTAGATTTTAGGCCATTCTGATCCAACTAGTATATTTCCGTGAAAAACTCTGCTTAAATAGTATTGTAAAATGATTCCAAGAGTCATCTAAATTGGTACATTTTAGCATTAGAAAATAGGATATCATCCTTTGTGCACAATTTCGCAGTCTTTATTCACTTCATCGTCATCCATGGTTGTATTAATCCATACCTCATCATTTCCTTCTCCGCAATAAACAGTGTCCCTAGCATTATCTGACTCTGTAGTGTTCCTATTTGCAGTATAAATTTTATCATCATCTGCCCCACTACTAATTTCATCAACTCCAAGACCGCCGACTATAAAGTCATTTCCCTGTCCAGAAATAATTGTATCAGGACCGTTACCTCCTAAGATAGTATCATTGCCTTCCCCTCCTATTATTTCATCTGCTCCAAATCCGCCTGTTATATTATCATTGCCTGTGTTACCCAATATTCCGTCGTTATTTCCACCTCCATGAATTATATCGTTACCTGCTCCACCCATGAGAGAATCACTTCCGTTATATCCAATTATGTAATCATTACCAAATAAGCCGATTATATAATCAGTGCCTTGAAGACCATTCATCTTATTGGAATTCTTGTTGCCTACTAACACATCGGTTCTTTCACTTCCCTTGCATGTTTTTTTGTTCTCATTCTGACACAATATAGTCTTTCCATTTACGATATTAGAATATGATGACAGAAAAAGAATGCATATGATTCCAGATAATACTACAATCCTGATTGGGTTTAAATGCAAGGCAAAAATTCCCTTCTGAGAATCTAAATATTTTTCTGCCATTAACGATGTTCATTTTAGCGTTGAACAAGTTGTATTTTTTATCAATTGTGAATAAAAGTATACATGTTGATAAAATTGAAGAATTAATATTGTATTACTAAAAAAAATTATTTTTGATTTAATATAACAATTTGCTATAACATTTTATTACAATCAATAAAGTGAATTTTATTAATCATAATTTTTTCCAAATTCAAATAAATCAAGTTGACATTCAACTGTGTAGTTGATCAAAAGTCTATCTATTGTGTTTATTATAATATCCTTCGCAGTAATCTCGATCACGACTGTTGGCGCTAGACTTTATGCAATTGAACAACCTTCTAAATTAGAGGGTATTAATGAAGAAAGATGTAATGAAATCTATAACTGTAAGATAATAACTAAAGATGTTTTCAAGTATCCTGATATTGTCAGTCCATTTGACAAAAATCAAGAATTACAGACGTTAACCAACAATATCAATGATAGCACTGTTGAAAAACAATCATGCGAAAAACTGATGGACGTAGATATTATAAAGAAAAAAGATCAAAAGCCTGGCGAACAAACCCCCAGATTCACTATCTGCTTACCTCAATAGACCACTCTTTCAAATCTTGATTATAAATATCTAGTGCCTAAACTTTTATTCTCTCAAGTAGTAGCTTTACTCTCTAAACCATTTCAGGAGAGTGAGATCCAATTTCACTAATTATCATGTATCTTCTGCAAAAAATCGAATCAACTTACGTTAAATAATCTGATATTCTTTTTTGCTTCTTGTTCCTAATAATTGAACTGTTTTTAATCCATTCTATTTTTGATAGTGAGGTTTTTGAGATTGCATACTTTAAAGCAGAATCAAAATCTTGAAAAGTTTTTGCTTTAGATTTGAGACATTCTCTTACTCCCTGTCTAATCTGCCAGACACCAAGAGATACGAAATATTCAGGATGTATTTCTCTCAGAATCAACACTGATGCCTTTTTTCTTATCCTGAAAAGATATTCGGCCACAGCCAATCTTGCTGCAAAATAGGCACCGGCAATTGAAGGATAATGATCGATCTTTTTTCCTGACTCATAATCTGAACCTATATGTATTCTTCCATTGGTATCAATCCATGATTCAATCATTTCAAAACTCCAAACCTCGTCAGGGATAAATACCACTGAATAATAATTTTCCAAATGATTGAAGTCAAATACAAGGTTATTATCCAGAATTGGATTGTCCTTAATTTTGTTCATTAAATACAGGGAAAGAATATCATCTGCTGCGGTAATACTCCATTTAGTAGGTACTAGTTTACGATTTTTCTTTCTGCCCACCATTCCCATACTTAGAACTTTTGAGATCTGACTAATATCGATATTATTATTATAAAGGTCAATTATGGCATCTGTTGCTTTTGAATCATGGTCGTAATATTTTTTTTCAATTTTGCGATCTGCGGTGGAAGGAATAATCTTAAAGTCACGTACAGGTGCTGAGAATATTGTAGGAATTTCTTCAGATTCATTGTGAGTTAAACTCATTTTATTTACATATTGTGATGGTATTTTTTCAAATGTTACAGTGCTTTCGACAACTTTTTTTGACAATGCCATCTCTTGCAAAGATTCAATGTATCGCCCCGAAATATCATTCACATTGTGGATTATTGTTCCCTTCAAAAGATTGATCCTGTAGTTGACTATCTCTTCCAACGATTTTCCCTTCCATAATTCTGGTTTATCTAAAATTGAGGTATCTCCATGATAAGGTGGAATCATTGGACCAATTCTAATGTGTGGATATCCAAATTCACCTACAAATATTGAAGGTGGAGAAGAGCCATCAATTACAGGGGTGGCAAATTTTTTACTATTATTATTGATAAACTGATACCAGTTTCTCTTCAGTCTTTTCTTTATTTCAGCTATGGACGACATTAATCTTTAGACTTATTGTGTATAAGATGAATAAATAATAAAGCTACTAGCTGCAATTACTAAGCTCTAGCTGAAGCTGTTTATATCGATATTGTATTGCCTAGCTGACAACTTTCAGCTTTAGACTAATAGGTCCATGTATTTTACTACACGCACCGCATAATCGTTCAACCTGTTTGCAACCATCGTCTCTATCGAATATTGCTGTGAAAGTTGCTTCATTACCACAATAATGACAGCCAAGTATAGTTTGTCTTATCGCTTTTGATTTGCTGTAAGGAGCACCTCCATAATACTTGTATCCTCCCGATATGAAATCTGGTTTTCCTCTATCTTCAATTGGTAAAAGAATTCCTTTCCTTTGTTTTACTAATTTTCTTCTTGTTTGGAATGTCATTTCTTTACTTCACATACTCCGAATTCTTTGATATTCCTTCAAGAGGTTGTGAATATGTTTTAGGAATTAATCCCTGTTGTTCTGCCTTGGCTCTCATCTCTGCTTTCACTGGTGCGGGAATATAATCTCCCATCTTCAAATAATCAAATGATTTCTCCTTAAACAACTTTAATGTATCCTCTATAGAAGACCATAGAACCTGTGTTGCTTCTTGAGTTTTCTCGTCTTTTATGACAAATTGCACGTTATCCTTGTCTGTCATTTCATATAATTTGTCTACGTTTTGCGGAGTGAAAGGTAATTCATACACGTCCTCCGTCCCACTAGGACCTTGACATTCAGTATCAAAAGTCATAGTTTTCTCATTGATTGTTTTCTTCCAGGTAAAGTTAGTCTTGGTCCATTTTTCGGGCCATGCCACCCATTTTTTAACCTCCTCCCCTGAAGCATCAAATCCTTTCAGAAATCCTTTTGAAAGTAGAAACTCTTCTTTACCATCTTTAACCCTCGTTATTACAGATACAAGATATTTCCCACCAGTGTTTTTAACAGGATTGCCTTCCTTGTCTCTCTGTGGATACCAATCTCCAGTCTGTGGGTTTACAACTGTGTCTAACCAATTTTCATATACAATTTGTTCCATTGGTTTTAACCTGGGCCATGTGTCTCCAGTTTTCTTCTTGGTATCAGCATCGGTAATTTCTGCTTCCTTATAACATGCCTCGGCCTTGGTCCAATTTGGCATGAAATCAACCACTTTCATTTTTTCCTTAATACTTAATTCTTGTTCTTTTTGTTCTTGCTTCTTTTTGAACATATAAACAAGAAATGGTATTGGTATCTTTTAAGATTTGTTTAATTCAGCAAAAATTTTTTTTGCGTTCTCTAATTTGTTTTCATTTCTGCAAGACAGTCGACACAAACCCACACTGACTCACCATCATTATCAATGGTAACTTCTCGCATCAAAACATCAAACGCAAATGGATTAGTTCGGAGATCTGATTCTGTCTTGAATACTCTAATCGGTTTTGTATCCTGGCAATAGGCGCATGTCTGGCTTTCAATCTTCTGTCCGAAGCAATCGTAAAACTTTCTAACGTCTGTCATGATTTGAATATCACTTAATCCTGGTCCCAATATGAAGCATTAGAACCGTCTAGAGGTTTATGTCTTGAAGAACGATATAATTGGTCCACTAAAGGTCCATCACTTTCATTATCTGCATATTCGATATGTGGTTGTCCTTGTCCTTGCCCTTCACTATTAGATTCTGTTAGTCCTGAAACTTCCAATAATTCTTTTACTTTCTGTGATTTATTGGTCTTAGATTTGTTCTTGTTAATGATATCTTGCAGTTCTTCGAACCTAGTCAATCTTGAGTTTTGAAAGAGGAAAGACAACTAAAAAGATTGTTATTTGTCTCTTCAACTTCTAATTTAATTTCTATTATTTTTCTTATGAGAGCAATTCTTCTTGTCTGGATAAAAAAAAGAGAGGGCAAGTGTGCAGTTAAGTCCTTGCAATTAAGAGTTGTTGTTTAGGAACCGTTTTTCTGTTTGAAACAGCCACTTTTTGCATCATCGTCTGCTGACTGGACCATGCTGCACTCTCCATGGTTAGTAGAGCACAGGAAACCATTTGGGCTATTCGGGGTTGAATAACACCACAAAAACGCGACGCCTGATTTTGCCGCTTCGGCGTGTATGTCATACGAAACTACTATTGTTGATCCAAGCATTGCAATTGACAATGCTATTATTATCCCAAGAATTCCGCTCTTGTTCATTAACGTTTTTCTAATAGATATAATAATTAAGGTTTCAGGGAAAAATCATATATTAAAAAATTCGGAATTTTGACACTAGTGGTTGGTTCCCTAAATGTTCTCTCACCAGGATTTACCATTCTGCTTCTATCTCCTGTTTCACCAGTTTTATTCCCTTACACGCTAAACGGAATGCATCTAATATATCATGATAACTGGATTGTTCCTTATCTAATTTTCCTAAATCATCCGAAGTTGCAGTTCTTAACGACGTTATTAATTTATCAAACTTTGGATTAATTGTAATTGTATTCAGCAGGTATTAAAATATAGATCAAAAAAATTATTTTCCATACGTATTACTAGTTCATGATATAGTGAAATTGCCCTACAATCCATGACAATGAATAATTTAGTACTTTTGTTATATTCATTAATTTATGGAGGAGCGTGTAAAATCAAATATATTGATCTTTTGACTTTACCATAAACAAAAAAGATAACCCTTGTTTAGTAAAAAAAATAGCAGTCATTCAATATGGACAACACTCGCAATTCTCAGTTCTATTGCGACTATATCGATGTATACGGAGACGATGCTTCTTCCAGCACTTCCACAATTAATCCATGAATTCAATTTATCATACAACACTTCATCGTGGATATTAAGTGCGTATCTTGTTGCAGGTGCAGTTATGACACCGGTCAGTGGGAAATTATCCGACATGTATGGCAAGAAAAGGATTATGATAATTCTCATTTTAATATATACTGTAGGGCTTATCATTTCACCTTTCTCATCTAATTTTATCATGTTACTAATATCTAGAATTTTACAGGGAATTGGGATATCAGTATTCCCTGTTTCGTTTGGACTGATTAGAGAACAATTTCCAAAAGAAAAACTAGCTATAAGCCAAGGAATCATAAGTTCCATGTTTGCAGGTGGTTCTGTTTTGGGACTTGCAATTGGTGGAACTATCGTACAACTTTATGGTTGGCGACTGACATTTTTTTCAATTATTCCAATAGCAATCTGCCTGATTATCATAATTATACGATCTATTCCATCAGAAAAGAAAGCATTTGATATTTCCAGGGTAAGAAATGAAGATTCGTACAAAAAGTTTGACTTTAGAGGTGCGATATTATTAGGAATGAGCATTACCTCGTTTCTCTTATTCATCACATTTCTTAGGACGAATACTTTTGATACTAATTATAACCTATTAGAATCGATTACAATTCCAATTACGTCTTTATTATTCTTGATTGCTTTTATATCAAGCTTCGTTACTTTTTTACTGTGTGAAAGGAGGACTAAATTCCCACTCATCACTTCAAGCCTATTTCTGGACAGGAGAATTTTATCATCAAACATTATTTTACTAATTGTAGGTATGTCTATGTTCACTATTTATCAAACATTGCCTATATTAGCTCAAAGTCCGTACCCTGTAGGTTTTGATAATAATGCAATACAGATGTCATTAGTGCAGATGCCATTTGCACTAGTACTTTTAGTTTTAGGCCCTTTAACTGGCTTAATTATAACAAGAATTGGACAGACAACTCCGTTATTGGTTGGGACTCTTGCCATGTCATTTGGTTTTTGTTTGCTTTTGTTTACGAGGTTAAATGAGCTCTATATATCAATCTATTTGATAATACTAGCTGTTGGTATTTCTTTAACAAATGTTAGTAGTACTAATATCGTAATGGTGCAAAGTTCATTCGAACAAATAGGCATCTCGCTTGGAATTAGTAACTTATTAAGAATCATAGGGAGTTCAATAGGTCCAACAATTGCAGGTTTGTTCATGCAAACTCACTTATTTTTAGTTACAGTATCCAAAAATCAATATCAATATTTTCCATCTACAACTGCATATGATCTTATTTTTGGCATCATGTTTTTCCTTTCGCTATCTGCACTAGGTATCTCATTATTACTAGTCAAAGAACAAAAGCAAACTAAGATTCAATCGTAGACTCAATTCAGTTACTAATACGGGTTAGTCAAGAAATTTTATTGTCGCTCGTTTTCTATACTTGAAGATCTTACGAAGTTTGAATCCAATGTAAAATTCTAATATTTTTCCTAGGAATCCATAGGGTAACCCAAACTCAATTCTATCGATGACCTGCGTTTTGCAATCTTCAATTTCCTTGAATGTATGCCCATGTTTCCATATTTGAAAGGGAGGCTTTTTACTTTCATTTGGTATCATTTCATCCACATATTTATATTTTTCAAAAAAAGTTATTTTAGAGCACCATTTTGCACTTACCACTATTTTTCCAGAAAAACATGCAATTGTTCCTTTTTTTAATATTTTGTCCGTACTTTGCATTATATTCAATTTTATATCTTTTGGACTAACTACCTCAAGATGTCTTATGTCAGTATAAAATTTCCAAACTTTATCTAAGTTAGAATTTACCTCAAATTCATGATAAAAGTTTTTCATTTAATATTTGGATCATCCCTACCAATTATTATTCGATTGCACATATAGAAACATATTGTTTAAAAATCAGCGGATCATAAATCATTCATGGTTAGAGTAATTTCATCCAAAATTGTTAATTTACCATAGGAAAAAGTTTTTTCTGTAATTAAGGATATAGGTAAACTACCAAGTCTATTTCCGGATAAATACAAGTCATTCAACATTTTGGAACAATCCGATAATCACATACTAACAGAAGAGATCGTTTCAATATCAGGAAAAGAAATAAAGCAGAAAGTAAAACACATCTTAGAACCAAACAGATTGCTCAAAAGTGAAATTATTGAGGGTGATACCAAGGTACGATTTTGATGATAGTGTTAGATCAAAAATCTAATTCAAGGACTGAAATAAAAATAGATGCAGATCTTAAATTTGGAGAAATTGGAGCAGTATTTGGCATTTTTGCTAAACGTAAAATAAAAACCGAAATTGATAATCTTATCAATCGATTTGCCAACGCAAAAGAGTGCTCAAATTGATAATTAATTCTAAAATGGATTAGCTCATGAATTCACTCTGATTTTTATTTCAAACTCATGATTAAATACTGATTCTCTGCGTCTATTGTTTTGAGGCATGAGTCTAGAGATGGCTTATCTATATACAATACCAAAGATAATAAAATCATCATTGATAAGAAGATTTGTCTGGCTCGATTTCTCTAATACTCAAATTCTTGAAATCCCAAATCAAGTTATCGGATCTAAACGTAGCTGTAGATCCTGAATTAGTTATTATAGAGTCCTTATCCTTGGAACAACCAGCATCAAAAAAATTAGAATCCGGCATTTTTGCGTACCATCCTCCGTCATCAACCAAATCTGTAACTCTAACCCAATAGTTAGAATTTGTATTATCCAAATACGACTCTAATTTTACCTCATTATTATTAATGTTATAAATTACTACCTTCCATCCAATCCATCTATCAAGTAGCGAGTTAGTTACTTTGTTGGATTGCCTTTCGTCTGTATATCCTCCTACAAACCATAATTCTTTTTTCCAACCAACTTTACCATTGTCATAAAGTCCTCCCATATAGGCTGTTGCTTCGCATGGAATCCCTGGATTATGTTTTCCGCCTCTAGCATACCATGTCAAATCATTTTCTATCACCTTATTGCTACTATTTTTAATCACTGAAGCTATCTTTGCGTAGCCTGTCATTTCCACATTTTTCCAATTTGTTTCCCCTTCTAGTGTCTTTACATTCATCCTAACAACTGGAACAGAAACCCTCCATGAACCATCTTGTAGTTTCGTAAGATTTGGATTAAAGGTAACTGCAAAACTTTCATCATCTTTTGGATTCTCCATATTAACATACCACTCTCTACCATTTACCTTCGTCGGATAAATTTCTCTAATGCCAAACTTGTCATATCTTTCATGATTTTCGTTTGACACAAGTGCGTGTGAAGTCGTTGGGTATAGAATTGGCAGCTCAGATTGGAATAAATAAACTGAAAAGAGAATTAATAGAATATAAGCAACAAGAATAATTTTCATGATTTAATTACCAAGAGTCGCAATGGATTGTATAATGTCAAGTTTTTTATTTGTTTGTGAGAATCTTATTTCACCTTTTAGGGAGTCGATATTGACGGGATATTCTAGTGGTCGTTTGTTACGCCTGCAAAATATTGTTGTAGATATTTTTGAGTTTGCGCAATAGAATTAATATCTCTTGAACGGTTCAGTATTTCTCACATGTTAGAATATGGTTCAACGGGATCAAGAGTTCTCCATATAGGATTTGACGATACTGATTCTTATTCTGGAAGATGTACTACTAACTTGGCCTTTAAGATAACTTCCAGACTAACAAGAGAATTGGATTCTGTTTTCATTGATTATCCACTCCTTGTGAGACTAAATCCGAATATTCCTTGGAAAACAAGAGGAAATGGAGGAATATGCCTCAGGATCAAAACGAATCAACCTGGTCAAATAATTGAATACTTGACAAAAATTATCAAATCAGAGTCAGACATCGCCAATGGTGCTAATCCAGGGTTGGCAATATTTGAGGGTGATACAATACCACTTTCTCTAAGGCAATTTAGCAACAGAGCAATGTATGATGTGCTAAAGATGGAAGAGGCCGAGAAATTAGCCTCACAACTTTCGATAAAGATTTTCAAGTATGGAGAAGGTTTAGGTTTAATTGGTGCTATAGCATCGATTGGATCTTTATTAGAAGGAGATCACACATACGAGGCCATTGCATATAGGAAAGAAGAATTTCAAGGCACGCCTAGGAAAATAGACAAATCAAGGGTATCAAAAATAAATACAGATACTCATCCATTTACCTATAACAACTATGATAGCATTCATGATAGAGTACTAATCACTCCACATGGTCCAGATCCTGTCTTTTGTGGGATTAGAGGTGAAGATCCTTTTACTGTTATCAGAGCGTTGCATTATGTCCTACCTATCGAAAAACTTGAAGGGTATATGGTATTTAGGACTAACCAAGGAACCAATATGCATCTTCAAAATGAATTATCTCTAAAAAGAATTCGAATACATAAGGCAGGATATGTTAGATGCAAGGTTACAAAAAAACCAAGGATTATACGTGGAGGACATGTTTTGTTTGAAGTATCTGATTTTAGTAACATCAAATATCCTGTGGCTGTGTATGAACCAACTGGGCTTGGAAATATTGCATCGAAATTGATAGAAGGAGATGACATAGATATTGGTATTGGAGTTAGTAAGAATAATTCCCATAGTTCAAGTATTTTGAACGTTGAGTATCTCTCAATATTAAAAATTACAGATGAAACGGTAACTATCAATCCATTATGTACTAAATGTGCAAAAAGAATGAAGTCTGAGGGTAAAAACAAGGGATTTCAATGCAAAAACTGTGGAGACAAAAAGAGCTCGAAATTACTTGTTACTAAACATCGAGATATCCAATTGGGAACGTATCAACCATATCTAAAGGCATACAGGCATTTGACAAAACCATTACATAGATTTGGAATGGAAAAAACTTATCCATGTATTGCAAATATTATCAAACCTCTACACGCTGAGTGGTTCAAATTATTTTGAACGAGTTGTCAAGTATCATTAAGATATTTCAATGAAATGACATACGATATGTAGCGGGGGGTTGATTTGAACCTACGGCCATCAAGTTACACTCTAAATGGAAACCGCTCTGCGGGTTATGAGCCCGCCGGGATAACTTAGCCTACGATATCTGGCTTCCCCACCCCGCTATTAGCAGATTGAAATTGGGGAAATATATCTCTGTCTCTATTCCAAATTAAAAAATAAAATCCAAACTGGACAATAAAAGCTGAAAAAAATTTCCAAGAAAATAAAAAGCATGTTGCTTCATCGTAAAAGATGCGACTATAACCATATCCAACTCTTGAAATTCTAAATATATTCTGACTCAAAGTTAATACACCATCCCGAGTCTTGATTGTAGATAAATTAGGTCAACGATCAGCACGTAAATAACATAAATTCTTTTTGTGTTTCATTTCCATTTGTGAGATAAAGCTGATTTAATGCGGGGGATGGGATTTGAACCCACGAACCCCTACGGGATGAGGTTTCCCTGCTGGATCATTTCTTCTGAGCCTCGTGTCGGATTTAATCTCACGCCTTTGACCAAGCTTGGCAACCCCCGCGCAAATGTCCATCCCATTGACCTTCATTTAAGTAATTGAAGGATAACTAACAACCAACTTAACTTGACTTTTTTAGTTTTCTTATTTTAACTCTCTTACCATGTGAAGATGGTATAATTTTCATTTTTGCATTCTGGAAGGAATAGCCCAATTCCTTACCACGATATAATCTATCCAAGAAAATAGCTAATGCAGCAATCTCCGAATGCGGTTGATTACCAACCGCTATATTCATATCGGCAATAGAATAAACTTCCTTTGGGACTTTACTAGCTCCAATTACTATCAATATATTTTTTTCTTCTCCGAATTCAAGTGATATCTTCTCTATATTCAATCCATACATAGTTAGATGAACAATTATTCCATTATTGTTCTTCCATGAATTTATCAATGATTTCCAGTCCTGAATAATTTCAATATCAAATTCATTCGAACCTCCCCAGTCATCGCATACTTTTCCAATCGTTTCGAGTATAGAATCGTCTACCTGCGTCATGTAAATCTTTTTACAACCAAAAGCTCTTGACACCAACGCAACGTGTGTGGTCGTGCGATCATCCCTTACAAGTCTGTGCCCCAATCTAAGAACTGCAACGGCCATTAATTATCTACCTTCATCATATTGATAAAAATTTTGGATTGAATGGTTTCGAGGAGAACACTAACATTCATTCCTGTCTTTGATGATATCATAACACTGTCGTTATTACTTTCATTCAATATTCCAAGTTGCTTACACTTTTCACTTGCCTCTTCAAGGTTCACCAGATCTAACTTATTGAATACATAAATTATCTTTGCGATTGATACTCCCAAGTGAATCAAGACAGTAAAATTACTTGATAGTTGTTTTTTTATGATTTCGTAACTCTGACTTATATCCACTACAAGTAGAATAATATCTGAAAAAATTAATTCATGGAGGGTTGATTTAAAAGCATCTATCATATATGCAGGCAGTTTACTTATGAATCCTACCGTATCAGAAAACATTACTTTATTCCCCTTGATATTTACAATTCTGCTAGATGTAGATAACGTCGTAAACAATTCAATACCCACCAATTTTGATTCTCCTGTTAATAGATTAAACAGAGTTGTCTTCCCAGCCGAGGTGTATCCTATAATAGATACAGTTGGAAAACCAGATCTAGCTCTACTAGTTCTTTGTAAAACCTTTCTCCTCTCTTCCTTTACTAGTTTTTTTCTTAGAACAGAAATTCTCCTTCTTATGTCAAGTAGATGAACATCAGCGTCGTATTTTCCCAAGCCAAAAAAACCTGGTTGTTCGCCCCTCTTTGCAAGCCTCACCTTCTCCTTGATTCTTACTGCTTCATAATGGAGTTCAGCAAGTTTTATCTGAATTTTAGACTCCTCGGTGTTAGACCTCAATCTAAAGATTTCAAGAATTAATTTCTCTCTATCAATGATATCTGCTTCACATAGTTTTGCCAAATTATATTGTTGGGTCGGTTTTAATATTTCATCAAAGATTACAATTTCAATATTCAAGGATTTAATTAATTCTCTTACCTCGTCTGCTTTTCCTTTTCCAATGCCAAACTTTGATCTTGTTAAATGTTTCTGAGTCACAGTACGCACTACAGAATAACCTGCAGATTCTGCCAACGACTTGGCTTCACTAGCGATGTCTTTTATCGGATAAGTAATAAGTACTGCAGATTTATTCACCAAAATCAACCTCAGTATATAGGTTTATTCGAAAATATCTTTCTAGCTTTTTGGCTAATTTTTCATCAGGCTTTAGTGAACCACTCTCTATTTTTCGTAACAATGAAGCCCGCTCCTTTATGAGAATTCCTAACTGTTCATGTGTAAGGCCCTGTTTCGTCCTAGATTTTCGAATGACTTCTGAAAAGTTATTGATCAGGATGGTAGAGTCATTGAGTGTGATCTTGTTGGGCAATATGATTTTTTTTGGTCCAGCGGAGACTCTTTTTTGATTATTTTGCCGTTCATTTGATGGCTTGCCTCTTTTTGAACATGTCCTACATACTGTCAGCAAGTTGCCTTCTACAAAAACCCTTTCGCCATTATCTTTTATCGGAGTCCCGCAAATTTCACAAGAAGTCATAGATGATCTTATGATAAACTAATATCTTGTTTATTTTTTTCTAATCCATAGTTAGAATATTCATCATTCAATTGTATCTACATGTAACAAAATAGACAAAGTGTAAATAGTATATAGAATCAGGCCTACAAACGGTGCGTGTCACAATTGTTTTCTGAAATTTTCAACTATGAGATTATTATTTTTTTGCCATATATGTTTTAAATATAGAGAGTAAATAAACCTAAGCAAGTGTTGAATCCTAACGAAAAAATTTCTTATCACATAGATGCACTTTTTGGTAAAGGTGTATCAAATGTTCTACCAAGGCAACTTACATTCTCATATTCCAGAAAAACCGGAAGAATCAAGAGTTTTGGAATAAACGATCAGCTTATAGGTACCTTAAGATCAGATGGAGGAATAGCTCTTACTATTTTCGGCGCTTCAATTTTGTTAAACGAGAGTAGTTTCAAACAGAACTGTATAATTCCAAAAGAAGAAGCTCTTCCATTTGTGAGCGAAGGAAGATCATTATTCTGTAAACATGTTGAGTGGTTCGGTTCAAATATCAATATTGGATCGGAAGTAGTAGTGATAGATAAGAGTGACGTTGTATTTGCGGTAGGAAAGTCGGTTGTCAGTCAATCACAGTTGCTCGGTAGGATAGGAGACGTGGCAGTGAGGGTTAGAGAAGGAATAAAAAGTAGAGGAGAGCAACAAAATCCATGATGCACGGAAACCGCGATATGAGACGGATGCTGGACAAAATGGGCTTAAATATGCAGGAACTTGGCAATATTGAAGAAGTTGTTATTAAAACTGATAGAAAGGAAATCTACTTAATAAAACCACAGGTAATTGAAATGAAGGGGAAGGATAGCACTATTTTTCAAATTATTGCAGGAGATATAGAGGAAAAAGAAAGAGAAGTTCCTACTTTCAAGGAGGAAGACATTATCCTAGTGATGCAGCAATCCTCGAGTTCAAGGGACAAGGCGATAATGGCTCTAACTGATACAAAGGGAGACATCGCACAGGCGATACTTAATCTTACGACATAGAACCATTCCGACGGACCTACAAGTCACTTGTTAATGCAGAGTTAATATATGGATATAGGATTTTTTGGTACAGGATTATGTCCTCTGTTGAAAAAATTGTTAACGTACTATCCGAGCTCGAAAGGGACATCGAGACTTTATCAATCAAAGTTGAGGATATGAAAAAGAGAATCTTTACCAACTCTGATAAAGAAATATCACAACTTAGAGAAAAGATAATAGAAATTGCAAAGACGGAATCAGAGAAAATAATTTCAGCTGCCAAACAAGAAGCAGAGGAGAAATCACAGAGAATTTTGGCAGAGTCAGAAACTAATCTGACAAAACTTAGAGAAAATACAAAACTTTCGTTTGATAAATCCGTTAAACTAGTAGTAGATTCGATATTAAACAAAAACGATGCGAGCGAGCCATAGTTTTGGATTAAAGCTCAAAAAATTTAATAAGAATTAAAAATTAGTATAATTGAATGGAAATCCCTTAGTGACAGGACCGAATTCAAGCCAAATAGTGGTAGCAACTGTCGAAGGTCGGTCGTATTACAAAATTGTCAGTATGTTAAAATCTATGAATATTGGTTTTTCTTCTCTTTCTCCAGAAGAAGCTTCAAGGACAAATGCAAAAATAATCATAACAACAAGGAATGAAGCATCATTAATTAGAAGAGAAGATTTAATTTTCGATTTCCAGCTTGATACATCCCCAGCCCTCTTTAAGGCGATGCTATTAAAAAATTTGAGCGGTAATTATATTGAAGATATTTTAGTCGTAGGGGTAGACCCTGGAAACAGGATAGGAATCTATGTTTTATACCTACACACAGAATTATACAGTACCGTTCGAAGCTCCTTAAGAGAGGCAGTCAAATTCATTATGAATATACTGTCCTGTATAAATTCCAGTAAAAAAATACTGAAAATTGGAAATGGCGATTCGATTAAGTGCAACCATATTGCACAAGAAATCAAGAATCAGAATAGATCAGTAAGAATAGAGATCGTTAATGAATTCGGTACATCGCGAAATATACTGCCTAATTGTCGTCGAAACAGGGATGTAGGATCTGCAAAATCTATAGCATTCCGCTCTGGTCGTATTTTCCAGGTCAAGTAAATCATTGACTACTCTATGAGGAACTCTAACTATAGAGAAATCTAGGATTGACAGAATAGAGGAAAAGATGCTAAAAATGGAAAAGCTGTATCGAAAATAAAATATCTTATTTTAGAAGAACCTACTGTGGAAGATTTACGCAAAATGTTATTAGGCAAAAAAAGTAGATATAGAATAGGTGCCCATCATAGTGAAACCAAAGCCTATCATTGAACCAATAGAAATAGAGAAAGTAAAACTGGAGGAACTAGAATCAATATTAAAATCTATTAAAACTACAGAGAGTTTAAGATACGAGGCAATTAAAGAATACGCTGGCGGAGTATGCATGCTTTGTGCTCAACTTCCCACTAGATTAGTAAGTTATGATTTGGATGGCGCTCAATTAGTCGAGAGATATTGTGACAAGTGTTTTGAGAAACAGAAATTGGACAAATAAAAGGAAGAGAAATTAGAATATTAGACTCTGAGGAATAAAGAGAACCTATCAGTTATTGTCAGAGTTGTTTAGAATATGGTGTTTATTCAGTATTACAGGAAAGAATATACTTACCAGGTGAAACTGTTACGCGCGATAAAAATAACTGGATACAGTGTCATAATTGTGGCTAGATAGTACCCATTTATGAAGCAAAAAGGAATCTAAGTTGAAAGACTTTGTTGAAACTTCAAGGAATCCATTTGATCAAGGTAAGTCTATAGTAGGCCTTGATAACAAGATAAAGAAAACACCAAGACAGAAAGAAAAGCAGAAATTAAAAGAAAGAATTGAACAAGAGAAAGATGAAGATATCAAACGAGAATTAAGAAAAGGAAATATTGTTAACATAATACAAGATCATTAGATTATTAAAAACTGGTGGGAAGGAAAGAGGAATAAGTGTTTACCCACCAGTTGATGATAAGTACAATAGAGTTAAATGATTTGTAATATATTGATTTGTAAATTGAAGACCGGCGGGCCATTTGGAAGCGGTACCGATAGACCCAACGGACAAAGTTCTGCAATGAATCGTGTTATATTATGCCCAACAAATAATAAATGAGTTAATTCTAGAAAATAATTGAAGATTCATTGAGTTATTAAAACCGGCAGATCCCGAAATGCACGATGGAGTAACAGAACGGGACCTACCAGTGTACGAAGTGTCTAGACCATCTACGGATATGTATAGAAGGCGAGATCAATACATGTCAATCAATCCAGATCCAGACCCTTCTATTCGAATACCCGTATTGGTGATACAGCATCTATCAGAAAGTAAATAAGATTTCAGGATCTAATTTAAGCAAAACTTAAGAACTGGTGGACCAAATAAGCCTGGAACCAATAGGCCCACCAGCATGATGTTTTGCAGAGTTGATGTTGTTGTTATATATTATGCCGAACAAATTATAAAAAACTTAGAGTCTGATTGTAATTATTAAAAACTGGTGGGCTTAAGGTAATGAATCGTAGATTGGTAAATCGGCCCACCAGGATGCATACTACTTGCCAACTGATGGGAAAAGTGATCTCTACCTTGGTTAGCGGGTAAGAAAACCAGCGAACCCACCAGTTGCATTAATAATATCTCTTACATACTATAAATAACAAACAAAAAAGGTAAAAATTTCCACAATTATAATTCTATTTTGCAATTTTTGTAAACACTGGTGGCATTTGAAAGCGATAAGAATATAGGTCCTTAATGCCTTCATCGTCCCTCCCATAATAACAGCGACCGCTTAATACTTTATACCAAAGTGCAGAATAAAAATATTTTTTATAAGGAATGTAACCCTTCTAAGAATGTATGCTAGATTAGAAAACTCTATTTTACAAGTCGGCATAAACGGGTGCAAAAATATTATTAAACATAACTGTTAATTAACTTTTGATGAAAATCCTTAATGCAAGCGAGCCAGGTCTTGGCTCATCAATGACTGAAGAGGAGACAAGAGATTTTCTTTCAAATACCCGGTTATTCGCTAGATTAGGGACAATAGATGAAAAAACAGATCCTAATGTACATCCCGTATGGTATTATTTTGATAATGAGAGAATCTATTTTCAGACTGGTAAAAACTCTAAGAAACTTAGAAATATCAAGAAGAAAAATAATATTTACTTTTGTATAGACCAAACCAATTTACCATATAAAGGAGTTAGAGGTAAAGGTACAGCCATTATTTCTGAAGATATTAACAAAAATATACCAATAGTAGAAAAGTTAATGCTCAAGTATACTGGCAGTCTTGACAATAATATGGCACGATTTCTTTTGGATTCGTTAAAGAGAGGAGAATCGGTCATAATTGAAATAATACCGCATTTTTATGCCACATGGGATAACAGTAAGGGGGCATTATAACAAAAAGATCTTTTTCAGAAAACCATTTACACGTGTGGAAATGTATTACAACTTACATTCTTTTTATTTCGTTACTACAAACACGATAGAATATCCAATCCAATATTCTTAATTCACTATAACTAACAAATGAAATTACCAAAAACCTTGGTATTATTTGGTGTCTTCGTTTTTACTCACAAATAAATGCTAGTCTTCTATAATGTCTTCCTTCATCATTGAAAACAGGACTAGCGGACATTTTAGAGATTTCAGGATTTTATTCATGTCTATTTATCAAATTCCATATGACCATAAATCATTAAATTAATTAAGTAATTTGATACGAGTATCTAAGTAAACGATACAGTTTGATACCTGTACTAAATTCTTTAAATATTGAATTTAAACAATATCGACTAACATGGAAAGAAACGGATACTTAAAATTTATTATAATCGCTTTATCAATTACTCTTATTTCTGTGACTATCGTCGATTTACCTATTGTTTCAGGATCTTCAATGACTAGCACGTTTCCAAATAAAGGACGCATAAATTATTATGCTACTACTGAGAGGGATTCCAATGGAATGAGAAATGGTCAACCCATGGTTCCAGATCTAGAGATATGTGGAGATGGACAGGATAATGATGGCAATGGACTTGTTGATGAGAATTGTCCAATTGAATCTTCTTCAGGTGATAAGCCGTCTGTTAATTTTGATAAATCAAAGACCTTACGTGTTGCTGTAGTTGGAGATATTGATTCTAATTCTGGATTGACTACTCAGTTGAATATTGCAAACCAATACAATGTCCAGGCATTGATACTAACAGGTGACTTCGAATACACCAACGGGAACAAAGTTTTATCGGATCTTGAATCCCACGGATTCACGAAAGAAAATGCGGACATTGTCGTAGGAAATCATGATTCAGAACAAGATGTAAAAGGATGGTTAAATGAGAAAAGGACATTTGGACAAGTTAATTTTGCTTTTTCTGGTGATAGACTGGCTTTGTTCAACATAGATGCAAATACACAGTTTGATTGTTCTAGTCCTCAGTTTAAAATTTTGAAATCACAAATTGAATCCAGTAACGCATGGTACAAATTTGTCGTAGTTCATCAGCCGTTCGTTACTGTAAAAAGTAATCATCCTGCTAATGGAGAATTCAATTGTTATGATCCTGTGTTTAGAGCAGGAGGAATTGATGAAGTACTACAATCACATAATCACAACTATCAGAGATTCGACATTGATGGTCTGCTATATGGTGTATTTGGTACGGGGACGCATGATACTGGTTCCAGTATGTATCCAATAGAGTCTGACAATTGGAATGGAAATTCGTGCATAAAATGCATAACTGGTGAAAACGGAATTACAATAATTGATTTACGAATTGACGATCCTAATGCAAAGAATTTTCAGGGATGGTTCATCAACATGAACAACAAAGTACTTGATAGTTTTGAAAAATCTAATTTACACTAAATAATCTAACCTATTAGTAGTAGCCTTTCAATTATAAAGTTTCGGAAAATACCAAATAATTGAAATTACTTCATTTAGATAACCGTACAAAAATACTTAAGTTCGATAATACTGATTATATGAAGATGAGCTGTAAATTGATTGTTAATGCTATTAACCAAGAATACTACGTAAACTACATTGGTTATTTTCTATAGTGATTAGATATGAACTTGGACGTTACCTTTTCACTATTTCATCAAATACCAATCTATGATCAAACAGAGTTGATCCTGTATGTTGTAGCCTCACTATTCGCAGCGGTGTTGATAGGACTGTCGGTTTCTTCATACATAAAGACTGGTCTAATCAATTTGAAATACGCAATTGTGGTATTCTTTCTATTTTGTGGATTCCTAATATACGAAAATTTAGAACACTTATTTTCACTAGATAATCCATCTATCGACATAATTGTTCCGGCTACAGGTTTGTCCATCATGGTATTTTTCTTTGTAGTGGGGACCAAGAGAAATTAATTAAGATTTTCTATTTTATTTAATACATTCTTGAACCTAGTCACTCATTTCATTGTCCATAGAAGCAACGTGACTAGTTCGTTAGGTATCCTAAGCACTGCAACAAATATCGGTATTATTATCAACGTGGAAAGGTTGATGAATCAATAATGACAGATTTGGCAGAGATAAAGAATAATTTTGAATCTAAATGTTCTTTCTAGATAGAAACGAACTCTAGAGGACATAATACTATGCCCATGTATATGAGGGCGTTACATTTCTTCAGATGATACTTCTTCCATACCAGTGTAGTCAGTGAATGGTTAGAAGATGGTTCAATTTGTGGCGAATGTGGTGAAGTAAGTAAATAATTATCTGTTTTATGAATTCAATAGGTTGCTCCCTATAAGTTGTCGTTCATAAGTCAGCTAAATTGTATATTTATCATAATTTAACTTGACTAGATTATATATTTACTGATGTGACAATATATTATTACGTCTAAACACCAACTGGTGGGTATTGGTTGTTTCTTGTTCATCAGCGGTCAATCCCACCAGTTGTTAATTTAGTAGTTTTTTGGTTGCTCACTATAATAATATTTATATTGTAGAAAGGTAACACCAGTAGGAAATCTTGGGATTCGTGTTATTCATTTGTTTAATTCAGATTCCACAGTAAATTATTCCATTTCAAAGGGTTTTAATTGTGCATACAGACTTTTAAAGTAGCAATTCGATAATGGAACAAATTTTGATAACTTCATTAGTGTTAACCATGACAGTAAGTTTAACGTTAATTTTTATTATTGCAAATGCTAATGCATGGCATGAAAATTTAGGAATTGATGACGCCAATAATATTCTTCATCCATGAATAAATATGCAACATCTATGTAACCTCTATCGTCTTTTAGAATCTATAATTTCACAAATAGAAATATCCGGACTATTCATTTTTTCTAAAACCCAGTTTATTAATTCAATTCTTTTTATAAGATCTCGTTTGTATGTTGCATCCTCTTTTTATATATCAAGCCATCTTTTTGATTCTTCAATTTCTTTTTGTAAAGTTTGTTGTATGCTCATAGAATCAATTAGCGGTATGAGGATTTATTATGCCAAGTACTTTAGAGAGAGGGAGTTTCATTGATAACTTGCAACTAATTTGTAATGATCTATCAGGGAAGTAGGAACACTTGCAGACATCAATGTTATCTCGAAGGGAGCCGTTTCACCAGAACTAATGTCAGACGGGTTAGTATATGTAAACTGAGTGCCTACAACCGCATTATTAATATCATAAAAAGTGCCGGTTATTTGCACAAATTCCGCAGTGCTGGGGGTAGTATTTTCAACCTCTCCCACAACATGAAAGTATCCAACACTATCTGTGTAAGAATTATGGCTGAGTATTGTGACTGAATGAGACTTATTTAGGAATGGTATTGAATTTCCAGTAGATGAAGTATTCGAAATGGTGGTAGAATTCAAGAAAGAAGGTTTCTTTTCAGGTATCGGAGCGGTGAGTGTTACAGTTTTCAGCATATTTTTAAATTCATCTAGATGTTTGTTAAATCGATTATCTGCAGGTCCCGAGGAACCAAATCTATAACCAATGTTCCCGTTTAGAGCGTTGACCGTAAAATGCTTATTGCCTGAATCACTGAACTCTGTTTCTGTTTGCCGGGCACTGTAATTATTTCCTATAATTGTTTGATTATCATTTATGAAAGTTCTACCTTCTTTGGGAGTTCTAATATAATCCCAAACAACAAAATCCTTCAATGTATTGCACTTACATGGGTTAGAGTCTACGTTAGGTTTATTTAATTCAATTAGTGTAGCGCCCATTGTATATGAGCCAAATTTATGTTCTTGCGAAGGCGTGTCGACGACATTCACCCCCGTGACGTTTGCCAATATTTGTTCAGAAACCTTCAATGCTGCTTCTGTTGCATTCTCGGAAGGGCTCACGGTCGCCTCCGAACGTGGCTGAGTAGCGTTAGCGATCTCCTTAGGTGTGGGCAATATGATAAATGAGGGACCACAAGCAACTAGCGTAGGATCTCGGCAATCCAATTCAAGAGGTTCTCCCCACGAAGAAGGGTATTGAAAACTTATCGCAAATTTGCCGTTTTCATATTTTTTTAATTCTTCTTGTGACTGAGCGTTAACTTCTAATGAATTTGCCAATAGTGAAATCCCAGTTATTGAACAGATAATTGCCACAGCGTGAACTGTCTTTATTTGCACATTCCCAGTTAGTATGGAGGTAGGTTATATCTTTTTTAAGACCGACGAAATGGGCAGCAAGGAATAATAAGATCCCTCTCGCACCTTTGCACACTAAATGATCAAACCTAAACCTAAACGAAATTTAAGTAAGGGAATGAAGATTCACTTAAAGAAACAAAACAAGGATATTACTGAAGAGCAAAAAGACTTGGCGATCGGTGTATGCGATGAATTAATGAAAAAGGTAAAAGAGCAGATTTATGATATAGAGCGTGAACGTGGACACGTGGAACAAGATGTGTTAAACTTCTACCGATTACTTGTAATGAACCAGATCAAATTTATACTTGAGGCATCAGATATGATTGAATCTGAGTATCGAGAAGAGTTAAGTCTGAGATAATTTTCATTTAATATTATATCCCTTCAAACTTTTTTATTTCGTTACTACAAACCAGATAAAAAATCCCGCTAGGTGTGTTCTGTGTTCTAACTTTTTGCTATCGAATGAAACTTTTACAATATTACCGAATTTACGAGTTTATAGTCAAAGATCTGGTCATTCTGTTCGAATGTTGTATCTAGTAAATGGCCTGCAAAAGGAATTGCAGATTTGATACATTTGAATCCAGGCAGTTATACCAATATTAAATACAACGATTATACATCCCCAGTAATGCAGAGTATGATTAAATCCTTTATGGAATTAGTTTTTAATTTCATGTAATAAATCTAATTGTTATAGTTTAATGGTTGCAATTAAATTTATTTTATATTGAGACACTTAGATATTTGTATCACACACTATATATCTAGCACAAATATCAAGGTTAAGATGGAAAATGAACGGAAAAAGTGTTAATGGTGGATAGAAAAAATATTCTAATATTCACAACATTAATTGGGATACTTGTTTGGGTATCATTTATGATTTTCGGAACGTTTGCCTTTTCGGCCATGATAGATAAAAATATTGAATTACCTCAAAGTTATTCATTTTCTGATGAATGGGGGTCTAAGGGAACTGCAGACGGTAAATTTCTCCGTCCTCATGATCTAGAATTTGATCATCATGAAAAATATCTCTATATTGCAGATCGGGATGGGAATCGTATCCAGGTATTTGACAAGAACGGAACATTCCTTTTCAAATTTGGACAAAAAGGTCATAAAAATGGAGAATTTTTGGTTCCCTATGGAATAGATGTAGACACCGCAGGGAATGTTTGGGTTGCTGATAGAGGGAATCACAGGATACAAAAATTTGATAGTCATGGAAACTTCATTTTAAAGTTTGGTAACAAAGATAGCCATCCCAGTAATAAGCCTGGAGAATTTGATAATCCGAGACATGTAGAAGTAGATAAGGCACTAAAATATGCGTATGTGGCAGATTCTAAAAACAATCGAATTCAACAATTTGATACTAATGGCAATTTTATTAAAGTAATTGGTAAATATGGCAATAAGAGTGGAGAATTTGCAGTTCCTACAACCATTGAACAAGATGCACAAGGCAATTTCTTTGTCAATGAGCGAGGAAATGAGCGAGTTCAGAAATTAGATGCTAATTGGAATCCAATATTAATGTGGGGATCGAAAGGCAGCGGAGATAATCAATTCTGTCATATGGAACATATAGCGCTCGATAAATATGATAACGTGTACGTGACCGACCCTCAGTCAGACCCTGAATGTAGCAAGCAACCTCGTGTCCTAAAATTCGACAATAATGGTAAATTTATAACAAAGTTTGGTTCCTACGGAACTGAACCAGGTCGGTTTATAGATCCGGAACATTTGGCAATAGACAATGAAGGTGATGTATATGTATCAGATCGAAGCAATAATAAAATACTAGTATTCTCCCCTGTCTCTAATAGTCAGAATGGATGTCCACAAAAAGAAGATAGTTACTTTGCTTGTGTCTCTGCGAATGAGTTAAATCCTCTAGAGGAACAGAATGTGCGCATAAGATAACGAAAACAATTTGACATGTAAACAACCTCCTTCTAAGACCGTGTATTTACTATTACATTACAGAAGAAAAATAAATGGGTTTTGAAAGATACTATTTGGGCAATATTCGGTATACTTTCCCCTGCCCTATAGATACTACATACAAATAACCATCTGGACCTATTGTAAGATCGGTAACTCCACTAAATCCATCACCAAATACTATATCTTCGGCTCCAAGATTGACTGGGTTCTGAATAAATTTACCTGCAAGGCTCTCAGGAAGTAAAAGATCGTTCCTTTCATTATTCATTTTAAAGTGGTATATACGACCATTATGAACGTCACCGACAAAGATATCATCTTTATATTGTGCACCCAATTTGTCAGAATCTAGAAATATTATCGACGTCAGCCCAGTGCTCTTAGCCCAAACTACTTTAGGTTCTTCGTACTTTCCTTTGCCACCAAATGTTACCAATTCATTACCATCAAATTTTTTTAGTAAGGATGAAAAACCATAAATCTGTTGCCATCCGCTATTGAATCCAGGATGCACTAGGTTTATCTCATCTCCTTCATGTGGTCCGTTCTCTGTGTCCCAGAGCAAACCTGTTCTAGGATCAAAATCCAGTCCAAAACTGTTTCTAATGCCATAAGCATAATACAATCGTAACGGCATAGAATGTCCCAATATCCCTTCTCCAACAGGTTCTCCGTCTTGTGTTATTCTTAAAATACCACTGCGTCCGTCAGCAGCCAGTCCATCATCAAAGTTTTGAGTCTTTGTTGCAGCAAAACCTGCTATAAATGAGCCATCGATATCTCCTACTGGAACGTATATGTTCTGGTCAGGACCAATCTCTATTGCTCCTCCGTTATGCCTTGGTCCAGGAACCGCGGGTAGGTCCAAAAGAAGTATAGGGTTTACAAGTTTATCATCGACTAATTCGTATCTATAAAGACGATTTCCTTCTGGGAGTTTACCTTTCCGATCGTCACCATCATTACCATTAATTTCAGTAAAGTATAGGAAGACGTAGGTCGTGGAACCGTTTTTAGAAACTGCAATACCACACATCCCTCTTTCAACAGAATTTGCTACATTCACGTCGAGTAGCGGTTGGCCTGAAATTATTCCATTGTTTACCCTTACCACGGTTCCCTTATCTTTTTCCAAGACAAGGAAATCATCAGAGCCCAGAAAGGCCATCGTTGTAGGGAGAGCAAGCCCCTGCGCTACCTGCTCAACTTTGAGACGGGAATCAAAAACGTGCGGATCACTTGGACTTAAATTAAAAGGTCGTTCTCTTAATATTTGTCCATAAGTTTGGGTAAAATAAATGGTAGAATTACTGACGATAAACAAGACAAAGATAATAAGAATGGATTTTTTGACCATGATTTTCCAAGGCAAGTGCGGATTCTCGTTTCACAGCAAGAGACGACCAATATTAATTTTCGTTCGTACTATTCGAAGGGTGCATTCTTATACATAAATGAATAACTTGTGAATGAACTATTAGCGAGTGTACTAACAGATTATTGAGATTTCTGAATTCTGTAGAGGGTGCGCAATTGTGTCATATAATATAAAATAAATTTCCACTGAAATGTCCCACATAGTGCCACAGACTTCAAATTCTGAATTCTTCTATTGATTTTCCATGTAACTAGTATACAAAAATTTTCGCTTAATAAAAATGGTTAGTTTTGTCTTGTTTTCTGCCGTTATAGTACCGATCAGTATCGCTTTCGACTGATTAGCAACTCTATATGGGTATTAATTCCTAAGCATCTTACTGATCAGAAATTTTAAATAAAGCATTATTGGAGGTTAAATTCTCTAATGAAAAATGCAATATCATAATATCGTAGCACTATTAACAGAAGATTATCCTGCATCTTGCATTCTCGTTTTCTGTTTTATTTTTTTTTTACTTTCTGGTCTGTATTTCCTATTTCATGCCGAGGGTGTGGAAGATGATCCTTTTAAGTCAAAAAACTTTCAAAAATTTAACTTTGTTACTGCCGGAGACTTTGGATGCGGCGATGAGCCTAATAGAACGATAGATGGAATGGTAAAGAAAAATCCAGAGTTAGTTATAGCACTAGGCGACCTTTCATATAATAAATCTGCTCAATGCTGGATAAATT
>Ga0210378_10000105_pt1 | contig 37011 bp, 31 predicted proteins | sample PLM1_60_b1redo_FD_155465 | JGI IMG/M metagenome (GOLD analysis project Ga0210378, IMG submission 155465) | Groundwater sediment microbial communities from an aquifer in East River, Colorado, USA - PLM1_60_b1 redo | ecosystem: Environmental > Terrestrial > Soil > Riparian zone | place: USA: East... | reverse complement strand
AGCACCCGGGCGCGGCCGGGCCCGGGCCGCTGGCTGCCAAGGGCCCGCACCCGCCCGGCAGCCAGCCCCAGCCGCGCCGCATACCACGCCACCGCGGCCTGCTCGGGCGTGCGAGCGCCCACGGCCGGCACGCCGGGGGCCGTGGTGGCGCGGGGCGTGGCCGGTACCGGCCCGCCGGCGGGAGCCGGGCCGGGCGGCGGCGCGGGCCGCTGGCGGGCGCTCGCGGCCGGCGGGTCGGCGTGCTCGTAGAGGACCGTCATGAGGCCGACGAGGAAGGTCGTGAGCACCGCCACGGTGGCGAGCCGGCGGCCGAGGCGGGTGCCGAGCGCCCGCAGCGGGAGCCAGAGCAGCCACGCGGCGGCGCCAACGCCGGACCAGGAGCGCCCCCGGCCGCCGGGGCGCAGGTGCCTGCCCGCGCTCACGGCCGGCCACCTCCCTCGGCCGGGGCCGGGGCGGCACGCTCGGCCCGGCGCCGGCGGCGCAGCCACCAGGCCAGCAGCACCGCGCCCGCCACCGGCCAGGTGGAGCCGGCGAGCACCGCGCCGACCGCCTCGTCGGTGGCGTGGAGCCCCGCCCCGGCCCACATGACCAGGGCCGAGAGCAGCGAGGCGGCCCCGAGGAGGAGCACCGACCCGGCCAGCGGCGCCAGCCACCAGCGGGCGACCGCGGCCCGCCGGCGGGGGTCGACCGCCAGCGGGATCGCCAGCAGCCCTCCGACGCCGAGCAGCAGCGACAGCGCCTGGGCGCAGGTGGCGACCATGGCCAGGGCGCCCAGCGCAAGCGCGAAGGGCAGCACGTAGGCCACTGCCACGGTCGCGATCACGGCGCGCCCGAGCGCGTGCCGGCCGGCCGCCCAGGCGTCGACGCCTGGCAGGTGGCGGCGGACGAGGGCGAGCACCCCGGGCTTCTGGGCCGGGGGCGCGTCCGCGAGCACCCCGCTGCCGGTCTGCAGCCGCGACAGGGGGCTGGCGACGAACGACCGCCAGTAGCGGGCGGCCAGGGCCTGCCGGGCCGCATCGGCGGACAGCCGAGCCCGGGCCGGCCCGCCACCCGGGTCGAGCCGGGCGACCGCGCCCGTGGCCCCGGCCGGGATCGCGGTGCCCGGCCCGCCGGCGAGCGTCGTGACCGTCTCCGGCTTGGTGACCAGCAGGGTCAGGCCGAGCAGGAGCAGGATCGCGACCGCCCACGTCCGGGTGGCGGGGCGCAGGAGGACCCCGTAGGCGACCAGGGCGAGCAGGGCGGCGGCCGTGCCCCCTTGGAGCGCGAGGCGGTGAGCCTGCCGCCAGGCGCCCAGGGACGCCGCGGCCGGCTTCCCGGCCAGGTAGTGGAGCAGGTTGAGCCGGCCGACGTCCCGCTGCCGCTCAATCGAGGCCCTGGCCAGCCAGGCGGTGGCGCGCACCGCGGCCCGCGCCCAGGCGTTCAGCGGCCCGTCGCCGGCGACCGTCACCGTCTCGCGCTGGTAGTCCCACGGGGCGCCCGGGGGCGCGCCGTGCGCGCCCGGCCGGGCCGGCATGGCCACCAGCACGACCGCCAGCAGCAGGAACGCGGCAGCAAGCTCGCGGGCGAGCACGGCGCGCACCGGCACGGGACCCGGCGTGGCTGGCCGGGCGGTGGGCGCGGCGGGCCTCGGGCCGCTCCGCGCGGCGGTCGTTGGCATGGGCTCCCTCCGTGGATGGCCCAAACGGCTTGTACGTCGGTTCTCAAGACCGCCCGAAGCTCGGCCGGGTCGGTGGGGCGGGCCCGGGCGCGCTCCGGCCTGCGATTTCGACGGCGGACCGTGGGTCATGCGGGACGGATAGATGTCGCCGGCAGGGGAGGTGCCCGGTTCGGGCTGCCGGATCGAACATATGTTCGGAATGCATTGTCGGCCGAGTGACCGATCGCGTCAATGCCCCGCGCAGGTTTTCCGGGCCGATGCCCAATGTCCGCCCGAGGTCAAAGGCCTGCGGCCCGAGGTCAAAGGCCTGCGGCCCGAGGTCAAAGGCCTGCGCCAAGGCCGTCGGGCGCCCGCTGCGCCGCAGGCGCGACGACGCGCCCGGAGCCGTGGTTGGTCAGTAGCTGACCGTGCCCGCCAGCGAGGTCCAGGTGAGCGACGACGGCCGCCAGGCGGCGCCGTCCCACGCCTTGTGGAGCACCGCCCGGTCGGTGCCCACCGCCACGACGTCCAGCCGGTTCGGGCCCCATGCGGCGGCCGCCGGGCTGGCCAGGACGTTGCCGCCCAGCCGTTCCCAGGTGCCGGCCGGCGCCCATCCGGTGGTCGCGCTCAACGCCTTGTGGTAGAGGTTCTTGTTGGTGCCGACCACGAACACGTCCAGCCGGCCCGGGCCCCACGACACCGCGACCGGGGCGCCCTCGACCAGGCTCGGGATCCGCTCCCAGCCGAGCTGCGAGGGCAGCCAGGCGCCCGCGTCCCAGGCCTTGTGGTACAGGGCCCGGTCGGTGCCGACCGCGAACAGGTCGAGGCGGTCCGGGGCCCAGGACACGGCGGCCAGCCCGCCTTCCATGGTGCCGCCGATCGGCTCCCAGGCCGGCCGCCAGCCGGTGGGGTCCCAGGCCAGGTGCCATACCTGCCGGTCCGGTCCCAGCGCGACCACGTCGAGGCGGTCCGGCGCCCAGGAGGCCGCGGCGGGCACCCCCACGACCGTGCCGCCCAGCCGCTCCCAGGCCGGGGACGGCTGCCAGGCCGTGCCGTCCCACGCCTTGTGGTACAGGGCCCGGTCGGACCTGACGGCGAGCAGGTCGACCAGGCCCGTGTCGCGGGACACGGCCACCGGCGCGCTCTCCACCGGGTCGCCGAGCCGCACCCACCCGGCCTGGGACGGCTTCCAGCCGCCCGGCCCCCATGACTTGTGGTAGATCGCGTGGTTGGCCCCGACCGCGAACACCTCCAGACGGCCGGGGCCGGGGGAGAGGACCGCCGCCGGCCCCTCCGGCACGATCCCGCCCAGCCTCGTCCAGCCCCCGCTCTGGGAGGGGTGCCAGGTCCCGCCGTAGAGGGCCTTCTGGTACAGGGCCAGGTCGGTGCCGATCACGAACACGTCGAACCGGCCCGGGTTGGGGGAGGTGGCGGCCGCGCCCGGGGTCGAGGCGACCTGGGCGACGAGCTGGCGGAGGTTCGGTCGGGCCCCGATGCGCTGCCCGGCCGGGGCGCCGGGACCGTCCTGCTGGGGCGTGCCCGTGCCGCGCAGCAGCCGGCGGGCCTGGAACGGCGTGCGCGGCTGCCTCCCGACCGCCCGCGTGACGCCCTGCAGGCTCCCGACCGCCCCGACCACGATCGGCGCGGCGCTCGAGGTGCCCCCGAACGAGTCGGTGTACCAGACGTCCTCGCTCTGGCCGCCCTGGAGGTCGCCGTAGCCGGTGGTGGTGACCTCCCGGCCCCAGCCCTGGGCGTCCACGGCCGCTCCGTGGTTGGAGAAGTCCAGGCGCGAGCGGTCCGGGCCCCAGTCGGCGCCGTGGGTGCCGGGCGGCGGGGCGCCGGCGCCGACCAGGACCGCGCCGCTGTCGCGGGCACCGCGCCGGAACGGGTTGGCCCAGCCGGCCGGGAAGCCCGCGTCGGGCTTGTCGTACAGGGGGTCGTCGAGGTTCTCGGCGCCGTTGCCGGCCGCCTCGACCACGACGACGCCGCGCCGGACGGCGTAGCGGATCGCGTCGTAGTCGTCCGGCCACCACTCGACCGCGATGTAGCCGCGCTGGTCCTCGCGGGTCTGGTAGCCGAAGCGGGGGCCGGGCCGATGCAGCTCCACGAGCAGGAGGTCCCCTGGGCGGAGCGCGTTGGCCGCCAGGTGGATCGCGCCCGAAGAGCCCAGCGAGGCGATGGAGACCGCGCGCGCGACCGCCTGCGGGCAGATGCCGGTCACCCCCCGGACGTTCCGGTCGCCGCTGAACTGCCCGAGGACGGCGGTGCCGTGGTTCCGCCAGGCCAGGTCGGGGATCTGCGGGCCGGCGACCACGCCGCCCTGGTTCTGCAGCAGGTCCTCGTGGGTGAACCGCCAGGCGCCCTCCACGTCGATCACCGCGACGCCGGCCCCCTCGCCCCCGGCCCGGGTCCAGGCCCAGCGCGCCTCGATCCCGCCCGGCGCGGCGGCGAGGTACCCCTGCCTGGCCTCGAAGCTGGGCGTGGCCACGGGAGGCTCGTCGGGCAGCGCGGTCATGGCGTTGAGGCGCAGGGGGAGCCCGACCGGGGGCTTCACGTAGGCGCCCTGCACCGACTCGTGCTCGCGCAGGCGCGCGGCCAGGGCGGCCAGGTCCTGGCCCTCGGCCGCCTCCACCCGGTAGTAGACCGACAGGTCGGGCGGGGGCGGGAGCTCCTCGCCGCCGGTCTCCTCCAGGCCGGGCCGCTCGCCGCCGGTCCCGTCGCCGCCGGCTCCCTCGCCGCCGGCTCCCTCGCCGCCGGTCCCGTCGCCGCCCGGGGCCGGGCCGGCCGCCGCGAGGGCCTCGGCCTCGCGGCGCAGCCGCTCCTCGCTCGCGCCGAACAGCGGGCGAAGCCGGGCGCCCGCCTCGTCCAGGGCGGCGGCGAGCTGCGCCGCGCCAGCGGCCTCGGCCGCGGTCAGCCCGCCGCCGGTCGCCCGCAGCCCGGCCTCGGGCCGGGCCACCAGGATGAGCTCTGGCTGCATCTGCATGGTCGCTCCCCGATGTGACTGGATGGCTGCTCGTCTCGTCGTACTGCCCTGGCCGGCCGGCCTGGTCTACGGCGGCTCGGCCGCCGGCTTGACGTACGCGGCGGTGACCCCGCCCACCGCCCGCAGCTCCTCGACCGCCCGTTCCGCGGCCGCCTCGTCGGGGACCTCCAGAGTGAACCAGGCGGCGAGCTCCGGGTCGCTGGTGGCCGGGTGCAGCGGTCGCAGCGGCGCGCCGAACGACTCGGCGGCGCGCACGAGCGCGCGCGTCCCGGGCGCGGCGGCCGGGCCGTGCAGCCCGGCGGTGAGCTCGGGCCGGACCTGCACGATGATGCGTACGCCCACGCCGGCGGGCCTCAGCGCAGCACCAGCGGGAAGGCGCGGTCGGCCGGCCAGCCCGGCGGCAGGTTGACGTGGAAGCGGCTGCGGCGCACGTGGAACGCGGCCCGGAGCTCCGGGCCGGCGAGCCGGTCGAGGGCGCGCCGCAGGCTCGCCAGCACGGCGGCCGGCCCGGCCGGCGCCCAGCCGTCCGGCCGCGCCGCCGACCCCGCCGGCGGCAGCAGGAGCAGCGCCAGGGCAACGAGCAGACAGCGCCGCATCGACCACCCCCTGGGACCGGCTCCCTGGCCACCCGTGCCGCGGATCGGCCGTCGTCCGAGCCCGACCCGAGCCTACCGTGGGTGCACCCGCCAAGGGAATACCGGGCAAAGGGGACAGGACTTGACGGCCTACAGGTTTCCGGCACAATCGCTCACCGCACCTGGTCGGCAGCGAGGGCGACGGGATGTCGTTCGCCTACGAGTGGTTCCGCTACGAGCGGCTCACGATCGCGGCCCGGCCCGGCTGGCCGGCTGAGTGCGGCCCCGCGGGTCCGCCCACGGCACCACGAACGGTCCACCAGGGCGCACGAGAGGAGCTGGGATGGCTGTTGGCGCGCACACGGCCGGCCTGGACGGCAGCCGGCTCGACGAGCTGATCGCCGAGCAGGAGCGGATCTTCCTGGACCGGCAGCCCCGCTCGGCCGAGCTGCTGCACCGGGCCAGGCGCACCCTGGCCGGCGGGGTGACCTCGAGCTGGCAGATCGCCCGACCCCAGGCGGTGTGGCTCTCCCACGGGGCCGGGTCGAAGGTCTACGACGTCGACGGCACCGAGTACGTCGACCTGCACGGCGGCTACGGGGTCATGGCGGTCGGCCACGCCCACCCCGCGGTGGTGGCCGCCGTCTCGGCCCGGGTCACCCGGGGCACCCACTTCGCCCAGCCCACCGAGGACGCCGTCGCGGTCTCGGAGGAGCTGGCCAGGCGCTTCGGCCTGCCCCTGTGGCGGTTCGCGAACTCGGGCACCGAGGCCACCATGGACGCCGTCCACCTCATGCGGGCGATCACCGGCCGGCCCAGGATCGTCAAGCTCGAGGGCGCCTACCACGGCCACCACGACTCGCTGCAGGTCTCGGTCTACCCGCCGGCCGAGGAGACCGGCCCGGTGTCCCGGCCCGCGAGCGTCCCGGCCAGCTCGGGCGTGCCGGCCGAGATCGTGGCCCTGACCACGGTGGTGCCGTTCAACGACCTGGAGGTGCTCGAGCGGGTCCTGGCCCAGCACGCCGGCGAGGTCGCCGGCATGATCGTCGAGCCGGTCATGATGAACGCGGGCATCATCCCGCCCGCCCCCGGCTACCTCGAGGGCGTCCGCGCGCTGACCCAGGGCCACGGCGTGCTGCTGGCCTACGACGAGGTCAAGACGGGGGTGACCGTGGCCCAGGGCGGGGTGACCGAGCTGTCCGGGGTCCAGCCCGACGTCGTCTGCCTGGCCAAGGCGATCGGCGGGGGGCTGTCAACGGCCGCCATCGGCGGCACCGCCGAGGTCATGGAGCACATCACCTCCGGCCGCTACGACCAGGTCGGCACCTTCAACGGCAACCCGCTGGCGATGGCGGCGGCCAGGGCCGCCCTGACGGAGGTGCTCACCCCGGCCGCCTACGAGCACTTCGCCACCCTGCGGGAGCGGATGGTGGCCGGCTGCCAGGCGGTGATCGAGCGGACGGGCCTGGCCGCCCACGTGGTCGCGGTCGGCGCCAAGGGCTGCGTCACCTTCTCGCCCGACCCGGTCCGCAACTACCGGGACTTCCTCGAGATCGACAACCGTCTCAGCCACTGCCACTGGCTGTTCCAGCACAACGGCGGGGTGTTCCTGCCCCCCTGGGGCAAGTCCGAGCAGTGGCTGGTCTCGGTGCAGCACACCGACGAGGACGCACAGCGGTTCCTGGACAACTTCGGGGTGTTCGCCGACGCGGTAAGCTCCTGACCGTGGCCGGAGGAAGGGCACCCCGCTCGCCGCCCACCTGCCCGACGAGGTCCCCTGCACGGGCTCGAGCTGGTCGAGCCGGGTCTGGTCCAGGTCTCGCTGTGGCGTCCCGACGGCGAGGTCACCGACGAGCGGGAGCGCGTGTGGACGCACGCGGGCGTGGCCCGCAAGCCGTAGCCAGCGACGTCATACCGCGGAGCCGGGAGGTCGTTGAGGCGGGGCTCATCACCCGCGAGGGCCGGCCCCTGGCCCCCCGGGGGGGCCCGAGCCGGTGCGGTCCTGCGTATGATCCGGTTGCGCGACGGCCAGCGGGCCAAGAGGCCACGCGCGCTTCAGGCCACGCGGACGGAGGGAGCGGGATGGCCGAGAGCAGGCAGGCATGGGACGACGTGGGGGAGCGCTTCGCCGCCCTCGGTCGCCGGGTGAAGCAGCACTACGAGGAGCAAGGCGGGCGGGAAGGGGCCGCGCCCGCCGACCGCAGGGAGGTGGAGGAGGCGCTCCGCAAGCTCGCGGACTCCCTCGACCAGGCGTTCACCGCGGTCGGGAACGCCGTGCGCGACCCGGCGTTCGGGGACGAGACCAGGAGGGCGGCGGACTCGCTGGGCGAGGCCCTGTCGACCACCTTCGCGGAGGTCAGCGACGACCTGCGCGACCGCTTCAAGGGAAAGGGCAAGGGCAAGGGACCGGGAGGGCCGGCCCCGGCGTGAGCGGCCACCCGTCCCCCCTGCCCCCCCGCGGCAGCCGGACGGGCCCTGGGCCTCGACCCGGGCGGCGCGACCCGTCATGACCGCCCACCCCGCAGCTCGCACCGACTCGGAGCCCTCGGGGTCGGTGCTCGCCCGGCTCGAGGCCTACTACGACGCCGTCCCCCGGACGGCGGCCCGGGCCGAGACGGTCGGGCCGCTCACGCTGTTCGTCGCCGACGGGCCCGGCTGGCCCTACTACGCCCGGCCGCGGCTCGGCGCGGCCACGGTCGGGGCCGAGGACGTCGCCGCCGTGCGCCGGCTGCAGCGCGCGCTCGGCGTGCCCGAGGCGTTCGAGTGGGTCGCCGAGACCACGCCCGACCTCAAGCCGGCGGCCGAGGCGGCCGGTCTCGCCGTCGCCGAGCTGCCGCTGATGGTGGCCGCCGGCGACGTCCGCCGCGTGCCACCGCCCTCCGGCGTCGAGCTCGGCCTGGTCACCCCCGAGGACGACCTCGCGCTCGTGACGGCCGTCGCCCGGGTCGCGTTCTCCGCGCCGGGCACGGCCCTGGGCGACGCCGGCCCGGACGCCCTGGCCGGGCCGGCCGCCGAGCTCACTCCCCAGCGGCTGGCCTTCATGCGCGACCGGCTGGCCGCCGGACGCACCGTGACCGTGGTCGCGCGGCTCGGCGGCCAGCCGGTCGCGGTCGGCAGCCACCAGCCGGTCGGCGCCGTCACCGAGGTCGTCGGGGTCGCCACCCTGCCGGCGATGCGCCGCCGCGGTCTGGGCGCCGCCGTGACCAGCCTGCTCGTCGAGGACGCCATCGGCCGCGGCATCACCACCGTGTTCCTGTCCGCGGGCGGCGACGCGGTCGCCCGCGTCTACGCGCGCCTCGGGTTCCGCCGGGTGGGCACCGCCTGCATCGCCGAGCCAGCCGGGACCGGCGAGGCCCACCCCGCCGGCTGAGCAGCTCAGCGGTCCTGTCCGTACCTTGGCGCGAAGGCCCTGGTCGCTGCACCGGGGTACGACAGAACCTCCGGTGACCTGCGTCGTGCGGCAGGGCCCCTCGCCGGGCTGGCGACGGTCTGGCGCAACCGTCGGTGGGCGCCTCGCGTACCCTTCATGGGTGACACCGTCATGGGTGACACCGTCGAGAGGGAGGCCTGTTGCCGCGAGAGGGAGGCCCGTTGCCGCCAGGAACGAAGGAGCCGAGCATGACGGGCGAGCAGCGGATGCTCGCCGCCTGCCGCCGCGAGCGGGTCGACGCCACGCCGGTCTGGTTCATGCGCCAGGCCGGGCGGTGCCTGGCCGGCTACCGGGAGCTGCGCGACCGCTACGACATCCTCACCATGACGAGGACGCCGGAGCTGTGCGCCCAGGTCACGCTGATGCCGGTGGACGTGCTCGGGGTCGACGCCGCGGTGCTGTACGCCGACATCATGCTGCCGCTCTACGGGATGGGCGTGCCGTTCTCCATCGACCCGGGCGTCGGGCCGATCGTCCACGAGCCGGTGCGTGACGAGCAGGCGATCGACGGGCTTCGAGTCGTCGACGCCGAGGACGCCACCCCGGAGCTGTTCGAGGCGATCCGGCTGGTCCGCCAGGAGCTGGCCGGCCGGGCGGCGGTCATCGGCTTCGCCGGTGCGCCCTACACGGTCGCGTCCTACCTCGTCGAGGGCCGTCCGTCCAAGGACCACGCCCGCTCCAAGGCGCTGATGTACGGGCGGCCCGACCTGTGGCACCGGCTGATGGCCACCCTCGCCGAGGTCACCAGCCGCTACCTGCGGGCCCAGGTCGACGCGGGCGTCCAGGTCGTCCAGCTGTTCGACTCGTGGATGGGCGACCTGGGCCGGCGCGAGTACGCCGAGCACGTCCTGCCCTACAGCCGGCGCATCTTCGAGGGGCTGGCCGGCGCCGGCGTGCCCCGCATCCACTTCGGCACCGGCACCGTCGGCCTGCTCGAGCAGATGGCCTCGGCAGGCTGCGACCTGGTCAGCGTCGACTGGCGGGTGCCGCTGGACGAGGCCTGGCACCGCATCGGCACGAGCCTCGGGATCCAGGGCAACCTCGACCCGGCCGTGATGCTGGCCCCGATGGAGGTGGTCGAGCGCGAGGCCGGCCGCATCCTGGACGCGGCCGGCGGCCGGCCCGGGCACGTGTTCAACCTCGGCCACGGCGTCCTGCCCGACACGCCCTCCGACAACCTCGCCGCCCTGGTGGAGCTGGTCCACGCGGCCACCGCCCGCGGCGGCCGCGCAGCGGCCGCCATGGCACCGGCCGGCCAGGCCTGACCCCCCGAGGTGCCCATGCGACAAGACCCCGACCCGGTCAGCCGGCGCCCCGTCGGCGTGCTGCTCATGACCTACGGCTCGGCCGTCACCGCCGAGGACGTCCCCGCCTACCTCCGCAGCGTCTACCGGGGCCGCGACCCGGACCCGGCACTGGTGGCCGAGTTCCAGCGGCGCTACCGGCTGGTCGGCCGGTCCCCGCTGGTCGACATCACCCGGGCGCAGGGGGCGGCCCTGCAGGAGCTGCTCGACGCCGAGCCCGGCCCGGGCCGCTACCGGGGCCCGGGCCGCTACCGGGTCGAGGTCGGCATGCTGCACTCGGCGCCCTGGATCGCCGACGCGGTCGCGCGGCTCGCCGGTGCGGGCGTGCGGCGGCTGGTGGGCGTCGTGCTCGCCCCCCAGTACTCGCCGGTCATCATGGGCGGGTACGGGCGGGCGGTGGACGCGGCCGCGCCGGCGCTCGGGCCCGACGCGGCCGTCACGGTGGCGGGGCCGTGGCACGAGACCCCGGCGTTCCTGGACTCGCTGGCCGAGCGGGTCGGCCAGGCGCTCGACCGCCTCCGCGCCGAGGGCCAGGGCGGCATCCCGGTCGTGTTCACCGCGCACAGCCTGCCCAAGGCGGTCGTGGACCGCGACCCCGGCTACCTCGGCCAGCTCCGGGACACGGTGGACGCCGTGGTGGCGCGGACCGGGCTCGAGGCCGGACGCTGGCAGTTCGCCTACCAGAGCGCCGGCCACACCCCCGAGGAGTGGCTCAAGCCCGACCTGAAGGACCTGCTCCCGGGGATCCGGGCGGCCGGGCACGCCGGCGTCCTGGTCGTGCCGGTCCAGTTCCTCGCCGACCACCTCGAGATCCTCTACGACATCGACGTGGCCGCCCGCGAGGAGGCCGAGGAGGCGGGCCTCGAGTTCCACCGCATCGAGCTGCCCAACACCTCCCCGGCGTTCATCCAGGCCCTGGCCCAGGTCGTGCACCGTGAGGAGGGCGCCGCGCTGGCCAGCCCGGCCTGAGCGGTCCGCGAGGCGCTCGAGTCGCCGGCGGCGCTCGGCCGGCGCCGGCGCTCACCGGCCTGGTCCCGCAGCCCCCCGCCCCTCGTGGGCCTCCGGCGGGTCGTGGGCCTCCGGCGGGTCGTGGGCCTCCTCCCGGTCGTGGGCCTCCTCCCGGTCGTGGATCTCCTCCCGGTCGTGGATCTCCTCCCGGTCGTGGATCTCCCTCCGGTCGTGCCCCAGCTCCCTGGCCAGGGCGCGGTCGCGGGCCAGCTCCCCGGCCAGGGCGCGGTCGCGCCGGCGCCGCAGCGTCTCGAGCTCGGCCTGGGACCGTCCCGTCCAGCGGTCGAGCCCGGCGGCGTCGGTGGCGGTCGAGAGCTGGGGGAGCAGGTTGGCGGCCACGCGCACGAACGTGTCGACGCCGCCGAGCGCGGCGGTCTCGAACGGCCCGGTCAGCCGGGAGCGGCGGGCGAGCCCGTCGCGGACCACCTCGTCGACCGTGTCCGCGGTGGCGACGCCCTGCTCCACCAGCCAGAGCGCCTCGCGCAGCAGGGCCGCCTGGAGCCGGTTCCAGATGAACCCGGGGACGTCCCGCCGCACCAGGACCGGGCGCTTGCCGGCCGAGGTCAGCGCCAGCCTGGCGCGGTCCAGGACGGCCGGGTCGGTCCGCTCGCCGGCGACCAGCTCGACCAGCGGCATCAGCAGGGGCGGGTTCCAGTAGTGGGTGCCGACCGTCCGCTCGGGCGCGCCGACCCGCTCGCCCAGGACGGTGATGCTGAGCGAGGAGGTGTTGGACGCCACCACCGCCCCGGGCATCGCCGCGGCCAGCTCGCCGAGCACCGCCGCCTTCAGCTCGAGGTCCTCGGGGATCGACTCGACCACCAGGTCGGCCGGCTCCTGGGCGGCCCGGGCCGGCTCGTGCACGGCGACGCGGCCGGCCGCGCCGGCCGCCTCCTCGGGCGAGAACACGCCGAGCGCCTGCGCCTCGGCAAGCACGCGCTCGACCGCGGCCCGGGCCCGGCCCGGGTCCCGGGCCGAGAACGCGACCGTGTGGCCGGCCCGCGCGTACTCGCAGCCGATCTGCGAGCCCATGAGCCCGGCCCCGACGACGAGGACGCGCAGCGGGGCGTTGCCGCCTTGGCCGTGGTTGCTCCCCATGGCGCCCAAGGGTAGCGGAGGCCGGCCGCCGGGACGTGCTCCCCGGGCGTCGAGCAGAGCCATGGCGGCAAGGGCATCCACGTAGCGGAGGCCGGCCGCGCCCGGACGCGTTCCCGTGGAACAGCGCCTACGCGCGACCAGGTGTCGGCACTGGCGGAGGGGCGGCCGGTCGGCAACGTCGGCACCGTCCCCGGTCCCTGAGCCCGCCCTGCCGGTATCGCGGCGGGCCCCGCGCGTGGCAGACTGCGCGCAGCGCCGGGCAGACCCGCCCGCACGGGCGCGGCCGCGGGTCGCCGGCACCCACGGGAGGTGGTCGATGCGCGGGCGCCTGGCCGCGTCCTGGCGGTCGCTCGCGCTGCTGGCCCTGCTCGCCGCGGCCACGCTCGCCGGCTGCACGGGCGGCGGCGAGGAGGGCCGGCCGTCGGTCTCGGTCGACATGTTCGACAACTTCTACGCCCGTGACGTCACCCGGGTCCCGGTCGGCACGCCGGTCCGCTTCGAGAACCAGGGCTACACGATCCACAACGCGGTCGCGGTCGGCGGCGCCTGGCGGACACCGCAGACCATCGAGCGCGACCGGGCCGCTGAGATCGTCGCCGACCGGCCCGGCGTCTACCGGTTCTACTGCACCTTCCACGCCACCTCGGACGGTAGGCAGGGGATGGCCGCGGTCCTCGTGGTCGGCGACGTCGCCTACGACCCGCGCACCGCCGAGAGCGGGGTGGCCGCCCCGGCCACGCCCAAGCCGAGCGGCGTCACCCGGCGGGTCCCCGGCGCGTACCGGACCATCCAGGGGGCGGTCGACACGGCCCAGCCGGGCGACCTCGTCCTGGTCGAGCCGGGGGTGTACCGGGAGGAGGTGAAGGTCCGCACCCCGTCGCTCACGATCCGCGGCCGCAACCGCGACACGGTCGTGGTCGACGGCGAGTACCGGCGCGCCAACGGCATCAGCGTCACCGCCGACGGGGTCGCGGTCGAGAACCTCACCGTGCGCAACGGCAAGGTCAACGGGCTGTTCTGGACCGGGGTCAAGGGCTTCCGGTCCTCCTACGTCACCGCCTACAACAACGAGGTTTACGGGATCTATGCGTTCGACTCCACCGATGGGCTGTTCGAGCAGTCTTGGGCGTCCGGCTCCTACGACGCCGGCGTCTACATCGGCCAGTGCAACCCCTGCGACGCCGTCATCGACGGCGTCACCTCGTTCGGCAACGGCCTCGGCTACTCGGGCACCAACGCCGGCGGCAACCTCCACATCGTCCGCTCGACCTTCCGCGGCAACGTCTCCGGGATCGTGCCCAACACCCTCGACAGCGAGCTGCTGCCCCCCTTCTCCCGCGTCGACCTGGTCGGCAACCTGGTCGAGGGCAACGGCAGCCGCACGGCACCGGTCGGGGCGCTCGAGTGGAGCTCGTTCGGCAACGGGATCATCCTCGCCGGCGGCAACGACAACCGGGTCGAGCGCAACCGGGTGGTGAACCACCCCAACCACGGCATCCTGGTCACCCCCAACCTCGACGAGCACCTGTGGACCGCCTCCCGCAACCAGGTCCGCGGCAACCTCGTGGAGGGGTCGGGGCGCGCCGACATCGCGCTGGCGGCCCCGGCCGGGGCGGGCAACTGCTTCGCTGGCAACCAGATCCGCACCTCCATCCCGGTCGGGATCGAATGGCTGCAGCCCTGCAGCGGCCTGCGGCTGCCGGCCCGCATGGACCTGTCGACCACGATGCAGAGCCTCGGCCTTGTCGCCGAGGGCAACACCGGGGCGTACCCGCGCAACGAGTCCAGGGACGCGCCGCCGCCCCCGCGGCAGCGCCAGCTCCCCGGCGGCGCGGGCGCGCCCGTGCGCCCGGCTGTGGGCGTCTACCAGAGCCTCGACCTCGACCTCGACCAGATCGCGCTGCCCGCCGCCCCCGCCGGCCTCGAGGTCACGACCCGCAAGGAGCCCACCGTGCTCGGCGTCCCCATCCTGGCCGCCTCGGTCTGGCAGGCCCTGTTCGGCCTGTACGCCTACCTGCTGCCGTTCGTGCTCTACGCGGCGTGGACCTCGCTCGCGCTGTGGGACCTGGCCCGGCGCGACGACCTCGGCCGGGGCGCCACCATCGCCTGGGTCCTGATCATGTTCCTGGTTCCGTTCCTCGGCGTGCTCGCCTACCACGTGGCCGGCCGCCCGCGGCTCCCGGCCTGGCTGCGAGCCGTGGTGATCGGCGGCGGCATCGCCTCCTACCTGGTCATCCTCGCCATCGGCGCGGTGGTCGGCGGCATCGTGTGACCCGTCGCGCGTGGTGCCGCGCGGGCGTGGCCAGCCGCGCGGCGCGGCCTCCGCCCGAGACCACGCCGGCCCGACGCGCCTGGTTGACGGCCCGGCGGGCCGGGACTCTACTTGGGGCATGGCACCGACCCAGGAGGTCTCGAACCAGCTGCCGCCGCTGGCCGGGTGGAACCTCCACGAGGCCGACCCGGTCCTGCCCGACGCGCTGGTCGGGGAACCGAGCGTCGTGCAAGGAGTGCCGGGGCACGGCGCCGAAGGGGGATCGCTGCATGTTCTTCCAGGAGCCGCCACGGTTGCGGAACACCTACCGCTCGGATGTGGTCCTTCACGAGTACCTTGAGCGGCTGCTTCCCGAGGAGGTCCGCACGCAGGTCGAGCCCGCGCTCGACCAGATGGGCGAGGCCGCGGCCGGCGACCTGGCACGGCTGGCGGAGGAGGCCGAGGGAACCCCGCCCAGGCTGGTGCAGTTCGACCCGTGGGGCAGGCGCATCGACCGGATCCAGCTGAGCCCTGCCTGGTCGCAGCTGCACGCCGTCCAGGCGCGAGCAGGCCTGTGCGCCCTTCCCTACGAGGACCACCACGGCCGCTACGACCGCATCGTCCAGCACGCGCTGCTCCATCTCTACGCCCCCTCCTCCGCCGTCTACAGCTGCCCTGTGGCCATGACCGACGCGGCCGTCCGCGTGCTGGTCGACCACGCGCCCGCCGAGCTGCGCGAGCGAGTCGTGCCTCGCCTGACAAGCCGCGACCCCGAGCGCGCCTGGACATCGGGTCAGTGGATGACCGAGCGGGAGGGCGGTTCCGACGTGGGTGGCACCGCGACGGTGGCGCGGTGCGACGAGGCAGGGGCGTGGCGCCTGCACGGCGTCAAGTGGTTCACCTCGGCGGCGGACGCCGACTGCGCGCTCGTGCTCGCCCGGCCCGAGGGTGCGCCGGAGGGCAGCCGGGGCCTTGGCCTGTTCCTCGTCGAGCGGATCGACCCGCGCAGCGGCCAGACGCAACTTGGCTCGACCATCCTGGTGAACCGGCTGAAGGACAAGCTCGGGACGCGGGCGCTGCCTACCGCGGAGCTCACGCTGGCGGGGGCCCACGCGACCCCGGTGGGCGGCGTCGACGGGGGGCTCAAGAAGATCGCGGGGATGCTCAACGTCACGCGGATGCACAACGCGCTCAGCTCCGCCGCGGGCATGCGGCGGGGGCTGGAGCTGGCGGTGGCGTACGCCCGAGTGCGCCACGCGTTCGGCCGGCCGCTCGTCGACCTGCCGCTGCACAGGGCGACCCTGGCCGACCTGGCGGTCGAGGCGGAGGCCGGGTTCGCGCTGGTGGCGCGCGGGATGGAACTGCTGGGCCGGCAGGAGCACGGGGTGGCGAGCGAGCCGGAGCAGCGCGCGCTGCGGGCGCTCATCCCCACCATCAAGCTGCTCACCGCCAAGGACGCCGTCGCCCATGCCAGCGAGGTGGTCGAGGCCTTCGGCGGTGCCGGGTACATCGAGGACACCGGCATCCCCCGGCTGCTGCGCAACGCCCAGGTGCTGCCGATCTGGGAGGGCACGACCAACGTGCTGAGCCTCGACCTGCTGCGCGCGGAATCCAGGGAGCAGGCCGTCACCGCGCTCCTGGGGGACCTGGCCGAGCACATCACCGTCGTGCGCGCGGCGCCGGCGACGGGCGTCGGCGTGGACCTCGTGGATCGTTCGCGCGCGGCCCTGCTGGAGCGCGTGCGTGCCTGGCCGGACGCTGACGGCGACGCGCTCCAGGAACAGATGCGCGACTTCGCGCTCCGCCTCGGCCGCACGTACGCCGCGGCGCTGCTCGCCCGCCACGCCGCCTGTCGCCGTTCGCACCAGGGTGACGACCGCGCCGCTCAGGTCGCGCAGCGCCATGCCGAGCGCTGGCTGTGGGGGGTCGAGACCCGCGGCGGCAAGCGGGCGGCGCCCGTCATCGCGGCTGCGGCTGGCTGAGCGGATCATGGCGGGAGGGTCGAGCCGCGCCGCCCAGCGCCAGCGACCCGCTGGCGGCTGGAGAAGCGCCCACGCCCCTGGTTTGCGGGACCGGGCGGTGGACGACACCCTGCACGGGGCGCGCCTGGTGGGCGCGACGGGCCGGGAGCGGACAGGAGGAGCCAGGTGGAGAGCTTCAGGGCGCTCGTCGCCGAGCGGCACGACGACCGGGTCGACCGGCGGATCGGCTCGCTGACCCTGGACGACCTGCCCCACGGGCAGGTGACGGTGCGGGTCGCCTGGTCGAGCGTCAACTACAAGGACGCGCTCGCGGTCAGCCCGAAGGGCGGGGTGGCGAGGATCTCGCCGCTCGTGCCAGGCATCGACCTGGCCGGGGAGGTGGTCGCCAGCGACGCGCCCGAGCTGCGGCCGGGCGACCGGGTCCTCGCCCACGGCTACGACCTCGGCGTGAGCCACCACGGCGGCTTCGCCGAGTACGCCCGCGTCCCGGCCGGCTGGGTCGTGCCCCTCCCGGACGGCCTCAGCCTGCGCCAGGCGATGGCGCTGGGCACCGCCGGGTACACCGCGGCCCTGTCGGTGCAGGCCCTCGAGGAGCATGGCCTCGACCCCGGCGACGGGCCGGTCCTCGTGCTCGGCGCCAGCGGCGGGGTGGGCTCCACCGCGGTCGGCATCCTCGCCCAGCGCGGCTACCAGGTGACGGTGAGCACCGGCAAGGCGGACCAGGAGGCGTTCCTGCGCGACCTGGGCGCCGCCGAGGTCCTGCCGCGCGAGGCGACCTCGGCCGAGAGCGACAAGCCGCTCGAGTCGGCCCGCTGGGCCGGCTGCGTGGACCCGGTGGGCGGCGCCGGCCTGGCCTACGCCCTGCGCACCCTGCGGCAGGGCGCGGCGGCGGCCACGAGCGGCAACACCGGCGGCGTGGAGCTGCGCACCACCGTCCTGCCCTTCATCCTGCGCGGCGTCGCGTTGCTCGGGATCGACTCCGCGCACACCCCGATCGAGCGGCGCCGCCAGGTCTGGGAGCGCCTGGCCGGCGACCTGCGGCCACGCGGGCTCGACGAGTCGATCACCCGCGAGGTCCCCCTCGACCAGGTCGACGACGTGCTCGACGACGTGCTGGCCGGCAGGGGCCGCGGCCGCACCGTGGTGCGGGTCGGCGGGGGGTAGGCGGCCGGCGGGCCCGGAACGGTCCGCATTTCACACGCCGGAACCTGCGGGTTCGTCACTTCGGCGGCCGATGTTGTAGAAGAAGCGCCTTGGTAGCTCTTGCGCATCGCCATGATCATGAGTAGGGGAGTCGCTTCGTGACCGCTGGACCCATGCCGCCGCCCTTGACCGCCGACGCCGCCGACCAGTGGTTGCTGCGGTTCAGATCGACCCTGGTCGCCATCCTCGGCGCCATCGTGGCCGGCATCGCGTGCCTGGCCTTCTACACGAGCTTCGAGGCCATCCGGGCCTACGCCACGCGCTCGGCCGGGATCGCCCCCGAGCACGGCTGGGCGATCCCGCTCCTGGTCGACTCGTTCATCATCGTGGCGACCGGCGCCGACCTGTGGTTCGTCACCACCGCCAGGCAGCGGAAGTGGTGGGAGATCATCTGGCCGAAGCTGCTGCTGTTCGGCGCCGCCCTGGTCAGCTTCATCCTCAACGTCGCCCACGCCGACCACAACTGGGCCGCCCGGGGCGTGGCGGCCATCCCGCCGGCCGCCCTCGTGCTCGGCGTGGAGCTGCTCATGATGGTGCTGCGCCGTGCCACCGCCCTGCGCGCCATGCGCCTGCAGGAGGAGGCCTACGAGTTCCAGGCCGCGCTGGCCGGGCAGCTCGCGGTCGCCCCGGCGCCGTCGCCCGCCGCCCTCGTGGCCGGCGACCACGCGCCGGCACCTCCTGAGGAGCACATGTCGGCCAGCATCGAGCGGGACGTCCAGCCGCAAGCGCCCGACACCGCCCCGGCCGCCGCCGAGGACGCCAGGCCGGCCAGCCCGCGGCGGCTCGAGCGCCCGAGCGAGGTCCGTCGGCGGGCGACCCTGGTGGTCGACGCGGGCAGCGAGCTGGCGCCGCGCACGGCCGCGCCGCTGGCCGCGGTCGGCTCGCCCCTGGGCGAGGTGCGCCCGAGCGCGCCCAGGCGCAACGGCAGCCGGGTCCCGGCGCCGTACCTGGAGGCGTCGCGCATCCTCGACGAGCGCGAGGACGGCGCCACGCTCACCCCCGAGGGCCTGGTCGAGGCGCTGGCCGCCGAGGGCGTCGTCGTCGACCTGCGTACCGCCCGCAACCTGCTCCGTGAGCTCCGCCCGGCCGTGACCGCGCTGCAGTCGCTGCAGCGGCCAAGCAAGGCAAGCCCGAGCGGCACGAGCGGCCCGGGCAGCCCGGCCTCGGCCCATCCTGCCGGTACCGCCAACAAGGGCGGGGCCGCGCCGGCCCAGCCCGGCAAGGGCGCCGGCAAGGCCGCGCCCGCCGAGGCGGGCCGCGACCGGGGCGACCGGGGCGAGGGCAACGGCGACCGGCCCATCGGGCTCGTGCAGGCCCCCAAGGGCTCGACCCGCTGACCCGGTGGCGGGCCGGCGCCGGCCCGCCACCCCACGCCGGGCCTTCCCGCTGGAGCCAATCGGCGGGATGATGGTGATCGCACCCCGTTCCCCACGACGTCCGGGCGCCCACGAGCCCCGCCTCCCGCGGCCCGGTGGGGTGCCCGGCGAGCCGGAGGCAGGCATGGACTTCCGCGACACGCCCGAGGAGGCGAGCTTCCGGGCGAGGCTGCGCGGCTGGCTGGGGGAGAACCTGCCCGCCGGCTGGGCCCAGCGCGACCCCAAGGCCGGCCGCAGCGACGAGGCCGAGGCCCGGGCCTGGAGCCGCAGGCTCTACGAGGCCGGCTACGCCGGCCTGACCTGGCCGAAGCGGTACGGCGGCGGGGGCGCCCCCTACACCTTCCAGGCCATCCTGCTCGAGGAGCTGGCCCGCGCCGAGGCGCCCGACCACGTCAACATCATCGGCCTGGGCATGGCCGGCCCGACGATCATGGCCCACGGCAGCGAGGCGCAGAAGGCCCGCCACCTCGAGCCGATCCTGTCCACCGAGCAGATCTTCTGCCAGGGGTTCTCCGAGCCGGGGGCCGGGTCCGACCTGGCCGCGCTGCGCACCCGGGCGGTCCGCGACGGCGACGGCTTCGTCCTCGACGGCCAGAAGGTGTGGTCGTCGTTCGCCCACATCGCCGACTGGTGCATCCTGCTCGCCCGCACCAACCCGGAGGCCGCCAGGCACCGCGGCCTCACCTTCTTCCTCGTCGACATGCACGCGCCCGGTGTGGAGGTGCGGCCCCTGCGCCAGCTCACCGGCGACCCGGAGTTCAACGAGATCTTCCTGACCGGCGTGCGGGTCCCGGCCGAGCAGGTCGTCGGCGAGGTCGACGGCGGCTGGGCGGTGGCCATGACCACGCTGCTCCACGAGCGGGGCACCCTCGGCTTCGCCCTCACCGCGCGGCTCGAGGTGCTGCTGCGCAAGCTCGTCGCGCTCGCCCGCACACCGGACGGGTCCGGGCGCCGGCCGGCCGACGACCCGCTGGCGCGCGACCGCATCGCCCGCCAGTGGGTGGAGCTGCAGGGCCTGCGCTTCACCAACTACCGGGCCCTCACCGGCCTGGTCCGCACCGGCGCGCCCGGCCCCGAGGGGTCGGTGGCCAAGCTGCACTGGTCGGAGTCGAACCAGCGCCTCACCAAGCTCGCCCTCGAGCTGCTCGGCCCCGAGGCCCAGCTCGACGGGGACGGCGCCGTGTGGAACGGCTACTGGCAGTACCAGCAGCTCCGCAGCCGGGGCAACACCATCGAGGCGGGGACCTCGGAGGTCCTGCGCAACATCATCGCGGAGCGGGTCGTGGGCCTGCCCCGCAGCCGCTAGGGGGCGCCGGATGGACTTCGCCTTCTCCGAGGAGCAGGAGATGCTGAGGGAGTCGGCGCGCGACTTCCTCGCCACGCAGTACCCGCTGGAGCGGGTGGCGGAGCTGGCCGACGGCGAGCCGGGCTGGGACCCCTCGTCGTGGAGGCGGCTCGCCGGCCTGGGCTGGCTCGGCCTTTCGGTGGCCGAGGACCACGGGGGCGCCGGCGCGAGCCTGGTCGACGAGGCGGTGCTGTTCGAGGAGACCGGGCGCGCCCTGTACCCGGGGCCGTTCCTGACCACCGTCGGGCTTGCCCTGCCCGCGCTGGAGGCCGCCGCCAAGACCGTCCCGGACGCGCTCGCCGCCGTGCTCGCCGGGGAGCGCTCGGCCACCCTGGCCTGGGCGGAGCCGGGCGGGCCGCGGACCATCGCCGAGAGCGGCCGCTGCGGCTGCACGGCCGCCCGGGACGGCGACGGGTGGCGCCTGACCGGGACCAAGCGGCTGGTGCCCGACCTCACGATCGCGGGCGCCGCGGTGGTGGTCGCCCGGACCGGCGACGCCGGGGCCGGCGGCCAGCCGCGGGAGCCCGCCGCCGCCACGGACCGCGGCCAGCCGCGGGAGCGGGCCGCCGCCGACGCGGACCGCGGCCAGCACGGGGGGGCCGGCCTGTGGCTGGTCGACCCGACCGCCGAGGGGGCCGTGGTGGTGCCCCGCTCGACCATGGACACCACGCGCCGGTTCGGTGACCTCGTGCTCGACGCCACGCCAGCCGCCCTGCTCGTCCCGCCCGGCGAGGCGGCCCCGGTGCTCGCCGCGACCCGCCTGCGCGCCCTCGCCGCGGTCGCCTGCGAGGCGGTCGGGGTGGCCGAGCGGGCCCGCCGCTTCGCCACCGAGCATGCCGGCCAGCGCGAGCAGTTCGGCCGCCCCATCGGGTCCTACCAGGCCGTGGCGCACCGCATCGCCGACGCCTACGTCGCCACCGAGCTGGCCCGCTCCCTGGCCTACTGGGCGGCCTGGTGCGTGGCCAGCGACGACGAGCAGGCGCCGGTCGCCTGCGCCGCGGCCAAGTCCGCCGCCGGGGAGGCCGCCGTGCTGGCCGCCGAGACCGCCATCCAGTGCATGGGCGGCATCGGCTTCACCTGGGACCACCCGCTGCACCGCCTCTACAAGCGGGCCCAGTGGATCGACGCGTTCGAGGGCCACGGCGCCGTCCACCGGGGGGAGCTGGCCGCCACCCTGCTCGACGGCCTTCCTGCTTGACAGCCGCGCCGGTGGCAGCGAGCGTACGCGGCACCCAGTCGTCCCACGGAAGGACCTCCGATGGCGGACAGCGTCTACACCTTCACCGAGCTCGTCGGCACCAGCACCGAGTCCTGGGAGCGGGCCGCCACCGCGGCCGTGGACACTGCGGCCAAGTCCCTCAGGGACCTGCGCGTGGCCGAGATCGTCGAGCTCGACATGGTGCTCGAGAACGGCCAGGTGCGCGCCTACCGGGCCAGGGTGAAGATCTCCTTCAAGTACGAGGCCAAGGGCTAGCCGAGCCGGGTCCGCCAGGGGCCGGCCGCTCGGCTGCTCGAGCCCCCGGCCCCGCTTGCGGCCGGGCCCTGACCGGTCCAGGCGGGCCTTGATCGGTCCAGGAGCGGGTGCTCTGATTACGGCCAGCAGCCCCCTCCTGGAAGAGGTCGCCATGTCGACAACGGATGTCTCCGCGGTGCGCGCCTCGATCGACGCCGCCGTCGACGGCCAGACGCTCTGCGACATCCTGCTCCGCAACGCCGAGGAGCGGGGCAGCGAGCCCGCGCTGGCCTGGAAGGACGGGGGCGCCTGGCAGCGGCTGTCGTGGGCCCAGTACCGGCAGCAGGTGGCCGAGGTCGCCATGGGGCTCGCGGCGCTCGGCGTCGGCCGCGGGGACTTCGTCGCCGTCATGGCCCGCAACCGGCCCGAGCACCTGATCGGCGACCTCGGCGCGGTCCACGCCGGCGCAACCCCGGTGTCGCTGTACAACACGCTCGTCCCCGAGCAGGTCGCCTACATCGTGGCCCACTGCGAGGCGAAGGTGGCCATCGTCGAGGACCGCGGCTTCCTCGAGCGCTTCGAGAAGGTGCGCGACCAGCTCCCCGACCTCGAGCGGGTCGTGCTCGTGGCCGACGGCGCCGCCGACAACGACTGGGTGCTCTCCTGGGAGCGCCTGCGCGGGATCGGCCGGGACGCGCTGGCCGCCGACCGGGACGCGTTCGAGGCCAGCTGGAGGCAGGTCAAGCCGGAGGACCCGGCCACGCTGATCTACACGTCGGGCACGACCGGCCCGCCCAAGGGCGTCGTCATCACCCACCGCAACGCGCTGTGGACGGCCGCGTCGGTGGAGCGGAGCTGGCCCGAGCCGAGCACCCCGGGCGCGCCATACCTCTCCTACCTGCCGCTCGCGCACAGCTTCGAGCGGCTCTGCGGGCACTACGTCTGCCTGTGGAGCGCAGGGCAGGTGCACTTCTGCCCGGAGATCCTCGAGGTCATGAAGTACCTCCCCGAGGTCCGGCCGGTCAGCTTCGTGGCCGTCCCCCGGCTGTGGGAGAAGGCCCACGCCGGCGTGGCCGCGGCGCTCGCCGCCGAGCCCGACGAGCGCAGGCGCAAGCTCGTCGCCCGCGCCCTCGAGGTCGGCCGCAAGGCCGTCCGCCTCGAGCAGCAAGGCAAGCCCGTGCCGGCCGGCCTGCGGCTGCAGCGCGCGCTGTTCGACCGGCTCGTGTTCGCCAAGATCCGCGCCAAGCTCGGCCTGGACGACTGCCGCCTGGCGGTGAGCGGGGCCGCCCCCATCTCCGGCGAGGTCCTCGAGTTCTTCCTTGCCATCGGCCTGCCCATGGCCGAGGGGTACGGCCTGACCGAGAACACCGCCGGCGCCACCGTCAACCCGGTCGGCCAGAGCAGGGTCGGCACGGTCGGCAAGCCCCTGCCCGGCGTGGAGGTCCGCCTGGCCGACGACGGCGAGATCCTGATCCGCGGCGGCAACGTGACCGCCGGGTACCACAAGGACCAGGACAAGACCGCCGAGACCTTCGACGCCGAGGGCTGGCTGCACACCGGCGACATCGGCAGCATCGACGCGGACGGCTTCATCCGGGTCGTCGACCGCAAGAAGGAGCTGATCGTCACCGCCGGCGGCAAGAACATCTCGCCCGCCAACCTCGAGATCCTGCTCAAGCGCCATCCGCTGGTGGGCCAGGCCTGCGCGATCGGCGACCGCCGGCCGTTCGTGTCCGCCCTCGTGGTGCTCGACCCCGAGGTCGCGCCCGCCTGGGCCAAGCAGCAGGGCCTGCCCTCGGTGAGCGTGGAGGACCTGGCCTCCGACGAGCGGGTCGTGGCCGAGGTCCAGCGCGCCGTCGACGACGCCAACGAGCACGTCTCGCAGGTGGAGCGGGTCAAGAAGTTCGTCATCCTGCCCGCCGAGTGGACCGCGGCCAGCGAGGAGCTGACCCCCACCCTCAAGCTCAAGCGGCGCGTCATCCTGGAGAAGTACGCGGCGGAGATCGAGGCGATCTATCAGTAGCCGCCTGTCGACGCGGACTGGGACATGATCAACTTCGCGAGAATCCTCGACAGGGCGGGCCTGCCGGTCCGTGAGGTGCGCGGGTGGCAGCGGCGCGGCCGCCCGCCCAGCACCAACCCGCGCGACCCGGCCTACCCCGCCGCCACCAGGTTCGCCGGCATCGGCCTGCACCACACCGCCGGGCACGACGACCTCGACGTCGTGGTGAACGGCAGGCAGGGCATTCCCGGGCCGCTCGCCAACCTCTACGTGGCCAGGGACGGCAGGGTGCACGTGGTCGCGGGCGGACGGGCCAACCATTTCGGGGCCGGCGCGGTCGAGGTCTACCGGCGCACCCAGAGAGACCTCGCCCCGCTCGGCGACGCGGCCGACGTCGGCCTCTCCGACTCGACCGTCGGCAACGGCGTCTACGTCGGCATCGAGGTCGAGAACTACGGCATTCCCGGGGACCCCTACCCCCGGGTCCAGATCGGCTCGCTGGAACGGGCGTGCGCGGCCCTGTGCGAGGAGATGGGCTGGACGGCCAACCGCTGCGTGCAGCACCGGGAATGGACCCGGCGCAAGGTCGACATGAGCTACCGGGGGCCGCTGCGCGAGGCCGTCGCCTCGCTGCTGGCAAAGGAGGACCTCATCTTGGACGCAGCCACCAAGGCCTACTTCGACAAGCAGTTCGAGCTGCTGCGGGTCGGGGACGACCCCGACCCCAGGACGGGCGAGACCCACCCTCACAGCTTCGAGAACGTGCTGCGCCGGCTCGACCGCATCGAGAGCCTGCTCAACCTCGTCTGGAAGGGCGACGAGCCGGAGCCCCCCCAGGGTGAGACCCACCCCCAGAACATCGAGACCATCTGGCAGCAGGGCCAGGCCACCGCCGCCGCCCTGCGAGCCCAGGAGCTCGACCTGGCCGCGATCAAGGAGGACGTCGAGGCCATCAGGCAGGGGCTGGAGGCCATCAGAGCGGCCAGCGGCGCCCGCCCCTGACCGGGTCCCGCCCCCTCGACGGGGCCGTCGCACTGGTGACCGGGGGCGCCAGCGGCATCGGGCTGGCGGTGGTGCGCCGGCTGGCCGCGGCCCGGGCGCGCGTCGTGGTGGCCGACGTCGACCAGGCGGGCGGGGCGGCCGCCGCCGGCGAGGCCGGCGGGACGTTCGTGGCCACCGACGTGGGCGACCCGGACGCCATGCAGGCCGCGGTCGACGCGGCCGAGGCCGCCTACGGCGGGCTCGACCTCGTCCACCTGAACGCGGGGGTCACCACCGGCACGGCCGCGCTCGACCGCCTCGACCTCGAGCGCTACCGGCGCGTGGTCGCGGTCAACCTCGACGGCGTGGTGTTCGGGATCCGCTCGGCGCTGCCCGCGCTCCGCCGCCGGGGCGGCGGCGCCATCGTCGCCACCGCCTCCCTGGCCGGCCTCACCGCCTACCCGGGCGACCCGGTCTACTCCATGACCAAGCACGCCGTGGTCGGCCTCACCCGCACCCTGGCCGAGCCGCTGGCCGTCGACCGGGTCACGGTCAACTGCGTCTGCCCCGGGTTCGCCGACACCCCGATGCTGGACCGCTTCGCGGAGGGCTTCCGGGCCGCCGGCTTCCCGCTGCTGTCGGCCGACGAGGTCGCCTCGGCCGTGCTGGCCGCCGCCGCCGGCGGCGGCAGCGGCCAGGCGTGGGTCTGCCAGCCCGGCCGCCCGCCCGAGCCCTTCCGCTTCGGCGGCGTGCCCGGCCCCCGGGTGCCCGGCGGCCACGGCCCCCCGCCCGTGCCGCCCGACCCCGAGGCCCCCGGCGGGCCGGCGACCATGCCGCCCGACCGCGCGGCCCCCGGCCCGCCCTGCGGGCCGCCGCCCGGGGCGCCCGGCCCCGAGGCCCCCGGCGCGCACGGCCGGCCGGCGCCCATGCCGCGCGACCCGGGTCCCTGACCATGGCCGGGGCCATCGTGCTGTTCGGCGCCACCGGGTACACCGGCCGGCTGGTGGCCCGCTCGCTGGCCGCCGCGGGCGCCCGGCCGGTGCTGGCCGGGCGGGACCAGGGCCGCCTGGCCGCGCTCGCGGCCGAGCTCGGGGGGCTGCCCACCGCGGTGGCCGACGCCGACCGGCCCGAGCGTGTCCGCGGCCTCCTCGGCGAGGGCGACGTGCTGGTCACCACCGTCGGGCCGTTCATCCGCCGGGGCGGGGCGGCGGTGCGGGCCGCGGTCGAGGCCGGTGCGGCGTACCTCGACGCGGCCGGCGAGCCGCCCTTCATCCGGCGGGTGTTCGAGGAGCACGGGCCGGCCGCGTCGGGGCGCTGCGGGCTGGTCACCGCGTTCGGCTACGACTACGTCCCCGGCAACCTGGCCGGGGCGCTCGCGCTGCGGGCGGCGGGCGGAGCGGCGGCCAGGGTGGACGTCGGCTACTTCCTGACCGGTCGGGGCGGGCTCAGCACCGGCACCCTGGCCTCGGGCGCCGGCCTGCTCGGCGAGCCGAGCTTCGCCTTCCGCGACGGGCGGTTGGCCAGCGAGCGCAGCGCCCGCCGGGTGCGGTCGTTCCAGGTGGACGGCGCCCGGCTCGCCGGCGTGTCGGTGGGCGGCAGCGAGCATTTCGCCCTGCCCCGGCTCGCGCCAGCGCTGCGGGAGGTCAACGTCTACCTGGGCTGGTTCGGCCCGCTGGCCCGGGCGGTGCAGGCCGGGGCGGCCGCAGGCGGGCTGCTCGCCCGCCTGCCCGGCGCCCGGGCGCTGGTCCAGGCCGCGGCCGCCCCGCTCGCGGGCCGCACCGGCGCCGGCCCGGACGAGGCGTCGCGGGCGCGGACCGGGTCGTACGCCGTGGCGCTCGCCTACGACGGGGACGGCGGCCAGCTCGCCGAGGTGCGCCTGCGCGGGGTGAACCCCTACACGTTCACCGGCGCGATGCTGGCGTGGGGGGCGCGCCGCGCGGCCGAGGCCGGCCTGGCCGGGACGGGCGCGCTCGGGCCGGTCGACGCCTTCGGCCTGGACGCGCTCGAGGCCGGCGCGGTGCAGGCCGGCCTGGCCCGTGTGACCCCGGGCTGATCGGTCCGGGGCTCGTCCCACTCACCTGTCGCGTGCCACCCGGCGGGGCCCACCGTCCCGGGCTACCCGCCGGCGGGCCGGGCCGGGCCGCCCTCGGCGAAGTCCCAGCCGGCGCCCTCCTCGAACGCCTTGAGGATGCGGCGGCTCACCACCATCCGGTGGACCTCGTCGGGGCCGTCGTAGATGCGGGCGGCCCGCGCCTCCCGGTACATGCTCGCCAGCGGGGTGCCGTCGGTCAGGCCGAGCGCGCCGTGGACCTGGATGGCGCGGTCGATCACGTCGTGGAGCACGGCCGCGGCGTGGAACTTGATGAGCGAGACCTCGACCCGCGCCTCGCCGCCCTGGTCGATCTTGTGGGCGGTGTCCAGGGTGAGCAGGCGGCAGGCCTGGATCCCGGCGGCCGAGTCGGCGATCCAGTTCTGCACCGTCTGCTTGCCGGCCAGCGGGCCGCCGAACGCCTCGCGCTCCAGCGAGTAGGAGCAGAGCAGCTCGAAGGCGCGCTGCATCTGGCCGAGCCAGCGCATCACGTGGTGGATGCGTCCCGGCCCGAGGCGCTTCTGGGCGATCCGGAAGCCGTCGCCGGGCTCGCCGACCGTGTTGGCCACCGGCACCCGCACGCCGGTGTAGCGGACCTCGCAGTGGGTGCTCCAGCCCCGGCCCCGGTGACCCATGGTCGGGATGGCGCGCACCACCTCCACGCCGGGGGTGTCGGCCGGCACGACGATCTGGGACGCGCGCCGGTGCGGCGGCGCGTCCGGGTCGGTGACCGCCATGACGATCCCGAAGGCGGCGCCCTCGGCCCCGGAGCTGAACCACTTGTGGCCGTCGACCACCCAGTCGTCGCCGTCCCGGACGGCCCGGGTGCGCAGCCCGGTCGGGTCGGAGCCGGACACCTCCGGCTCGGTCATGGAGAAGAACGAGCGGACGTCGCCGGCCACCAGCGGGCGCAGCCAGCGCCGCTTGAGCTCGGGCGAGCCGAACAGGTTGAGGATCTCGGCGTTGCCGGCGTCAGGGGCCTGGCAGCCGAACACCAGCGGCGCCCAGTGGCTGCGCCCGATGATCTCGTTGAGGTAGGCGTAGGGGAGGAAGCCCGTGCCCGTCCCGCCGGCCTCGGGCCCGATGTGGGGCGCCCACATCCCGGCCGCCTTGACCCGCCCCTGCAGCTCCTTGACCAGCGCCTCGGCCTCGGCGTCCTCCCGGTCGAAGACCGGCTCGGCCGGGTAGACGTGCTCGTCCATGAAGGACCGGACCCGGCCGCGCAGCTCGCGCAGGTCGGCGGTCATCTCAAGCTCGCGCATCGCGCCTCCTCTCAGCACCCGCACCGACGATAACCCGAAGGCGGGTAGGCTGCGCCCGGCAACCTGGCCGCCGGGGGACGAGGAGGGAACGTGCGCACGCTGGACCTGTTCGACCTGCACGGCAAGGTGGCGATCGTGACCGGCGGCGCGGCCGGGATCGGCAGGCAGATGGCCGAGGGCCTGGCCGAGCTGGGCGCCGACCTGGTGCTCGGCGCGCGCAAGGCCGAGCGCTGCGTCCGGGTGGCCGCCGAGCTGGCCGGCTCGACCGGGGTCCGGGTGGTCGGGATCGGCTGCGACGTGGCCGACCCCGAGCAGGTGGAGGCCATGGTGGCCACCGCCGTGGACCGCTTCGGCCGGGTCGACGTGCTGGTCAACAACGCCGGGACGACCTGGGCGGCGCCGGCCGAGGCGATGCGCCTCGAGGACTGGCGCAAGGTGCTCGACGTCAACCTGACCGGGGCGTTCCTGTGCTGCCAGTCCGCCGGCCGGGTGATGATCGGGCAGGGCAGCGGCAAGATCGTCAACATCGCCTCGGTCGCGGGGCTCGGCGGGTCGCCCCCGGAGCTGATGGACACGGTCGGCTACAACGCGAGCAAGGGCGGGCTCATCACGCTCACCCGCGACCTGGCCGTCAAGTGGGCACGCCACGGCATCAACGTCAACGGGATCGCCCCCGGCTGGTTCCCGTCGCGCATGAGCGGCTGGACGCTCGAGCACCACAGCGACACGCTCAGCCAGTTCATCCCGCTGCGCCGCTTCGGCGGCCCCCACGACCTCAAGGGTGCGGTCGCCTACCTGGCCTCGGCCGCGTCCGACTACGTGACCGGGCACGTGCTGGTCGTCGACGGCGGCACCTCCGCCTACTGACGCGGCCGCCCGGTGCGGGCCGGGTCGAGGCCGGCCGGCAGCTCCTCGGCGCTCGCGCTCCGGTGGTGCTGGCAGGTGCTCATGCCTGCTTCATCGCATCGGGAGTGGGGTCCGGTCCGCCATGGGGGCCTGTTCGCGGGGTGTGGTGGATGCGTACCCTGGCGGTGGAGGCGGCAGAGGAGGCGGCGGATGGAAGCGGTCGGCGCGGCGTCGCGGTTCGCCGATCTCGGCGGGCCCGTCCACTACCTCGACTTCGGGGGCGCCGGCCCCACGATGGTGCTGGTGCACGGGCTCGGCGGCTCCCACGTGAACTGGCTCGCGGCCGGGCCGCGGCTGGCCACCCGGGCGCGGGTGCTCGCGGTCGACCTCGCCGGGTTCGGCCGCACCCCGCTGGCCGGCCGCTCGCCCCGGGTGCGGGCCAACCAGCGGCTGCTCGGCCGGTTCGTGGACGAGGTCGCCGGCGCGCCCGCGCTCCTGGTCGGCAACTCGATGGGCGGCATGATCTCGGTGCTCGAGGCGGCCCAGCACCCCGAGCGGGTGGCCGGGCTCGTGCTGGTCTCCCCGTCGGTTCCGCGCCCCCGCGGCGTGCCCCTGGACCGCCTGGTCGGCACCGCCTTCGCCGCCTACGCGATCCCGGGGGTGGGGGAGCGGTTCCTGGCCCGCCGTCGTGCGCAGCTCGGCACCGAGGGGATCGTGCGGGAGACCCTGCGGCTGTGCTGCGTGGACCCGGGCCGGGTGCCGCCCGAGGTGGTGGCGGCCGGGCTGGCGCTCGCCCGCGAGCGGGAGGGGATGCCGTGGGCGGACGCGGCCTTCCTGCAGGCGGCACGCTCGCTGCTCGCCGTGCTGGCCCGCCCCGGCGCCTACCTGCGGGTGATCGGCTCGGTCACCGTCCCCACCCTGCTCGTCCACGGCAGCGGCGACCGCCTGGTCCCCCTCGGGAGCGGCCGCAACGTCGCCCGGCTGCGACCCGACTGGGCCTTCGAGGTGCTCGACGGCGTCGGGCACGTCCCGCAGATCGAGGACCCGGGCCGGTTCGCCGAGGTGGTGAGCGTCTGGTTGGACGGCCCCGGCGGCCGGGCGGCGACGGCTGCCGCACAGGCCGGCCGCGGCGGGGAAGCGGCCGGGGCGTAGGCCTGCCACGGAGGAGGCTGCCATGGACCGTCTGAGCCCGCAGGACGCCTCGTTCCTCCACATCGAGGACGACGTGAACCACATGCACATCGGCTCGGTGGCGATCTTCGAGGGCCCGAGCCCGGCCTACGCCGACGTGGAGCGGATGGTGGCCGGCAAGCTGCCGCTCGCCCCCCGCTACCGGCAGCGGGTGCGGACGGTGCCGTTCGACATCGGGCGGCCGGTCTGGTCCGACGACGTCCACTTCCGGCTCGGCTACCACCTCAGGCACACCGCGCTGCCGCAGCCCGGCGGCCGCGAGCAGCTCCGCAACCTGGTCGGCCGGGTCATGTCCCAGCAGCTCGACCGGACCAAGCCGCTCTGGGAGCTGTGGCTCGTCGAGGGCCTCGAGGACGGCCACTGGGCACTGTTCACCAAGGCGCACCACTGCATGGTCGACGGCATCGCCGGCACCGACCTGCTCACCGTGCTGCTCGACGACACCCCGGAGCCGTCGCCGTCCGTGCCCGACACCTGGCGGCCCGCACCCGAGCCGTCCGGCCTGCGCCTGGCCGGGGAGGCCGTCATCGACTACCTGGCCAGCCCCTACGAGCAGTGGCGGGCGGCCCTGGCCGTGACGGGGGCGCCCCTGCGCCTTGCCCGGCTGCTGGCCGGCACCGCCCGCGGCCTGGCCACCGTGCCCGGCCTGGTGCGCATGGCGCCCGGCTCGTCGCTGGCCGGGCCGATCGGCCCGCACCGCCGCTGGGGCTGGGCGGCGGCGACCCTCGACGACGTCCGGACGGTCCGCGCCGGGCTGGGTGGGACGGTCAACGACGTCGTCCTGGCCGCCGTCACCCGTGGGTTGCGGGACCTCCTGCTCGCCCACGGCGACACCCCGGAGGGCGCCGTGGTCCGCTCCCTGGTGCCGGTGTCGGTGCGCCGGCCGGGGGAGCGGGGCAGCTACAACAACCGGGTCTCGGCGATGGTCGCCGAGCTGCCGGTCGGGGTCGCCGGCCCGGCCGCGCGGCTGGCCGCGATCCGGCGCCAGATGGACGGGCTCAAGCAGTCGAGGCAGGCGGTGGCGGCCGAGACGCTGACGTCGCTGTCCGGGTTCGCCCCGCCGCTGCTGCTCGCGCTCGGCACCCGCGTCGCCACCAGGGCCCTCGGCCGCTTCGGGCGGGGCAGCGTCAACACCGTGACCACCAACGTGCCCGGCCCCCAGCACCCCCTGTACGCGCTCGGCCGGCGCCTGGTCGAGGCGTGCCCGTACGTGCCGCTGGCCAGCCCCATGCGGGTCGGCGTGGCGGTCTTCTCCTACGACGGCCGGCTGACGTTCGGCGTCACCGCCGACTACGACAGCGTCCCCGACGTCGAGGTCGTCTGCCAGGGCATCGAGGCCGGCCTGGCCGAGCTGGTCAAGCTCGCGGTGGCATCGAGCTAGGGGTACCCTTCGATCGGTTCGTCCGGGAATTGGGTCCCGGCGGGCCGATGCGCGACGATGGCCCCTGCTGACGTCGCCAGCGCGTACAGGGTCGCCCCCACCGGCAGGTGTCCGGGCCAGGGCGCCCGCACCTCCGGAGACGCCGATGGGGGACCGCTTGCCGCGAAGAGACGATGAGCACGGCCAGGTCGCGGTCATCGTCGCCCTGTCCCTCACGGTCATGCTGGCGTTCGGCGCCCTGGTCGTCGACGTCGGCCTGAGCTGGGCTGCCCGGTCCGAGGCGCAGACCGCCGCCGACGCGGCCGCCCTGGCCGGCGTGGCCCGGCTGCCCGTCGACCCGGCCGGCGCGGTCGCCACGGTCAAGGCGTACCTGAACAGCAACCTCCCCGGCCTGGACGACGGCAGCGGCTGGGACCTCAACGCCACCGACGCCGACGGCGACATCACCTGCTGGGCGCCGCCGGCGGCGGTCCCCGCCCCCGGCCGTGGCTGCCGGAGCGGCGACACGGCCATCCAGGTGACCACCCCGCCGCTCAAGCCCACCTACGCGTTCGCGGGCATCATGGGGCGGCGCTCCGGCGAGGTGAAGGCGCTCGCGGCGGCCGGTCCGCAGGCGGCGACCCCGCCCTGCGCGCTGTGCGTGCTCGACCCGGACGCGCCCCGGGCCCTCGCGGTCACCGGGGCCGGGGGGATCGACGTGAGCGGCGCCGGGGTCGTGGTCAACTCCGACGCCGCGGACGCCGCGGTGCTGAGCGGCAGCGGCGGTGTCACCGCCCCCTCCATCGGCGTGGTCGGCGGGGTGCAGACCAGCTCGAGCGGGCAGTTCACGCCGAGCCCAACCCTCAACGTCCCTCCGGTCGCGGACCTCCTGGGCGGCCTGCCGACCCCCGACCAGATCAGGGCGCTCCCGCCGCGCGGCTCGGTGGTGGTGACCCCCTCCACCCCGATGATCAGCGAGGGCGTCTACGACCGCATCGTGGTGGGCACCTCCGCCAACCTGCGCATGAGCCCTGGCATCTACGTCGTGACCGGTGAGCTGACCTTGAGCTCCAGCGGGTCGGTGCTGGGCGCCGGGGTCACGGTGTACCTCACCTGCTTCCGGTATCCACAGCCCTGCAACGGCCCCGGGGCGACGTTCACCCAGAGCGCCAACGGCAGGTTCCTCGCCACCCCTCCCGCCAGCGGGCCGTACAAGGGCCTGGCGATCTTCGCCGACCGGACCAACACCGCCGCCATCACGCTGTCGAGCAACAGCACCGGCAGCTTCCTCGGCACGATCTACGCGGCAGCGGGCGAGCTGCGGCTGTCGTCGGGTGGGGGCACCCTGCGGCTCAACTCCCTGGTCGTGGCCGGCACCGTGCGGATCACCTCCGGCAGCGAGACCGACCTGGTCTACGACCCGGGCCAGAACGCCGCCATCTCCCCGTCCAGCTCCGGGCTCATCAAGTAAGGGCTCGCCGCCGGAGGACCTGGCCGGGTCGAGTGCGCGCACCTCGGCATGCTGGCGCTGGAACGACCAGGGCATTTGGCCGGCGAGCCCTTACCGCTTTAAAGTCCGATAACCGATTGCATTCCAGACACCAGCACCCCACAACCAAGCCTGAAGCCGGCCGATGGGCGGCTCGAAAACCGCTCGAAGCCGGTCCGGCTTCCCCGGTAGCATGGCGGGCTTGCGCCGGGACTCGGACCGCCCGGCGTCTCCTCGGGGGTCGGATCGTTGAGCGGAAAGGGCGGCGGCACGCTCGCGCGCGAGCTGGAGGCCGAGCGCGCGCAGCTCGCGCGGGCACGGGCGTGCCTGGCGGAGATGCGACGCCGGGCGGAGTCCCTCGACGCGACCGGCGGCGACGAGATCGCCGAGGAGGTGGTGCGGGCCAGGCTCCAGCTCCGGGTCGCCGCGCTGGCCGACGACGGGACGGTGCCGCTGTTCTTCGGCCGGATCGACTACGACGAGGCGGCCGAGCTCGCCGACGAGGCGGCCGGGCTCGCGGGAGAACGGTTCCACATCGGCCGCCGCCACATCCACGACGACCTGATGGACCCGGTGGTGGTGGACTGGCGCGCCTCGGTCGCCCGGCCCTTCTACCGGGCCAGCCCGCAGGACCCGTGGGGGCTGTGGCGTCGGCGCCGCTTCGGGTTCTCCCAGGGCGAGCTGACCTCGTTCCAGGACGAGCACTTCGAGGACGACGCCGACCTGGCCATCGCCGAGGCGGCACTGCGGGCCGAGATCGAGCGGCCCCGGGTCGGCCCGATGCGCGACATCGTCGCCACGATCCAGCCCGAGCAGGACGACCTCGTGCGCGCCTCCCTCGGCGAGACCATCTGCATCCAGGGCGGCCCGGGCACCGGCAAGACCGCCGTCGGCCTGCACCGGGCCGCGTACCTGCTCTACGAGCACCGCGACCGCCTGCGCACCGACGACGTGCTGGTGGTCGGCCCGAGCCGGGTGTTCATGGCGTTCATCAGCCAGGTGCTGCCCGGGCTGGGCGAGGTCGACGTCACCCAGCGGACGATCGGGGAGCTGGTCGGCGGCATCGCCGTGCGCGGCACCGACACCCCGGCGGCCGCCGCCGTCAAGGCCGACGCGCGCATGGCCGAGGTCCTCCGGCGCGCGGTCTACGGCCGAGTCCGGCTGCCGGCCGAGCCGCTCGCGACGCCGTTCGGGTCGAGCGCCGTCTGGCTCCCGGCGAGCCGCCTGCGGGCCATGGTGGCGGCCCTGCGGGACCGGGACGTCCCCTACGCCGCGGCCCGGGAGCTGTTGTGGGAGCAGCTCGGCCGCGCCTGCCAGACCCAGGCCGAGCGGGGCGGCCACGCCGGGTTCGAGTCGATCGACGACGCCGTGCAGGCGGTGCGCGGGTCCAAGGCGGCCCGCAGGCTGGTCGACGCGGCCTGGCCGGCCCTGCAGCCCGTCAGGCTGCTGTTCGACCTGCTGGGCGACGAGGAGACGCTGCGCGCCGCGGCCGGGGGGGTCCTCGACGACGTCGAGCAGAAGGAGCTGGCCTGGGCGCGGCGGCCGCGGAGCCGCGCCGCCGCCCCCTGGACGGCGGCCGACGCGTTCCTGCTCGACGAGCTGGCCGCCCTGCTCGACGCACCCCGGTCCTACGGCCACGTGGTGGTCGACGAGGCCCAGGACCTGTCGGCCATGCAGCTCCGGGCGCTCGGCCGGCGCTGCCGGTACGGCTCGGCCACGCTCCTCGGGGACCTCGCGCAGGCCACCACGCCGTGGGCGGTCGGCGACTGGGAGACCGCGCTCGCCCACCTCGGCAAGCCCGACGGCCAGATCCGCTGGCTCCCGCGGGCGTTCCGGGCGCCACGCGCCGTGCTCGACCTCGCCAACCGGCTGCTGCCGCGCATCGCGCCCGGCCTCACGCCCGCCCGGTCGGTGCGCGAGGTCCCTGGCGCGCTCGAGCTGCGCCGGGTCGAGCCGTCCGGGCTCGCCGCGGCCTGGGCGCGGGCCGTGCACGATGCCCTGCGGGCCGAGGGGTCGGTCGGCGTAATCGCCGCCGACGGCGAGGTCGACCGGGTGGCCGGGGAGCTGCGCCGCCACGGGATCGACCCGGCGGCGGTGGACCGGCTCCAGCAGGGGGCTCGCGTCACCGTCGTCCCCGCCTCCCAGGCCAAGGGCCTGGAGTTCGACCAGGTGGTCGTGGTGGAGCCGGCCGCCATCGTGCGGGGCGAGCCGCTCGGCCTGCGCCGGCTGTACATCGTGCTGAGCAGGGCGGTGACCCACCTCACGGTGGTCCACGCCGAGCCGCTGCCCGACCCCCTGGCCGGCCCGGCCGCGTCGCCGTAGCGGCAGACCAGGCAGCGAGACTTCGCCTCACCCCGAGGAGATCACCTGATCCAGATCGCAGTGACCAGCGTGTTCGTCGACGACCAGAGCTCGGTAAGGCGCTCACGTTCTACAAGGCGGTACGAGACCGCCGCCCGCGCCGACCGGATGTCGAGTCCGAGCCGCCTGCTCCGACCTACCCGTGAGAGGCGCCCATACCGGGCGCCGGAACCGTGAGGAGTGAAGTGGAGGTGCGGCCGCTCATGGACGAGGCCGGGATGGAGATGTGAGAACGGACGCCCACGCCGAGGATCTGCTGCGCGAGCTGGCGCCGAAGGTCCTCGGCGCGCTCGTCCGGCGCTACGGGCATCAAGGTCACCGGCCTCCCGTCCCGCTCCCGCTCGCCGAACAGGACCGGGGACGGTGGCACTCCGAGTCCATCCGGGAGGGCGTGGCACTCATCACCCACACGCTGGCTCGGGCGCCGCTCGGCCCCTACCAGCTCCAGGCGGCGATCGCCGCGGTCCATGCCGAAGCGCCGAGTGCCGAGGCGACCGACTGGCCGCAGATCCTCGCCCTCTACGAACTCCTCGAGCGCCTCTCACCCAATCCCATGGTCACGCTCAACCACGCCGTCGCACTCGCCATGGTGCACGGCCCGCAAGCCGGCCTGGACCTGCTCACCACCCTGGACGCCGACGACCGGTTGGCCGGCCATCATCGCCTCGATGCGGTGCGTGCACACCTGCTGGAGATGGCAGGCCGCCACGCGGCTGCCCGCTCCTGCTACCGACTGGCCGCGCGCCGCACGACCAGCCTCCCCGAACAGCGCTACCTCGAGGCCCGGGCCGCCCGGCTGACGGCAGGCGACCAGTAGAGATCAGGCTGTCATTCCCAGTTGGTCGAGCACGCCAGCACGCTGGGGCTGGGGATGGTCTGCGTGCAGCCGATGCTGGTGCGCCGGGCCCGCGAGGCCGAGCACTTCACCCGCGACAAGAGCGACGACAAAGACGCCCTGCTGATCGCCCGGCTCACAACCCAGCTGCACTGCTACCTGCCCGAGCAGCCCACCGCGGCCTGGGCGCGACTTCGTCACCTTGGCAACCGGCGGGTCGAGCAGCTCACCCTGGCCACCGCCGCCCAGCAGCGACTACGAGACCTTCTGGAGTGCGGCTGGCCGGCGGCCCTGGAGGTGGCGCGGCACCCCGCTTGACGCGGTGACCTGGCGGGCCGCGATGATGGTCAGCCGCTGCGACCCGGCCTGTATCCGCAGGCTGGGCTTCACCCGCTTTGCCCAAGCGGTCACCCGCGAGCTGCCCCGCTGGGGTGGCAGGCGCCGCAACCTGCGCATCCTGCGGGCGCTGTACGCCGCCGCCGGCGACGACCGCGGGGTGGCAGCGCAGCGGGCCGGGGCGCTGGAGCGAAGCGCGTTGGTGCTGGCCGACTTCAAGCAGGCCCGAGCCGCGCTCGCCGAGGTGGAGACCCGCATGGCCAGCGTGCTGGCCGAGCTCGGCCTGGCCGAGCTGGTGACCACCATTCCCGGGCTGTCGGTGGTTGGCGCCGCGGCGATCCTGGCCGAGACCGGCGACCCCGCCCGCTTCGACGACCCCCGCGCGGTGGTCAAGCACGCCGGCCTGTGCCCTCGCGACAACTCCTCCGGTGGGTTTGCGGGCAAGACCACCACCTCCGGTCGGGGCCGGCCGCTGCTGCGGCTGGCCGCTTAGGGCCTGCCGCAGAGTTACGTTGGTCGCTGGGGAGGCTACCCGGCCGGTGGCAGCACGGTGTAGTTCCACTCGCCGTGCCAGGCATGGCGGCGCAGCGGCACCGCGGCCAGATCCTCGTCGGACAC
>Ga0210378_10000104_pt1 | contig 37137 bp, 33 predicted proteins | sample PLM1_60_b1redo_FD_155465 | JGI IMG/M metagenome (GOLD analysis project Ga0210378, IMG submission 155465) | Groundwater sediment microbial communities from an aquifer in East River, Colorado, USA - PLM1_60_b1 redo | ecosystem: Environmental > Terrestrial > Soil > Riparian zone | place: USA: East... | reverse complement strand
ACGCCGCCGCCTCGCTGGTCACCGACAAGGCCAGCGGTGCCCTGCGCTGGATCCTGCCGCTAACAGTGGCGCTGCTGGCCGCGATGGTGAAGGCGGTCATCGACGCATTCAGCAAGCAGCCCGCGCCCGCCGACGGATCGATGCGTGGGCCCGGTGAGCCGCTGCCCGGTGCGGCGACGTATCCGCCGGGCCCGTACCCGGTCGGCCCGACGCCTCGTACCACGCCCGCCGTGCGCCCGAAGCCGGGGCGTGCCGCGCGGTCGGCGCTGATCGCGATCCTCGTCGTGCTGGTCGCGTGCGGCGGCGGCGGGTTCGTCGTCACCGCCGGGGTGCGGTACGCCGTGAGCTGGGTGACGGGACGCGAGGACGGCACCGACCGGCTGGTCGAGCCGGTGTCAGGACGCGCGGGCGCTCTTGGCGTAACCGTGGAGCGGGTGGTGTACACGGCCCACTTCACGCGGGTCGACCTGGTTGTCCGCAACGAGGGAAGCGCAGCGGTGTCACTGCCCCTCTTCGGCAACTGTGTCTTCGCCGGCAGCGACGGGACGACCCTGGAGGCCGACGCGTTCCGGAGTCAGTGGTCGGAGACGGTGCCGCCGGGCGGCACCCAGCGCGGCACGGTGACGTTCGGCGGGAAGCTGCCAGACGGGGTGGTCCGGGCGTCGCTCAGCTTCAGCCATGTCTTCGGCCCCGGCGGTGGGGCAATCATCGTGCGGACGATCACCTTGCGCTCCGGCTAGCCGGAAGCCCACGCGTCGCCGCGATGGGACGCCAGCCAGCCGGTCGCGAACGCGACGATCTCCGCCACGCCGAAGATCCGGGCCTCCGCCGCCCCGACGCGTTCCCGCCGTACCCCGCCCGTCGTGGTGAACGCCGTCCCGAGCTCGACGAAGTCCCCTTCGTGGGCGACCGTGTCGATGAACGTCACCCACGCCGGACCGTCGGCGGTCGCCACCGAGCAGGACTGCTCCTCCGTGGGGGCGCCGGGGATCCGCGTCTCGGCGAGGTGCAGGCAGGTGCACGAGTCGAAGCCGACGCCGAGCAGCAGCACCCGCCCGCCGGCCGCCTCGATCGCCGGCAGTGGCGAGCGGGCACCGAACCGGGAGTCAAGGTCGTGCCGGGCCAGCAGCTCGCCCGCGCGGGCACCGACCCCGGCGAACGATGCCTGCGGATGCGCACTGCGGACCGCGCCGGGCCACACCCGCACTGTCTCGACGATCCGGCCCATGCCGCGCGTCGGCGAGGTCGCCGGATCGTACGGCGGCATGTTCGCCCGGATCACTGGCCACCACGCCTCCGGTACCGGAGGCCGTGACCACTGCGCCGGGTCGGAGTTGCCGAACGATTGCGCCGGCACGATAAGCGTGCCGTCCGGGCCGAGCGTGTCGAGCAGCGCCCCGACCACGGCGATCTCGCCGCCCACCACCCACCCCAGCGCGGAGAGCGAGGAGTGCACGATCAGGACTTCGCCCGGCCGGACGCCGGCGCGGCGCAGGTCGTCGGCGAGCGAGCGCCGGGTGTGCGGCGCGTCCGTGCGGCTGATGACGCCGGCTTCGGGGGCGGTGGGAGAGTCGGTCACGATCCGTCAGTGTCACAGCGGCGGGTGCCGTGCGCGAACCGCTTTACTGGCGGCGTGTCCGATGGTGTGGTCCAGGTGGGGCCGGCGCTCGCCGCCGCCGGCGTGCTGCTCGTGGTGATCGCGGTGGCGGCGTCGCTGGTCGGGCGGCTCGGCCACGGGCGGTCGGTCGCGCGGGCGGCGGCGCGCGCAACCGTGCAGCTCGGCGTGGTCTCACTGGCGATCGCCGCGATCGTGTCGTCCCTGCTGTGGACGGCCGTGTTCCTCGTGGCCATGTTCGTCGTGGCCACCGCGACCAGCGGCGGCCGGATGCGGGCCGGGCGGCGTGGCGCCTGGGCTGCGGTACCGATCGCCGCCGGTGCGTTGCCGGTCTTCGCGCTGCTGCTCGCCGTCCGGGTTGTGGACCTGCGCGGCATCGTGCTGATCCCCGTCGGCGGCATCCTGCTCGGCGGCGCGATGACCGCCACCACGCTGGCCGGCGGCCGCGCGCTGGACGAACTCACGTCCCGGCGTGGGGAGGTCGAGGCCGCGCTCGCGCTGGGGTTCCTGCCACGGGACGCGCTCAAGGAGGTCTGCCGGCCGGCCGCCGCCCAGGCTCTCGTGCCGGTGCTCGACCAGACCCGCACGGTCGGACTTGTCACGCTGCCCGGCGCGTTCGTCGGCATGCTCCTCGGCGGCGCGAGCCCGGTCGAGGCCGGCGCCGTGCAGCTGCTCGTGCTCGTCGCGCTGCTCGCGGCCGAGGCCGTGGCGATCGCGGTCGCCGTCGAGGTTATCGCCTCGGAGCTGATCCGCCGGTAGTTGCGGCCCGGTGGCAGGCGGGGCCGCCCTGCGCCGCCCCACTCCTTGATGAAGGTGCCCTTCATACGGCCACAGCGCCATGAAGGGCACCTTCATCAACGGCGCCCGGCGGCCGTGCCCATACCGCCCAAACCGGCCCAGACAGGTTAGGTAACCCTTGGTGACGTGCCTCACCTGAACACTGGATTGGCAGGACTCGCCGATATACGTCACAATGTTGTTGTGAAAAACGTGGTGGCGTATGCCGGTAGCGGCGAGGGCACGGAGCGGGTGGCTGACGGCCGCACCCGCGACCGTGTCGTGCGTCTGCTGCTGGAGCACGGCCCCGCCACCGCCGCTGAGCTGGGAGATCAGCTCCGGCTGAGCCCCGCCGGGATCCGCCGCCACCTCGATGCGCTCGTCGCCGAGGGGCGTGTGGACAGCCGCGAGCAGGCCGTCCGTGGCCCGCGCGGCCGGGGCCGCCCCGCGCGCGTCTTCGGCCTCACCGAAGCCGGCCGGGAGAGTTTCCCCCACACCTACGACGACCTCGCCGCGACCGCGCTGCGCTACCTCGCCCGCCTCGGCGGCGAGCAGGCGGTGGCCGCGTTCGCCGCTGAGCGTGTCGCCGAACTCGAAGAGCGTTGCCGGGCGGCCATGGAGGGCGCCGGCGACGACCCGATCGCCCGGCGTGAGGCCCTCGCTGCCGCGCTCTCGGCGGAGGGATACGCTGCCAGCGCCTCGGCGATCGCCGGTGGTGGCCAGCTCTGCCAGCACCACTGCCCGGTCGCGCACGTCGCTGCGGAGTTTCCGCAGCTCTGCGAGGCCGAGACCAAAGCCATCTCGCGACTGGTGGGCAGCCATGTCCAGCGGCTCGCCACCATCGCCCATGGCGACGGAGTGTGCACTACGTACATCCCGGCGCCGACATATCGCAGCGGGAGGACATCCGCATGACCGCCACCACGCCCGAGACCGCGCTGCCCCGTTCCCGGCCGCTCGGGCCCGAGGGGACCGTGCTCACCCAGGACGAGCAGATCGCCGCTCTGGGCAACTACGAGTACGGCTGGTCTGACACTGACACCGCCGGTGCCACCGCGCGCCGCGGTATCAATGACGAGGTCGTGCGGAACATCTCGGCGCTGAAGAACGAGCCCGAGTGGATGCTCAACCTGCGCCTCAAGGGTCTGAAGCTGTTCAGCAAGAAGCCCATGCCGACCTGGGGCTCGGACCTGTCCGGCATCGACTTCGACAACATCAAGTACTTCGTCCGCTCGACCGAGAAGCAGGCCGCCACCTGGGACGACCTGCCGGCCGACATCAAGAACACCTACGACCGGCTCGGCATCCCGGAGGCGGAGAAGCAGCGCCTGGTCTCGGGCGTGGCGGCGCAGTACGAGTCCGAGGTCGTCTACCACAAGATCCGCGAGGACCTTGAGGAGCAGGGCGTCATCTTCCTCGACACCGACACCGGCCTGCGCGAGCACCCGGAGATCTTCCGCGAGTACTTCGGCTCGGTGATTCCGGTCGGCGACAACAAGTTCGCCGCGCTGAACACGGCCGTGTGGTCCGGTGGCTCGTTCATCTACGTGCCGAAGGGCGTGCACGTCGAGATCCCGCTACAGGCCTACTTCCGGATCAACACCGAGAACATGGGCCAGTTCGAGCGCACGCTGATCATCGTCGACGAGGGTGCCTACGTGCACTACGTCGAGGGCTGCACGGCGCCGATCTACAAGTCCGACTCGCTGCACTCCGCGGTCGTCGAGATCATCGTCAAGAAGAACGCGCGCTGCCGGTACACGACCATCCAGAACTGGTCGAACAACGTCTACAACCTGGTCACCAAGCGCGCCGTGGCGCACGAGGGCGCGACCATGGAGTGGGTCGACGGCAACATCGGCTCCAAGGTGACGATGAAGTACCCCTCCGTGTTCATGACCGGCGAGCACGCCAAGGGCGAGGTGCTGTCGATCGCGTTCGCCGGCGAGGGTCAGCACCAGGACGCCGGCGCCAAGATGGTGCACGCCGCCCCGAACACGTCCTCCACGATCATCAGCAAGTCGGTGGCGCGCGGCGGTGGCCGCACCAGCTACCGCGGTCTGGTGCAGATCCAGGAGGGCGCCACCGGCTCCCGCTCGACGGTGAAGTGCGACGCGCTGCTGGTCGACAAGATCAGCCGCTCGGACACCTACCCGTACGTCGACGTCCGCGAGGACGACGTGTCGATGGGCCACGAGGCGACCGTCTCCAAGGTCAGCGACGACCAGCTCTTCTACCTGATGAGCCGCGGTCTGGGCGAGGACGAGGCGATGGCGATGATCGTGCGTGGCTTCGTCGAGCCGATCGCGCGTGAGCTGCCGATGGAGTACGCGCTGGAGCTGAACCGCCTGATCGAGCTTCAGATGGAGGGTGCTGTCGGATAGCAGAGCTGGCGCCGTACCGCGCTGGCAAGTGCGGCTCCGAACCACCCACACGCCCGTTACGCCTTGGAGACAGAAGCACTGATGAGCACCGACGCTCCCGCCACGCTGGACGCTGCCGGCGACACGACCCCGCCTTCGGGCGCTGTGCCGCCCGGCGCGTCCGTGCGCGGGCACAGCCACGGCGGGCAGCCGAACGACGCCCGCAAGGAGGTCGTCCGCTCGTTCGACCTCGCCGACTTCCCGGCGTTGACCGGCCGCGAGGAGGAGTGGCGGTTCACACCGCTGGGCCGCCTCCGCGGTCTGCACACCGGGAAGTTCACGCCGGCCGCGCAGGCGCCCGAGCACCGGATCGGCGACCTCCCCCAGGGTGTCACGGTCACCCGCGTCGGCAAGGACGACCCGCGCGTCGGCAGCGTGCTCACCCCGTTCGACCGGGTCAGCGCGCTGGCGTACGGCGCGGTCACCGACGCGCTGGTCGTCTCGGTCGCGCGGAACGCCGCGCCAGCCGCGCCGGTGGTGATCGAGGTCGTCGGCGGCGGCGCCGACGGCGCCAGCTTCGGCCACACGGTCATCGAGCTGGGCGAGTCGGCCGAGGCCACCGTGGTCCTCGACCACACTGGCGCAGCGGTACTCGCTGACAACGTCGAGTTGATCGTCGGTGCCAACGCCCGGCTGCGGCTCGTGACGATCGCGGACTGGTCCGGCGATTCGGTCCAGCTCCAGCACCAGAAGGCGCTTGTGGGCCGCGACGCCAGCCTCACCCACATCGCGGTGAGCCTCGGTGGCGACCTGGTCCGCTTGTACACCTCGGTGGAGTTCGCCGATCGCGGCGCCGAGGTGGACGCCTACGGCCTCTACTTCGCTGACGCCGGCCAGCACCTGGAGCACCGCTCGCTGATCGACCACGGCGTGCCGGACTGCCGCAGCAACGTCGTCTACCGCGGCGCGCTGCAGGGCCAGGACGCGCACACGGTCTGGGTCGGCGACGTGGCGATCCGCGCCGCCGCCACCGGCACCGACACATACGAGATCAACCGGAACCTGATCCTCACCGACGGCGCCCGCGCCGACTCGATCCCGAACCTGGAGATCGAGACGGGCGAGGTCGCCGGGGCAGGCCACGCCAGCGCCACCGGCCGCTTCGACGACGAGCAGCTCTTCTACCTCCAGTCCCGCGGCATCCCCGCCGACGAGGCCCGCCGGCTCGTGGTGCGCGGCTTCTTCGCCGAGCTGCTCGACAAGATCGGCGTGCCGGTCGTCTCCGAGCGGCTCCTCGCCTCGATCGAGGCGCGGCTGTCGAAGGCGGGGGTGTGATGTTCGAGCGCGTCTGTTCGGTCGCCGACGTCCCCGACGGCGGTGCGCTGCACGTCGACGTGGGTGACACGCCGGTGGCGATCGTCCGCACCGAGGGTGAGTTCTTCGCCATCCACGACGTGTGCTCGCACGCCGACGTACCGCTGTCCGAGGGCGACGTGGAGGGCTGCACGCTCGAGTGCTGGCTGCATGGGTCGCGTTTCGACCTGCGCACCGGCCAGCCCATCGGCCTGCCGGCCACCGTGCCCGTCCCGGTCTACGCCGTGAAGGTCGAGGGCGACGACGTCCTCGTCTCCCTCTCCGACAGCCCTTCCCTTACGAACGTTTCTAGCTCAAGCCAGGAGTCGACCCAGTGAGCACGCTCGAGATTCGCGACCTGCACGTCACCGTCAACACCGGTGACGAAGTCAAGCCGATCCTCAAGGGGGTCGACCTGACCATCAAGGCGGGCGAGACCCACGCCATCATGGGCCCCAACGGCTCCGGCAAGTCCACCCTGGCCTACTCCATCGCCGGCCACCCGAAGTACACGATCACCCAGGGCAGCGTCACGCTCGACGGTGAGGACGTGCTGGCGATGACCGTCGACGAGCGCGCCCGCGCCGGACTGTTCCTCGCCATGCAGTACCCGGTCGAGGTGCCCGGTGTGTCGGTCTCGAACTTCCTGCGCACCGCAGCCACCGCCATCCGCGGCGAGGCGCCGAAGCTGCGGACGTGGGTCAAGGAGGTCAAGGAGGCCATGTCCGCGCTGGACATGGACCCCACCTTCGCCGAGCGCAACGTCAACGAGGGCTTCTCCGGCGGTGAGAAGAAGCGCCACGAGATCCTTCAGCTGGAGCTGCTCAAGCCGAGGGTGGCGATCCTCGACGAGACCGACTCCGGCCTGGACATCGACGCGCTCAAGGTCGTCTCCGAGGGCGTGAACCGGGTGCGCGCCACCGGCACCACCGGCACGCTGCTCATCACCCACTACACGCGGATCCTGCGCTACATCAAGCCGGACTTCGTGCACGTCTTCGTGAACGGCCGGATCGTCGAAGAAGGCGGCCCGGAGCTCGCCGAAGACCTCGAGGCCAAGGGCTACGAGCGGTTCATCGCGGGGGCTGGGGCGGCGTCATGACCGTGTGGCCCGCCGGCCTCTTCCGTTCCGCTCCTCGCTCCTTCATCGCTGCGATGCTCACTTCGGAGGCCGTCTCATGACCGCGGTGATCCCGACCGGGCGCCCGGAGGGGGTCTCGTTCGACGTCGAGAAGATCCGGGCGGACTTCCCGATCCTCACCCGGACGCTGCACGATGGCGTGCCGCTGACCTACCTGGACAGCGGTAACACCTCGCAGAAGCCGCGCCAGGTGATCGACGCGATCAGCGACCACTACGCCGTCCACAACGCCAACGTGGCCCGTGCCGTGCACGCGCTCGGCACCGAGTCGACCGAGGCGTACGAGGGCGCACGGGACAAGGTCGCCGCGTTCATCGGTGCGCGCCACCGCGAAGAGATCATCTTCACCAAGAACTCGTCCGAGGCGATCAACTTGGTGGCGTACGCGTTCAGCAACGCCGCCACGTTCGGTCCCCACTCCGCTCCCGGCCGCTCGGGCCCTGAAGACCCGGCGCGGTTCCGGCTCGGCCCCGGCGACGAGGTCGTGGTGTCCGAGATGGAGCACCACTCCAACATCGTGCCGTGGCAGCTGCTCTGCCAGCGCACCGGCGCCACGCTGCGCTGGTTCGGCATCACCGACGAGGGCCGCCTCGACCTGTCTCACCTGGACGAGCTGGTCAACGAGCGGACCAAGATCGTCTCGTTCGTGCACCAGTCGAACATCCTCGGCACGGTCAACTCCGTCTCGCCGATCGTGGCGCGGGCGCGCGAGGTCGGCGCGCTGGTCATGCTCGACGCGTCCCAGTCGGTGCCGCACATGGCGGTCGACGTCACCGAGCTGGGCGTGGACTTCATCGCGTTCACCGGTCACAAGATGTGCGGGCCCACCGGCATCGGCGTCCTGTGGGGTCGCCGTGACCTGCTCAACGCGATGCCGCCGTTCATGGGCGGTGGCGAGATGATCGAGACCGTCGCGATGGAGGGCTCGACGTTCGCGCTGGCGCCACACCGGTTCGAGGCCGGCACGCCGCCGATCGCGCAGGCTGTCGGCCTCGGCGCGGCTGTCGACTACCTCTCCGGCATCGGCATGGACGCGATCCGCTGGCACGAGAAGGAACTCGTCGCGTACGCGCTGCCGCGCCTGGAGGAGGTGCCGGGCCTGCGCATCATCGGCCCGCGCACGCCGATCGCGCGCGGCGGCGCGATCTCGTTCACTGTCGACGGGGTCCACCCGCACGACGTGGGTCAGGTGCTGGACGAGCTGGGGATTGCCGTCCGGGTCGGCCACCACTGCGCCCGCCCGACGTGCGTGCGCTTCGGCGTCCCGGCGACGACGCGCGCATCGTTCTACCTGTACAACACCGAGGCGGAGGTCGACGCGCTCGTGCGCGGCCTGCACCACGTCATCAAGTTCTTCGGATGAGGGATACGCGGTGACTGACCTGTACCAGGAGATCATCCTGGACCACTACAAGCACCCGCAGGGCCGTGGCCTGCGGGAGCCGTTCGACACCGAGGTGCACCACGTCAACCCGACGTGCGGCGACGAGGTGACGCTGCGGGTCTCGCTGAAGGGCGACGGTGCGGAGATGGCGGTCGCCGATATCTCCTACGACGGCCAGGGCTGCTCGATCAGCCAGGCGTCGGCCTCAGTCCTGCACGAGCTCCTCACCGGAGCTACGGTGGAGGAGGCGTTCGCGGTGCTCGAGGAGTTCAGCGAGCTGATGCAGAGCCGCGGTCAGCGCGAACCGAACGAGGACGTTCTCGGCGACGGGATCGCCTTCGCCGGGGTCTCGAAGTACCCGGCCCGGGTGAAGTGCGCGCTGCTCAGCTGGATGGCGTTCAAGGACGCGACCGCCCAGGCGGTCGAGGGGAGAGGTGCCGCATGATCGTCAAGGCTGCGATCGAGGACGTCGAAGAGGCGATGAAGGATGTCGTCGACCCCGAACTGGGGATCAACGTCGTCGACCTGGGCCTGGTCTACGGCCTGCACGTCGACGACGAGAACATCGCCACGGTCGACATGACGCTCACGTCGGCGGCGTGCCCGCTCACCGACGTGATCGAGGATCAGACCCGCGCCGCGCTCACCACCGGCCCCGGTGGTGGCCTCGTCAAGGACTTCCGGATCAACTGGGTCTGGATGCCGCCGTGGGGGCCGGACAAGATCACCGACGACGGCCGCGACCAGCTCCGCGCGCTCGGCTTCAACGTCTGATGCGCTTACTCGCTGATCCCACCGGTCGGATCAGCGAGTACAGCTGCACTATCCGACCGGTCGGATAGTGGAGTCAGCGCAAAACGGGCGGCCTACGGCTCGAACCGGACTTCGCGCCCGCATGCCGGACAGCCGACGATGCGGCCGGACGTCTGAAGCGGGCGCCGGTGGTGCGTCACAGCTCGAAGCGGACTTCGCGCCGGTCCAGCGCCTGACCGCACCGGTCACAGCGCAGGCCCGGCGCGAATTCGTGTCCGCACGCCGGATGCAGGATCCGCACTCCGGGTTCGCCGTCGAGGTGCGTCGACGCCCACGCGACCAGCAGAGCGAACACCGGGAAGAACGCGCGGCCCTTCGGGGTCAGCCGGTACTCCGAGGCGCCGGAGCGGTCGGTACTGGGCGCGGTGGCCAGCACCCCGAGGTCGATGAGGCGGCGCAACCGCTCGGTCAGCACGCTCGGCCCGATGCTCAGCTCGCGCTGGAAGTCGGCGAATCGCCGCGCGGCCAGGAACGCGGCGACCAGGATCCCCGTGGCCCAGCGATCGCCGAGGATCTCCATCGTCTGCGGGTAGAACAGCATCGGGTCGCTGGCCACCCGCTCCCAGCCCTGCCGGCGGAAGCGGCGGGCGGGCATCGCGGCGGCGATCGGCACGTCGGGAGGCCGCTCGACGGCCGTATCCGTGGCGGAGACCCGTTCACCGCAGCGACCGCACGCCAGCTCCGGCACCGTTGCGCCGCAGCCGAGGTGACGTAACGCCGGCAGGTCGCCGTCCCGGCCGGGGATCCAGCGCCGCTCCCACGCCCACATGGCGACGAGTAGCTGCCACAGATCCAGGCCGCGCGGGGTGAGCATGTACTCGTGCCGCATGCGCCGCTCGTCCTGGTACGGCTCCTGCGCGAGCACGCCGGCCTCGACCAGGCCACGCAGCCGGGCGGCGAGCACCGCGTCGGCCACGCCGAGGCGGGCGCGCAGGTCGTTGTAGCGGCGAATCCGCAGGAAGACGCTCTGCAGGATCAGCAGAGCCCACTGGTCGCCGAGCAGATCCAGCCCCTGCGCGAGCGGTGCGCCGGGAGCCTGCGCGGGTGCTGACGTCGTGCTCATGGCGTTGATTATTCCGTCCGCAGCGCCGTCACCGGATCGAGGCGCCCCGCGCGCTGTGCCGGTACCACGCCGAAGATCACGCCGACCGCGACTGAGACCCCGAACGCCAGAAAGGCCGACCACCACGTGACGATCGACGGCAACGGGCTGAACTGGTCCACCAGCACCGACGTGAGCACGCCGAGCCCGATCCCGACGCAGCCGCCGATCGTGGTGAGCAGCACCGCTTCCAGCAGGAACTGGAGCCCGATGTCCCGCTGCCGGGCGCCGACCGCCTTGCGCAGCCCGATCTCCCTGGTCCGCTCGCGGACGGACACCAGCATGATGTTGCTGACCCCGACCCCGCCGACGAGCAGGCTGATGCCGGCGATCGCGGCCAGTACCAGCGTCAGCAGCCCGAGGATATCGCCGAGCACGCCGAGGATCTGCTCCTGCGTCACCGCCGAGAATTCCTGATCGGGGTAGCGCCGCTCCAGGTCGCCCTCGATCCGCGCGCCCAGCTCGGCGATCCGGTCGGCGTCCGGCGCCTTCACGGCGATCGCGTCGACGCGCGTCGTGCCGAGCAGCCGCTGGGCGGTGGTGATCGGGATGTGCGCGTCGAGGTCCTGGTCGACGCCCAGCGCGGAGCCCTGCCGGGTGAGCACCCCGGTGACCCGGAACCGCACACCGGCGATCGTCACCTGCCGGCCGATCGGGTCCCGGTCGCCGAAGAGCCGCCTGGCGGTGGACCACCCCAGAACGGTGACCCGGCGTCGGGTGTCCACATCGGAGCGAGACAGGTAGCTGCCACGGGCGACCTGCCGGCTGAACACGTCGAGAGTGTTCTCGCTGACCCCCTGCACCGTGACGAACTGGTCGCGGGTGCCCGCCCGGACGATCTCGCCGGACGTCAGGGACGCGGCAACGCGGTTCCGGTCGCCGACCAGCCGGCCGACTTCCTCCACATCGGACAGCCGTAGCCGGGACGACGACGGCGCGCTGCCGAACGTCAGCTCGCCGGGAACCACGAGCAGCAGGTTGCTGCCCAACCCTTGGACCTGCTGCTCCACCTTGACCTTGGTGCCGGTGCCGATCGACACCAGGATCACGACCGCGGCCACGCCGATCACGACGCCGAGCATCGTCAGCGCGCTTCGCAGCCGATTCGCCTGGAGCGCGCCGAGCGCCACCCGGAAGGCCTCGGCGGACCTCATGACACACCCTCGGTGATCAGGCCGTCGCGGACGTGGATCTGCCGGCGGGCACGGGCTGAGAGGCTCGCGTCGTGCGTCACGATCACCAGCGCGACGCTCTGATCGGCGTTGAGCTGTTCCAGCAGCGCGAGCACCTCCGCGCCCGTACCGGAGTCCAGGTTGCCGGTCGGCTCGTCGGCGAGGATCACCTGCGGCTCGCTCACCAGCGCGCGGGCGATCGCCACCCGTTGCTGCTCGCCGCCGGAGAGCTGGTTGGGGCGGTGGCTCATCCGGTGGCCCAGCCCCACCAGTTCCAGCGTCGCGGCGGCCCGCCGGCGGCGCTCGCTGCCCCGGACGCCGCGGTAGACCAGCGGCAGCGCGACGTTGTCCAGCGCTGTGGTGCGCGCCAGCAGGTGGAAGGACTGGAACACGAAGCCGACCGTGCGGTTGCGTACCTCGGCGAGCTGATCGGGCTTGAGCGCGGCGACGTCGCGGCCGCCGATCCGCAGCACGCCCGAAGTAGGCCTGTCGAGGCCGCCGAGCAGGTGCATGAGCGTCGACTTGCCCGATCCGGACGGCCCGACGATCGACAGGTAGTCCCCGGCCGGCACGGTGAGGCTGACGCCGCGCAGCGCCTCGACGCGCAGCCCGTCCTGCCCGTACGAGCGGGTGACGTCGACGGCCTCCAACGCCGGCGGGTTCGTCACCGTACCTCTTGGTGAGGCTTCACCCGGTCGGCGCCGCGGACGACGATCCGCTGGCCGGCGTTGACGCCCTCGGTGATCTCGACCAGCTCCTCGCCCTGCGCGCCGACGGTGACCGGCCGCCGGACCGCCCGGCCGCGCTCGATCACCCAGACAGTGTCGCGGTCGCCGTCGCGGACGATCGCGGCGGCGGGTACGGCGACTGCCTCAACGGCGGTGCGGACCTCCAGCTTGGCGACCGCGCTCATCCCCGGCCGGGGCGGCGGGGCGGCGCGGCCGTCGGCGAACTTTCCGGCCCCGAGCGCGAGGCGGACGCGGTAGCTGACCCCGCCGCGGCTGCTGGTCATGGGGAGCAGGCCGACCGCGCGGACCGTGGCGCGGTAGGTGGCCCCGGGGACGGCGTCGAGGTCGACGCTGGCGGCCGTACCAGCCTTCACCAGGAGGACGTCCGTTTCGTCCACCTCGGCGACCAGGCCGAGCGCGGAGACGTCGACCACGGTGGCGACGGCCGTACCGGGGCCGACCAGCGAGCCGACGGAGATGCTGCCGTCGCCCTGGACGGACGGCTGCTCGCCCTGCTGGGCGGCGCCGAGCTGGCTGGCCTGGCCTTGCAGGTTGGCCGGCAACTGGCCGAGCAGCCCGGACAGGTCGTCGCTGCCGGGGGAGCTCACGCCGCCGAGTTGTACGGTTCCGGCCACGGGCGCCCGCAGGGTCAACGCGTCGACCTGCGCCGCGGCCAGCTCGTACGCCGTCTGCGCCTGCACGCGTTGCGCCGCTCCGAGCGCATTCACGGCCTCGCCGAGGCTGCCCAGCCCGCGCGACACGGCCGCGGCGGCGTTGCGGGCCTGGCTCGCGACCGCGTGGTACTGCCGCTCGGCGGCGGTGATCTGGGCCAGCGTGACGTCCCGGACGCGGGGATCGGGGAGCCCGCTCGCTGCCTGCCGCGCGGTGGTGAAGGCGTTCTTGGCGGCGGAGTCGGTGCGGCGCTGGTCGGCGACGAGGCTGACGCCGCCGCCGGTGTCGACGACGGCCGAGTCGGCGGAGGCGACCGCGCGGCGTGCCTGATCGAGCTGGCGCTGGGTCTGCGGGGAGTCGACGACAGCGAGGATGTCGCCGGCCTTCACGTGCTCGCCGTCGGTGGTGAAGAGCTGGCCGACGCGCCCGTTGGCCGGGGCGGTCACGGTGGCGACGGTGCGCGCGGTGATGGACGCCGGCGCCTCGACCACCTCGGCGACCGTCGCCAGCCGGGCGTTACCCGTGCCGATATCCGCCGAATCGTCGCCCGTGCACGCGCCCGCGGTGGCCAGGATCAGCGCCGCGATCCCGCCGAGCGCGGCGAGAACTCTGCTCACCCGGCCATGCTACGGGCGCTGCCCGCTCCCGGCACGCGTATCAGCGCGGGAGCACGCTCTGCAGCTCGGTGCGGAGCGCCGGGGTGAGCAGCTCGCCGGCCTGCTTGGTGAGGCGGGCCATCTCGTAGCCGACCATGCCGATGTCTGCCTCCCGCGCGGCGAGGGCGGCCAGGATCGACCCATCCTGGATGGACATCACGATGTAGTAACCCTTGCCCATCTCGACGACGGTCTGCCGCACGCAGTCGCCCTCGAAGAGCCGTGCCGCGCCGCGGACGATGCTCGTCAGGCTCGAGGAGATCGCGGCGAGCTGGTCACCGGCGTCGCGCGGGATGTGCTGGGACAGCGCGATCAGCAATCCGTCGGAGGAGACGACGGCGGCGTGAGAGACACCGGGTATGCGGTCGACGAAGGCGCTGACCAGCCAGTTGAAGTTCTGCGCGTCTGGGCTCAACGCCACCGGGGCTCCTGTCATCCAATGTGGTCGGTCACGGCGTGCGGCCTGGCATCGTCGTCGTTGGCGCGGCGGACGCCGCCGTGGAAACGGGAGAGGAAGTCGCTGACCTCGTCGGGCTCGGCGGGCGCGGGCGCCGGCGCAGCCCCGTTCGCCGGGTCCGGTTCGGCATCGGTGGGGTCGAAAGCGGGGGTGGACCGCGTGTCCGGGAAGGCGCTCATCGGCACCCGGACCGGCAGACCAGCCGCGTTGGCGTTGCCGGCAGCGGGCGCGACGGGCGTCGGTTTGGTAACCCGCCAACCGCTGTCGTCGCCCGACCACCAGCCGCCGGACGGTTCGGTCGGGGCAGTCACTGCCGGGGTCGGCGTTGCCCCGCGGCGGGGCAGGCCGGCGGTGGTGCGGCGGGGGAGGGACAGGCTCGCGGGCTCGGGCAGGTCCGGTGCATCGGCGTCGACGTCGGCCGCCGGTTCGAGATCGGTGGTGCCGGGCTCGTCCGCCGTGGTGATCGCGCCTTCCGCCGGCGTCAGCGGCTCGGTGGTGTCCGGATCCACCGCGTCCTGATCAGGGGTCGCCGGCGGCGCGGGCGCCAGTACGGCCGTCGGCAGCGACACGATCGCGGTCACCCCGCCGCCGGGCGCCCCGCGCAGCTCCACCCGCATCCCGTGCCGGGCGGCGAGGCGGCTGACGACGAAATGACCCATCCGCTCGGAGACGGCGACGTCGATCGACGGGGGTTCGGCGAGCCGGGCGTTGGCGTCGGCGAGCATGCTCTGAGTCATCCCCATGCCGCCGTCCTCGATCGAGATGACCGCCTCGCCGCCCGCCTCGCCCCGGACGATGCGGGCCGTGAGCTGCACCGATTCGCTCGGCGGCGAGAACGCGGTGGCGTTGTCGAGCAGCTCGGCGAGCAGGTGCAGGAGGTCGGGGACGACGTGCCCGGCGACCACGACATCTTCCGGTCCGGACGTGTCGATCCGCTGGTACTGCTCGGTCTCGGCCACGGCGCCCAGCAGCACCTTGCCGAGCGGCACTGGTTCGCGCCACAACCGGTGCGACTCGCTCGCCGCCAGCACCAGCAGGTTCTCGTCGTTGCGGCGCATCCGGGTGGCGAGGTGGTCGAGGGCGAAGAACCGGGACAGCCGCTCCGGATCCTGCTCGTCGGCCTCCAGCTCGTCGAGCAGGGTGAGCTGCCGGCCGACCAGCACCTGGCTGCGGCGGGCGAGGTTGATGAACATGCCGCTGACGTCCCGGCGGAGCGCGGCCTGCTCGCTGGCCAGCCGGACGGCCGAGCGGTGTACCGCGTCGAACGCCTTCGCCACCTCGCCGATCTCGTCGGCGGTGTCGATGGGCGTGGGGTCGACGTGGATGTCCGGCGCGGTGTGAGTCTCCTCACTGAGCCGGCGGATCGCCTCGGGCAGGTCGTGCTGGGCGGCCACCAGCGCGCGGCGCCGCAGCCGGCGCAGCGAGCCGGCCATCGAGCGCCCGACCACAAACGAGGTGGCCAGCGCGGCGAGCAGGATCGTGGCGACGGCGATGGCCACGTTGCGGGTGCGGTTGCCGGCGGCCGTGGAGAACCGTTCGGCCGCGCCGATCGCGGCGTCGACGAAGTGGCTCTCCGCCGTCCGGAACAGCTCGACCTGGGAGGTGCTCGCCGACCACCACTCATCGGCGTCGAAGTCGAGCGGGGTGGTCGGGGTGCGGTCGAGCGCGGCGCTCTCCAGCCGGGTGGCGGCCAGCACGGCCTCGCCGCGGACGTGCCCGTCGTACCGGGCGAGTTGGCCGGCATCGGCTTCGGCGCGGAACCGGTCTAGTGCGGCGGCCCGGCGGACGCGCAGGTCGGCGATCGCCCGGTGCTCGCCCAGGGCGAACCCGCCAGCCGAAGCGACGGCCTGGAGCCGGCCACGGACCTGGGACTGCAGCTCCTTGGCCTGGGCAAGATCGGACAGGCCGCGGACGCTCTGCTCGACCGCCGCGTCGTCACCGCCGGCGCCGGAGTCGGGCAGCACCCGCAGGAGCGCGGCGATGATCCGGGAGTACCCGTCAAAGACGGCGTCGTTGCGGAGCTGGCCCTGGGCCGCGGCGGTCCGTAGGCCGGCGAGACCGTCGAGCGCGGTGCCGGCCGCGTCGAGCCTGGTGCGGGTTGATCCCTCAGCGCGGCCTGCGACCCCGTTGGCGGCATGCCGGTAGGACCCCGCGGCCTCGTTGACGGCGCGCCAGTCCGCGGCGGTGGTGGCGGAGAACTCCTCCAGCGCCGTGGAGCCCGAGCCGGCACGGTCGGCGGCGACAAGCGCGCCGGCCGTCCGGTCGCGTTCGTGCTGCACCTGGTGGACGAGCTCGGTCACCTCACGGCTGAGCGCGACCCGGTCGCTGTAGCCGTCCAGAGCACGCCCGACCTGAAACGCCGAGTACAGCTCCAGACCGCCGACGGCCAGGAACGCGAGCGAGGGGACCAGCAGCACGGCGGCCAGCTTGGTCCGGACTCGCCAGTTGCCCACGTACAGCCGCGACCAGCCGCGTGGCCTCCCCATCGGTCCTCCAGCATCCTGGTCGCCGGGCCAACACGAGAAAGGCTCCGAACAGCAGACACCTCATCGGACTTACCCGTCCAATGTCAACCTCCGAATGCCTGTGAAAGCATTCGGGTCGGACTCATCGTGCTTTTGTGGCGAAGCAGTGGAAGCTTCGCCATCCGCACGGCACAATGACCGCCGCCGCCCCTTCGACCGATCGGGGTGGCTAATCTCGTCGTCCTGGGGAGGGCGCATGTCCATGCCAGTCCGCGGACTGGCGGTCGTGGTCGTCCTCTGCGCGCTGTCCGGCTGCACAGCCGAGGGAGCGCCTACGGACGTGGCGCGGCCCGTCGAGGACGTCGTCGTCGGCCTGCTGGCCCCGTTGAGCGGGCCGGACGCAGCCATCGGTACCGAGCAGCGCCGCGGCGCCGAGCTGGCCGCCGAGATCGTCAACGACAACCACCGGGAGATCGCGCTGCCGCTCGCCGCCGGCACTGGCCTGCCGAACCTGCGGGGCGCGCGGATCCGGCTCAGCGTCGCGGATACCACCGGCACGGCCAGCGGCGCCGAGACACAGCTCGGCCGGCTCGTCGACGACCTGCGCCCGGTGGCGGTGATCGGCGGCGACCGGGACGCGGTGGCGGCCGCCGCCAGCCAGCGCGCCGAACGTCTGAGCGTCCCGTTCCTGGACGCCGGCAGCTCCGCCGCCTACCTCACCGAGGTCGGGCTCGACTGGTACTTCCGCACAGCCCCGAGCGACCGGATTCTCAGCGCGGCGGCATTCTCCCTGCTCGCACGGCAGTCGGCCGGCACGGTGGCGCTGGTCCGGCCCGCCGATGGGAGTCACGCGGACATTGTCTCGGCGATCCGGGAGCTGGCCGCCGAAACCGACGTGCAGGTGGCCGCCACCGTCCGCGTGGACGCCGCCGGCAAGAGTGCCGCCGCGGCGGCCAGCAAGGCGGTCAAAGTCGGCCCGGACGCCGCCGTGGTCATCGCCGGCACCCGCGACGCCGCCGTCGCGACGGTCCGCGAGCTGCGCGAGCGCAAGCCGAAGCTGCCGGTGATCGGGCTCGGGCAGGGCTTCACCGATCCCGAGTTCGTGACGAAGGCCAGCGGATCGGGTGAAGGGGTACTGCGCCCGGTCGCGTGGTCGGCGGACTTCGCGGCCCGCAACCGCGCGGCCGGCTCGGTGGACGAGCTCTACCAGCGCCGGTACGGCACGCCGATGACGCCGGTCGCGGCCGGCGCGTTCACGGCGGTGCTGGCGCTCGCGGCCGCCGCTGACAACGCCGAGGCGACCACGCCCGAGGCGGTGCGGTCCGCGTTGCGAGCGGCCGACCTGCCCGGCGGGGAGCTGATCATGCCGTGGGTCGGCGTGCACTTCGCCGAGGGCGGTCAGAACGAGCGGGCCGCGGGCGTGGTGGAGCAGATCGTCGACGGCAAGGCGAAGGTGGTGCACCCGACCGAACTCGCGACGACCGAGCTGATCTGGCCGTCGTCCAGCTCTGCGAAGGCGGGCTAGCCGTCGAGTTCGGTCGGGACGGCGATCACGTCGACCATCGCGCCGTTGCGGTAGACCGTGAGCGGCAGTGGCCGGTCGATCGCATCGTCGAAGAGCAGCCGTTGCAGGCTCTGCGCGTCGCTCACCGGCACGCGTCCGGCGGAGAGCACCAGGTCACCGCGGTACAGGCCAGCCTGCGCCGCCGGGCTGCCAGGCAGCACCTCAGCGATCCGCATGCCGCGGCGCTGGCCGGTGCGTTCGGCGAGTGCGGCGGGAAGCGGCAGGGGAGCGGTGACCAGCCCGAGGTACGCCCGGCGGACCCGGCCATCGGCGAGCAGCGCAGCGATGATCCGGCGGGTAGTGGTGTTGATCGGTACGGCGAGGCCCAGCCCGACGCCGGCCACGGCCGTGTTGATGCCGACAACGCGTCCGGCGGAGTCGGCGAGCGCACCGCCGGAGTTACCCGGGTTGAGGGCGGCGTCGGTCTGGATGACGTCCTCAATGACGCGGGTAGCGCTGCGGCTGCGCGCCGGTAACGCCCGTCCCAGCCCGCTCACGACGCCAGCCGTGACCGATCCGGCCAGCCCTAGCGGGTTGCCGACGGCGACCACGAGCTGCCCGACGACCAGCGCGTCCGCATCGCCCAGTTCGGCCGCGGCGGGCGTGGCCGCGCCGGCGCGGACAACGGCGAGATCGGACAGGGCATCCGCGCCGACCAGGTCGAACCGCGCCTCGCTGCCGTCGGCGAAGGTGGCCTCGCCGCCGGTGCCACCGTCGACGACGTGCGCGTTGGTGAGCAGGAACCCGTCGTCGGTGAACACGACGGCCGACCCGGACCCCTGCCCTCGCCGGCTCCGGACGCTGAGCGCCGCCACGTGCGGGCTGACCGTCCGGGCGACGCGGCTGACCACGCGCGAGTAGGCGTCCAGCGCCTCGGCTTCGATCTCTGTCATCGCCATCACCACCCTGCTTGATTACAGTCTTACACGGCATGTGGCGCGCTGGAATCGGATAGAGGCGGACCATGGGCGAGATCAGGGTGGGAACCGCGTCGTGGACGGACAAGACGCTGCTGGCCAGCGGTTGGTACCCCAAGGACGCCGAGTCGGCGGCGGACCGGCTCGCGTACTACGCCTCCCAGTTCCCGCTCGTCTAGGTCGACTCGACGTACTACACCCCGCCCAACGAGCGGAACAGCGTGCTCTGGGCGCAGCGCACCCCGCCCGGCTTCATCTTCAACGTCAAGGCGTACTCATTGCTCACCCAGCACCCCACGCGGCCCAACTCGCTCTACAAGGATCTCCGGCCCGAGGGTGTGACCAAGAACGTCTACCTGAAGGACGTCGACGAGAAGACCGTGGATGCCGTCTGGGAACGGTTCCTGGACGCCCTCGTGCCGCTCCAGGAGGCGGGCAAGCTCGGCGCGCTGCTGTTCCAGTTCCCGCAGTGGTTCCCGATCGGCAAGCGCAACAAGCACTACATCCTCGACTGCAAGGAGCGCTGCGGGTCGATGCGGATGTGTGTCGAGTTCCGGAACAAGACCTGGCTCAGCGACGAGAACCGCGACGAGACGCTGGAGTTCCTTCGCGACTACGCGGTGCCGTACGTCTGTGTCGACATGCCGCAGGGGCACGCCAGCTCGGTGCCGCCCGTGGTCGCGGCCACCGCCGACCTCGCCGTCGTGCGGTTCCACGGTCACAGTGACAAATGGACGAGCCGTGACATCTACGACCGCTTCGGCTACCTGTACTCCGAGCGGGAAGTGGCCGACTGGGCGCCGAAGATCCGGAAGCTCGCCGAGGAGGCTGGCGAGACGCACGTGCTCTACAACAACTGCTACTCGAACTACGCCCAGACGAATGCAGCCCAACTGCTTGACCTGCTGGAGGACTAGCTACCCGCGCGAGGAGTTGTCCGCCCGTTCAGCTCGTCGCGGATCCGTTGCAGCCGGTATTGCGTCTCCCTCCATAAGCACCCACCGGGAGCGCCAGTTGAAGAACGGCTCGACGGCGTTGACGGCCGTGCTGACGGCGACCAGACCGAACGCCAGCCCGGTCCAGAAGTCCAGGTCCTGCAGGCCAAGGATGATCGTGGAGATCACCGACATCGCGGGCGACGTCACCTTGATCGTCGACGCTGCCCGGCGGTACCGCGACTTGCGCGTCCCCGCCCAGGCGATCCCCTCGACGATGTCGTTCCGCAGCCGCAGCGCCACCTGGTACGGCGGCGAACCTGCCTCTGGCTCCTCGCTCACGCTCACTCCTCACGCCGCACGCACCTGGCCGGACTCGGTTGTACCGGCAAGCGCGATGCGGGCGCGGGGTTTCAGTGCAGCCAGTCGAGCAGAAACGCCCAGGATCCTGCCGGCGGTGCTTAGCTTGGGGTAGGGCGAGGCAGGAGGCGGCGATGACGGAGCAACCCGACCACGAGATTGTCGACCTCGAAGACGACGAGACGGTGCCGCCCCGGCCGGAGGAGGAGATCGCGGACGCGGCCGAGCCCGCTGCGACCTCGGGGGATACATCGCCGTCTTGGTCGTCCTGATCCGGCGGCCGAACGGCGTGCGGGCGCAGGCCGCGCGGTCCTTGCCGAGACGCGGTTCCCCGCTCCGCCGCTCTGTCCGGCTGGCTCGGCGGCACCGGTCCGGCAGCCTTGCGATAAGCCGCCCGTGCTAACCGCTCCGCCACGCACCCCGGGCCTGGCTTCTATCGGGAGTGCGCGGCCGGCGGGCGATCAGCCGATGGGCGAGGTCAGCCGGTGGGCACCCGCTTCGGGCTCCAGCGCGTCAGCGATCGCAGCCCGTGGGCCAGGGATCCCCGTACGGGGTGGCGGCGTGGCTCGTAGGGGACGACCGGGGCCGTCGGCAGGGCGGACTCCGCCAGCGCCCGGACCCGGTCCTGGGTGACGATCGGGGGAATCGGGAGGGACATGGCAGCCTCCTTCAAGGCCGGGCGGCGGGGGCGAAACCGGGGTGATTCTGTCGGTGACCGGGTGCACGATGTCCGCAAGGACCTGGCCAGCCATACGAGGGAGGCGGCATGGAGTACGCGATTGAGGCCAAGGGGCTGGTCAAACGGTACGGATCGGTGGTGGCGCTCGACGGCCTCGACCTCGCCGTTCCGGAGGGCACGGTGACCGGCCTGCTCGGCCCGAACGGCGCGGGCAAGACCACGGCCGTGCGCGTCTTCACCACCCTCCTCACGCCTGACTCGGGCGAGGCGCGCGTCGGCGGGCTCGACGTCGTGAAGGACGCCGACCGGCTGCGCAGCATGATCGGTCTCTCCGGCCAGTACGCGGCCGTCGACGAGGACCTGACCGGCTTCGAGAACCTCGACATGGTCGGCCGTCTGTACCACCTGGGCCGGCGCGCCAGCCGCGAACGTGCCCGCGAGCTGCTGGAACGGTTCAACCTGGTCGACGCCGCCGACCGGCCGGTCAAGGGCTACTCCGGTGGTATGCGCCGGCGCCTCGACCTCGCGGGGGCGATGGTCGCCAAGCCGCACCTGCTCTTCCTCGACGAGCCGACCACCGGTCTCGACCTGCGCAGCCGCCTAGGCATGTGGGACGTCATCGGCGAACTGGTCGCCGCCGGCAGCACGTTACTGCTCACCACCCAGTACCTGGAGGAGGCCGACCGCCTCGCCGACCAGATCGCCGTCATCGACCACGGCCGGGTCATCGCCAGCGGCACGTCCGACGAGCTCAAGGACCAGGTCGGCGGCGAGCGGCTGGAACTCACGGTCAGCAGCCAGGACGAGCTGGCCACCGCACGGGAGGCGTTGAAGCCCTTCGCGATCGGCGAGATCGTCGCCGACGAGCAGATCCGGCAGCTCACGGTGCCGGTCACGGGCGGCTCCGAGGTACTCGCCGACAGCCTGCGCCGGCTCGACGCCGAGGCGGTCAAGGTGCTGGAGATCGGGTTGCGGCGCCCGACGCTCAACGATGTGTTCCTCTCCCTCACCGGCCACGCCGCCGAGGACAAGCCGCCGGGCGACAATGGATCCGAGCGCCGGCAGAGCCCGGCCGAGCACGGGGAGCAGGCACGATGACCGGCGTGGTGCAAGCCTTCGGCGACGGCATGGTGGTCGCCAAGCGGAACCTCATCAAGATCAAGCGGGTCCCCGACCTGCTCGTCTTCTCCACGCTCTCGCCGATCATGTTCGTGCTGCTCTTCGCGTACGTGTTCGGCAGCGCCATCGACATCCCCGGCATGGACTACCGCGAGTTCCTGATGGCCGGCATCTTCACCCAGACCGTCCTCTTCGGCGCCACGATCACCGGCAGCGGCCTGGCCCAGGACATCCAGCGCGGCATCGTCGACCGGTTCCGGTCGCTGCCTATGGCGCGCTCCGCGGTGCTCATCGGGCGCACCACCAGCGACCTGGTGAACAACGTGATCGTGATCGTCGTCATGTCGCTCACCGGCCTGCTCGTCGGTTGGCGGATCCACTCGTCGTTCTGGGAGGCGGCCGCCGGCTTCGGCCTGCTGCTGCTCTTCGCGTACGCGTTCTCGTGGGCGATGGCCGTCGTGGGTCTGTGGGTGCGCAACGCCGAGGTGTTCAACAACGCCAGTTTCATGGTGGTGTTCCCGCTGACGTTCATCGCCAACACGTTCGTCGACAGCGCAAAGCTGCCGGGCGCGCTGAAGGTCGTGGCCGAGTGGAACCCCATCTCGGCGGCGACGCTGGCCGCGCGCGAGCTGTTCGGCAACACGAGCCCGCAGATGCAGGTGCCCGACGCGTTGCCGCTGCGACACCCGGTGATCGCCTCGCTGGCGTGGATCGTGGTGATCCTCGTGATCTTCGTGCCGCTGGCTATCCAGCGGTACAAGAAGGCCGTGAGCCGCTGATCGCTCGGCGCCCGAGAGCCGTGCAGTCATGAAGACGGCCGCCGGTACGCCGGATCCGCTCGCCACCCAGACTCCTGCTTTAGCTTTGACCGGTTGCCGCGCTTCTGGTCATCAGTACTCTGATTAGGCACCGACGCTGATCTTGCGCCTGGTGATCTATGAAGCTGGTCCGCCCGTGCAGTACGTCGTGGTCGTCGACGACTAGACACTCTCCTTCTTGAAGCGTAAACGTAATGCGGAGCTCTGGCCGCGCAAGAATGTTGTCGAGTGCATCGAGCGCTGAGCGCTCCTCGCTCCGCAATGGAGCGTCCGTGAGCTCACAAGCCATCTCGATGCGTTGGCGGTTACAGCGGACCCGAAGCCGTTTCCCTGCCTCTGTGAAGACTGGGTCCCACGAAATTGGATTCTGGCCGTGATTCGTTACGTGACGACGCTCGAATGCAAACGGCTGTCTTAGTCGAGCAAGCTCACCTGGAAACTCTCGACGCAGGACTGAATAGACAGTCCGTGCGTTAACGAGTAGAGACTCACCGCCGCTCTTCGCGCTTCGGTAAGCCAGCAGTGCGAAGAAGTCGAAGTCCGTTCCGTATGGCCGAGTGGCGCTATCATTATGTAGCTCAAGTCCGTCCCGAGTCTTTGAAGTGTGAATGCCTTCCTGAAATCGCCCATCCGGAGTGAATCGCGACAAGCCCTCGTGGCGCACGAGCCACGTAAGGCGGCTGCGGCGCACTGGACCTTGGCGAACCGGCCTCCCGAGTCCTGCGAGCATCCGCAGTGCCAGATCCTGCGCTCCGTCCAGGCTCATTCGATCAGTAGGAACATCTTTGATAACAACGAAGCCAAGGTTGTCATCCAGGCGTGCCATGACCCTATCGGTCAGCCTAGAATAATCGTCGTCATATGGAATTTGCCAAGCGTCTGGGGAATCAAAGCTGTCGCGCTTCCAACCTGGTTCAATAGATGTGCCATTGATCATTTGCGCCACCTCCAAGCAAGTCTGCTTGCGATGAGCCAACCGTATGTTCTTGATGTTCAAATGCGCGCAATTACTCCCTAGAGTGTGTCGCTTGACGGCGTGTAGACGGGCGCGCCAGCCGCGCGCAGTTCGTCGATGAGACCCAGCATCCCATGCTCGTGCGCCCCTTCGATTACAAAGTCGATCCAGCTTCCTGGGGCAAGAGCTCGCTCCACCGTCGATGAAGGCAACGGAACATAGGTGAACGCCTCCCGTTGCCTTCCGTCGATCTCCACGATTACTGGAACCGTCCGGTACGCGCGCCTTTCTAGGCGATCAAGCCGAGTCTTGCCCCACCATGAGAGCTCGTAAGCGACACCGTCGAACGCGTCGGCCTCGTCGCTCGTTCTATGGATGGTGGCCCGGTTCGCAGGACCGGCGAGCATGGCCGAAATATCGCGGCGCCAGCCGCGCAGGATCGCGGTCCCGAGCCGATGAGCGTCCGGCACATCTCTGAGCATTTTTCGGGAGGCGATGTGCACACCCCAACCGAAGTAGACATAGCTCTTTGCCAAGTCCCTGACATCTTGTGGGGAGAGTATTGTCAAGGCTTGAATGCGACTGGCAAACTGCTGGCCAAGGATGTTCGCTAGCCATCGAGCATTTCTGATAAAGATGACCGTCGCAGGGCGGGTCCGCATGCCAACGGACGCTGTTTCGCGAGTTTCAAATAGTAGATAGATGATGGGGTCATGTCCGTGAGGGTCGATAAGACCAATGTCATTGAAGAGCATGCTCTCGAAGTCGGTAACGACGCGTAGCTGGTGTGGGAATCGTTCGAGGAGGTCTGCGCAACCATCGGCCCAGGTTGCCGCGACGCGGGCACCTGTCTGTATCCGGACCATTTCCACGCCGCGACCGAGCGCTTCCCCCTCGGCGCGTAGTAGTTCTCGATACAGGCCAGCCTGAGATTCTCGTTGAAAACCATGTCCGGAGCGATAGAATGTTTCTCTTGCACCGCGCACTGCGCAGATCAGCTCGTCATAGAACCGCCGCTCACTCTCGGCATCGATGATCGCTATGTGTGTGACCAAGGATTGTTCATCGGTGGCGCCGCTCGCTGCGAGCAGGGCGAGTGCAGGCGATTCTGGCGAGATCAGGCTACTCTCGCTGGCTTCTCGACGGTTGCGCCGCCTTACTTCGAACCAGAGGTAGGCAACCAGTGCCGTGATCGCGACGATGGCACCGACGCCCTGCCAAGCAGGCTTGCCGAGTAGCTCCATGAATCGCACGCTTGCTGCCACCTCCACGGTGTCATGCTGGACCGTGCAGCCGTTGTCGCTGTGGCTCTTGTCACGCAGGGTGCGCCGATGGTAACCGAGCGGGTCAGTCATCGTCAGGTAGTTCGAGCTTTACACGCCCACAAGTCGGCTAATTCGAAAATGTCATGAGAAGCGCTCGTTTGCTACTAGATGTCCGGGTTCACTTCTCTGGCCGTTGGACATCGAAATTATGGCGCAGGATGTGCGACGGCCGGATTGTCCGCAGCCGTTGATTTGGATCTATCTGGCCGCGGTAATGGCGTGGCTGTCGTCCAATAGTGTGTGCAGCGGAGATGGTTGGATCGAGGTTCGGACGTCCGATTCTGCTTCGCGGGGCGCGAGGATACCGGCCTCGGCGCTGTAGATTCCGTGAGTATTTGCGTGGTGAGGGCCATGTCAGGGGAGCGACGATTCTGGCCTGCGCGCACCCCGCGGCTCTACCAGGAACTGCTGTACCGGCGGCCTGGCACCGGCGCCGCGGGCGAGCTCACCGTCACCTGGTTCGGCACCACCTGCGAGCTGATCTCGGACGGCGAGACCGCGCTGCTGGTCGATCCGTTCCTCACCCGTACCACCGGGCTGCTCGCGCTCGCGACCGACCGCCGAACTCTGCGGCCCGATCCGAGCCAGTACGAGCATTGGGTGGCGCCGCACCGCGCGCCGATCGCCGCGATGCCGGTGAGCCATACCCACTTCGACCACATCCTCGATGCCGGCGTGGTCGGTGCGCGGACGGGCGCCACGCTGCTCGGCTCGGCCAGCTCGGTCGTCGTCGGCCGCTCGCTCGGGCTGCCGGACGCACAGTTGCGCGTCGCCGAACCGGGCGTACCCCAGCGGCACGGGGCGTTCACCGTCACGTTCCTGCCCAGCAAGCACTCGGCGGGCGGGCAGCCGACGGGCGATGTCGTCGATCTCGTGCCAATCCCCGCACGGTTCCGGCAGCTGCGCCAGGGCGGCACGTTCTCCGTCCTGATCGAACACCCGGCGGGGAGCCTGCTCTGCCACAACAGCGCCGGCTACCTGCCCGGATCTCTGACCGGCCGCGCCGCCGTCACCGTCTTCCTCAGCGCCGCGAGCCCGCCGGCCAACCTGGACGCCTACCTGCGCGAGACGGTTGACGCCGTCGGCGCCGGCCGTGTGTTCCTCGTTCACTGGGACGACTTCACCCGGCCGCTGCACCGGCCACTGCGCCCGATCCCGGTGATGGTGAACCTGCCTGGTTTCGTCGGCCAACTGCGCCGGCTCCGGCCAGGCCTCGCCGTCCACACGCTGCCGATCGGCGAGCCGCAGATTGTCGTGGACTGAACCCACGCCTGGTTCGAACGGCACCTCGCGTAGCCGGCCCGGACAAATCGACCGGGCCGGTCCGCAGCTCAGGAGATCGGTGCGGCGGCGAGGACGCGGTAGGCGTTGCCGCCCCTCGTGCGGCGTAGCGCCAGCCCGAGGAGCTGATCCGCCACGAGGGTGACCAGGAAGAACGGGAGCGCAGCCGTGAGCAGGCCGTGGTGACGCACGTGCCGCCACCGCGACACCGGGCCGGGCAGCCACGGCTGGCGCGGATTGGGCGCGGCAGAGTTCACGAGTAACGCCAGCGCGCCGGTGAGATCGGCCGGCTGGTGCGCCCGCCCGCGGTCGACCGCGACGATCGCGAAGCCGCGTTCCTCCAGCGCGCGCACCAGGTTGTCGAGCGGAATCAGGTGCTGGTGCTGCGGCTGGAAGTACGGCACCCAGTACCGGCCGAACACCCGGCTGAGGCGGGACGACGGGTTCGGCACCTCGATCAGCAGGTAGCCGCCGGCGTGCAGCACCTTGCGGGCGGCGTCCAGCTCCTCGAGGGGTTCGCGGGTGTGCTCCAGGTAGTGGTGCATGCTCACCACGTCGTACCGCCCGGCCAGCTCGCCGGCCAGATCGGGGAACATGCCGCGGTGGCCGTGGCCGACCCAGCGCCGCCGCTCGGCTTCCTCGATGCTCTCGCTCATGTCGAGGCCGTCGAACACGGTGTCCGGCCAGGTGTCGCGGGCGAGGTTGCAGAAGTGCCCGTGGCCGCCGCCGACGTCGAGCCACGCCCGTGGCGTCGTGAATGGCCGCACCATCTCGGCGCGCCCCCGGTACGCCGCCCCGTTCGTGCCGAACAGGAACTCGGTCTGCTCCTCGCCGAGCCCGTCGTAGAAGTCGCGGTAGTAGAAATTCAGCCCGGCGATCGACAGTCGTGGGTTCTGGAAGACGTGCCGGCACGCCCCGCACCGCTCCAGCGTGAACTCGCCTGGCTTGGCCTGGATCAGGTCGCCGCCGCGCACGAGCACCGACAGCGCGTCGGACCCGCACCAGGGGCACGATTCGCGGCGCGGTTCGAAGAACCGGTCGGTGCCGTCGGACAGCTCCGCGGTGTAGCGGGCGACGAGGTCCGGGTACGGATCGGGCTTTGCCGCCGGCCGCCACCGTCCGGTGACCGTCGCCAGCCAGCGCAGCGGGTCTCCGATGGGTCGCACCAGCACCGCCCGGTGCAGGTCCCGTGGCCGGATCGGCCCGCGGCCGGCGAACGCGACGTACGGCTGTACCCAGAACGCCGCCACCGCAGCCAGGCCCCACACCGGCTGGACGATCACGCCGGCCACCAACGCCGCATAGGCGAGGACCGGCAACGCGAGCACGATCCGCGCGCCCGCCGAGTACACCGCCCGTAGCACGGCGAGCCGCTGGTGGGTCGCGTCCGGCCTGGCGCGCAGGCCCGGCGCGACGGCGAGGTCCGTCGACGCGCACGCGTACCGCTTGAGCCGTACCGTCAGCTCGACCATCTCCACCGGGTCCAGGCCGTCGCACCGGGTCAAGCCCGCCCGTTCCGCCACCCCGACGTCGACCAGCAGGGCGTGGAACGCGCCGCGACCGGGCGCCAGCCGGCTGGCGCGGTATGACGTCGGCGCGACCATCCGGGTCAGGTCCAGGGCGCGTCCCACGGGTAGGTCCGCCGGGACGAGATCGAGGACGTCCAGGCCGGCGGCGTCGGCGAATGCGCTGGCAGCGCGCCTGGTATCGGGGTCCAGCTCGACGCCCTCGGCGGTGACGAACCGGTGCTGGAGCCGGACCGCCTCGCCGGTGGGCGTGAGCGTGGGTAAGCGTCGAGCCCGTGACCGCAGCCGCAGGCCGTTGAGCACCAGCCCGGTGAGCATCACCACCGGCAGCCACCCGAACAACGCGCTCATGTCAGCTTCTCCAAACGGTCGGCCGCCGTGGCGGCACCTCCGGCGGCGTCGAACGAAGCGCCCACCCGCCGGGCCGCCACCCGGTACGCGCGGTCGTCTAGAATGGAGCGGAGAGCGGCGCGCAGCTCGGTAGCGCCGACGCGCCCGTACCGCACCCGGACACCCGCACCCGCCTCGACGACCTGCTGGGCGATGATCGGCTGGTCGTCGCGGATCGGGGCAACCACCAGCGGCACGCCGTGCGCCAACGACTCGCACACCGTGTTGTGCCCGGCGTGCGAGATCACCCCGGCGACATGGGCGAGCAGCTCCACCTGAGGCACGTACTCGCGGACGAGCAGGTGTTCGGGCAGGTCGGGGTAGCGGTCGGGCGGGGCGACGAGTACGGCCTGCAACTCCGTGGCGAGTGGCTCCAGTGCTTCGATCACGGTGCCGAAGAACCGGTCGCCGGACTCGCGGCTCACCGTGCCGAGCGATACCAGCACGAGCCGGCGCGCGGGGTCGATCCAGTGCCACGGGAAGTCCGGTGCTTCACCCCGCCCGCCGAGCGACGGCCCGACGAACGCGAAGTGGTCGCCGAAGCCCTCGACCGGTCCGATCAGCGCTGCCGTCGTGAACGCCAGTACCAGGTGATCGGAGAAGCGCAGGTCAGGCCCCTCGCCTGGGACTCCGAACCGCTGCTGCAGCTCCCGCAGGCAGGACCGCGCCCACTCGCCGAGCTTCGGCATCAGCGCGAACGGGTCGGTCAGCTCGGCCGAGGTGGTCGCCGACGTGGCCCACGGCAGCCCGCGCCGTCGAGCCACGAGCGCGCCGGCGAGTGCCTGCTGGTCGACGACGAGCACGTCCGGACGGAACGCGTCCACGGCCGCCTCGACCGGGCCGACCATCGCGTCGGCCAGCGGGATGAGGAAGTCCTCCCAGAGGAACCGGAACGCGGCCGCGCCACGGAGGCCTTGTGACTGCTCCCGCAGCGCCACTACGGCGCCCGCCCCGCCAACGTCGAACAGCCGCGCGCCGGCCGGCAGCAGCGGCCCGACGAGGTCGGCGTGTCCGGCCCAGGCCACCTCGTGGCCACGCTCGACCAACTCGCGCGCGACCGCGACGGTCGGCAGGGTGTGCCCGGTCAACGGCGGCACGACGAAGAGGAAACGGCTCATAGTGCCTCCTTGTTCGCGGCGCTCCACGCGCTCACAGTGCCTCCTTGTTCGCGGGCTCCGCGCCGCCCTCAGCCGCGGTCATCCCGCCTCCTCGGCACGCAGCCAGGTCGTCAGCCACGCCACCAGGCGGTCACGCAGGAAGGCGGTCGCCTCCATCAGCACCGAGTGGGTGCAATCCGGCACGACGTCGAGCGTGTAGTCGAGAAGGAGCCCGTGGAGCGCCTTGGCGTGGTGCAGCACGTCGGAGTGCTCGCCGTAGACGGCGAGCACCGGGTGCGTGAACGCCCGAACCGCGTGCGCCGGCAGGGGTTTCACGGCCAGCAGGTCGTCGACGAGCGTCGTGTTGTTGATGAGGTCGTGGGCGTTGCCGGCCATCCGGCCGAGCTTGCGCCCGTGCCGGTTGCGCCAGGTGTCCACGTCGCCCTCGCGCAGCCCGAACGCGATCTCGGTGAGGGTGCCGGCCATCTGCTCGCCCCAGCCCTCGATCGCGAAGTGCGCCTCGATCAGCATCAGGCTCGCCACCCGCGCCGGATGCGCCACCGCGAACGCGAGCGCCACGGTGCCGCCGTAGCTGTTGCCGACCAGGTGGACCGGCTCGTCCACGCCGAGCGCGTCGAGGACGGCCTCCAGGTCGGCGACCGAGTCGGTGACCGCGTACCCGCTGCGGCGCCGCTCGGACCGGCCGTGGCCGCGCAGGTCGTAGAGGATCGCTTCCGCGCCGGCGGCCGCCACCGGGTTGGCGAGCGTGTAGTAGAAGCTGGACAGGTTGTCCATCACCAGCCCGTGCAGGAACACGACGGTGGCCCGCCGCCGGTGCGCGCCGCCGCCCGCCGTCAGCCGCTGCACGTGGAAGCGGACCCCGTTCGCGGTCACCTCAGCCATCGGCGCCGCCGACGCTGGCCGCGATGTAGGTGACGAGGTCGCCTACCTGCAGCGCGATGATCTCCCCGACCTCTTTGCCGGCGAGAAACGACACGAAGTCGACCCGGTCGCCGTAGGTTTCCCGGAGCTTCGTGGCGAGCGCGACGAACTCGATGCTCTCCAGTTCGAGGTCGGCGTTGAACGCGGTGTCCATGCCGATTTCGAGATCGAGCACGTACTCCTCGCCGATGATCTCCACCAGCAGCCGGCTGATCGTGGCCAGGATCGACTCGTCCGCGATCTTGCGCGGAAATGTCACGGTCGCCAGATCGTCAGACGCCATCGGGGAACCCTTCCTCGTCGGTTCGTGGTGCGGAGACGGCGGCCGCGGCGACGAGCGTCGCGGCGGACAGGGGACGGGTCCAGGCGACGACGTGCGCCACCGGCCCGTCGTGGAGCCGGGTCTCGACCCAGTGCGTGCGGCCGCCGGCGGTGACGACCAGGTGCTCGCCGCTGACGCTCTCGACGGCGAAGCGGGTGGCCCGGCCGGCCAGGCCCGTGCCCTCGGCCTTGCCGGCGGCTTCCTTCGCGGTCCAGAAGCGGGTGAGCCAGGTGTGCCGGTCGCCGCCGAGTTCGTCTACCAACGCCCGTTCGGCGGCGGTGAGGGCGGTCTGCTCGAACGCGTCGCCGCGGTCGGCGACCTGCTCGATGTCGACGCCGACCGGGCCGGTGCCGACGATCGCCACGCCGAGGTTCCCCGTGTGGGCCAGCGACACCGCGAGAGTTCCGTCGAACGGACCGGTGACGTGCGGCCGGCCGGTCTCGTCGTTGCGCACGCCGATCTCGATCGGGAAGAGCGGGCCGTGGCCACGGTCCCAGAGCCACTGCCGTACGGCGTCCTTCACCGCGATCCGGCCGAGCAGCCACTGCCGCTGCGCCCGCGGGTTCTGCCGCTCGTATTCGGCGCGCTCGGCCGTGTCGAGGTACCGCCGCATGATCAGCTCGCGGGTGGCGGTGTCGCGCCAGCGTTCGCGGGCGAGGAGCCAGCCGCCGGGCTGCGGTTCGGCGATGAGGTTCTCCTCGGCGGTCTGGAACACGGGCCAGGTGCGCTCGTCGGTGCCGAACCGGCGGTCCTTCCAGCCTTCGATCCCGGCCCAGACCCGCCCGTCGGCGGCGCGCAGGGTGAGGTCGGCGGTGACCTCGGTGTCCCCGACGGATCGGATCCGGACCGCGCAGTCGAGCCGGTCGCCCGGGCGCGGATGCGGCCCGTACAGGTCGATGCGGTCGATGGCGCCGGGGAACGCGAGCCGGTCGGTGGCCGTGCGGAGCATGATCCACAGGCCCATGAGCTGGCCGGCGTTGTCGAGCAGCGCACCCGGGGCCGCTGGCGTCTCCAGCACGCCGTGGATCCCGTTGTCGCCGATCGGCCCCAGCTCGGCGACGCCCTGGAACGCCGGACCGTGGAACATCCAGCGGTCTGCGTACATGCGGTCGGCACCGAAGCTCAGCGATTGGGGGCCCGTCAGCGGCGGCTCCGGGGCGACGGCCGGGGCGGGGTACGCGTCGGCGAGCAGGACCGTGCCGCGCGTGTAGCCGTCGATCCCGACGCTGACATTGCCGTCGCCGTCCAGCGCGCTGGTGATGGTGACCGTGACCGGTGGCGCCACGGCGAGCCAGCGCAACGCCCGTACGTCGCGGAACCCGACGACGACCCGGCCGGGCACCAGCTCGCGGGCGGCGCCGGCCATCAGTTCCAGCAGCGTGGTCATCGGGACGACCGGGTACCGGTCGGCGCCGTCGGGCCACCGCGCCGGCTGGCGGTAGAAGCAGTGGTCCCGGAGGAATGGCATCGTCTCCAGCGAGAGCACCTGCGTCGCGGTCCGGTTCGCAGGCTCGACCCGCTTGAGGACGTCGCGAGCCGCGGCGGTGGCCTCGCGCAGGACGGCGTCGAACTCGGCGAGCAGCGGGCTGGTCCCGGCGGACGGTAGCTCGGGCGCGGTAGCCAGCGGGGCGACGCCGGCACCGAGCCGGACGAGCGGCGCGCCGAGGTCGAGCAGCTGACGGTTGTTTTCCGGGCTATAGCCCGGAAAAGCACGGCCGCCTCGGGACGGCAGCGCGGTGAAGTCCGGCGCCAGCCCGTCCACCCACAGCGCGGCGGCGACCCGGCGCAGCTGATCGAGGCCGCTGCGCTGAGGCGTGTTGGCGGTGATCGCGAGATGGTCGGCGCCGGCCAGCGTGTCGCCGACGAAACCGGTGACGCTGCCGGTCCCGACCTGGACGAACGCCCGTACGCCGTCGGCGTGCAGCCGCTCGATCAAGGCCCGGAACCGCACCGGCTCGACCAGGTGGCGTACGGCCAGGTCACGGACGGCTTCGGCGGACTCCGGGTACGGTGCCACCGCCGTCGCCGACCAGACGGGCACGGTCGGCCGCTGGAGCGGAAGCCGCGCGAAGCTGGCCCGGATCGGCGCGAGGTGCGGGGCGAGCATGGGGGAGTGGAAGCCGGAGCGGAACGGCAGGATCTGGCCCTGCACGCCGTCGCCGGCCAGCCGGGCGAGCGCCGCCTCGACCGCGTCCCGCTCGCCGCAGAGGATCGACTGGTGCGGGCAGTTGTCGTGCGAGACCACGACGTCGGTCAGCCCGTCGAGCGCCGCGCCCGCCTGCTCGGCGCCGCAGCCGAGCGCGGCGAACACCACACCCGGCACCTCGACGGACGCCGGATCGAACGCGACGATGAACTCCTCGATCGCCTCGCGCGGGTACAGCTCGGCGGAGATCATCGCGCTCCACTCGCCGACGCTGTGGCCGGCGACGAGGTCGGGGAGGATCCCGGTGCGCCGCAGTGCCGCGTCCAGCACCCGACCGACCGCGACTACGCGGAGCCCGAACTCGCCGAGCCCTTCCGCATTGAGCACCGGCCGTGCCAGTCCGAAGTGGTCGGCGACGTCGTCCACGCGCGGGGCGAACGACTGCTCCAGCCCCGGGAAGACGAACGCGAGCCGCCCGCGTCCCGGCCCGAGTAGCGGCGAAGCCGTGAACCAGACGTCGTTGCGCCCGCGCCACGGCCGGCCCTGCGCGACGATCCGCCGCGCCAGGTCGAGCCGGCGCGCGTCGGCGCCGACGATCGCGAGCCGGCACGGGCCACCGGCCGCGTGTGTGTCGGCACGCTCCAGCAGGCCGGGATCGTCGAGCTGGCGGGCGAGGTCGGCCGTGGTGGCGCCGGCTAGGAGAAGCACGCGTTCGGGCGGTTCGGCGACGACCGCCGGTGCCCACGACGCCGTAGCCGGTGCCTCTTCGAGGACGACGTGCGCGTTGATCCCGCCGAAGCCGAACGCGTTGACGCCCGCCCGCCGCACGGTCGCCGACTCCCACGGCCGCGCCTCGGCGACGGGCACGAAGCGGGTACCGGCCAGCGCGGGGTGCGGGTCGTCGCAGTGCAGCGTGGGCGGCAGCGTCCGGTGGTGCAGCGCCAGCGCCGCCTTGATCAGGCCCGCGACACCGGCCGCCGGCATGGCGTGGCCGATCATCGACTTCACCGAACCGAGCCCGATAACGGGCCCGGTCACGCCGAAGACCCGGGTGAGGGACGCCAGCTCGGTCTCGTCGCCGGCCGGGGTGGCCGTGCCGTGCGCCTCGATAAGCCCGACCGCGCCGGCCGCCTTCGGGTCGAGTCCGGCCGCGCCCCACGCCCGCTCCAGCGCGAGCGCCTGCCCGTCCGGCCGGGGCGCCATCAGGCTGGACGCGCGGCCGTCGCTGGCGATGCCGGTGCCACGGATCACCGCGTACACGCGGTCGCCGTCGCGTTCGGCGTCGGTGAGCCGCTTGAGGACGACCATCCCGGTGCCCTCGCCGATGAGGATGCCGTCGGCGTCGCGGTGGAACGGCCGGATCCGCTGGCTACGGCTCAACGCGCCGAGCTGGGTGAAGACGCTCCACAGTGTCACGTCGTGGCAGTGGTGCACGCCGCCCGCCACGACCGTGTCACAGCGCCCCGTCGCCAGTTCGGCCACCGCGTGGTCGACGGCGACCAGCGACGACGCGCACGCCGCATCGACCGTGTACGCCGGTCCCTGGAGGTCGAGGCGGTTGGCTACCCGGGACGCCGCGAGGTTCGGCACCAGCCCGATCGACGCCTCGGCGCGCTCCGGTCCGAGCCGTTCCTGGAATGCGCGCCGGACCCGGTCCAGCTCGGCGTCCGCCAAGCCCGGCACCAGTTCGCGCAGCGTCGCCACGAGCTGGTGCGCCGTGCGGACGCGCTGGTCGAGCCGCGCGATACCCGGGGTCAGGTAGCCGCCGCGCCCGACGATCACACCGACCCGGCTGCGGTCGCCGAGCCGCTCCTCGCCGCCCGCGTCCGCGATCGCGTCGGCCGCGACCTGCAGCGCGAGGAGCTGGTCCGGTTCGGCGCCGGCCACGGCGACAGGCATGATCCCGAACCGTGTCGGGTCGAAGGTGGCGAGGCCGTCGACGAACCCGCCGCGCCGGCAGTAGAACCGGTCGCTCGCGGGCGTGGCGGGGTCGTAGTACGACGCGTCCCAGCGCGCCGCCGGCACGTCGGTCACCGCGTCGACCCCCGCGGCGATGTTGCGCCAGTACGCCGAAAGGTCGGCCGCGCCGGGGAAGAGCGCGGCCATCCCGATGATCGCGACGGGCATCGCGGCTGGCTCAGTCATGCGTAAAGGCCTCGACCGATCCGCATACGTACACGACCTGGGCGCCGTCCCCACACGCCAGCTCGCGCAGCAGGCAGGCGACCCCGTCGTCGTGGCCGATCACGCCGACGCCCTGGCGTGCGTACTCCCGCTCCAGCTCGGCCGAGACCATGCCACCGGCCGTCGGCGCCCACGGACCCCAGTCCAGCGCCACCACCCGGCCCGTGAACCGGTGCGACCAGGCGCGCGCGAACGTGTCGAGCGCGTCGTTCGCCGCCGCGTAGTCGGCCTGGCCCCGGTTGCCGAAGACGCCCGAGACGCTGCCGAACAGGGCGAGGAAGCCGACGTCCGGGCGGACCGCGTCGGCGAGCGCGCGGGCACCATCCACTTTGGTCGAATAGACCTGCGCGAACGACTCGGGCGTCTTGTCGCGTAACAGCCTGTCGTCGAGGACTCCGGCGCCGTGCACGACCCCGTCGAGCCGGCCGTGGCGGTCGTAGACGTCGGCGACCGTCGCCTGAACGGCGCCGGCATCGCGCACGTCGACCGCGTGGTATCGCACGGACGCGGCGGTTCCGGCCAGCGCGGCGAGGGTCGCCCGGATCTCGCGTTCGGCGAGGATCCGGCTGGCGGTCGCTTCGATCTCAGCGGGCACCCGCAACCCTGTTCCGACCAATGCGCGGCGTAGAGCCGGTAGGTCAGGCGCGCCGGCGGTGGCCGGATCTTCGTCACCGGACGGCAGCGGGGTGCGGCCGATCAGCTCGATGTGGCAACCGCTCGCCGCCGCGAGCCCGATCGCCGCCTGGGCGGTGATGCCCCGTGCGCCGCCGGTCAGCAGCACCACCGAGGCGGCGTCGAGGGCCAGCGCGCCGCCGTCGGGGAGCGGTGCGGCCGTAACCCGTAGCGTCGCGCGGGCGGCGTCGGCGTACCCGACGACCCGTGGCGAGCTGGTCGACAGCAGCTCGGCGACGAGGCGCTCCGCGATCCGCGCCGGTTCGTCCTTGGGGCTGACGTCGACCGCGCGGGCGTCCAGATCCGGGTACTCGTGCGTAATGGTCCGGACCAGCCCGTGCAGCCCGGCGCCGGTCGGCGCACCGGTGTTCTCGCTGGTGCCGTTGTGGCCGAACCGCCCGCCCGAGCCCGTGACGACCAGCAGCTGACCGATCCCGCCGAGAACGGCGTCGCGCAGCAAGGCGATGCCGTCGGGCAGCACCGGGAGCCGGCCGGGATCGAGCGCGGCGAGGTGGATCAGCACGTCGGCGTCGCCTACCTCAGGTAGGTCGGGGTGGATCAGCCGGACGTCGGCGCCGTGCTGGCGCAGCAGGTCGGAGAGTTCCAGGCCGACGCTCAGTGCGTCCTCGACGATGCCGATCCGCCGCCCCACGAGGCCACCAGAGGGCGCGGCAGCCGGCAGAACGGGCAGGTCGGCAACCTCGACCACGTACCGCCGCACCGGCCACGCGGGCACTACAGCGGCCGGCGCCTCAGCGACGGCAACGTCGGCCCGCGCCACGATCCAGTCGACGATCCCGCGCACCGTCTTGAGCCGAGCCAGCTCCTCCACGGCCGACTCGCCGATCGCCGCGGTGCCGCCCGGAAGCTGGATCCGGTCGGTCAGCTCGCCGAGGATCTCGGTGCGCTTGATCGAGTCGATGCTCAGGTCCGCTTCCAGATCCAGCTCGGGATCGAGCATGTCGAGCGGGTACCCGGTGCGCTCGCTGACCACGGCCAGCACCGCGGCGAGGACGCTCTCCGGGGTGAACGCGGCAGGCGCCTCGACCGAAGCGACCGGCTCAACCGCAGCGGCGATAGGAGGCACGGTCAGGGCAGGCACGGTCAGCGCAGGCACGGTCAGGGGTGGTGGCGCGTCCGTCCCTAGGTACCCGAGGAGCACGTCACGCTGGGCCGCCACCAGTTCTCGGGTGGAGCGCAGGAACTC
>Ga0210378_10000103_pt1 | contig 37203 bp, 34 predicted proteins | sample PLM1_60_b1redo_FD_155465 | JGI IMG/M metagenome (GOLD analysis project Ga0210378, IMG submission 155465) | Groundwater sediment microbial communities from an aquifer in East River, Colorado, USA - PLM1_60_b1 redo | ecosystem: Environmental > Terrestrial > Soil > Riparian zone | place: USA: East... | reverse complement strand
ACTCTCCCAGCTCTACATCCAGCAGACCCTCGAGTTTCGCTACCAGACCTCGTCCGAGGCCGCGCAGTGGCTGGGCCAGCAGATCGAGGAGCAGAAGGGGAAGGTCGAGGGGGCGGACCTGGCCCTGCAGAAGGTGAAGGAGCAGGAGGGCATCGTCAACATCGAGGAGCGCCGCACGCTGCTCGACCAGAAGCTGAAGGAGCTGGGCACCGCCCTCACCACGCTGCGCACGGACCGCCTCGAGAAGGAGGCGCTCTACAACCAGATGCGCGGCGCCTCCAACCCCGAGGAGCTGCCGGACGTGATGCGCAGCCCCCTCGTCCAGTCGGTCCGCATCGAGCTGGCGACCCTCGAACGCGCGCAGGCGCAGCTCCTGGAGCGCTACATGGACCAGCACCCCGAGGTGGTGAAGGTCCGGAACCAGATCCAGGAGACGCGGAAGAAGATCGCGGCCGAGAGCCAGCGCGTGATCCGCGCCGCCGAGAACGACTACAAGGCGGCCGCGGCCCAGGAGGCGAGCGTTTCCTCCGCGCTGGAAGGGGCCAAGGCGGAGGCCCTCGACCTGTCCCGCCGCAGCGTGCAATACGACAACGCCAAACGCGAGGCCGACGCGGGCAAGGAAGTGCTCAACAGCCTCCTCTCCCGGCACAAGCAGACCGACGTGGCCCAGGAGCTGAAGAACTCGAACATCAGGATCGTCGATGCAGCGAGCGTCCCGCGCGGCCCGGTGCGTCCGCAGAAGGTGAGGGACATCGCGCTGGGCCTCGCTCTAGGGCTCTTCCTCGGCATCGGTCTGGCGTTCTTCCTCGATTACCTCGACAACACGGTCAAGACGCCCGAGGACGTGCGCAAGCAGCTCGGAGCGCCGCTGCTGGCCGTCATCCCCGAGATCGACAACCCGACCGACGTCGTCATCAAGTCCGGGGCCGAGACTCCGCTCGCCGACGGCTACCGGCTCCTGCGGACGTCCCTCACCTACTCCTGGCCGGAATCGTCTTCTCGCATCCTCCTCGTGACCTCCACCTCGCCCGGCGAGGGCAAGACGGTCACCTCGGTCAACCTGGCCCTGATCCTCGCCTCGCTGGGGGGGAAAGTGCTGCTCATCGACTGCGACATGCGGCGGCCCCAGAGCCACACGCTCCTGCGCGGAAAGAAGTCGCCCGGGCTCTCCGACCTGCTCGTCGGCAGGGCCCGGCCCTCGGACGCGATCCAGCGGCCGTCAGGGACGACGCTGAGCCTGCTCGCGGCGGGAACGCGGGCGCCCAGCCCGGCGGACCTGATGACGCTGCAGACGATGCGGGACTTCCTCGAGGGGCTGCGCGGCTTCTACGACTGGATCGTCCTCGACACCCCGCCCGTCGGGCCCGTGGCGGAGGCGCTCATCCTCGGCCCCCTCGCGGACGGCGTGGTCGTGGTGGTCGGAGCGGAGATGGTTCCGCGAAACGGCGTGCGTCACACGCTCGACCGAGTGAGGGAGACGGGTGCTCGCCTCCTGGGGGTAGTGTTGAACCGCGCCCAGGTCGAGAAGCACTCGTACTACTACGGCCGTTACTACGGGCATTACTACGGCCGCTACTACGGTAGCCCGCCCGCTCGCCCGGCCGCCGCCGGCGGCAAAGTCGCCAACATCCGTGAGAAGCGTGGCGCGCGGTAGGGCGGGCTTCCTCGTGCTCGTCGCCGCCCTCGCCATCATGGGTTGCGAGCAGCTCCCCGAAATCCCCAACGTGCCGCCGGTGGCGTCTTTCGTCTACAGCCCCGTCTCCCCCATCAACAGCGGACAGACGGTGGTGACCTTCATCGCCTCGGGCAGCACCGACGCCGACGGCCAGATCGCCTCCTACACGTGGAACTTCGGGGATGGGAGCCCGGAGCAGACGCGCACGACGGCCACCGTTACCCACCTCTTTCCCGACACGCCGGCCACGTGCCTGGAGATCGTCTACACAGTGCTCCTCACCGTGACCGACGACAAGGGCGCCAAGTCCTCCGCCTCGCAGACAGCGCGGGTCACCGAACTGCCGCCGCCCACGTCGATCGATTGCACCCGGCGATGAGGACCCCCTGGGCGCTCGTCGCCGCTGCACTCGTGGCGAGCTCGCTCCCCGTCGGCGCCGCCGAGCGGGAGAAGAAGAAACGCCCGGGGCGTTTCCGTGTCGGGCCCGTCTACCTCACGCCCAAGCTCCAGCTCAAGAACGCCGGCGTCGACACCAACGTCTTCAACCAGCGGACGGGGGAGATCGCTGACACCTCCGTCGTGCTGAGCCCCACCGTTCTCGCCGCGTTGCCCGTCGGGCGACGGTTGCGACTCACGGGCGAAGGCCACGTCGACCTGAACTACTTCCGGCGCCAGAGCAGCGAGCGCTCCACCGACTTCGGAGGAGAGGGCCGCGCGGAGGTGGACATCAGCCGCTTTACGTTCTTCGGTGCGGGAGGCGGCGGCCAGTCGCGCCAGCGCTTCTCGATCGACGTCGACCAGCGGGTGCTGCGCCATGAGCGCTGGGGGTCGACTGGATTGACGGTCACTCCCACCCGCCGCATATCCGCCACCGTCTTCGGCACCGGGCGCGTCTACGAGTACGGGAGCTTCGTGGTGCGTGGCGCGAACGTCAAGGAGAGCCTGGACCGCAACGGCCTGACGGGTACCGCGCAGGTCCGCTATGTCCTCAGCCGGCGCACGACGCTCGTCGGCTCCGCCGACGCGATCGAGGATCGGTTCTTGCGCCAGCCTCGCGCCGTCTCCCGCGTGAGCCGCTCCTACCGCTACCTGGGCGGCTTCGAATTCGGGGAGAAGGCGCTCGTTCGCGGCAAGCTGCTGGCGGGCATCCGGGAGTTCCCCGCCTCGCCGTCCGCGCCGGCCTACCGTGGTCCCGCGCTCGCAACGTCCCTTACGCTGCCCCTTCTCCACTATGGGCTCGGCACGGTCGTGGCCGAGCGCGACATCTACTTCGCCCTCACTCCGACGACGATGCTGGGTCCCGATCGCTTCCGGAACACTTATGTCTCCACGCGCTTCGGCGGCGAGGCGGCGGTAGGGCTTCCCTTTGCGCTTTTCGGCCGTGCCAACTTCGGCTTCGAGGAGGCAAAGTACCTCCTGCCATACCTGGTGGAAGGAGCGTTCGGCCGCCGCGTCGACCATCTCTGGACGGCCGGTGCGAGCCTCCTGCGGAGCTTCCGGGCGGGCATCCGCGTCGGCGGGACCATCCAGTGGGGCCGGCGGGTGAGCAGCTTCCCGGTCTTCTCGTACCAGGGACTGCGCTACGGTGTCCAGGCGGAGCTGGTGCCGTGATCCCGGCCGCCTTCACGGTGCTGGTCATCGGCTTCCTGGCGTCTCTTGTCCTCACCCCGGTGGTGTCTCGCATCGCAACGCGGCAGGGATGGCTCGATCGGCCCGACAGCCGCCGGAAGCTCCACACGGCGCCGGTGCCGAGGATCGGCGGCGTTTCCGTATACGCATCCTTTGCCCTCGCGTTCGGAACCCTGGTCTTCACGTTCCCGGAAGCGGTCGCCGATGGTCCCGGCGGCACTCACGGGTATCTCCACCTTCTCGCCGCATGCGGGGCGGTCGCGCTGATCGGCCTCGTGGACGACCTCGTGGGCGTGTCGCCGTGGTCCAAGGTGCTCGTCCAGGTACTCGCCGCGATGTACCTCTACTTCCACGGCTACCAGATTCGGGCCGTGTCGAACCCAGTGGGCGATCCCTTCTTGCTCGGCCACTTTGCTCTGCCACTCACCGTGCTCTGGTTCGTGGGAATGAGCAACGCCTTCAATCTCATTGATGGCTTGGACGGCCTCGCTGCTGGCGTCGCCTTCTTCGCCACCATGTCGCTTCTCGCCGCGGCTGCGCTCAATGCGCATTGGGCTACGGTCTTCCTCGCCGCCGCCCTGGGCGGCGCGCTGCTTGGCTTCCTGCGCTACAACTTCAATCCGGCAAGCGTCTTTCTCGGTGACTGCGGATCGCTCTTCGTCGGTTTCGCGTTGGCCGCCTTCGCGATCACCGGCTCGATGAAGACCTCGGCCGCCATCGCCGTCGCCGCGCCGCTGCTCGCCCTGGCGTTGCCGATCTTCGACGTCTTGGTTTCCATATTGCGGCGGCTGATCAGGGGCACCGGGCTGTTCGCCGCCGATCGGGATCACGTCCATCACCGCCTGCTCCGACTGGGCCTGACACCCCGCCGCACGGTCGTCCTCCTCTATGGAGTGGCCGCCGTCTTGGCTTCGTTGTCGCTGGCCACCGTGGTCGGCCCGCGGCAGGTGCTCTGGGCGGTCGGGATCGTCTTTGTCCTCGTGGCGTGGGTGAGCCTGAACCGGCTGGGCTACGCCGAGCTCGGCGAGCTTCAGCGCCTGCTCATGCAACGCCTGGTGCCCGATCGGAGGGCGATGGCGAACAACGTACTCCTCCTGCATCTTCGTGATGAGTTGGCGCGAACGGCCTCGTTTGCGGCCGCTTGGGACGAGCTCATCGAGGCGGTCTCGCGGCTCGATTGCCACCGAGTCGAGATCAAGTTGAGGCCGGACTCCATCCTGAGGGTCCACCAGACACTCGCGCAGGCCAAGCCGCGGCATGCGTTTCCGACCTGGTCGCACGCCGAGGCGGCGTCGGTGCCGCGCTGGTCATGGACAGTGCCCCTGGCCGGCCCGGATGGCGCGATCGGAGCACTGATCATGGACTTCGACCCGGACCACGAGAGCCTCGGCTTCGAGCCGTCGCACCTGTTGGACGCAATCAGCAAGGGGTTCTCGTTGGCGGCCGGGCGCTTCCTCAGAACCACTGAGGCGCCGGGCGGACAAGAAGGTACGCCCATGAGCTCCTCGCGTCGGGAACTCGGGGCCAACCGGACGCCCGACCTGGTCAAGGGCCTCGGCCGACCATGAAGCACGGGCTACTTTCGTCGTAAGTCTCCCGATTACCTCGGGCCCGACGCTATGTGCGGGATCAACGGCATCCTAAGACTCGACGAGGACGCGCCCCCCATTGACCGGGACGAGGTGCTCCGCACACGCGAGGCCATGGCTGCGCGCGGGCCAGATGGCGCGGGGCTGTGGCTCTCGCCTACCGGCGAGATCGCGCTCGCAAGCCGCCGTCTTGCGATCCTCGACCTCGGCCCGGCCGGCTCGCAGCCCATGGCATCTCGAGACGGCCGCCATCACATCGTATTCAACGGCGAGATCTACAACTTTGCCGAGCTCAGGGGGCAGCTCGAACGAGAAGGCTGTGGGTTCGTTTCTCGGAGCGACACCGAGGTCCTGCTCAGCCTCTATGCTCGCCAGGGCACCAGCATGCTGCGACACCTTCGCGGCATGTATGCTTTCGCCATCTGGGATGGCGTCGAACAATCGCTGTTCCTGGCTCGCGATCCCTACGGCATCAAGCCGCTCTACTACTCACACTCGGGCGGCCTCCTTCGCTTCGCGTCACAGGTCAAGGCCCTCGAGCGCGGGGGAGGAGTGTCCCTCGAGGTGGACCCCGCAGGTCTGGCCGGCTTCCTGCTATGGGGTTGCGTTCCCGAGCCGTGCACCATCCGCCGATCGATCCAGGCGTTGCCCGCCGGCAGCTTCCTGAAGGTCCAGCGTGGGAAGGTACAGCCACCCATCCAGTTCTTCTGCTTCGGCCGGGAAGACGACGAACCCGAGGAGTGTGAAATCGAGACGGCCGTGAGCGACAGCACCCGCGCCCACCTCGTATCGGATGTCCCGGTGGCGCTCTTCCTGTCCGGGGGGATGGACTCGGCGCTCGTAGGAGCATTGGCGGTGCGACACCTGTCGGAACCGCCGATCAGCTTCACCTTGACGTTCGACGAGTTCGCCGGAAGCGCCCTCGACGAAGGACCGATGGCGCGACGAGTGGCCGAGTCCCTGGGAACCCGGCACCTCGAGCGTCGAGTTCGGGGCGCCGAGTTCCGCGAGCTCTGGCCCGAGATCATCCGGGCGATGGATCAGCCCAGCATCGACGGATTCAACACCTTCGTCGTGAGCCGGGTGGCTCGCGAGTCGGGCCTGAAGGTCGTGCTTTCGGGACTCGGGGGCGACGAGATCTTCGGAGGGTACGGCTCATTCAGCGACATCCCGAAGCTGGTCCGGGTCGGCAAGCTTCTTGGTCGCGGGAATGCGCTCTGGACGGCACTCACACGCATGTTGAGCCGGCGCCCCAAGCTGGGCAGCGTTCCGCAATATGCGGCGACGCTTCCCTCCGCCTACTTCCTTCGCCGCTGCGTCTTCCTCCCCGAAGAACTGCCGGCCGCGCTAGGGGCCGACAAGGCGCGCGAGGGATTGGCGCGCTACGAGCCGGTCTCCCGGCTCCGTGTGCTTCTCGAGACCTACGGCTGGAACGAGGAAGACCTTCAAGCCGATCCCTGGATCGCCGTACATGTGCTCGAGTCTCTGCAGTACATGCGCAATCAGTTGCTCCGCGATTCGGATTGGGCGTCGATGGCCAACTCGCTCGAGCTGCGTGTCCCGCTCGTGGACACGAGGCTGCGCGCATGCCTCTCACGCCACGGCTTCGAACCGGCGAGACAGCACGGCAAAGGCAAAACCGTCGAGAGGATCGTCCCCGAGCTGCCAAAGGAGCTGTTCCGGAGGCGCAAATCGGGCTTCGCCATGCCGGTGCTCCAGTGGCTCACCGAGGAGAAGCTCGGCGGCCGCTTGAGCCGTTGGGGATGGCAGTCTCGAGTTCTGGCCTTGAGGGTGCTTCGGGAGTTCGACATCGAGTGCGACGCCCACGCCCTGCCCAGGAATGTGAGAGCTCTGCTCGAAGACGGCGCCGCCGCGAGCCGGCCGACCGCTGTCGCCAAAGGGCGGCCACGCAACGCGGAGAGCAGAGAGTCTCGGCGCGTCCTCCTGTTGGTGTCGAATCTCCAGGGCGCCTTTGGGGGGATCCCGAGCTTCAACCGCGCCCTCATCAAGGCGCTGGTGCCCCTCGCTCAGCGACACGGCTCGACGCTGACCATCCTCGCCCTCATGGACCCACCGGCAGACGGCGGTCCTCGGCCCTTCCCCGAGGGCGTGACCTACAAGGCATTTGGCGCGGATCGCGTGAGGTTCGCGCTGAGCGCGATCCTCGAAAGCTGCAGAGCCAACACGCTCATCGTGGGGCATGTCAACTTCTCACCGCTGGCGCTGCTGAACCGGGCGTCGCGTTCGTTCCTCGTCGTATACGGCATGGACGCCTGGCGTCGCTTCGGCACCGTCTGGCGGATGTCTTTTCGGTGCTTCGATCGGATCCTATCCATCAGCGCGTTCACGCGGGACAGCATGGTCCGTTTGAACGGCCTCGATCCAGGGCGCTTCAGCCTACTTCCAAGCGTGCTGGACCCGTTGCACGAGGGTGACGAGGGACATCTCACACGCGAGGAACTGGATCTGCCGCCCGGACCGATGCTGCTGAGCGTGGCCAGGCTCGACCGGAGGGAACGGTACAAGGGAATCACGGACGTCATCGCGAGTCTACCGAAGATCCTCGAAGGATGGCCACGCGCCTTCTACGTGATCGTCGGAGACGGCGATGACCGCGCGGGGCTGGAGGCTCTGGCCGTGATGATGGGTGTGGCAAAGCATGTACGCTTCGTCGGAAGCGTCCCCGATGAGCGTTTGACCTCCTACTACAGAGCCGCCGACGTCTTCGTCCTGCCGAGCGGCAGGGAGGGCTTCGGCATCGTCTTTCTGGAAGCGATGTACCAGGAGCGCCCGTGTGTCGGCGGGTCGGCGGGAGGAACGCCCGAGGTCATCACGGAGGGGGCGACCGGCTTTCTCGTGGCGCCCGGCGATCGCCACGCATTGGCGACGCGTATCGGAGAGCTCCTCGGCGACGGGGATCTCTGCCGACAGATGGGAAGAATCGGCCGCCGCCTGGTCGAGGATCGCTACAGGTTGAGGAACATGAGCGAACGTCTGGAGACGATACTCTGGCCGTGACGACTCGAGCGCGCCCGTTCCGACTGGCCATCGTCGCAAGTCATGCTGTTCAATACCAGGCGCCGCTCTTTCGCCGTCTGGCTCGCTGTCCAGCGATTGATCTGACCGTGCTGTTTTGCTCAAACTTCGGGGCGGAGCCCTACTTCGATCGAGGCTTTGAGAGGCCGATCCAGTGGGACCGGCCACTGCTCGACGGATACCGATCGCAGATGCTCTGGAACGGTAGCCCTCGGCCGGATGTCAGTCGATTTTGGGGCGTCGTGAACCCCGAAGTGGTGAGAGTGCTACGGAATGGCCGTTTCGATGCGGTCTGGCTGAACGGCTGGTCGCGCGCCAGCTACTGGCTCGCCATGGCGGCCTGCATTGCTTCGGGGATCCCGGTCTTGATGAGAGGAGAGACCAACCTCCTCGCCCCGGTGCCGCCGTGGAAGAGGCTGGCGAAGAAAGGCGTGCTGGGAACCCTTTTCAGATGGGTGCAAGGTTTTCTTGCCATCGGCAGCGCCAACCGCGACTTCTACCGGGCTCACGGAGTGGACGACAACAGGATCTTTCTGACTCCCTATGCGGTCGACAATGACTTCTTTCTCGCGCGCGCACGGGAGTTGGCGCGGCGACGCGATGAGCTTCGGCGGAACCTTGGGTTGTCCGAAGCTCCAATCGTGATGTTTTGCGGGAAGCTGGGCCACGTGAAAGCCCCGGGCGACCTCCTCGAAGGCTTCGCGCGTGTCCGGCGGAACGGCGAAAGAGCCATTCTCCTTTTCGTGGGTGACGGACCACTTCGCGGAGCGCTGGAAAATCGGGTGCAGGAATTGGGCGTCGATGGAGTGGTCTTCGCGGGCTTCAAGAATCAGGAGGAGCTGCCGAGCCTGTACGCGGCCGCCGACGTCCTGGTGGTGCCCTCCCTGTCCGAGGCCTGGGGCCTCGTGGTGAACGAAGCCATGTGCTTCGGACTGCCCGTGATCGTGAGCGACCGGGTCGGTGCCGCCGTGGACCTCGTTCGCGAAGGGGAGAACGGCTTCATCTTTCCGGTGGGGGACATAGATCGATTGGCGGAAGACCTGTCGAGTGTGCTGAGAGACAGTGATCTGCGCCGGCGGCTCGGCCAGAGGTCTCGAGAGAAGATCAGGCGATGGAGCTACGAGGAAGATGTCTCGGGGCTCCTGGAGTGCCTGGAGAGCATCGCCGTAGATGGGCGCCTTCCGAGCTCTGCGGCCGAGAGGGAGCGGCAAGCGCGGTGAGAGTGTTACACGTCGTACCTTCGTACTATCCGGCATCGGTGTACGGAGGCCCGATCTACGCCACTCACGCGCTTTGCCAAAACCTCGCCCGACGAGGACTGGATGTCCGCGTCCTCACCACCAACGCCAACGGCCGCCACGACACGCTCGATGTGGACGATTCCTCTCTCATCGAATTGGAGCCCCGTCTGGGCGTCCGCTACTGCCGGCGGATCGCGGCTCACGACGTGTCTACGGGCCTCCTCGGATGCCTGCGGGCGTGGACGCGGTGGGCCGACCTGGTGCATCTGACGGCCGTCTACTCGTTTCCGACCTTGCCGACCCTCACGGCATGCCGATGGGCCGAAAAGCCCCTGGTCTGGTCGCCGCGAGGCTCGCTGCAGACATGGGCCAGCACCTCCCACCGCCGCGCAAAGTCGCTGTGGAAGCGCGCATGCCGAGTCCTTCTGCCGCCGAACAGCGTAATGCACGTGACATCTGCGCGCGAGGCAGAGAGCAGCGGCGGGGTGTTCCCGCAGACACCCATCGTCGTCATTCCCAACGGGGTGTACGCGACGGCCGCGACGCCGCTGCCGCCGCTCGAGAATGGCTTGCGCCTGCTCTACCTCGGAAGACTCGATCCGATAAAGGGGCTGGAAAGACTGCTCGACGCCTGTGCTCATTTGAATGGACGTCCGCCGTTCGAATGGTCGCTGACGGTGGCGGGGACCGGCGATCCTGCGTACGCGGCGAGCATCGCGGCGCGGATTCGCCAGGTTGGCTTGGTCGGAAGAGTGACGCTTGTCGGCGAAGCCGGGGGCGCGCGCAAGGACGAGCTGTTGGTGACGAGTCACGTCGTGGTCGTCCCTTCCCATTCCGAGAGCTTCGGAATGGTCGTGGCGGAGGCTCTGGCCCACGGGCGGCCGGTAATTGCCAGCCGGGGCACGCCCTGGAGCGACGTGGAGAGCATTGGTTGCGGGTTGTGGGTGGAGAACACGCCGGAGGCCCTTGCCGCTGCAATCGTTCGCATCCGCGGCATGCCGATGGCGGAGATGGGTGACAAGGGCAGGCTTTGGATGCGCAAGGAATTCGACTGGAGCACCGTGGCGGCCAGGATGGTGGCGGTGTACAGGGGTCTGCTGGAGCCAGCGGCATGAAGATCTGCCTCGTGTCCTCCTGCGGCGGGCATCTCGCCGAGCTGCGGGAGCTGATGCCGGCTTATGCCGCGCACGATCACTTCTACGTCATCAACGACCGCATTGCCGTTGCGAAGGACATGGAAGGCCGGACCATGTTCATCCGGCACGCCGAACGAGACTGGCGAGTGCTCGTGAACGTCGGGGAGGCGTGGAGGATCCTGCACCGCGAGCGGCCCGCCCTGATCTTGAGCACCGGTGCCGGGCCGGCGGTGCCGTTCGCCGTCGTCGGCAAGCTGCTGGGCATTCCAACCATCTTCGTCGAGAGCGGCGCGCAGGTTCGAAGGCCGTCCCTCACCGGCCGGTTGCTGTACCCGATGGCCGAGCGGTTCTTCTACCAATGGCCGGAGCTGGAACGCTTCTACCCCAAGGCAATCCTGGGAGGGCTGCTCTGATCTTCATCACCGTCGGGACCGGCCGGCAGGGCTTTCGGCGGCTCGTGGAGGGCATCGACCAGCTCGTGGGGAGCGGCGCGCTCGCCGAGGGGCCGGTCCTGATGCAGATCGGCCACATCGCGGGCTTCGTGCCGAGATTCTGTGAGTGGCAGGACTTCTTTGGTCCCGAGGATTTCGCCCGCTGGCTCCGGGAGGCCGATGTCGTCGTGACCCATGCCGGCTGCGGTACTCTTCGTCAGGCGATCCGGTTGGGCAAGACGCCGGTGGTCATGCCGCGGCTCCGGCGCTACGGTGAACACGTCAACGACCATCAACTGGAGCTGCTTGAGGCGTTCAGCTCGGCCGGCCTGGTGGTGCCGGCACTCGAGAAACAGGACCTGCCTCGCGCGATCGCCCAAGCGAGACTACGGCAACGCACAACTCCTGGCGTTCGAGAGGAGTCTCCGATGATTGCGTTGGTCGCGAAGGCCATCGGAGAGCTTGCCGGCCCCCGTCCTCATGGATGGTTGGCGAGGCTGCGGGGAACATGACAGATGTCTTGGGTCTCAACGCGTTCCACGGCGATGCGGCGGCCGTCCTGCTCCGGGATGGAGCGCTCGTCAGCGCCATCGAGGAGGAGCGCCTGAACCGCATCAAGCATTGGGCCGGGTTCCCGAAAGAGGCGGTCCGGACGGTGCTCGGCAGCGCGGGGACGACGCTCGGGGAATTGGCTCACGTGGCGGTATCTCGTGACCCGCAGGCCCACCTGCTGGACAAGGTGCTGTTCGGGCTGAGGCGGCGGCCCGGGTTGGAGGCGATCCGCTCGCGGCTCTCGAACCATCGTCGCATCACCGATCTTCCCCCGCTCCTGTCCGAGGCGGCGGGAGACGGAGGCTCCTTCCGGGGGACCATCCACAACGTGGAGCACCACCGAGCTCACATGGCGTCCGCCTTCTTCTGCTCACCGTTTGACGAGGCCGCGTGTCTCACCGTGGACGGCTTCGGAGACTTCTTGTCCTCCATGAGCGGAGTAGGCCGGGGGAGCAAGATCCGTGTCCTCGACGAGGTGATGTTCCCCCATTCGCTGGGCATCCTCTACACCGCGGTGACGCAGTTCCTCGGGTTTCCCAAGTATGGGGACGAGTACAAGGTGATGGGCCTCGCCGCCTTCGGCGAGCCGCGCTTCCTCCCCCGCATGCGGCATATCGTGAGCCTCACCGCGGATGGCCGCTTCGAAGCGGACCCGGACTATTTCCGTCATGCCTCGGAGGGCGTGACCATGTCCTGGGATGGAGGCGAGCCGGTCCTCGGACGGTTGTGGTCGCCGAAGTTCGTTGATGCGTTCGGTTCAGCTCGTCAGCCCGGAGAGGAGATTACCGACCGTGACCGCGATCTGGCCGCATCGCTGCAAGCCATCTACGAGGAGGCCTTCTTCCACCGCGTCAATTGGCTGCAGAAGTCGACGGGCCTGCGGGCCCTCTGCCTGGCCGGAGGTTGCGCCCTGAACTCGGTGGCGAACGGAAAGCTGTTCGGCCGCACCGGCTTCCGTGACCTCTTCGTGCCGCCCGCGGCCGGGGATGCGGGTACCGCTCTCGGTGCGGCCCTCTACGTCTGGCACCAGGTTCTCGGCCGTCCTCGAGGCTTCCAGATGGAGCACGCGTACTGGGGTCCGGAGTTTCCGGAGCCGCGCGTCCGGGCCGCAATCGAGCAGAAGATCCCGGGGCTGGCGACGGCCGAGGGGCAGCTGTCGCGTCACGACGGTCTGCAGGTGCGCCGGTTGGCGGACGAGGGCGAGCTCGTCCGAGACACGGCCGCGGCGATCGCGGGGGGCAGGATCGTGGGCTGGTATCAGGGCCGGTGTGAATGGGGACCGCGCGCGCTGGGCAACCGCTCGATACTGGCCGACCCGCGTCGGGCGGAGATGAAGGACGTGCTCAACGCTCGTATCAAACACCGCGAGAGCTTCCGGCCGTTTGCCCCGTCGATCTTGAACGAGCGCGTCGGCGACTACTTCGAGGAATCCTATCCGGATCCCTTCATGGTGAAGGTGTATCCCATTCGGAGCGCACGCCGCCGCGAAATCCCCGCCGTCACCCACGTCGACGGGACCGGGCGGTTGCAGACCGTCTCGCAGGGGGAGAACCCGCTGTACTGGCGCCTCATCGACGCCTTCGAGAAGGCGACGGGCGTCCCCATCGTTCTGAACACCTCCTTCAACGAGAACGAGCCTATCGTCAACACGCCGGAGGAGGCGCTGGAATGCTTCCTCCGGACTCGTATGGACCGCCTCGTGCTGGGGAACTGGGTGATCGATCGCCTGGGCGAGAGGTGATCTTCTGCGCGTCCTGTTGCTGAACCAGTTCTACCCGCCCGACAGGGCTCCCACCGGTCGGATGCTGCATGCGCTCGCGCGCACGCTCGTCGCCCGAGGGCACGAGGTCCGGGTCGTGTGCTCGCGCCGCTCATACGACGGAGGCCAGCGCTACCCGACGTGGACGGTGCTGGACGGCGTGGAGGTGCAGAGGCTCCGCGCGTTCGGCTTCGGCCGCGGCCCGGGGAGGCTCCTGGATTACGCCTCCTTCTATCTATTGCTCATCGCCGCGACGATGCTCCGGGGTGTACCGCCAGATCTGGTGCTTGCCCTTAGCACGCCCCCTTATGTCGGCCTGGTGGGTTCTCTGCTCGGGCGGATCCGCGGCGCGGCGCACGCTCACTGGGTGATGGACGTCTATCCGGACGTGCTCGTAGCGCATGGCATGGCGCGGAGTCGGGGCGCGCGGCGTGCACTGGCCGCGCTGACACGCGCCCAGTTGCGCGGCGCCGCGGGCGTGGTGGCGTTGGGGCCCTGCATGATGGAGCGGCTGAAGCCCTACGTGCATGGCGTGCCCTTGGAATGGGTACCGCTGTGGGGCGAGGGTCGCCCCGGCGCAGTGGCGCCGGACGCAGTAGCGCGCCTGCGGGCCGCCCGCGGTTGGGGCACGGACGACCTTGTGCTCATGTATTCCGGCAACATGGGCCTGGGCCATCGATTCGACGAGCTCCTGGAAGCGGCCCGGCGTCTTGGCAAGACGGGTCCGCTCTGGGCGTTCGTCGGCGGAGGGTGTCGCCGGGGACAGATCGAGCGGTTCGCCCGCGATCACCAGGACACTCGCCTGCAAATGCTTCCCTACGTGCCCCAGCCGCAGGTGGCCGAAAGCCTCTCCGCGGGAGACGTGCATCTCGTGAGCCTCCGCGCCGCCTGGCAGGGCCTCATCGTTCCGAGCAAGGTGCAAGCCGTCTTCTCGGTCGGCCGCCCCGTCATCTTCGTGGGCCCACGTGCGAATGAAGCCGCGCGCTGGATCGAAGCGTCCGGCGGCGGCTGGCTCGTGTCCGAGGACGACGTCGACGGCCTGCTGGCCGCGGTCGCGAGCGCCCGTGATGCCGGCGAACGACGCCGCCGGGGCCAAGCGGCCCTGGCCTTCGCGCGCGAGCATTTCGACGAGGACCGCAACTGCGCCCGCATCGCAGGGTTCCTCGAGGGGGCCGTCGGCGCCGCGCCGGCCCGCGCGGCGGCAGGTCAAGCGTGTTGAAGGCGGCACCCCGAATCCTCTATCTCGGCGACGACGAATGGGCCTCCCTGAGTTGGTCCTTACAGAAGGCTTTCCGAGCGTTGGGCTGCCACGTCGACTTCCACGACGTCACCGGTCGATGGGAGCTGCGCTGGCTTGCCCCTCGTAGCATCGCTGCCCGCGGCCTCGCCCGCGTCTTGCGGCCATGGCTGCCGCGATTGATTCAAACGCGTCTCACCCATGCCACGCAGGGCCAACACTACGACATGATCTTCTGCCACAAGACCATGTTTCTCGCGGCGGAGTTCTTGGATAAACTGCGCCACGACTTGGGAGCCAGGCTCTTCTGCTTCCATCCCGACGATCCGTTCGACGAGCATCCATCGAGGAACAACGCGAACACCCGCGCTCTCATTCCATTTACTGATTGTTACTTCGCCTGGGGCCGGTACCGTCTAGGGGACCTTCGTGACGCCGGAGCGCGGAGGGTCGAGTATCTGCCCTTCGCCCATGATCCATCCTTGCACCGGCCTGTCTCCGGCGGCGCGGCCCCCCGCAGCGACCCCGTGCCAGCGGTCGCATTCGTTGGCAACTTCAGCCGGGAAAGGGCCCAGTGGCTGGAGCATCTGGTCGGCTTCGATCTCGGGCTCTGGGGCCACGGGTGGCACCGCGCGTCGACTCTCGAGCCTGGGCTGGAGCCGTTCATCAAGGGGCCTCCGCGAATCGGGCCGGCCTTCGCCGAGATCTACGGGCGCTGCGCGATTGGCCTGAACCTCATTCAACGATGTCCGGATGGGCACAACATGCGGAGCTTCGAGGCGCCGGCCTGTGGCGGCTTCGTGATGAGCAATCGGACAAAAGAACTGGGCGAGCTCTTCGCGGAGGACAAGGAGATCGTCTGCTTCGCGGATCCCGAGGAGCTCAGGTCAAAGGTGTCGTTCTATCTGCAACGTCCTGACCTGAGAGCGCAGATAGCCCAGGCCGGACTGAAGCGCGTGCGCGCGGAGACGTATGAAATGCGCGCGGCACGCATCCTCGAGGTCCTCGCCGAGGGGTGTTGAACGGTGTTGTCGGGCTGAAAGCGGGATGGCTGCTCCAACGCGCTCGCCTCGGGCGCTCGAAGATTGCTCGGGGCATCATCGCAAGCTATTTGAACAGTGCAGTCGCCGTCATCAGTAACCTGGTCCTGATTCCCGTCTATCTGGCGTCGCTGGGCCGGGACGAGTATGGGTTGTGGATGGTGGTCATCGGCCTGGTCGCCTATCTCAGCCTGCTCAACCTCGGCATCGTCCAGACAACCTCCGTTCGCTTTGCCACGGCAGTGGCGAGAGGCGAGTTGGATCACGCGTCCCGGCTTCTTGCGACCGGCCTGTGGACCTACGCGAAGCTCGCGGCGATCGCCCTCGTGTGCCTCATCGTCATCGGGCCCTGGCTACCCTGGGGTGTGTTCGTGAAGGGTGCGCCGGCGCTGGAACAGCGGGCCACGATGGTGCTGCTGACGGCCGCGGCCGGCTTTCTGGTGGAGCTGCCGCTGGGGGTCTTCGGCGCGTGCCTGCGAAGCATCGGGCGCATTGATCGCCAGCAAGGCGTCGCCGCGCTGCAAAACGTGGCTCGAGTAGTGATAGCGGTGGCGTTTCTGCGGGCGGGCGGAACGCTGGTGGCTCTCATCATGCTGCTCTCGATGGTCAACGTCATTTGCGGTCTCCTGCAGTACGGCTGTCTCAAGCACGAACTCCCCGGCCTGAAGGCGAGCAGGATCCTGTGGGACGCAGATGCTGCGCGAGAGATGCGAAGCCCGAGCCGCTACTACTTCCTGCTCCAGATCGCGGGCGCGATTGCATTCGGCTCGGACACCGTGATCATCTCTTCCGTGATCGCGACCAGCCTCGTCGCCCCCTACGTGATCGCGCAGAGGCTGGTGGGCTCCGCCCTCGGCGTCGTGAGCACCGTCAGCCTCAACTTCGCGCCCGCCTTCCTCGAGGCACACGCGCGCAGCGACCTGCGCGCCCTGCGGATGAGATTCCGGCAAGCCATGGGAATCAGCGTGGTCGTGGGCGCCGTCACGGGCATCGGTCTGCTTTTCGCCGGGCCGGGCTTCATCCGTTGGTGGGTGGGCCCGGCCAATTTCGTGGGCAGCCAGGCGTTCCTGGCGGTCGTGGGCCTCATGTTCGTGCAACTGGTGCTGATGCCCTGCGATCAGCTCCTGGTGTCGACGGCACGGCACAAGGAATACGCCCTTGCCGCCGCGTGGGAAGCCATGATCGGTCTGGCCGGCGCTCTTGCCGTGGGGCCCTGGTGGGGCGTTGTCGGCATCGCGTGGGTCCGTCTCGCGGCCCGGGTCGTGGGCGCGGGGCCGGTCATGGTCTGGCGGAGCGTCACGACCCTGAACGGGCGATGAGTTTCAAGGCATGGATCGAGCGAGACTGGCCGACGCTATACTGGGTGCTCTTCTGCCTGAGAAGACCAGCCTACGTCAGGGCCCTGGCCCGCTCGCCCTTCGTCCGTTGGGTTCCGCCGGGACACTTCTACTCGCCCCTTCCCTCTGTCGACGACATCGGGATGGCAGGAGGCTCAGCCGCTTCGAACGATGGAGCCTGTGCCGGAATCGATCTGCGAGAGGCCGAACAGATCAATCTACTCGCCAGACTTGCCCCCTACCATTCCGCGTTTCCGTTCTCGCGGGAGCCCCGGCCGGGGCTCCGCTTCCACTGCGCGAACGATTATTTCCCTTATGGCGACGCGGTCGTCGCATACTCGCTCTTTCGCCTCTTCGAGCCGCGTCACGTCGTCGAGATCGGCTCTGGCTTCTCCTCCGCGCTCATGCTCGATGTGAACGAGCTCTTCAATGCGGGTCGTGCGGCGTTCACCTTCATCGAGCCGAAACCTGAGCGGCTACTTCAACTGATCGGCGGTCGACTGGGAGCTGGAGCCCTGCTCCCCCAAAAGGTCCAGGAAGTGCCGCTCACAGTCTTCGACGCTCTCGGGACCGGTGACCTCTTGTTCGTGGACTCGTCGCATGTCGTGAAGGCGGGTAGCGACGTGAAATACATCCTGTTTGAAGTCCTGCCTCGGCTCCAGTCGGGAGTCCTCGTCCACTTTCACGACGTCTTCTGGCCCTTCGAGTACCCCGCAGACTGGCTCGGGAAGGGCATTGGCTGGAACGAGGCGTACTTCCTGCGGGCGTTTCTCCAGTTCAACCGAGACTTCGAGATCATCTTCTTCAACGCTTTCATGGCAGCACGGCACGCGCCGGAGCTGGCTCGGGCACTGCCCGCCGCGGCCGAGTCTCCGGGCTCGAGCCTCTGGCTGCGACGGACCGACGGTGAATCGCGAGGGCGGGAGAGACCAAGCCCATGACGGTCGGCCACGTGATGTTCTTCGACCCTGCGAACTATCCTCCCGTGATCAACTCGTGTCGCGTGCTCGCCGCCCGCGGCAACCACGTTGAGGTACTCGGGTACTACCGTGGACTGCACCGGGGCTTTACGGCCGGCGATGGCATCTCGGAGCACTACCTGAACGACCCGCCCGGATCGTTTCCACGCACGATGACCGAGAAGCTTTCGGCGATCCTGCGCTTCCGCCGGGCCGTCGAGCGGTGGGCTCGCGTCGTCAAGCCGTCGGTGATCGTCGCGCACGACCTGCACGGCTTCTGGGGCGCGGCGACACTGTTGGGTCGCGTACCAATCGTGCTGCACGTTCACGACATGCCCAATCTTGACGGTGGCGCCGGCATGGGCCGCCTCGATCGCCGCATCCTCGGGCGCGCGATTCGCCAAGTCCCTCGGGCGGCTGCGCTTGTCATGCCTGAAGCATCACGTCTGCGGCTGGCGATTGAAAAGTGGCGGTTCGCCGGCCCAGCGTTCGTGGTCGCCAATTGCCCCTCGCTTGCGGCGCCTGGGCGAACGACCATCCTGCGGGATCTCATTCGGCAGCGCAGCGGCGGGACGCCAGAATGGATCGTCGTTCGCGCGGGGGGGGCGGGGCCCGTCCACTTGATCGACGAGACGGTGAGGGCCTTTCGGTCTTTGCCAGATGGGTGCCACCTCTGCTTGATTGGATGCGGCGATGAAAGCTATGCGGTGAGACTCGAACGGCTCGCGCTGGAACTGGGCCTCACGAGGCGTGTGCATTCGTTTCCCTACATGTGCTACGACGATCTGCGGGCGTATTTGAGATCTGCCGATATCGGCGTGGCCATCTACCGGCGCTACGGAGGGGATATCAACAAGGAACTGATGGGTACCGGAAGTGCCAAGCACATGGAATACGTAGGGGTTGGGATCGCGAGCGTCTTGAGCGAACAAGAGAGCTTCAAGATCCTGGGCGACAGTACCGGCGCCGTCGTACTTCGGGGAGAGAGCGCCGAGGCAATCGCCGAGTGCTTGCTCAGCCTCACGCGCGAGCCGACTCTGTATCGCAGGCTTTGCGATCTCGCTCAGAAAGCTCATGCGAGGAGGTACCATTACGAGCATCAATACGCGCCAATCTGCACCTTGATCGACGCCCTCGGTGAACGCGACCCGGCCGCAGATAGCGTGGCGCCATCATGACGCTAGGCCAAGAAGCCGCGCCTCGGCGGGCGGGATGGTCGAGGCTGCTGGAAGGGCGGGCAATCTACCTGTGGGCGTTGACCGGTGGGCTGCTGTTCCACCTTGCTCTTGCCAAGTCAGTCTTCACCCTGCAGGACCGGCTCCTGGCGTGGATACTGCTGTGCCTGGGTCTCGAGGCCGCGCGAAGCTACGCGCGGCAAGAAGGGTCCGTGGCGCCGGTGCTGCCGCTCGTCATGGGCCAGCTGTACGTACTGTACGGTCTCGCCCAGTTTACTCAGACAGGAGTGTTTCTCATGACCGGCCCGTACACTCCTCCCCCGCGCGCGGTCACTCTGGCCATGCTGGCGGTCACGGGGGCGGCTCTGGCCTTTCGGGGTGCGTTCTTCTGGGGTAGCCGGCATGGCCACCGCGGGGCCGCGAGCCTTCTGCGTACTTTTCCCGAGCCGAAACCGTCCTGGTTTGGCGGCCTGATCGTTCTTGGAGTCAGCTCGGCTGTCGCAGGCGTGTGCCTTTCCGTCTGGCCAGAAGCTATTGCGCCCGAAGCCAGGAACGTGCTGCACTCGATTCTGAGCCCCTATCTGGCCCTGGTTCTCGCTCTCTTCTTCGCGGAACGTTGGAGGTCCCTGACCCTCGCCGTCATCGGCTGGCTTCTCATCGGTACACTGTGGCTATCGACGTTCGTTTCCAGCATGCTCGAACAAGGCGTAGTGAGTCTCTACCTTCTTTTCGCATCGCGATGGGTCTGGGGACGACGGCTGCGGGCGCGATGGCTCTTTGCGGCGATTGCGGGGCTGCTCCTCCTTAACCCTGCAAAGTACATCTATCGCGCGAACATCCGTGCCCGTTCAGAAGAGCTCCACTCCGTCGACGCCGTGAATCGGCGCCTCGGCGACCTCTGGAGCCAGGTCGGTGACGTCTGGCGGGAGGGCGTGACCGAGGAGAACCTGCAAGTGTCAGCGAACCGAGCGAGTGCCCTGATACTCCTGGCCCAGGTCATAGACTGGGTTCCGGACCACGTACCCTACCGGGCGGGGGAAGGGCTCGCGGACTCGTTCCTGTTTCTCATCCCACGCGCCCTGTGGAATGGCAAACCGGACGTCTCGGACCTCGTGAACAACGCGTATGCAGTGGAGTTCCAGCTGACGACCGAGGCGGGGACGAAACAGTCCACGATCGGGATATGGCAGCCGATCGATGGATATTGGCACTTCGGGTTCACGGGTGCGATTGTTGGCCTCGGGCTCTATGGGTTGATCCTGGGATGGCTGTTCGGACGGCCCGGTAGAGCCGCGCTCCCGGCGATCCTCGGGCTGTATTTCACGGCGGCGTTCTTTCAGACGCTAGCGTCTCTCCAGAACGTCGTGGCATCGCTGGCGACGATGCTCATCGGCGCCTGGATCGCCCTCCACGCCGTCCGAATGCTTGGGCAGATGACCTCGCCGGTGTCCAGTGAGGGGATGGGGACACGACCGCCGGCGGGCCCCGCATCGTCGGCGGTGGGGCGGCCGTGAAAGGCTTCGAGCGGCTCAGCACGAGGCTGCGGCACGCGCCCGCCCTGGAGAAGATCGAGTGGCTGTGGGACGCCGTCCGCCCTGTCTATGATCGCGCCCTGGGCCTCGTGGCCGGCCGGTCAGGGATAGAGCGCGTGATCAACGGGACGGACCCCGTGCGCTTGGCGGTGGAATGGCGCAGCGTCGCCGAGGTGTATGAGCCGGCCGTCTGGCGCCGCGTCATGGAAGTGGTGCGCCCGGGAGACTTCGTGGCCGACGTTGGAGCCTATGTAGGTCTGTACAGCCTGGCGTTGGCGAGACGTGTGGGCAGCGATGGTCGAGTCTATGCTTTCGAGCCCGACTCGCGCAACGCCACCGCGCTCGAGGGCCACGTGGCGCTCAACGGCCTCGGCCGCCGCGTGGTCGTGGTGCGGGCCGCGGCCGCGGCGACGACCGGGTTGGCGCGCTTCGATCCCAGGGGTGATAGCGAGTCCCATCTGCTAGGTCCCGGCGAAAGTATGCAACCGGCCTGTACTCTAACGGTGCGGCTGGACGAAGCGCTTTCGGGCAGCCGCTTGGACCTGCTCAAGCTCGATGTGGAGGGCTTCGAAGAGCACGTCCTCCGCGGCGCGGAAGGAATCCTGCGCCGCCGCCCGGGCCGTCCGCGTGCGCTCTTCATAGAGGTCCATCCGTCCGCCTGGACGGCGGCGGGTACGAGCAACACGAGCTTCCTCGGCTTCCTGCGCGAGTGTGGGTATGAAGTGGAGGACCTTGCCGGAGAGCGGGTCCACGAGGTGCGGGATTACGGCGAGGTAGTGGCCGTCCCCGTGGACTGAATGCCCGCGTCTCGCCCCATGAGTCGCCCCATGAGTCGCTCGATGATTGCCTGCTTCCGCACGGTCCTGGAGCGGATGAGCCGTCACGTCGTGCTTCGCAGGCGGCTGCCATCGCGCTTCGGAGGGCGACTCCTGTACGTCTCACCAGATGTCGCCCTGCGTTTCTGGCGCCGCGGCCTCGAGACTGCGGATGCTCCCCTGTTCGATGCCGTCTATGAGAACGTACTCCCAGGACACGTGGTCTGGGACGTGGGAGCCAATCTCGGCCTGTTCGCGTTCGCGGCCGCGGGGCTCGCCGGCGAAGCTGGCCTGGTGGTTGCCGTCGAGCCGGATCCGTTCCTCGTTGCTCTCTTGAGACGCTCCGCGCGCCGAAGGGCCGCGGGTCAGGCGAGAGTAGAGGTGGTTCCGGCAGCGGTCAGCGAGGCTTCGGGGCTCCGCCAGCTCTGCATCGCCGTTCGCGGTCGGAGCTCGAACTATATCGAAGGGGCGGGCGGCTCTCAGGCGGGGGGGGTGAGGGAACGGCAATGGATTCCGGCGGTCACTCTCGATTCTCTTCTCGACGTCTTCCCGGCCCCGAACCTCCTGAAGGTGGACGTGGAAGGCCACGAGCTCGCGGTGCTGTCAGGCGGGCGACGCCTTCTGGCCGAGTATCGGCCCACGGTCCTTTGCGAGATCGGGGAGGAGGCGGCCGGGTCGTTGACGTCGATATTCAAGCGACTCGGCTACCAGCTCTTCGACGCGGACATACTCCGCGCGCGCAGAACACCGTTGGCGCGCGCGGTCTGGAACACGCTCGCGGTGCCCCCGAAGCCCGCGGCGTCGAGACGGGGATGAACCTCTCCGGAAGCTCGCGCGCCTCGTTCGTCGGCAAGGCCCTGAGGGCACCCCAACGGTCTTCGATGTAGGGGCGCATGTGGGCTTCTACACGGCGGCCAATACGGACAGCCCTGTGCTTGATCCGAACGAGGTGGCTCAGATGAGATCGACAGACAGGCTCGTTCCATGAAGCTCGTCGCGCGGACCGCGCAATTCCATGTCTACGACGACGTCCTTTCCGAGAACGACTTCCGCGCCGTCTGGAACTACGTCCAGCTCGAGACCTACGTGCCGGTACACCACGACGAGTGGGTGAAGGTGTGGCGCATCTCCGACGGCATCCCGCTCGGCGCGACCGCCGCCGTCTTCTACGAGAAGCCGAAGCCGGCCGGCGGCGCGGCGGCCGGGGGAGACGCGAGACGCGGCCTCTCCCGAGCCTATCCCACGCACAGCGGACTCGATCGGGTGCTCGAGACCATCGTGAATCATCTCGACCAGTTCGCCGAGCTGGTCGGAAAGCGGAGCGTTGACTTCGACAACATCAGCGCCCGGTCGTACCTTTATCCGCAGGGGACCGGGCTTTCCTGGCACGAGGACGATATCCGCTACTCCGGGGGCTACGCCTTCTACGCGCATCCGGAATGGAACTGCCAGTGGGGCGGGGAGCTCCTCATCGCCGACGAGTCCACCAAGTCCCAGAACCTCGAGGGCGGCGAGCTCCCCGCCCTCACGCGAGAAGAAGGTGGTCTCAAGTTGACCAAGCTCCGCATCCCGGCGTTCCTCGACAATGCGCGCCAGGACACCGTGCTCGGGAAGCTGGGCATGGGGGTTTACATCGTCCCCAAGCCCAACCGGCTCGTGGTGATCGCCGGTGGGAACCCGCACATGGTCAACAAGGTCAGCCCATCCGCAGGAGACCACGTCCGTTGCACGATCGTGGGTTTCTTCCACTGTCCGAGGGACTAACCGCACAAGGATAATCCTCTCATGCCGCCGACTCTCCCATGCCCCCCGGAAGACGAATTGCTTCTTCTGCTGGTCCACGGGCGGCACTCCCCCGACCGCGACGCCCGCATCCGCGGCTTGCTGGGCGCGTCACTTGATTGGACTGCCCTCCTGCGCCACGCCCACGTCCATGGGGTCGTGCCCCTCGTTGCGCATCATCTCCACAGGCTCGGCTCTGCCGAGGTCCCGCCAGCGGTCGCGGCCGAGTTCCAGCGCCTCGCGTTCCTGCACTGCGGGCGCAATCTGCTCCTGGCCAGGGAACTTCGCCAGGTGCTGCAGCACTTGATGACGGCAGGCGTCCCGGTGATCCCGCTCAAAGGGATCGCCCTGGCGAGCGCACTCTATGGCCCCTACATGCTCCGGGTATCCGGCGACATCGACATCCTCGTACGGCGGGCGCAGGTCCAGCACGCCGTCGGCGTGCTGGAGGCCAACGGGTATCGGGCAGAGGGGCCGTGGCAACGGTGGGTTGCGGCACCGTACCACATGGAGATCCCGCTCATCCCGCGTGCCGGGCGACGGTATCCCCTGGACCTGCACTGGGGGCTCATTGGGGGAGATCCCCGGAACTATGGCGCCGCGGAGGATCTCTGGGCGGCGGCGCGACCCACCACGGTCTTGGGGGTGGAGGCCTGGGCGATGAGCCCCGAGTGGGAACTGCTGTTCCTGGCTCTCCATGCCGCTGGGCATCAGTGGCACGGCCTGAAATGGCTCGTGGACATTCAGGAGATCTGTTGGACTTGGGCGCTTGACTGGCAGAGCGTGTGGGCCATAGCCCGTAAATGGGGGTGGGAGGAGATCCTGCGGTTGACCATAGGTGCCTGCCAATCCCTCTGGGAACTGCCCACGGCGCACGGCGCCGGCAGCGTCCCCTGGCCCTCCTGGCTGCCGCAATTCCCCGCTCCGCCACTCGACAGGAAGTGGGCGAAGCTCCGCGTGATGTACCTGCTGTTCCCCCAATGGAGCCTGCGGATCAGCTATGTACTTCGCCTGATCGGCACCTCCAGTCCAAACGACTACCGCTGGCTCCCGCTCCCGGCCGGGCTGTCTCCCCTCTACTTCTTTCTGCGCCCCCTCCGGTGGGTCGTCATGGGGGCGAAGCAGTGTTTCCGCACCGCCCTTCAGCGGCTGGGCGCCTAAGGAGATCTTTCTCTCGCCTGACGCGGTCCACCCAGGCTAGAACAACGAGCGCGCCGAGGGGGGCAGCGTAACTGCCTGCACGTTCGATCGTCTCGAATATCGGGGCACCGGCAATCGGATAGAGCGACTCGGTGAACAGCTTCCATGCCGCAATCCCGATGAGCAGATACCTTGAGGGGTATACCAGTACGAGCAGGGCGACCACGATCTCGAACGTACCCACAAGTCGCACGAAGGCAATGCCGTTCGAAAGTCCCAGCCCAATAGACGCCCAGTGCTGAACCAACAGGTCCTTCACGAGAAAGACGCCGAAACCTCCATGGCCCAGCAGGAGAAGGGATGTCGTGCAAAGCAATAGGAACGTCAGGCGTCGACCGAGTGCTGGTGTGAGGGCTCTTGGCTCGAGACGACCGAGCCAGGCTCGCAAACCGGAAGTGGTGGTGGTCGTCGACATGATGAGCGCAAGAGGAATTCCGTAGTTTCCCGCTCGTTCGATCGTCTCCAGGAATGACATGCCGGCCATAGGTCGGATTAGAGCGGTCCACAAGGTCCACGATACCGCCCAGGCCAGCACGATGCGACAGGGCCACACGAAGCTCACGAGGCCGGTCACGATGTCCATGGCGCCCACGAGCGGCATGATCCTCCAGGCCAAGGCCTCCGGAACGTGGAACACCTCGAAGAACGGCAACCATTCCGCCTTGGTGAGGATGCCGAATGCCCCATGCCCGAGGAAGCAGCCAAGGACGGCACCACGCAAGAGCCAATGAAAGACCACGGCCTCGCGGGGGAACCGTGCGGAATGCGCGTGGGAAACGAATGGCCAAGTCTTCATCAGTTACTTGCTTGCCGCTTGCTCCCCACGCTGAAGAGCGTACTTGGCCCCCAGGACCTCAACGTCATGAAGGGATACGAGCCAATCGAGGTGGAGCACATGCTCACCGACAGCGGCACGGAGTACCGCGCGCGACCGTTGAGCCACCCTTACGAAGTCGGCCCAACTCCAGGACGACCTGGACGGCTACCTGGAGTTCTACAGTCGTGAACGCGCTCACCAAGGGCCATCGAACACAAGGCCGCCGGCCTATCAGGCCTTCCTTGCGTCCGTTGGTGTTGTCCGTGAAGAGGAAGAGCCAGGACCGGAAGCAGCGTAGGAGGTCCCTACCACCGACCCTGGGTGTCCGCTGATCTCCGACCGCAGGCGTCTGGGATTGGCCGGCGAGTTATAGTGCGCATCGTCAGCGATTGGATTCAGGGGCGTCACCGGTAATCACCAACTCGAACGACAACATCTGATCGAGCGTTGTCTTCACGTCGTTCAGCGCATCTGCCGGTGTAATGTTGTCGAAGCTCTCGCAGATCTGGGTGGCCAGCGATTCCGCGGTGGTCGGCTTCGACAGGCGATCCCAGATGAACGAACTCGTGCGATTGAGCATGAAGAAACTCGATGTCGTCGGATTGAGAACGATGGCCTCATCGTTTAACGGAGTACCCTCCACCTGGGGGTTTCGCTGGAACGTACGATTCATGATCACATCTCGCGCGACCGACCGTGGCCACCATGGGGCTGAAACAACGCAGGAGTCTACACAAGACGGCCTTATCGAGTCAACGAAGATCGTCCGGTTTCCGGCGCCAAGGCCGGATAGGCTGGCGAGCAAGCGGGTGATGGCGTCGAGGTAGGTTTGGGGCGAGACGCCTCGGAGGGGAGGTGAGACTCCCCCCCGAGACTTGACCCGCTGGGAGCGTAGCCCTCCCGTGGGCACACTGAAGATCGAAGGGGACAGAAGACCCGGTGTGAGCAGAGCCGGCGGTACCGGAGGCGGGTAGACTTCTTGCCCAACCAGGCCAATAATCGGCCGTGAGGGCGACGCCGACGATAGCGATGAGCGCAAGTTCCTCTGCCGAAACCGTGAAAATCCCGCTCATACGCCCCGACCTGCAACGGCGCAGGAGACCCGATTCCTGAGGAGACACCATCCCGATTCAGCGAGGACAAATCATGCCACGCGCTGTTTTCTTCGCTCAGCTCGGAATGTTCACAGCGCCGGGATTCATCGACGCCGCGGTGTGTAGCAGCATTCGGCGCGAAATGCAGCGCTCGCCACGAGATCCCGCGCATATTCTGGATGGAGAAAACCAGCTTGTACTCGACGTGGACAAGCGGAGAGCCGAAGTGGCGTTGGTGTCTCCGGAAACGCGTGCGCTGGTCACCTCTCGATTGATGACGACCATACCGTCACTGGAGAAGCACTTCGGCGTCGAGCTCGCTGGCTGCGAGCCTCCATCATTCCTAGTGTACAAAACAGGCTCTTATTACGGACGGCACGTGGACGCCAATCACGATCCGGAGGCGCCAGTGAAATTTCGAGAGCGTCGTGTTTCCATATCCATTTTTCTGAACGGTGAAGGCAAAGAAGACGACCCGGATACGTACAGCGGCGGATCTCTCACCTTCAGTGGAACCCGGAGGGATGACGCGCAGAACAGGCACGCTGGAATTGCGCTGACGGGTGAGGAAGGCTTGCTGATCGGATTCCATTCAGACTGGCCTCACGAAGTTCAGCCCGTTCAGCGCGGCACACGATATAGCATCGTCACTTGGTTCGCATGATGCCAGCGAGCGACAAGTTAATGAATGACGGTCGCCTTCCGTCCCGGGCGAGATGAAGACGGGCGGGCCCCCGCGAGACAGGCGACACGCACTGCGCAAGGCGATGATGCTGCTCCAGGCAAGGGTGCGGAGCAGGACGCAACCGTGCAGCTGCTTCTTGGATGAGCAACCGTCGGACCTCGTCCCTCTCGGGGCACTCCAACGGATGCACCGGCGCGCCGATGATGCCAGGCTCATCGTAAACCCCAGCTTCCATTTCCAGGCAGCGGATGACCCACCCGAGGAGATCGTGCGACGCGCTTTGCCGTTGGGTGGTTTCCTGCGCGACTACCCCATCGCGTGGGTCAAGGATCCGGGCACCGGCTTGTGGATGCCGTATTGGGCTCGCGGCGACTGGGCACGCGCGCTCCGGTCGCTCGAGCCGGGCGAACCGGCGCCTTCAGCCCTGGGTCCGGCAATGCGCGACACGCTTGTTTTGGCGAACGTCCTCCTCCCGGACGGCTTCGGGCAGTCACGCCCCGTGCAGTGGACGAGAATCTGCGAGAAAGCGCAGTCGCAGTTCCGGACCCAAGGGTATGCCATAGTCCGCGACCTCGTTCACCCCTTCCAGCTGGGCGCCATGCGCACATACTACCGGTCGCTCGTTGCGGGCGGCGGCCTTCCGCTGGGTGATTCCCAGGTCGCCGAGCGATACCAACTCGGAGACGAGGTTTTGGGAACCTTCTTTCATGCGCAACTCGCGAGCCTCGTCAGCCGGGTCGCCGCCGAGCCGGTGAAGCCATCCTATGTCTACTTGGCGTCCTATCGGCCCGGCGCGGATCTCAAGCGGCACGTGGACCGGGAGCAGTGCGAATTCAGCATCTCGCTCCTCGTCGACTACATTCCGGATCCCGATGGCCCATGCGGATGGCCGCTGTTCCTGGAGAATCCTGGCGCGCCCGAGGTGGTCCACGCGCCGGATCTCGGCATAGGCGACGCCTTGATTTACCGGGGGCGCGAGCTCGTACATTATCGGCAGCCGCTCCCCGAGGCCCACCAATCCACATGGTTCTTCCTGCACTACGTTCGCGAGAGCTTCACGGGCCGCCTGTGGTGACAAGCTGTCTGAGCGAACGCTATTCTTGCGGAACATTGATCGCGTGGGTCGCCAGCTCGCTAATTGACTTGAAGCTGAATACGAGGCGCAATTTGCCGCCGCTCCCGCGCTCGATTACATAAAACCCGGTCTCCAGCAGAGGTGGTGAACTTCCGCCCGGAAAATCACCCTCTATGCCACCCACCCCATTTGGGCCAAGATTGATGCTGTGCCCCGAGATTATGGTGTTCGTACCGGGCTCGATCTTCACATTTCGCAGCAGCGTCAATAGTTGATCCGGGGATCCTTTGAGTGGCTTTTCGCCCAGAAGCGCGGCGAACCGAATTGACTTGTCAACAAGATCATATCTGCCAAACGCATAGACGGCAGTTTGTTTGGCCCTGCAGCTGGGACTGGAAACAATGACGCCCGTTGGTATTGTGGCAAGTTGAAAAGTCATTCCAATCATTTTGGCCTCTTCAACCCCTTCTTCGGACAGGCACACAGCCTTCTTGAAAGAGGTCTGGCTGGCATCTTCCGTGTGCGATGCGAATTCATAGAAATCAAATGCTTCGACCGCTGCCCATTTGTCACGATGCGCGTGACGGAAAAAAAGGATATACCCGCCCCTTTTCAGGTTCTCGACCCATGCCGCAATGTTTCGTGACCTAACTCCGTACGAATAATTCGCAAAGCGCTGGAAGTAGCCTTGACCGAAGGGCCAGCCTCTTGTTCGGTGCTGATTGGCTCCGACCATGAAGGCAAGCAGAACCAAGATAAAGGTACCCAGTATTTTCATGATCGGTTTGCTCATTGTTAAATCCCTGTCAATTAGCGTGAGTCGGTTTGTCTGGGAATGTCCGATTCAAGTCTCGTAATGAGCTCGAACCCAGGTTTCCAGGTTGAGTACGTCCCCTACCTGTACCCACTCTCTGTCCTCCGTTCCCGCAAGCGCGCGGTCCAGTAACGCGGTGACCTGATCCGGGTCGACCAAGCCCAGTTCGGCGAGCGCCCAGGTGCCGCCCAGTGCGTGGCGTGCCTGAGCTGTGCCTGCAGCAAGAGAGGAGAGGATCGCGTTGCCGGTGTAGCTCTTGAGCCTGCGCTCGAAGCCGAGGCCGGGAAAGCGCCGGATGAGCGAGCCCCGCATCAGGGACTTGGTGAAGCCGTCCCGCATCCGCACCTGCGGCCGGATCTTCATGAGAAGGTCGATGAGGTCGGCGTCCCAAAATGGCTGCGCGACATGCACGCCGGCGCGCCGTGCCAGGTGGAAGGTTTCCTCGTGGAACATCCACTTCTGCGGCAGATCGAGCATCGACCGGGCAAATCGGAGCGAGAAGCCGGGGATTTTCGGATAGGCATGGACACGCTCCCACGATTCCGTCTCCCGCCGATCGATCTCGGCCCTCAACGCGGGATCTGGTGCGATCCACATGGGCTTGGTTCTGGCCATGCGACGGCGCCGCAGGTTCTCCAGCGCGCCGGGCGCGACGCTTCGTGCGAGTGCCCACGCGGGAGAGGCGTACAAGGCATCGCGCAGCAAGGGACCAGCGCCCCATCGCCAGAGTATGCTCTGCAGCGGAGTCTCGACCGGGGCGGGAAAGGATCGGGAAAGGATGCGCCACAACTGGTACATGCCCTTCAGATCCAGCGACCGCAACAGATCGCCGGCCAGATGCGGGTTCCCTGCGACCCACTCATCGGCGCCATCGCCCGTCAGGATTACCCGGCAACCGCGCTGCCAGCCCTCGAGAGCGATTCGACTCAAGGCCGGGCGCAATACGGACAACACGGGTGCGGGCGTGGTTCGACTCAAATCCAGTGTCGCGGCGAGGGCGCCTCGAGGTCCGGTGGCGTCTTCGAATGGAAGCTGCAGGTGCGGCAGATCGAGGGCAGTGGCCACGCCTTGCTGGGCCACCGCCTCGTCGACGTGGGGCCCAGGAAGCACGAGGGATAGCGCCCACGGTTTGCCTCGCCCTTGGCGTCGACAGAGGTCTGCCGCCACCATCGCCACCGTACTCGAGTCGAGGCCGCCGCTCAGGTTGATGCCCGCCGGGCCGATCGCCAGGCAACGGGCAACGGCCTGCTCGAGGCGTTCCTCGAAGCGTTCGGGGGCCTCGTCGTCGGGGATCCACTCCGTTGCCTCGCTGGGCGGCGCAGGATCCCAATACCGGTACACGCTTCGACTGTTACCGTGGACTGCCACGACGTGGCAAGGCGGGACACGCCTCACGCGGGCGAAATAGGTCTCGTCGCCGTTGAGCCAGCGCTTCGCAAGGTGATCGACCAAGCCCGGCCGATTCAGCTCCCGCGACACGCCAGGGTGGCCGAGGAGGGCCTCGATCGATGGAGACAGTAGCAAGGTGCGCCCTGCTTCGGCATAGAACAGGGGGTGCAGCCCGACGGGATCCCGCGCACAGAGCAGCCGGTCCCGCGCACTGTCCCAGATGATCAGGGCAAAAAATCCCCTGAGCCGGAGCAGCGCATCCCCGGCCCAGTCCTGGTAAGCGAGCCGCACGAGGTCGGCGTCAGCGGGGTCGCATGGAAGGCGGCTCGCGAAGCGCGCACGAAGCTCGTCCCGGTTATGGAGGATCCCGTCGAAAATGACGCGACAGCCTTCGCCCTGCGCCAGCGCAGGCAAACGGCCGGCAGGCGCATTAATCAGGTAAAGCCCGCGGTTACCCGGACTGGCGGGCCGGTCCGCGGGCGCGGTCCGATTGTCGTTCCAGCTCGACGTTCCGCTGGGTGCCGGGCGCTCCTCGCCGAATACGGCGATCCACGTCGTGGTGCTGCTGTCCTCCTCTCGCTCCGACATTGACTAGATCGTGCTTCGAGACTTCAGCGCCCGGAGGAGATGAGATGAAGACGCCGCAGCATGCGCCCGGCGGGGGCTCCACCCACCGACACGAGCCTCTGCAGAGCTATCGCCATCCGGCGCGGGGCCGAAACGCTGATCTGAGATGCGACAATCACAGCGCCGGACGCGGCGGCGCGGACCAGACGGTGATAGACCGAACGACCAATCTGGGGACCGGGAGGACGCCAGCCGCTGGCCGTTTGAACGGCTATCACGGTGCCCAAGACCCGGTCCTTCCTCACCGGGGGGTCGGGGACGAGACAGTTATCGCCCAAGGTGAGCAGGTATCCCGCGGCTGCGCCTCGGCGCGGCAGATGAGCGACGCGATGGACCATGAAGCCCGTGTCCGATAGATAAAACACGATATCGCCGGGAAGGCAGGATTGCTCCGACAGCAACCGAACGCGAAGGCGAGCGCGCGTCGGTATTGCCGGCGACATGCTGTTTCCGCGAATTGCAGTTTCAAATTCGGCGTCGCGCCCCCCAAGGTGAGAAGCCAACGCCGGTAGCAGTGTGTCGTGGTCCAGCAGTAACGACCTTGCTGCGCAAACCCGCCGCGTTGCCGGCGTATCAGAGTCCACGGAGATCAGTCGCTATGCGGATTTCGCTTTCGGTAAACCCGGCTTCTCGCCGTCCATCGACATCTGCCGGATGTTTGACACCTGCGGTGCCCTCCGGACCCATTACGTGAACAAAGGCCTTCGACGCCATATTGAGTGCGGCGCCAATCTGCAGCACGGCACGAGGATCCTCTCGTGTCCTGAGTCGGATCCATTCGTTGGCGAAACGCACGTGTCCAATCTCGTCGGCGCGCTGCATCTCGAACAGTCCCACGAGTTCGTCGTCGCTTCGTTGTCGCGCGTCTTCGATCCCGACCGCAATGCCATCGAGTCCGCCCGCCTCGAAGCAGCGGTTCTGCACAGCCATCCGTCCAACGAGTGAGCGGATGTTCACGATGATCCGGTATTGAAAGTTCAGGACAGGGTACTGCCCCATTCGTCCGCCGCGAGACTCGAAGATGCGCCGAAACAGCCTTGCGTGGCGAGCCTCGTCGGCGCACTGGCGTGCCAGCCCCAGTCGCAGCTCCCAATCCTCGTGTGGAAAGTCGCTGAGGTTGCGCGCACAACTCTCAAGGCTGTCGACCTCCTCATTCATCTGCCGATGAAAAAACTCGAGCTCGCGCAGCGGATGTCCATCCGGGAAGTTCGCGCATTCGATCCAGCGCTCCGCCACGGTGAAACGGGAATCCCGGGCCGGCCCGTCGGCGAGGGATATGGGGCTGGAGCGTGGAGCCTCCGTGCTACTCATTGCGCCGTTTCGCTGACATGTCATGAATCTGGCCCGCGACCAGGCGTTCCCGGCGTGCCACCTCGGTAATGTCAGCCGTCGAGAACCCCGCCAGCTCTCGGCTCTCGACGCTGGTTGCGACGAGCTTCAAGGGGTCGCCTCCCGTGGCAACCACAACGCTGCGCAGCCAGGTAATAGCGGCTGCTACTTGGAGCACGGCCTTCGGGTCCGCGTCGGTGAGGCGCTTCAGCCACGCGTTGGCGAAGCGGACATGCTGGATCTCATCGGCTACGACGGCTTCCATGATGTCCGCGGTGGCGTCATCGCCTGCTTCCCGATACATCGGGATCCCCTGGCTTTCGAGGTCCAGCGAGCCGGCCTCGAACGTACGGTGCTGCACCGTGAGGCGCGCGGCCAGCGAGTCGAGCATCGCCACGACGGACCAATCGAGATTGGCGATGGCGTAATCGCCTTTCCGCCCGCCAAGCTCCTGAAGCCGCCGGTAATAAAGTGCCGCATGACGAGCCTCATCCCAGCACTGGCGCGCCAGCTCCAGGCGTAGCTCCCAGGGCGCGTCCGGATAGTCGGCAAGGCACAGGGCCGCGATCTCGAGCGTCTGAACCTCCTGGTTGATTTCGCGGTGCATCCTCTTGCGGCGCGCTTCCGGGCCCAAGCCCTCCGAACTGGGTATATCTGAATGCAGGTGCACGATCTTGAAGCACGGCTCCCGAGCCGGATCGCGGCGCAGCGTTACGCCTCGAAGGACCATCGTTTCCTTTGGCACGGCTCCCCGCATCTATGCCTCCGCCCCGACGGACCCGGCGGGAGCGGCGACGATGCGCTCGATCGCCGCTTCGCGCCCCTGGAGGGCTTCAGCCCAACTCCGCCCGGCAAGCTGCAAGGCGGGCAGCTCCTGGCGCAGGGCATGGGCCGACTCGACGATGCGCGTGGTGTCAGCGAGCTGTCGTTCCAGGATCCGCACGGTAGGCGCGTCCGACAATGCGTCAGTCTGGCCGAGATGACGCCGGTAGCGGGTAGCCAACGCGGGAAGGACCACGTCATACACGGCGGCGAGCCGCTGCGGCGTGGGCGTGGTAGCCGCCAGTTCAATGAGGAGATCCACGTAAGCACTGACTGGTTGCAAGCTATGCTGCAGCGGCAGGCGCAACTCGAACGTGCGCTTGCCCAGCGCGTCGGCGTGCTGGGCCACGTCCCAGATGTGCTCGCCGAAGAGGAGCTTGACCTCCATTTCCGGCGATGTCGGCACCCAGGCCGCGAGGGTTTCCATAAGCCACACATGGACGTAACGCATTGTCGCGACGAACTGGCCGCGCTCCGTTACCGTCAGCATCAAAGATCCTCCATCGTGCGTTCGATGAGCTCAGCCGTTTCGCCGGGCGCGCCGACCGTCAGCAGCCAGCACGGCAATCGGTCCAGCAGGTGCCTGAGGGCCATCAGCCTCAGCGCCCGGCGCTCAAGGGGTAGTCCCCACAAGGTCGCAATTTCATTGCCGGCCAACACGCTGTAGGCGTCGAGGTCTTGAAGCGTAGGCCGGAATGGTGCGATGGACGGGTGATCGGCAAATCCAGCCAGGAAAAAGGCCGCGCTCAGGCTCACCGGGCGGGCTGGCGCGCCGGGAAAAAGATCGCCGATGCGCAACGCCGCGACACCCTCGTCGTCCACGGGCGGCTCGTGCCCGCCGGCGAGCCGTTCAACGGCCGCCGAAAGTTCTCGCGCGCGCGGCCCCGGCCGCAGGTTCGCGGTCCGACGGAAGGGTACGATCTCATTCGTCGCGAGCCTGATGAGCGCCACTTCGTCTCCGAGCAGGGTGAGTCCGCGGGCAGCCAGGTGAAGAGAGGTCGTGGTTTTTCCCGATTGGGACGGGCCGGAAAGCAGCAGCCCGGCATTATTCATACGCAGCGACGCCGCGTGCACCGCCACCAGCTCGGGCTGCGCGGTGAGCGTCGCGTTCACGAGGTACTCGACCGGGAGGTGGTCCCACGCCTGCTGATTGATGAGAACGTGCGCGCCGCAAGCCGCCAGTATGGGTGCCGCCGCGCCAAAAGCCAGACGCCAGCCCGGTAGCGGGGAGTCCCAGACCCGCGTCGCGCGCATCGGCAGGAATGCCGAGGCGGGGTCGTGCGGTGCCCCTTCAAGGAATGTCAGAAGCAAGAGCGGCGGATGGCCTCCGCGGCGCGCAAGGCACCGCACGCGCGGCCGCTCAGGCGGGACGGGGGGCGGAACCGCGCAATCACCATAGAGCTGCTCAAACATGTCGAGCAGCCTCTTGGTGTCAGAGGCAATGTGGAGCACGGCGTCGCCGAACTGGTAGTAGGCTGAGTTCCGAGGAAACGGCGGCTGTTGCTCGATGGCGTTCTTCAGCTCGGGCGCGGCAAGCCACCAAGGCTGGTCGGGCGTGTAGTCCACGCGCGCCGGCCCGAGCGCTTCAGTAGGTGGCAGGTTCATTCCTGCGCCGTCGGCCGGTCATGCGGCACCGGCAGGCTCCGGTACGAGCGAGCCGAAGCCCTCCTGACGGAGCAACTGGACGATCTCCTGCTCGCTGAATTCCGCCAATCGCCTGTCGTCGACGTTCGCAAGTACGTCGGGGTGCGTGAAGGCGGTAAGGTTCACGCCGACGGCATTCACTTCCCCAGGTTGCGGCGCGAGCGCCATGGTTACCTGCCTGAGCAATTGAATTCCAGCGGCAACCTGGAACAGGATGCGCGGATTCTCTCGTGCCATTTGCCTGAGCCACCGATTGGCGTACCGCACGTGCTGCACCTCGTCCGCGAGCAGTGCGTCCATCAAGGCAGCGGTCTCCTCGTCTCCGGCCGCGCTCCACATGTGTTCCTGCTGGCGCAGCAAGTCCATTTCGCCTGCTTCGAAAGTGCGATTCTGGACCGCCAGGCGTGCGGGAAGCGAATCGAGGAGCTGGGTCACGCCCCACTCGTAATTCATGACCGGAAATTCACCCTTACGGCCACCCAGCTCGCGCAGTCTTCGATACAGCAACTTCGTGTGTCGCGTCTCGTCCCAGCACTGGCGAGCCAGCTGCAGCCTCAATTCCCACGGTGCGTCGGGGAAATCGGCCAGCCCCTGCGCGGCGATTTCGAGGGTCTGCATTTCGTTGTGCATGTGCCGGTGCAGCCGCTGCCGCCGTGACACGTCGGACATGCCTTCGTAGTCGTGCAACTCTCTGTTCAAGTGGACGACAGTGAAGCAAGGCTCGCGGGCAGGATCGCGGCGCAAGGAGACGCCAGCTACGACTTTGACATCGTCCGCTGTAAGCGCGCGCATAACTTGCCTTGGTAAGTCCAAACTCTGCATGCGTCTGCGAACACAGGCGCCGGAATTTGCGACCGGGCCGGGGGCGACCGGGCCAGTCTACCCCGGGTTCCCGCCAGGGCAGGCGGGCGTCCACCAGCAGCCAGCCGCGCTGATCTCTGCGGCGGTCATCTGGAACGCCTGCAACACCTCGTCACGATCCAACGGGGTGATCTTCGGGCTTTCGTAGACCGGTCGGATCTTGACTTGGTCGGTATCCATTGTGCCTCCCTCTTTCCGGTGCGGCCATCCTCCGCCACCTCGATTCCGGGTTCCCAGATGGCGTTACCGGCTGGGGCTATTAGGCTCGTTCCCGTTCGTGACGATCACGATGGTGGTGATGCCCACGGCGACGGCGCCCAGGGTGATGAGGCCGGCGGTGGTGGTGAAGAAATTCCCGCTGCCCGCCGCGGCCCCGACGCCCCCGCCCGCCGCGGCCACCCCCGTGAAGCTTTCGAAGCCGACCGGGAACGCCGCCGGGTTGCCCGCGACGTCGAAGACGCTCACGGCGCCGCCGGGAGCGGCGACCCTGCGATCGGTCGGGCAGTCCTCGATCTTGCGGACGACGAGGGCGGTTCCGTCACCGGAGCGCGCGTGCAAGTCGCCCTTCGTGGCCTCCAGGTAGAGGGTGACGGGACTGGCGTCCAGCCGCGCCGGCGGGAGGCGGGCCACGTAGCGTCCGCCCTCCAGGACCGCCTCGACGTAATAGAAGTCGGGCGAGAGGGCAGAATGGAAGAACAGACGCGCCCGGGTCACGCCCTCCATGGGTACGATCGCGCCCTGGAACTCAGAGTACTGGCCGGCCAGGATGCACGCCCGGGCCGGATCCACCTCCACCTGGAAGCCGCCGGCGGAACGAACCTGCGGAGCCGCCCCCGCGACCGACGCCATGGGTGGCGCGGCAAGCAAAAGGACGAGCACGACCGCTGCCAGCCGGCGGACACTCATCTCTGCACCCCCGGACGAAGCCACAATGCCATAAGTATGCGCCTTCCCCGTCCGGTGTCAAGAGGCACAATGACTTAGCTCAATGCTCCTGAACTCTTTTCTCATCATGGTCCTGGCGCTCTCCGCCGCCGGCTGCAAGGCCCAGCGACCCCCCCACCGCCTTCCGACTGTCGGAATCGGCGAACTCGAAGACGCCATCCAGCCCGGGGACATGATCGTCGCCAAGTCCAAGCTGTTCTAGCTGCGACTTCGGCAAGGACCCCTAAAGTAGAGCCTCAAGGATTAGGGCGTTTTTCCGCTCCAACGTTGTGATTTCAATCGCTCTCGCCTTTGACAGAGAAAGCCTTTTTGCGTATCTTCTTGGCAGCCCCTTTCTGGCAGCCCCTTTCGGTCTGGCGTGCCGATGCGGCCCCGTCGTTTGGAAGATAAGGTGCTTTCCGTGACCCCAATCCCTCCCGCCGTTTCCGAAGGCGAGCCTCAGGAAGCGCACCTCTGGGAGTACATCTACGTCGTTCTGCGGCGTCGCCGCCTGGTCCTTGCCGTCCTTTTCGGAGTGGCGGCCCTCGCCACGATGCGCGCGCTGCTCACCCGACCTGTCTATGAGGCCTCGGCCCAGATCCTGATCGAGCGGGACACGCCCAGCGTCCTCTCCTTCAAGGAAGTCTCCCAGGTCGACGCGGCCCGCGACGACTACTACCAGACGCAGTACAAGCTGCTCCAAAGCCGGGCCCTCGCCCGGCGCGTGATCGAGAGCATGAACCTGCTCCAGGACGCGGAGTTCGGCGGCCCGCGCAGCGCGGAGGAGATCGAGGCCGTGAAGGCGGCCGCTCCCGGGGCCTCCCAGCTCATGGAGGGAGCGATCGACACGTTCCTCCGCCGGCTGAAGGTGCTCCCGGTCAGGAACAGCCGTCTCGTCACGGTCACCTACGAGTCGTTCCGTCCGGAGATGGCCGCCGCGGCCGCGAACCGGCTCTCCCAGCTCTACATCCAGCAGACCCTCGAGTTTCGCTACCAG
>Ga0210378_10000102_pt1 | contig 37299 bp, 33 predicted proteins | sample PLM1_60_b1redo_FD_155465 | JGI IMG/M metagenome (GOLD analysis project Ga0210378, IMG submission 155465) | Groundwater sediment microbial communities from an aquifer in East River, Colorado, USA - PLM1_60_b1 redo | ecosystem: Environmental > Terrestrial > Soil > Riparian zone | place: USA: East... | reverse complement strand
ACTCGAGGTGCAAGACGTCGATCCGCCACGAACCTGGGCCTTTCGGCCGTGGATGTTCGCGATGAGAGGAACGAAGCTGCGGTAGGCGGCGGAGACCACTCTCGATCGTGTCATCCGTTCACCTCGTGGCGGCCTTGGTGGCGCCGCCGACCTTGACCACGGTCGCGAGCATCTTCTGACCTTCCATCTTGGCGTCCACGATCACGCGCGTCCCGGGCGTGAGATCCGACAGGGACAACTTCGTGGTGCCCTTGAGGTACTTCGTCTGCTCGTTGACGTAGAAACCGTCGGTCTTCCCGGCCTTGGTCGTGATCTCGACGTGATTCATGTCCACATGGATGGCCTTCACCGTGCCCATCATCTTGTGCGTCTTGCCGTGCGAATGCCCCTCGTGGGCGATCGCGCCGCCGCCGAAGCCCAGACCGATCAGTGCGATCATTGCGACAGACTTCCGTCTCGTCATGTTCTCCTCCTGTCTAATGGTGGTGCCCTTGCCCCGCGGGCCCTTCGTCGCTCTTTACGGGCCCTTCCTGACCTTCGAGGAACTGTTTCTCCTGCTCCATCGCCTCCCACTCTTCGCGTGTCTTGGGGTTGAGCTGCTCCATCTCGGCCACCTCTTCAGGCGTGATGCGTGGCAGATGGCGGATGAAGTGAACGAGCCCCCAGCTCCCGTACGCGGACTCCGCCGTGCCGTTGCCCCAAGCCGGCATGCCCGTAAGCCGGGTGCCGTTCTCGATGGTGGCGAAGAGCGCACCGTCGCTCTGTGATTGTGTATCCGGCAAGCTCAGGTCCGGCACCTTGGGATAGAAGTTCGGGCCCATGGGCGTCTGGCCCTTGCCATCGTTGCCGTGGCAGGACGCGCAGTGATCCGCGAAGTGGGCACGGCCTTCGGCCACGATGGCTGGTGTCACGGGGAGCGGATTCTTGCGCCCCCGCAGGTCGGAGGGCACCGCCAGGCGGCGCAACGTCCGGGCCAGGACAACCTCGACGTAGGGCGGTTCTTCGTGCGCGCCAAGCCCGGAGCGCACCGTTCGCACGAGCATGGTGGCGCCGGCGGCCAAGCCCAGGAGCAGCACGAGACCGATCACCTTCGTCCGCTGGTGCATCACATCACCTCCGGCCCTTTGCCATGGAGGCACACGAGTTGGCCTTCACCGCCTGGTGCGTGGTATCCGGCGGCAGGCCGGCGAGAGCGGGATGAGGGTGACGCGGCATGAAAGCGGGCGGCGCTACGGCCTGCCGTTCGCCGACGGCCGAGGCGACCGTGCCCGGTGGGTGGTCGTACCAGCCGGGATCTTCGCCGTAGCTGCGAAGGTTCTCGCGGATCTTCACGATGGTGAACATCCCACCCATGAAGATGGAGCCGAACGGTCCTTCTCCTCCCGCCATGAACAGGCTATTCCGCGGCTTGCCCATCTCCGTCATGTCGCCCATGCCCGTTGCACCCATGGGCATGTAGCCGGGGACGAGCTCGTTCAGCTTCTGGTCGACTCCGCTCTGATCGACGCCGGTCATGATGGGGAGGTTGTGACCCATCTGGTTCATGATGTGGTGCACCTTGTGGCAATGCAGCGCCCAGTCGCCCGGGTTGTCGGCGATGAACTCGATGTCCCGGGTCGTGCCGGGCGGGACGTTGATGCTCGTCTCCGGGATCCAAGCGGTCTCAGGCAGCGGCCCGCCGTCGCTGCCGGTCCAGCGGACCGTGTGGCCATGAAAGTGGATCGGGTGCGAGTCCATGCTGATGTTCGCGATCCGGATGCGCACGCGGTCCCCGAGCTTTACGAGCAGTTGCTCGGTGCCTGGAAATACGCGGCTGTTGAACGTGAACACGTTGAAGTCGAGCATCATCGTGGGATCGGGCGTCGACGTCCCCGGCTTGATGAACCACTCGTTCAGGAAGATCCCGAAGTCGCGGTCGATGCGCCGAGGGGGGTTCCGGGGGTGGAAGATCAGCAGGCCCATCATCCCCATCGACTGCTGCACCATCTCGTCGAAGTGCGGGTGGTACATCTGGGTCCCGTGCTGCCGGACCGTGAACTCGTACTTGAAGGTCTGGCCGACCTCGATGCGCGGCTGATTGAGGCCGGCCACGCCGTCCATGCCGTTCGGGAGCAGCACGCCGTGCCAGTGCACGGAGGTTGGCTCGGGGAGCCGGTTCTCGACGTAGATGCGAAGCCGGTCGCCCTCCACGGCCTCGATCGTGGGGCCGGGTGTCTGGCCGTTGTACCCCCAGCAATTCACCTTGAACCCCGGCGCGAACTCGCGCACCAGCGGCTCCGCGACAAGGTGGAAGGTCTTGCGGCCGTCTTCCATCCGCCAAGGCAGGGACGTGCCGTTCGGCGTGATCACGGGCGTGTTGCGACCGAGGCCTCGGCCCTCTCGGCTCGCCGCGAATAGCCGGCGGGGGTGAACGGCGCCCGCCAGCCCGGCCGCCATGGAGGCGGCACTCGAAAACAGCAGCTTCCGTCGGGAGATCATTGAAGGCTCCACTCTCCTACTCGTTCTCGTTCGACTGTGTGAGCTGCTGAGACATGGGAGCGAAGAAGTCCAGACGCCGGGCCTCGGTCGCTTCGGGCCGTATCGAGAACCGTCCCACGCCCAGGAGCACGGTCTCGAGCTCCGTGCGGGCCACCCAGTAATCCCGGGTGGCGACCACCTCCTCGCGCTGAGCGTTGGCCAGGTTCTGGCGAGCCTCGAGCAACTGGAAGACGCCGCGCAGCATCGCGTTGTACTCGAGCTGGGTGAGCTTGAGGATCCGGTCGCGGCGCGGGATCACGACGTCCCGCAGATAGGTCATGCGCGAGCGCGCCTCGAGCAGGCGCTCCTGGGCCGATCGTGCCTCGGACCGCGCGGCCACGGTCATTGCCGCCAGCCGCTGCTGCGCTTGCCGGAGCATGGCCCGCGCGCGGGCCTTGGGCGCCGCCCCGCGATCGAAGAGCGGGATGGGAACGGTCGCCGCCGGTCCGGTCGTCCTTATGCCGTCGGGCTCGCGCTCGAGGTGGACCCCGACGGCAATGTCTTCGAAGGCGGCGGTTTTCGCGATACGGATCGCGCGCTGAGCGGCCTCGATCTCGCGCTGGGCCACGCGCAGGTCGAGACGGCGCTCTGTGACCTGCCGTTCCACCTCTTCGGACGGCATCTCGGAGCCGGGCGGCGGCGGGAAATCGCCGGGGAGGTTCAGCTCCGCCCGATGCACGAGCCCCAGGTCCGCGATCAGGCGCTCGCGTGCCTGGAGCTCGTCGAGCTGCGCGCGGGCGTAGTCGAGCTTGACCTGCTCGTAGCGCGACTGCTCGTTCTCCAGGTCCAGATCGGAGATGTTCCCGGCGAAATGCTGCCGTTTCGCCAGCTCGGTGGCGGCTTCCTGTGCCTTCATGACCGTCTCCTGACGCGCGAGGATCCGGCGTGCCGCGAGGGTGTCGTAGTAGTCCATGCGGACCTGGCCCGCGAAGTTGATGAGGGCCCCGCTGACCCGTACCTTGGCGGCCTCGAACTGGGCGCGCTCGAGCCTCTTTCGATTGCCGAGCTGGAAGATGTCGATGAGCGTCTTGCTCAGGATGATCTCGAACGGCTTGATCGGCTCGCCCGGGAAGCGGACCTCGCCGTCGAACAATGGGTTCCGGATCGTGCTCGCTCCGATCAGCTCGGCCCGGGCGAGGCCTAGCTCCTCCAGCGTCGCCTGGAGGTCGCGGTTGTTCGCGAAGGCGATCTGCACGGCGCGGTCCACGGTCAGCTCTCCCTGCAGCAGCGACGCCACGACGGCGTCGTCAGGGGGCCGGATCTCTTGTCGTGGCTCCCACTCGACCGGCTGCTGCGTCGCCGTCATCACCTGGCGCCGGACGTCGGCGAAGCCCGAGTCCTTCGGTACGGACGCGCATCCGGTAAGAGCCGAAGCCAGGAACACGGCCGCGGTAGCCCTCGGTGCGAGGGTCATCGGTTGTCCTCCTTCGGGCGCGGCGACGGCGTCGGGCGCGGCGACGGCTTGGCGGCCGGCCTCGGCGAGACCGGTGCTGCATGCATGCTGTGCGGGTCGGGCGTGGTCGGCGCCGCCTGAGGCGCGGGCCGCGGGGCCGCGTGCGTTCCATGCGGGTCCGCGCTCGACGACGGCGGTGGGGGAGCCGCCTGGTGACCCTCGTGCCTTTCCTGCGTCGGGGGTGTCACGTCCTCACGGCCGGCATCGACCTGGCGATAGGTCCCGTGCTGCATCCCGTGTCCGCCGGCGCCGGCCATCTGCATGGCCATTTCGGCGGAGAGCGCGGCCTCACGAACCGCCGTGGGGGCTGGACTGTCGATCTCGTCCGGCTGGAGTGTCGCGGCCGGCTGTCCCGGCGCGGCCACCGTCGCGGGCCGCTCGGGCGTTGGCGGCGGCGCGGCCATTCGCGCGGGCTGAACCATGTTCATGCCGGGCGTGTTCGCGTGGTCCATGCCGGCCATCGCAGGCGGTGTCCGAGGCTGGGTCGCAGTCGCACGTCCCGCCGGCGCCGGACGGGCGGCGGGCGCCGTTCCCATACCTGGCATGCGGGAGTGGTCCATCCCGGCCATGGTCGAGCCGGCTCCTGTCGCTCCCGGCCGAGCGGCGGGCGCGTCTCCCATGCCCGGCATGCGGGAGTGGTCCATCCCCTCCATGCTCGAAGCGCCGGCGGCGCGCCCCGCAGCCGGTGAATGCGCAGGGTCCGCCTGACCGTGTCCTCCGTGCGCTTCCCCGGCCTTGGGTGTCGCACCTTTCCGTTGGGCCGCGTCGAAATCGGCCGCGCTCTTGCTCGCGGTGGTCTGGTTGCCTCCGCAGCCCGCGACGAGCGCGCTCAACGGGAGAAATCCGACAAGTGCCAGCGACGTAACTCTACGCATGATCGTTATTCCTTGCTTTCTCTGCTCGTTACGTGTTCCACACCGGGACCCTGCCCGGGTGACAGGGCGTTCGAACGGTGACTCGCACCGGGAGCCGCGGACACGACGGCTACGAACTCAGCTTCGCGGGAAGCCGAGCCTGCCGTGCGTCAGATTCGTAGGACTGTCGGGGGAGGACTGTGGCAGGAAGCGACCGAAATCGCCGCCGCTTGGGCGGCCGCGACGACGACGGGTAGGGGGAGAACCCAAGAGAGGGGCGCCGGGAGAGCAGTGGCTGACGCACTCTTCAGCCTTGCGACGGTGCTAGGAGCCATGTCTGCGTGACAACAGCTCGGGGTCCCGCCGGTCAAACCCGTCTTGCAGCAGTCGTGTTCCGCGGACGTGCCGGCTTGAGCGGGGGCGGCAACGACTTGCATGAAGCACTGGCCGCGGCCATCGGCGCCCACGGTCAGCGCCAAGCCCGCGAGAGTTCCCAGGAGTCGCCCGCCCGCCCGCGTCATGATTCCATCCGACCACGTCCGGTCGGACCCGTCAAGGGGATTCCATCGAACTGAACCGGAGGACACGGAGGGGAGAGCTTCGATCGCCCTCGCTATCTCCGTGCCCTCCGAGCTCAACCCCTCTTCGTCTCAGTCGTTGTCGTCGTCGTCGTGGTCGTCGCGGTCTCTGCCGACCTGCCCGCGGATCTCACCGCCGGGATGCTTGTTGGTGTGGACGTTGACGTAGGTCTTCCCCGCACGAATCGCCGCCACCAGCTCCGCGAACTCCGCCGCCGCGATGCCTTGGCCCGCCGGGCCGCCCACGTCGGCGGCGGTGAAGGTGCCGCTGAAAGTGCCGGAGCCGGGGGTGCAGTCCGGCCTGCCGCCGCCGCCGCAGAAGAAGACCGAGACACCACCGTTGACATCCTTCTGGCCGAAGTGGATGTGCGGGGCCGTTGTCACGGCGCCCTCCAGGCCCTCGTAACTCAGCTCCCAGTCGACGGCATCCTCACGGATCTTGGCCGACCACTCGCCGCTGCCCGTGCTGGAGATGGCCGGCACCTCGTTGAACCCCGTCAGCCGCGCCTTTACCCGGTGACCATTGCTATCGGCCTCGACCCAGGACCCCGCATAGAGCAGGGACGCGATGGCCAGGCCGGCCACCAAGCTCGCACGAATCCGAAGCTTCTGCATGTCCTCCTCCTATCTTCCCAGTTAGTCTACTGATGCTCAATGGCTAGTTGTCGTCGTCATGATCGTCGTGGTCGTCGGAATGGCCTTGCCCCTCCGGCGTGATGCGCACTTGCCTCCCCATGCTGGGTACACCCGCCTTGTCGACGACGAAGAGCATGTATATCCCGGGGATGGCCTGCGCGGGCAATCCGGGCGCCGTGACACGGAGCCGTCCGTCCTTCCCGGATCGGCCTCCTCGCCGGTCGCCGTCATCGTCATCGTCGTCATCTCGCTTCGCCTGGAACGCCAGCCTCACGTACCGATCACCCGTGGTCAGGCTGTGGGTATTATGGTCGCTGCGAAGCAACACGACGGAAGCGATCCGACGCGGATCCCCCGCCACGGTGATGTCGAAGTGGCCGCGATACGAGACGCGCTCGGGTGACTGCTCGATGACCGGCCGCGCCGCCCGACTGCCGTCCGCCTTGAAAAGGTAACCCGGGAAGAACAGTTGTCCCACGGGAACGGCCTGGTCGCCATCCCCATGTGGGAGGACTCCGGCATACGAGGTCATCATCGGGAACGACGGATCGTCGGGTCGTACGAGCGCTTCCCGGTTCTCCCCAGCGAAGAACACGGACGCATCCGGCAGCAGCGTCGCCGTCCCGTGCAGGCCCCGCGAGACCGTAGTCTTGGTCAGCTTCGTGATCGAGCCGTTAGCGGGGTCGAACATCTGGAAGTGGAGACCCTCTTTTTCATCGTAGGTGCACGGTCTTCCGTCCACGGTGCAATTCGCCGAGCGGTTGACCCCCTGGCCGATCAGCACCTTGCCGTCGGGCAGCAGCACGGCCTTGGTCGTGGCGAGGGGCTGCAGGATGTTGCCGACTTTCCTCCATCGCGGCTGGGCGTCGGTGAACTCGATCTCCTCGACCGTCCCGGTCTGGTCGCCGTCGGCGTTCTGCCCCGAGATCATGAACCACTTGTGCGACGTGGTGCGGCCGTCGGCGCCGATCTCCAGCAGGCTGGCGCTCGGGCAGCAGTAAGGCCTGACCTCCAAAGCCGTGTCGAAGAGCGTCCAGTGGTTCTTCGCGGGGATGTCGCGTTTGGGGTCCTTCAGCGCCCCCAGCACATCCAGGCACCAGGTCGTACCCTTGGTGAAGGGAGGCGTGCCGCCGCCCACGCCGAACCGCGCGCCACCAGGGATCATCTCGTTGCCATAATCGATCTCGCCGTCGAACGTACACACCTTCCAGTCGTCCTTTCCCGGCCCCGTCTGGACGACCTCGAGCTGCGGGTAGAGCGGGAAGGCCATGCGCGCGTTCTCCAGGGCGATGTTCCGATCGGTCTTCGGGTCGTACACCTCCGTGACCACGATGTTGACCCGGCTGGCGGTGAAGGCCGTATCACTCTGGCTTTGGTTCGACCTGCCCTTGTCCGCTCGGTCTGGATCGGGAGGCACGGAGTTGTCCTGGTCGAAGCCGCCCACAACAAGCACCGTATCGTTCGGCAGCGGAATGGCCGAGGGATACCATCGCGAGTACTTCTGGTCCGAGGGTTCGGAGGGCTGGGTGCTCTGCTGGTCCCTAGGATCGCAGTTGTCATAGAACGCGGCGTTCGGGTCATGCGCGAAGAGCTGGCGGCCAAACGGATCGCGCGCCCAGTTCTTCCTGGTGCACGGTTGCTTGCGCCGCACCCAGGTTTCGGTCTCCGGGTCGAAGATGTTGACCTTGTACAACCCGTTGTTGCTCTGCATGTCGTGGCCGCCGAAGACGTAGACGCGTCCGTCGGAAAGCGTCACGCGCGCATTGCAGTAGGTGTTGTAGAACATCCCTTTCGAATAGCCGTTCTCCGCGAACGCGGGCCGGTTCATGGCGAAGTCGTTCTCGTCGAGCAGGGCCGTGTGGAACTTGCCGTTGTTCTTGAACGCGTCGGGGTGGCCGATGTCGAACAGCAGTTGTCTTTCCATCGTGCGGTTCGCCCGGATGCGTGTCGGCACGCTCTGGCTCAGGCCCTGCCGCATCAGGTACCCGCCGTAGGTGAGCCTCTGGAAGGAGTCGTCGGCCGAGCGATCCATGCCGAGGCCCAGGAACGGATCGAAGCCGTGGAGGACGTCCCTCAGCGACGAGTTGAACTGGAGGCCGGTGGTCGTGAACGCCCCGCGCGTGATGGCCCGGTCAACCAGCTCGGGATCGGCCATGTCGTTGGGCGTGTATTCGGGAAACCTGGCGTGGAACAGTATTTTCGGTGTGGCCGACTTCTTCTTCCAGACCAGGCCCATATGGACCGCTTCGACGCTCTGCATCGGAATGAGCGGAGAGACCTCGCCGCAGACCGCCCGATTACTGCCGGGGGTGCCACAGGGCGGGGGGGCTTGGGCTTGAGCGGAGGGAGGCCCCTGCGGAGCGAGGCCGAAGGCGCCCAAGAACAGAGCCAACCCTGCCGACTTCAGCAAGAACTCATGCCTTCTTTGCATTGTCGTTCTCCCGTCTGAGACATCTAGGCTTCGGGATGCCGCGACCCTTCATGCCGAGCGTGCTGCCTCTCGGCTCCCTGTTGGGTCGGGCTTGCGGCAGGGCGTCAGGTTAGCCAGCAAGGCGCATGCCGCGTGCGCCCTCGGTGAATTGCGGCCCGGAATCAGTACAGGTTGAGGGAGCGCTTACGGGAGGAGAAAGCGCCTTACGCCAGTTGAAAGCGCGCGGCGGTCCGGATCGGCTCACTGCACAGGCCAACCGCGCGTCTTGACAAGGCCTGCGTCTGGGAGCTATTCGTCTCAACAAACCAAGCCAATCTCAGAGGGCGGTGAAAGATGAAGCGCAGATGGCCAATGGCTGTCGGTCTGGCGGCGGTCCTGGCGACACTCGGCCCCTCGAGCGGGCCGCAAGCGCTCGAGGCGGGCGACGATGAGCATGACGCGGACTTCGAGGTCTGGGCCATCGACCAGTCCAACAGCCCGGGCAGGACGTTCGGCGGCACCCTATACATCTATCGAGGCGACGACCTCGTCCGCAGGCCAGATCGGGCGAATGCCGAGGTGATCGACCTCGGCGGTGCGGTGAGCGATCTCTGCCGGGCGCAGACCGGCGCCGATCCGGTGCGGCCCCACATCGTGTCGTTCAATGCCGCGGAGAGCCACGCCATCATTGCGTTCGTGGCAAGCGGCCACGTGGCCTTCCTGGACGCGGCGGCCCGTACGCCAGTCAAGTGCTTCCGTATGAGCGTGGGCGCCGGCGGCGCGCGCCAGGCCCATGCGGCCTTCTCGGCGCCGGACGACAGCTACGTCATCGTCGCCAACCAGAACGGCAAACGGCTGGAGCGGATCAACACCGACTACAGCTCCAACGGTTTCGTCCACGACACTTTCGCCACGCTCGACCTGGCGACCTGCACGACGCCGAACGGCTTGCCCTGCGAGGCGCCCGGCGTGCGCCCCGATAACGCCCCTGTCTGCCCGGTGATCGACGCGACAAGCACGGTGACCCTGGTGACGCTGCGCGGCGGTGGCATGTTCGTCGTCGACAGCAGCGCCGGCAGCGCGCTTCCACCTATCCTCGCCGAGTACACCATGACGGCCATCCACCCGACCGGCTGCGGCGGGATGCAGAAGGGGGTTTCGGCCGCCGGCAAGATCTATATCAACGCCGGCGGCGGCAGTGCCACCAACCCCCTGGAGGAAGACCTGTATTCTCTGCCGGCGGCGCCCTCTGCCTACTCTGCCTCCAACGCGCCCAACGTGCCCATGCCCGTACAGGAGATCCCACACGACGACGCCGGCGACTCCCACGGTTTGCTCCTCAACGTCAAGCGGCACGGGCGCTACCTCTGGGCGGGAGACCGCTTCCTGAATCACGTGAGGGTCGTCGACACCACCCGGACTCCGCCGTTCTCGCTCGTGAACACCTTCACGCTGGTGAGCAGGCATAGCGCCGATCCGGCACCCGACCTCATGGACATCGAACCCAAGGGTCGTCACGCCTTCATGAGCCTGCGCGGTCCCTGCCCGCTGACGGCCAACGCTCCCGGCGTCAACAACGCGGTGGGCGTTTCACCCGGCGTGATGGTGGTCAGGGTCAAGAGCGGTGGACTCGGCGGCCGAGTCGTCGGGATCGCCCGAATCAGCAATCCCGGAGGAGCCTCTTGTCCGGCCACGGGATCAACCGAGCAGGCGGACCCTCACGGCATCGCCGTCCGTGACCTTTCCCACGATGACGAGGAAGACGACGATGACGATGACGATGATGACCACGATGATTGAACGGCGGTTGTCGACTTGAGGTACACACCCCCGATGGGGGCGCCTTCCGGCAGTCGCTATCGCACCCGACGAAAGCGGGTCTTGCCGTAGGTCTCGAATGGCTTCCCGGGGGGGGCCAATTCGAACGTCTCAGTGAACTCGTCGTCCGAGACCTGCTCGTAGGTCTCGCGGGCCTTCCATTCACCCCGAAGGTTCTCGATCTGCTCACTCTCGAACACGAGAACCTTGCTCGCGCCCGGTCGCGGGGTGAGCCGGTAGGTGATCACGAAGCCCTCCACGTGGAACTGCCGGAAGACGACCGTCTGCCGGATCTTGTCGTAGCCCAGCATGCTCCAATGTTCGTGGACCTCACCCTTGGGATTCGCCGCTTGCGGAGCGTATTCGGACTTGTTGCGCTCGTACAGGAATCGCTCGTGGAGGACGGGCTCGTAGCTCCGGCTGACCTCGCCCTTTCCGGCCTGTCCCTCTGACCTACCGGTTCTATTACGCGCCCCGGTCGGGTTCTTTAGCGAACCTGCAGCAAGAAATACACCGGCCGGGCTATCGTTAAGAGCGTATCGAGAAAATGTCGCTGGAAAAGGAATCGAAGCGTGGCGACAAGAGGGGGACGTGGAGCATGAAGGGACTCTCGCGCGGAGTTCTGCCAGGCGCTCTTGGGCTTGCTATTTCTGTCGGGCCGTCGCTCGTGCCGGCGGAGCAGTCGTCGCCGTCACCCGGCTCCCGAGGCCAGATCTTGTGGCAGTACGAGACCGGTGGCTGAGTCTTTTCTTCCCTTGCGGTCGCGGGGGACCTCGCCTTCATCGGGTCCTGTAACGGCGTCGTGCACGCCATCGACAGGGGGACCGGTCAGCTCCGGTGGAAGTACAACGCCCTCCAGGACGGCGGAAAAGCAGCCGAGTTTCACGGGATCCCCGTGGTCACCGCGGACCTGGTTGTCTTCGGGAGCGATGACCGCAACCCGGAAGGCAAGGGATACGTGTACGCGTTCGAGCAGAAGACGGGGACCCTCCGATGGAAGCATCGAGCCGGCGCCGGCGTGATGGCGGATGTCGTCCGTGACGGGAACCGCCTGTATGCCGTGACGCTAGGAGACGGTGTCGTTCATGCCCTGCACACGAGCTCCGGCCAACTGATGTGGAAGCGAGACGTGGGCGGACCTGTCGTAACGGGTCTCGTGGCCACATCGGGCGCCGTCTATTTCGGAACGTTCGACCAGCGCATCCACCGCCTGACGCTGGATCCTGACGGCGCGCACGCCGAACTCCAGCTCGGGGGTGTTCCCTTCGGGACCCCCACGCTGCTTGGAGATTCCCTTCTGCTCCTGGTGTACGACAAACCGGACACGGCAACGCTCAAGTCCATCGATCTCCCGCTGAAAAGCGTGCGCTGGATGCGGGAGACCCCGGGTGGATGGAGCTCAGCGCGAACTTATTCCTGGCGCGGAAGTGCCCTAGCCGGCAGCAAGCAAGGCAAGCTCGCCGCGTTCTCCCCGGACGGCTCCGAGCGTTGGTCGGACACCGTTGGAGGAGTCATTCGAGGCATCGGTGTCGCTGATGATGTGCTTTATCTCGGCACGCAGAAGGGCACGCTGTACGCATATCGTCCCCAGCCTCGCAAAGGAAGGCAGTGACGTTGACCGTTCCTGCCGCGGCCTCGCCCCGCCTGGGTCTGGCCGCGAACTGGCGCCAGTTCTCGGTCTTGGTGCTGGTCAACGCATTCGTGGGGGCGATGGTCGGCCTCGAGCGAAGCATCCTGCCGGCGCTGGCCGAGCGCGAGTTCCACCTGGCCGCCCGGGCCGCTATCTTGTCCTTCATCGCCGTCTTCGGCATGGTGAAGGGTGTCACCAACTACTTCGCGGGGCGGCTGTCGGACAAGCTCGGGCGGAAGCCGATCCTCGTCACGGGCTGGCTGATCGCGGCTCCGGTCCCTTTCCTGCTCATGTGGGCCCCGTCGTGGAGCTGGATCCTCTTCGCGAACGTGCTGTTGGGGGCGAGCCAGGGTCTGACCTGGTCGACCACGGTCATCATGAAGATCGACCTGGCCGGCCCCACGCGGCGCGGGCTCGCCATGGGTCTCAACGAATTCGCGGGATACCTCGCGGTCTCGCTGGCGGCGCTCGTTACGGGCTACGTGGCAGCCTCGTACGGCCTGCGGCCATGGCCCTTCTCGCTCGGGATCGTGTTCGTCGTGGCGGGGCTCCTTCTCTCGGTGTTCGTGGTTCGCGAGACGCACGATCACGCGCGCCACGAGGCCCTCGACGCGCCGGCGGGTCAGGCCGGCGGTCTGTCGCAGGCCCAGGTCTTCGCGCGGAGTTCGTTCCGGGACCGAGACCTCTCCGCCATCAGCCAGGCCGGCCTGGTGAACAACCTGAACGACGGCATGGCGTGGGGGCTCTTCCCGCTCGTCTTCGCCGCCGCCGGTCTCGGTCTGCGGGACATCGGCTTTCTTGCCGCGATCTATCCGGCCATCTGGGGCCTGGGACAGCTCGTCACCGGCGGACTTTCCGACCGGATTGGGCGCAAGTGGCTCATCGTGTCGGGCATGTGGGTGCAGGCCGCGGGGATCGCCTTGATCGCGCTGGCGGGCAGCTATGCGGCGTTCGTCGTCGGAAGCATGTTGCTCGGCGCGGGCACGGCCATGGTCTATCCGACCCTCCTCGCCGCGATCGGCGACGTGGCACACCCGTCGTGGCGAGCCTCCGCCACCGGTGTCTATCGCCTGTGGCGTGACCTGGGCTACGCGGTCGGCGCCCTGGTGTCCGGTGTGACCGCCGACCTGCTGGGTGCGCGATCAGCCGTCTCGCTCGTGGCCGTGTTGACCTTCGCCTCGGGTGTTCTCGTGGCCCTGCGTTTGCGAGAAACGCGGCGACCACGGGCCGAGCTGGGCCTCGAGTCCGGCGCCGGTGCCCGTCAGCCGACGGTTCCGACACCGAGCACGATCGGTCGTTTGTAAATGACTGTTTCGCCGAACCTGCGCCGGAACTCGGCGCCAACGGTCTCGAGGAATCCTCGCCACCGGTTCCTTCCGAGGGCCTCGCGCCCGAAACGGCCCGCGGCGCCGAGCTGCCGCTCCGCGAGATAGGGCGTACGGGCCGAAGCGCATGCATCATCGCGCCATCGCGGCGTTTCGCAAGGCCGTGGCCATCTCGAGGCGCAGCTCGCCGCGCTACCTGGCGTCGCTCGCGCATGCCTACGCCGTGGCGGGAAGGAGGAAGGAAGCGCTCGGCCTGCTAAGGGAGCTCGAGCGGTTGGCGAAGAAGCGATACGTGTCTTCGTACGCCTTTGCCCTCACGTTCGTCGGTCTCAGGGACAACGAGAAGGCGTTCGCCTGGCTGGCCAAGGCACGCCGCGAATGCTCTTCCGCCGTGCCCTTCGTCGGGGTCGAGCCGAGGCTCGCGCCCCTTCACTCGGATCCGCGCTTCCGGGAGCTGATGGCCCGGGTCGGGCTCGAGCCGCCCACGAACACGAAACGCATCGAAAGAGAATCCGAAGTGGGCTAGGCGGGTTTCTCACTGGCGCTGCTCTTCGGTGTCGACGACCTCAATGACCAGTGGCAGATCCTGAGACAGCTCGAGCAGGTGGGTCGTGTACCCGCGGGGCACCCCGGCGCGTGAAGCCGGGATGCCCTCGCCGGCCGACTAGGACGGCCAGCTCACAGGCTGGCCGCCCACACGAAGTCAGTGGTCGTCGTCGTCGTCATCGTCCTCTGCTCGGAGTTGGCCCCGGACCTCACCGCCGGGATTGGCGACGGTATGGACGTTGGCGTACGTGTTTCCCTGCCGGATGGCTTCGGCGAGGTCGCGAAGGTTGTTGATCACATGCGGACAGGGCCCGCCCGCCGCCGGGGGGATCACGTTGGCGTCCGTGACCGTGGCGTTCTCGATCCACGATCCGTCGACGTCCCAGCCGCGGTTGTGGAAGCCGGCCAGGAACACCACGATCGGCCCATTCACGCCCTTGGGTGCGCAGTGGATGTGGGATTGGGTCACCCGCACTCCCTTCCGCACCGACAGCTCGTACTCCGCCTTCGTCTCGTCTTTGTTGAAGACGATCTCGGCCTTCCCGGAGGTGTCGGTCACCACGGCGGGCACCTCCTCTGAACCCGAGAGTCTTGCCTTGAACTCCTGCTCGTTCTTGTCGTTGTCTTTGTCGTCGGCCCCGACCCAGGATCCCGCATGGAGCAGGGTCGCGATGGCCAGGCCGGCCATCAGGCTACGACCTCGAAGCTTCCCCATGTCCTCCTCCTCTCGCCAAGTACCTCGATGATTATGGCTGTTCGTGATTGCGCTCGTGGGCGTCGTCGTCGTCGGAATCACCTCTCCGGCTTCAGGCGCATCTTACGTTCCCGCACTGGGGACGCCCGCCTTGTCGAGGACGAAGAGGGTCGGATATCAGCCAGCAAGGTGCATGCCGCCCGCGCGCTCGGCGAAATTGCGGCGCGGAACAAGTGCAGGCAGGGAGAACGCTTACGGGAGGAGAAATTGCTTTACGCGCCTCGAAAGCGCTGCGACGCGCGGGTTTCATCTGCGGCACGCTCTCTGCGCCTGGAGCTCCTCATCTCGAGCCCGGCCGTCCCCTCTCCCCGTTGGGCCGCCTAGCGATCCGTGCGCGCTTGACCGGGCCTACTTCCGCTTGACGTAGGTGATGCGCATGCCCGGCACTTCCTTGCCGTCGGGCGTCTTGGTGTACATGGTGAACACGCGCGAACCGTCCCCCTTGTACTCGACGACCGCCTTCGTCTTGACGACCTGCCCCGTCATGTCCGGCCCTTCCATGTAGCCGGTGGCGACCTTCTTGGCGGGGTCGTAGGTGGACTCGCCGATGGAGAGGCCCTTGGACATGGAATCCGTCCAGCTCCCCACGTACTTCTTCTTCACGGAATCGTAGGCGCTGGTCCCGTGGCCGTGGAAGGGAATGCCGCCCATGTCGCCCTTGAAATCGCTCACGAGGCACAGGCCCCCGCAGCCCAGGGCGTTGGTCTCCACGCCCTTGGACGTGGACGGGGGAGCGCCGGGGGCCATCCACATCTCCACGGTGGCGTCCCAGGTGCCCGCGTCAAGCTTGAAGAGCTCGTGCTCGGGACCCGGCTTGGGGATTGGCGGCATTCCGGCCGGGGCCTGGGCCAAAGCCACGGGAACGGCCAGCACGGTCGCAACCAGAGAGACGGCCAGCGTTGCTTTGCTCAGTTTCATGAGAAGGATCTCCTCTCGATAGGATTCAATAGAACACTACGCCGCTCCCGGCGCGCCCGTCAAGATCCAACGACAGATCCGGACGAAAGGGCTCTACCGCAACCCCATGCAGTTCGCGTAGTAGGTGACCGTGGCCGGCCAGTCGGAGAAGATCCCGATGATTCTCACCTTCTTCGCGAGCACGTCGAGCGCCTGGTACATGTCGCTGTCCTTCTTGATCGCCTTGCCCTGCGGGTCGAAGTAGTAATAGAACCCCGCCTTCGAAGCGCCCTTTCGCAGGTCGGCACGCTCGAAAGTCCAGGTGATGATCTTGAAGCCGGCGCTCTTGATGTCGAGGGCATACTGCGAGGGCACGACGTTGTTGTTGGCGTCGATGTCGAGCAGGGCGGGCATCGGCGGGGCGAAGATCCGCACGCCTTGCCGGCGCAACTCCTTCAGCTCGTCGAGCGTCAGCCGCGGGACCGGCGGATTCGAAGTCGGGTCGACGCTGTCCAAGTAGACCGCCTGCCGGCCGAACTGCGGCGCGTTCCTCACCCAGTACAGGACGTCGGCCCGGTCGAACGACTGCAGCCACACGTTGCCCGGGTCGACGCCGGCTTCGATCAGCTCGTCGATCGCTTTCTGCGCGTACCCGGCCTGGCTGCCGAAGATCTGGTTGATCCGCGCCGGGTCGCCGCCTTTCAGCTCGGGCGTGTGCTTGACGCCGTTCTTCTCGTTGAGCTCGATGCTCTCGCGCAGCGTCATCAGCGTGCCGCGGCCCGTGTAGAGATCGGTGCGCCACGAGGCGGTGCCGCCCAGGTAGCCTTCCGCCGTCGCGGCGCTTGGGACACTCGCATCCATCTTGCCCTTCAGCGATTTGAACTCGGCCAGCGTCAGGTCGCTGGTGCAGCACTTCGGGTTCGAGTTGGGGCCCGACCAGGGCACGGTGCACCTGGCGTTCAAGTCGGTGGCGACGATGTTGGTGGTCGTATGCAGGTCGCACTCCGAGTGGCGGCACACCAGCTCGCCGTCCCGGGTGAAGGTCATGTCGCATTCGACGATGCCCGCGCCCATGCGCGCGCCGGCGTCATAGGACTCCTTCGTGTGTTCGGGGAATTGCAGTGCCGCGCCGCGATGCCCGATCGAGAAATCGGTGCGATGGAACGGCCCTGCCTTGCACTGGCGCAACTTGTCCTTCAGCGAGCCGTCGTCCATGCCGTCGACGAGATAGAAGGGCCGCGGTCCGAGTTGGATGCCCTGGTTCGCGTCGTGATGGCCGTCGCCATCGTGATGATCGTCGGCCACCGAGGCGGCGGTCGCCATGGCAAACACCGCGGCGAAGGCAATTGAGGCGGACGTGCTTTTCATTGGACGCTCCTTGGATCAATCCCAGCCGGTGATCTTGAGGATCACGCCGTGGCCGGTGATGTTGTGCTGCACGCTCACGTAGAAGGCGTGCCCGGAAGCGTCGAAGATCCCGCCCGTCCACTCGGCGTTCAGGTCGTTGAGCGTGGCCACCCGCACGCACCCGTCGGAGAGGGAGTCGTCGTCGCGGCCGTCCTCCAGGCACGACCACAGGTCGTTGTTGCGCCCGACGTCCGGCCCGGCGCCGTCCTCATGGAGGATCCAGTTGCCGCGGTCCGGCTGGAAGGTCATGTTGTCCATCATCGCGAGCTCCGGCGTCCCGATGACGAGGTATTGCACCGCGGGAACGGCCGTGTTCGCGGTGGCCTCCGACAGGTTGCCATCCGTGAAGCAGAGCGCTTCGCCCCAGTTGCGGTCCTCGTCCTCGTTGCCCGTGTTGTTGCCGCAGAAGCGCACCTGGCCGGCGGCCAGGGCTTCGGGATCGACTTCGAGGTCCTCCGGCCGGTAATAGCCCGTGAGCTTCAGGGCCGCGGCCTGGGCGCGAAGGTTCTGACCCAGAAGCGGGTCCGCGGCCGGGGGAATCGGCACCCAGGTTCCGAGGCCCGTGTTGGATCCCTGGCCGTAGTCGGTGTTGCCGCTGCGCTTGCCCAGTCGCAGACCGAAGATCGTTCCCGATGTCAGCGGGGACTGGCTCAGGTTGGCGATGGTGCCCCCGGCCCACGGGGTGGTGGGAATGAACTTGAAGTACGCCCCGCCCGGCGTGCCCGTGGCGGGCCGGTTCTCGTCGCCGTAATACAGCACGCCGTTCGGATAGAGGGCGATCCCCTCGAAGGAAAGGCGGCCGAGCGCGCGCCGGCTTGCGATGTTCCCGGCGCCCGTGCCGCCGCTTGCGGTCCCGGTCACGCGGTCGAAGAAGACGCCCGTCGTCGCGAGGGGATTGATGATCTCGAGGACCTGGCCGCTCGAGCCGTTCTCCTCGCCGACGAGAATCGTGCCCCAGGGGGTGCGCCGTACGGGGTCACAGGCGATGGTGCCCGTGAGGATCGTCTCCACGCTGCCGTCAGAGAGTCGGACCCGCTGGACTCCGGGAAGGCTGGCGTCTTGTTCGTTGCAGACGATGAGGTGCGAAGGGTGGTGGTCATCCGGCCAGAGCGCCATCATGTCGATGTTGGCGCCCGCATTCGGGTCGCTGGTCACCACCCGCACGTGCAGGCCCCTCGCCACCGTCGCGAGCGACGTGGGGTCGGCCTCCGCGGTGGCCAGATCCACGCTCTCGGTCGACGATTCCTTGAGAGGCTTCTTCACCCCGAAGAGAAAGCTGGAGGACGCTCTGAGCTGCAGATCCCGCCAGACGCCGAAGTCGAAACCTCCCCAAGCGGCCGCGCCGCTCGCGAGCCCCAAGAATGCGACGACCGGCATGAAGATGAGCTTTCGCATAGTGAGTCCTCCTGTTCGGCGGAGGATCGCTGGTCGCTGTGACGCCCGCGTGAACATGCCGTAACGTTCTCGTGCGGGTCGCGCCCCGTTGGATCGGGATACGGTACGATTTCCGGCTACGATGCCCAGAACGAGCGCGGGCCTGCTGATGTTTCGGCGCCGCGGAAACGCGCTGGAGGTCCTGCTCGGCCACCCCGGCGGTCCCTTCTGGGCGAACAAGGACCTCGGCGCCTGGACGATCTTCAAGGGCGAGATGGCCGAGGGGGAGGACGAGCTGACGACGGCGCGCCGTGAGTTCGAGGAGGAGACCGGGATCCGGCCCGAGGGTCCCTTCCACCCGCTCGGCCGCGTGAAGCAGAAGGGCGGGAAGATCGTCCACGCGTGGGCGTTCGAAGGAGACACGGATCCGGCGGCCATCCGAAGTAACTCGTTCCGTGTGCAGTGGCCGCCCGGCTCGGGTCAATGGCAGAGCTTCCCCGAGGTGGACCGCGCGGAGTGGTTCGGCCTGGACGAGGCGCGGCGGCGGATCAACCCCGCCCAGGCGGAGCTGCTCGACGCGCTGGCGTCGATCCGTCCGGACCGCGCAGGCCGCTAAGGTGAGGTCAGGGTGGCCTCGATCGAGAAAGGTCCCTCTCCCGCCACGAGGACGAGACGCGGGTGGCGTTCATCGCCGCGGACGACGAACGCGCTGCCCTCGTTGAAGCCGAGCTCGCCGAAGCCGCGATCCCCGGTCCCGGCGGTGGCCTCGTCGTGCGCGTCGGAGACGTCGCGCACGTCGCAGATCGTCGTGCCCGCCAGGCGCTTGAGCACGGTGCCGTCCACGGTGCCCGCCGCCTTCCCGTCGCGCCACAACAGCAGGCGCACGCGGCCCCGATCGCCGGCGCCGCGCACGGCCACCTGGTATGAGCCGGGACCCAGGCGTTCGCCGGCGGCGGTGCGAGTCTCCTTCTCCAGTTGGAGGCGCGCCCGCAGCTCTCCGCGCAGGGTCGCCTCCGCCGGCGCGGTCGATTCGGCCTGGGGACCGGACGGCATGACCTCGGTGTGGATCCCGAAGCCGCCGGCGCGCACGCCGGTAAGGCCGCGGGTCCTGGTCCACGTGCCGTCCGCCTTGACCTCGTCGGGCCGCACACACAGCGTCTGCTCCTCGCCCCCCTCCGTGCGCACCACGTCCGGCGACTGGTTCGTCAGGCGCACCGGGAGCGTCTGTTCCAGGCGCTCGACCCCGGTAACGGTGACCGTGAGCGTGGTGCGCTGCCCGGAGAGAAGGTTCGTGATGGGCGCCGAGAGGCGCACGGATACGTTGCGGTACGAGCCGGTGGCCACTACGCCGCCCCGCTCGCTGACCTCGATCGGGGCCGGCGGGCCTCCCTCCTCGGGGCCGCGCACGACGAGCTGGCGCGGTGATTCGGCCATGGGTTGGGCCGGGCGGCCGCCGATCCGGACCGCCGAGTTCGAAAGGTCGCCGTCGAAGGCGCCCGCGATGCGCACGGGCCCCCCTCCCTGGCCGACCGATGGGACGACGTAGCCCGACGGGGGCGGCGAAGCCGATCGTAACGGAGCCTTGACCTCGCCGGCCGGCCGGCCGCGCGGGTCGAAGAGCTTGATCGCAAAGTCCGACGCGCCGGCAGGAACGGTGAACGTGCGCACGCCCTGGCTCGCGGGCGACCGCTGCCCGCCCAGCTCCACGGCGTAGCCGTTCAGCTCCTGGCGCTGCCGCGCCTGATCGGGGTCATTCGCGCCGGCCGGCACCGGGTTGACCGTGGCGCCCGCGGTATCGCCGGGGGACAGGTCGCCGGGTAGGTTGACGTAGATCCGGCCCGCCGGCAGCGAGAAGGTGACGACGTGGATCGCGGGTGAGGACTCCAGCGACCCGCTGTCCGCGACCGCCGAAGCGGGCACGAATCCCGCGGCGAGGAGCGCCGCGACGGCGGCGCGCGCGCGGCTGGGGGAGAGGGCGCCCATGCGGCGCCCATCCTACTGCAGCGGCTTCTTCACCACCAGGAATTGGCGGGCGCGGACGTCCTTGAGCGCGGAGCGCGTGCCGTCGGGCCACCGCACGAGCACTTCATCGGCGCTCTCCGCGGTGCCGAGGCCGAAGTGCAGCCGTGGGTCATGGGTGCTGGCATAGGAGTCCCCGGCCGCGAGGTCGCGGGTCATCTTGCGCCCCCCGGCGGTGACCGTCACCCGCGTTCCCAGGGGGACGGCGGCGCCGCCGGGGGTCTCGCAGACCACGGTCAGCCACGAGCGGGCCGCGCCTTCGTTGCGCAGCAGCTCGGGCGGATCGTCGAGAGCGGTGATGAGGATGTCGAGGCGGCCGTCGTTGTCGACGTCGCCCACGGCGAGCCCGCGGTGTGCGCGGACGAGCCCGAAGCCGGGTCCGGCCGCGCCGGTGGCGTCGCGGAAGAGCAGCTCGGGGGGTGCTGCCGGCGGAGCATCCTCGCGAATGCTGCGGTTCTCCAGCAGGGAGTTCCTCTGCCGGTACGTGCCGATCAGCTCGGGATGCTTGTCGATCTGCGGGTAGATGTGGCCGTTGGCGACGACGAGGTCGAGGTCGCCGTCGTTGTCGAAGTCGGCCAGGGCCGTGCCCCACGACAACGGAAGACGGGTGATCGGGCCGACGCCGGTCTCGCGGCTCACGTCGGAGAAGAAGCCTCCCCCGAGTCCCTTGTAGAGCGTCGAGAAGTCCTCGGAGAAGGCGGTGACGAACATGTCGAGGATGCCGTCGCCGTCGGCGTCTCCCGCCGCGATGCCCATGCTGGCCTGGGCGGCGCCGTTCCCGTCGAAGGCGCAAAAGGACGTCACCCCCACTTCCTTGAAGTGGCCGGTGCCGTCGTTGCGGTAGAGGTAGTTCGGGTCGGAGTCGTTGGCGACGTAGAGGTCGACGTCGCCGTCGTCGTCGACGTCGGCGGCGCGGACGGCGAGGCCGAAGCCCAGGGCGAGGTCCTTCATGCCGGCTTCCTCGGTGGCGTCGACGAAGCGGCCCTTGACGTTCCGGAAGAAGTGGTCGGGCGCTCCCTTCAGGCCGAAGGGCCCGAAGGCCACCTGCTCGAGCCCGCGCCACGACAGGCTCGGCTTCGCCTTCAGCACGTCCTCGATCGTGACGTCGATGTACTGCGCGACGTAGAGGTCGAGCCATCCGTCGCCGTCGGCGTCGAAGAACGCCGCGGCGGTGTTCCAGCCGGGTGCCTCGACGCCGGCCCGCGCCGCCACGTTCTCGAAGCGTCCGCCGCCGAGGTTCCGGTAGAGGAGGTTGCGTCCGAAGCCGGTGACGAGGATGTCAGGCCCGCCGTCGTTGTCGTAGTCGGCCACCGTGACTCCCGTCGACCACTGTCCCTCGCCGCCCACGCCCGCGCGATCGGTGACGTCTTCGAAGGAGCCGTCGGCGCGCTGGTGGTAGAGCGCGTTCTTGCCGCGCTCGACCACCTGCGCACCCTCCAGCCGCCAGCCGTTGGCCAGGTACACGTCCAGGCGGCCGTCCTTGTCGTAATCCAGGAAGGCGGCCCCGGCCCCGGCGGAGTCGAGAAGATGGTCCTTGGCCGGCCGGCCGGCCTCGAGCACGCGCGTGATGCCCAGGCGGGGGGCGACGTCGACGAAGTGGAACCGGTCCGGCGGGGGAGGCGGCGCGGCGGCGGCGACGAGGCCGGCGGCAACGCAAAGCCAGATGCCGCCGCCCATCCCGGTGCGGGTCACGCGGGAGGAAACCGGGCCTATTTCGCGGTCGCGATGTGCTTCGCCCAGGCGGCCTCGACCTTCTTCCACTCCGCTTCGAGGGCGTCGGGTTTCGGCTCCCGCGCGAGCATGGCCAGGGCGCGGGATGATTGCAGGAAGGCCTGTTTGGCCGCCTTGGTCACGAGCACGTAACCCTCGTCGTAGACCCCCTGGGCCTCTCCTTCCGAGTTGGCGTGGTGACCACCCTCCAGCAGCCGCTTGCGAATGCCCGCGACCGCGTTGTCTCCCTCCGTCCCGATCTGTCCCACCGCCGCCGCGAGGTTCTCGACCGCCCCCCGCGCCGCCGCCGCATCGTTGGCCTTGACGGCCTGCCGGGCCCGGCCCAGCTCCGACTGCGCGTGGGCGTAGGTCGCGGCCAGGATGGCGAGCACGAGCTTTCTCTCGGTCTTGTTCGCGCCGAGGATCGTGTCGGCCAGCGCGTCATAGGCCGCGACCATCTCCGCCGGCGTGGCGGGGGTGCGGCTCTGGGCCGCGAGCCCCGGGGGCAGTGCGAGGGCGAGGCCCGCGACGGTCGCCGCCGCCGCGCTTCCGCTGACGAGTCCACGTCTCATCTGACGCCTCCTTGCGATTCGCCATCATAGGTTACCGCCCCCGCGGCCGTCCGGGGGGTGGCGTTCATCCTGCCCTCCCATGGCGTGCGGGTAGCCGAAGATAGCCCCAAACCGCTACCATCCGCTGATGCACCGCCGCGCCGCCCTGAACTTCATCTTCATCACGGTCCTGCTCGACATGCTCGCGCTGGGGATCATCGTCCCGGTCCTGCCGCGGCTGGTGGTCGACTTCCTGCGCGGCGACACCGCGCGGGCCGCGGAGGCGATCGGGCTCTTCGCCACCGCGTGGGCCTTGATGCAGCTTCTCTTCTCGCCCCTGCTCGGCCTCCTCTCCGACCGCTTCGGGCGCCGGCCGGTCATCCTGCTTTCCAACCTCGGCCTGGGCCTCGACTACATCGTCATGGCGCTCGCGCCCACGATCCGCTGGCTTTTCCTGGGACGGGTGCTGTCGGGGATCACCTCGGCGAGCATTACGGCCGCCACCGCGTACATCAGCGACGTCACGCCGGTCAAGAAGCGCGCGCGCGCCTTCGGCCTCATCGGCGCCGCGTTCGGCGTCGGCTTCGTGCTGGGGCCGGCGCTGGGCGGCTGGCTCGGGGCCTACAATCCGCGCCTCCCGTTCTGGGTCGCGGCCGGCTTCAGCCTGCTGAACGCGCTCTACGGCTTGCTGGTGCTGCCGGAATCGCTTCCCCCCGAGCGGCGCCAGAAGACCCTGCGGTGGAAGGACGCCAATCCGCTGGGCTCGCTCGCGCTTCTGCGCTCGCACCCGGAGCTGCTCGGGCTGGCGACGGTGAACTTCCTCGGCTACGTGGCCCACGAGGTGTACGCGACCGTCTTCGTGCTGTACGCGACCTATCGTTACGACTGGGGCGCGCGCATGATCGGCGCCGCCCTCGCCCTCGTCGGCGTCTCGTCGATGATCGTCTCGGCCGCGGTCGTGGGGCCCGTCGTCGCGCGCCTGGGCGAGCGGCGCACGCTGTTCGCCGGGCTCCTGCTCGGCGCGCTGGGGTTTGCGATGTTCGGGTGGGCGAAGACCGGCTGGCTGTTCCTCCTCGCGATCCCGATCAACTGCCTGTGGGGGCTGGCCGGACCGTCTTCGCAGTCCCTGATGACGCAGCGCGTGTCGCCGTCGGAGCAGGGCGAGCTGCAGGGCGCCCTCGGGGCGGTGCGCAGCATCGCGATGCTCATCGGGCCGGGGATCTTCTCGGTGACGTTCGCGACGTTCATCGCGGCCGACCGCGTGATCAAAATGCCGGGGGCGCCCTGGTACCTGGCCGCCTTCCTGTTGGTGGTGGCGGCGGCGGTGGCGCGAGCCGTGGCGCCGAAGTCGGCGCCGGTCGTGAGTCGGGCGGTCACGCCGCAGACCGGCTGAGCGCCGCGGCGTCCGAAGCCACGCGACACATGTGATATATGGCGTCGCGTGATCGCCTCATTCACCTGCCTCCTCCTGCTCGCGCCAGAGCCTCCGGCGGCAGGGCCCGGCATCGACGTGTGGGCGGTGGACCGCGGCCGGATCCTCCGTTTGGCCGACACCGCCCTGAACGAGCAACCGGTCACGGTCACGGCGGCGAGGTCGCCGCGCAGCGCCGGCGGACCTCACGACTTCTTCTCCGAGGCCGATTACTGGTGGCCGGACCCGGCGAACCCGGGGGGCCCGTACATCCAGCGCGACGGACAGAGCAACCCGGACAATTTCGACGAGCACCGGAAGGCGATGCGGAGGCTGAGCGTCCAGGTGCCGGCGCTCGTGGCGGCGTGGAAGCTGACCGGCCAGCCGCGCTACGCCGAGCACGCGGTGCGCCACCTGCGCGCCTGGTTCGTGGACGAGGCCACCCGGATGAACCCCAACCTGCGCTACGCCCAGGCCATCAGCGGGCGGGTGACGGGCCGCGGCATCGGGATCATCGATACGTTGCATCTCGTCGAGGTGGCGCGGGCCGCGGAAGTGCTCGCGGGCGCGCGGGTGTTCGACAGCGCGGCGCAGGCCGGCGTCCGGTCCTGGTTCGGCGACTACGTGCGCTGGATGACCACCGACAAGTACGGCATCGACGAGCGGGAGGCAAAGAACAACCACGGGAGCTGCTGGGTGCTGCAGGTGGCGGCCTTCGCGCGCCTCACGGGCAACGACGAGCTGCTGGATTACTGCCGCAACCGCTTCAAGACGGTCCTGATCCCGAACCAGATGGCCGCCGACGGCAGCTTCCCCGAGGAGCTGCGGCGCACGAAGCCCTACGCCTACTCGCTCTTCAACCTCGAGGCGTGGGCCGGGATCGCCCAGCTGCTTTCGACTCCACAAGACGACCTGTGGGCGTTCACGCTTCCCGATGGCCGCGGCCTGCGGCGCGGGATGCATTTCATGGTGCCGTTCATCCGCGACAAGAAGAGCTGGCCAAAGCCGCCCGACGTGATGTACGACCGCGAATGGCCCATGCGGCAGGCGAGCCTCCTGTTCGCGGGACTGGCCTGCGCGGAGCCGAGCTACATCGAGTTGTGGCGGAAGCTGCCGGCGGACTCGAACGTCGACGAGACCATCCGGAACTTCTTCATCCGGCAACCGGTGTTGTGGCTCGACACGGGCTCGCCGGCCGCGGGCGCGGAGACGGTCGTAGTCGAGAGCCCGAACAAGAAGGTCCAGATCGCCGTCGCCACGGCCGATGGCGCCCTCACGTACCGGGTCACGCTCGAGGGGCGGCCGGTGGTCGAGAGCTCCGCGCTCGGGATCCTCGTCGACGGGGTGAACCTCGGCCGGGACGCGAGGATCGGCCGGGTCGAGCGCTATTCCACCAACGAGCGGTACCCCTGGGTCGGCGTACACTCGCAAGCGGTGGACCGATCGCGGGGCGCTCGCCTCTACCTCGCCCATGCGAAGGCGCCCGAAGGCCTGGTCGTCGAGCTACGCGCCTTCGATCACGCGGCCGCCTTCCGCTTCGTCGTGCCGGGCAGCGGCACGCGTGTGCCCGACGCCGCCAGCTCCTTCCGCCTCCCGACGGGCAGCACGGTCTGGTATCACGGCGCCCGCGACCACTACGAAGGGCTCTATCAACGCCGCGACATCGCCGAGACGCCGGAAGGCGACTGGGGCGGCCCGCCGCTCACCTTTCGGCTTCCGGACGGGCGCGGCTACGGGTCGATCACGGAGGCGGCGCTCCACGACTACGCGGGCATGATGCTGCAGGCGGACGGGAGGGGAGCCTTCCTCGAGCGGCTCGGCCACGCGGTGCCGGCGAGCTACCCCTACACGCTGCGCTACGGGGAAGACAACGCGAAGCGGCTCTCCGCGCCGGCCGCCATCGAAGGCACGATCACGACGCCGTGGCGCGTCGTGCTCGCCGGCCGGGACCTCGACACGCTCGTGAACGGCGACGCGATCCACAACCTGGCGCCGCCACCCGACCCGAAACTCTTCCCGGAAGGCATCCGCACGGCGTGGCTGCGCCCCGGGCGCGCCGTGTGGCGCTACCTGGATGGCGGGGGAGACTGCGACAAGGTGCCGCAAGGGCCGGAGCGCGACCAGTGCTTCTTCCCGGTCATCAAGGAGTTCTCGCGGCTCGCCGGGGAGCTGGGCTTCGAGCACCAGGTCGTCGAGGGGATGTGGCGACGGTGGACCGACGAGCAGCTCAAGGAGCTCGTCGACTACTCAACGCAACGGAACGTCTCGATCTGGCTGTGGATCCACAGCAAGGACCAGCACGACCCGGCGGAGCGCCGAAAGGCGTTCCAGCGCCTGCACGGTCTGGGCGTCGCGGGGATCAAGGTCGACTTCCTCGACCACGAGGCCAAGGAGACGATCGACCTCTACGAAGCGATCCTGAAGGACGCGGCCGAGGCGCAGCTCCTCGTCGACTTCCACGGAGCGAACAAGCCCACCGGCATGGAACGCACGTGGCCGAACGAGATGACGCGCGAGGGCATCCGCGGCATGGAATACCGCAGCACCCCGGGATGGGCCACGCACAACACGACGGTGCCGTTCACGCGCTTCCTGGCCGGCCCGGCGGATTACACGCCCGTCGTGTTCGGCGACCGCCGGAAGGACACGACCTGGGCCCACCAGATCGCGACCGCGGTCGTCTTCACCTCGCCGGTCCTGATCTACGGCGGGCACCCGAAGAGCCTCCTCGACAATCCGGCCGCCGACGTCATCTTGAGCATCCCCAGCGTGTGGGACGAGACACGCGTCCTGCCCCCCAGCGCGGTCGGGGAGCTGGCCGTGTACGCGCGCCGCAGCGGCGACCGCTGGTTCCTGGGCGTGCTCAACGGCAAGGAGCCGCGCACGCTGAGGGTGCCGCTCTCGTTCCTGGGCAAGGGGCGCTACCATGCGACGCTCGTGCGGGACGACCGGGTCAACGGGGCCGCGGTACAGCTCGAGCGGCGCGAGGTGACGGCGGGGGACTACGTCGACCTATCCCTGCGCGACGGGGGCGGTTTCGTCTGCCGATTCTCGCGCTAGACTCCCGGAGCGACATGTTCCGACTCGACGGCAAGGTCGCCGTGGTGACGGGGGCCGGCTCCGGCATCGGGGAGGCGATCGCGGTGCTCTTCGGTCAGCAGGGGGCCCACGTGCAGGCCCTCGACCTCGACCAGGCCGCGGCCGGCCGCACCGCGGATAAGATCCGGTCGGGGAGCGGCAAGGCGGACGCGCGCCGCGTCGACGTCGGGGACGCGGCCAGCGTGTCGGCGGTCTTCGCCGCGATCGTGGCCGATCACAAGAGCATCGACATCCTCGTGAACAACGCGGGCATCGCGCACGTGGGGACCGTCGACACGACCACCGAGGCCGACTTCGACCGCGTCTTCCGCGTGAACGTGAAGGGCATCTACCTCTGCGCGCAGGCGGGCGTGCGGCAGATGCTGAAGCAGGGCCGGGGCGTGATCGTCAACATGGCGTCCACCGCCGCCCACGTCGGCATCCCGGACCGCTTCGCCTATTCCATGAGCAAGGGGGCGGTGCACACGATGACGATGTCGATCGCCGCCGACTACGTGAAGAAGAACATCCGCTGCAACTGCATCTCGCCCGCGCGCGTGCACACGCCGTTCGTGGACGGCTACCTGGCCAAGAACTACCCGGGCCGGGAGAAGGAAATGTTCAAGACGCTGTCCGAGGCGCAGCCCATCGGGCGGATGGGCCGGCCCGACGAGGTGGCGGCCCTGGCCCTCTACCTCTGCTCGGACGAGGCGGCGTTCATCACCGGCCAGGCCTATCCGATCGATGGAGGCGTGCTGGCGACATGAAGCTGATTCGCGTCGGCGAGCCCGGGCGGGAGAAGCCCGGCGTGCTCTTGAAGGACGGGGCCCGGGTGGACGTCTCGCGCTTCGTCCCGGACTTCGACGAGGACTTCTTCGGCGGTGACGGCCTGACCGGGCTGGGCCAGTGGCTGGGGGCCAACGCCGCGTCGGCGCCGCGCCTGTCGCCGCGGGGGCGTCTCGGCCCGCCGCTGCGACGGCCGAGCAAGATCGTCTGCATCGGGCTCAACTACCGGGACCACGCGGCCGAGACCGGCGCGGCGATTCCCGCCGAGCCGGTGATCTTCTTCAAATCGACGACCGCGCTCGTTGGCCCGAACGACCCGCTCGTGACGCCGCGGACCGCCACGAAGGTCGATTGGGAGGTGGAGCTGGCGGTGGTGATCGGCCAGACGGCGCGCTACGTCTCGGAGGCGCAGGCCCTCGAGCACGTGGCCGGCTACGCCCTGCACAACGACTACTCCGAGCGGAGCTTCCAGCTCGAGCGCGGCGGGCAGTGGGTGAAGGGCAAGAGCGCGGACACGTTCGCGCCGCTGGGGCCCTTCCTGGCGACGCGGGACGAGCTGCCGGATCCGCAGCGCCTGTCGATGTGGCTGAAGGTCAACGGCGAGTACCGGCAGCGCAGCAGCACCGCCAACATGATCTTCGGTGTCCCCGTGCTCGTCAGCTACCTCAGCCAATTCATGACGCTGCTGCCGGGCGACGTCATCAGCACCGGCACCCCCGCCGGTGTCGGGCTCGGCATCAAGCCGGAGCCGGTGTACCTGAAGCCCGGCGACGTGGTGGAGCTGGGAATCGAGGGTCTCGGCGAGTCGCGACAGGAGGTCTTGCCTCCGGCATGAACCGGCACGTCATGACGCTCGACCTGAAGGACGACCCGCGGGGCATCGCCGCGTACCGGCGCCATCACCGCGAGATCTGGCCGGAGGTGCGCGACAGCCTGCTCCGCGTCGGCGTCCTGCGCATGGACATCTTCCAGCTCGACCGGCGGTTGGTGATGGTGATGGACACCCGGAAGGGCTTCGACCTGAAGCGCAGCTTCGCCGCCCATGCGGCGTCGCACCCGCGTTGCGCGGAATGGGAGGAGCTGATGAAGACCTTCCAGCAGGCACCGGCGGGCGCGAAGCCGGGAGAGCTGTGGACCGTGATGGAGCCGATCTTCCACCTCGCCCGTCGGAGGAAGACCCGGCCGCGCCGAGGGGGGTCTGGGGGGGCCGGAGAGCCCCCCCAGCTCAAAAGCGAGCGCGGATTCACTCCGCGCGAGCGCGGACGATGAGCGACGCTGTCCAGCTGTTCCACACCTGCCTCGTCAACGAGATCGATCCCGAGGTGGGGATGGCGGCGGTGCGCCTGCTGGAGCGGCTCGGTCACCGCGTCGAGGTCCCCCTCGCCCAGACCTGCTGCGGACAGCCGGCCTACAACGCCGGCTTCCACGACGAGGCGAAGGCGGCCGGCCGCCACACGCTTCGCGTTCTCTCGGCGACCACCGGTCCCATCGTGATCCCCTCCGGCTCCTGTGCGGACATGGTCGTCCACCAGTACGAGGTGCTCTTCCGCGACGAGCCCGAGTGGCGGGAGAAGGCCCACGCCGTCGGCGCCCGATGCCGGGAGCTGAGCCAGTTCCTGGCCGAGAAATGGCCGGCGCTGCGGGAGCGGCCGCGGCTCGCGGCGCGCGTGGCGTACCACCCTTCCTGCCATCTGCTGCGCGGCCTCGGCGTGCGCGACGCGCCCATGGCGCTGCTGCGCTCGATCGAAGGAGTGTCGCTGGTCGACGTCCAGGATCAGGAGGAGTGCTGCGGCTTCGGCGGCCTGTTCTCGGTGAAGCAGCCCGAGATCTCCGGGAGCATGCTCGAGCAGAAGATGGCCTGCGTCACCGCTTCCGGGGCCGACCGCCTCGTGAGCTGCGACCTTGGCTGCCTGATGCATCTCGGCGGGGGACTGCGGCGCCGCGGCGCGTCCGTCCGGGTGCAGCACCTCGCGCAGTTGCTCGACGAGGCGCTGCCGTGAGCACGCCTCCGGCGTTCCGGGAGCGCGTCCGGTCGGCCATCGGCAACGAGCGGCTGCACGTGGCGCTCGGCCGCGCCACCGAGGCCCTCCGCTCGCGCCGGTCCTCGGCCCTCGCCTCGCTCGACGGCTGCGAAGACGTGCGCGACCTGGCCCGCAAGGTCAAGCTCGAGATGCTCGCGGACCTGTCGTCTCACCTGCAGCGCTTCGAGGAACGGCTCGTCGCCAACGGCGTGGAGGTGCACTGGGCGGAAACGGGAACGGACGCCAACCGCATCGTCACCGGGATCGCGAAGCGCCATGGCGTGAAGCGCATCGTCAAGTCGAAGTCGATGGCGACCGAGGAGACGCACCTGAACCACTCGCTGGAGCAGGCGGGGATGGAGGTCATCGAGACCGACCTCGGCGAGTACATCATGCAGCTCGCCGAGGATCGGCCGTCGCACATCATCCTGCCCATCATCCACCTCACGCGGGAGGATGTCGGCGAGGTGATGCACCGGCGCATCGGCGTGCCGCTCAGCAGCGACCCGCAGACCCTGGCCGCGTACGCCCGAGCCAAGCTGCGCGACGAGTTCCTGCGCGCGGACATGGGGATCACCGGCGCCAACTTCGGCGTGGTCGAGACCGGCACGATCTGCCTCGTGACCAACGAGGGCAACGGGCGCATGGTGACGACGCTGCCCCGGGTCCACGTGGCGGTGATGGGCATCGAGAAGCTGGTGCCCACGCTCCGTGACCTCGACGCGTTCCTGAAGCTCCTCGCGCGCTCGGCGACGGGCCAGAAGCTCACGACCTACACCACGCTGCTGCGCGGGCCGCGGCGGCCCGGAGACGAGTGCGGGCCGGAGGCGATGCACGTGGTATTGCTCGACAACGGGCGCAGCCGCCTTCTCGCCGGCGAGAACGCCGAGATCCTGGGCTGCATCCGCTGCGGCGCCTGCCTCAACGCGTGCCCGATCTACAAGCACATCGGCGGCCACGCCTACGGCGACACCTACCCCGGCCCGATCGGCGCGGTCGTCACGCCGGGCCTGCGGGGGCTGCACGGGTGGACCGACCTGCCGGCGGCGAGCACGCTGTGCGGCGCGTGCCGCGACGTCTGCCCGGTGCGTCTCGACATCCCGCGCATGCTGCTCGGCCTTCGCCGCGAGGCCGTGCGCGAAGAGGGAGCCCCGCTCTCGTTGCGCCTCGGCCTCAAGGCGTTCTCTTGGCTGGCCCCGCGGCCGCGGTTGTACCGCTCCGCGACGCGCCTGGCGCGGGCCGCGCTGCGCTCGCTGGCGCGGGACGGGTGGATACGGCGCGCGCCGGGTCTGGCCGCCGGTTGGACCCAGATGCGCGACCTGAAGGCGCCGGCGCCGAAGACGTTCCAGCAGCTCTGGAGGGAGAGGTCGTGAACGGGCGCGCGGCGATCCTCTCTCGTCTCGCGGCCGCCCAGCGCACTGCGCGCCTGCCCCCGGCGCCCGCGGCGCACGCAATCGTGACGCCGCCCCCCGGCGGCCCGGAGTGCCTCGAGCGCTTCGTCAAGGAGCTGGCGGCCCTCGGCGTCGACGGTCACGTCGAGGCAACGCCGGAGCGCGTGCGCGAGCGGGTGCGGTCGCTCGTGGCGGGGAAGCGAGTTCTCGCCTGGGATGCGGGCCGGTTGCCCTACGGCGTTGACTCCGTGCTCTCGGACGCGGCGCGGGGGTCGAGCCCTCGCGAGGAGCAGGCGAGCGCCGAAATCGGCGTGACCGGTTGCGACGGCGCGATCGCCGAGACGGGTTCCCTGGTCCTGCTGTCCGGGCGGGGCCGCTCGCGGGCCGTCTCGCTCCTTCCGCCCGTCCACCTCGCGCTCGTGAGGCCCCAGGACCTCTACTTCAGCATGGGCGAGTTCTTCGCGCGGGCGGGTGTGCGCGTGGGCGAAGAAGCCTGTTGCACGTTCGTCACCGGCCCCAGCCGCACCGCGGACATCGAGTTGACGCTGACCCTGGGCGTGCACGGCCCGGGAAAGGTGATCGTGGTGGTCGGCCCGTGACCGTTCCCGCACGCATTGACTCTCACCAGCACTTCTGGCGGTACGACCCGCGTGAGTACGGCTGGATCGACGAGCGCATGGACGTGCTCAAGCGCGATTTCCTGCCCGCCGACCTCGAGCCGCCGCTGCGGGCGGCCCGGTTCGACGCCTGCGTCGCCGTCCAGGCGCGCCAGTCGGTCGAGGAGACCGCCTGGCTTCTCGACCTGGCGGACCGCAGCCCGTTCGTCGCGGGTGTGGTCGGGTGGGTGGACCTGTGCTCGCCGGACGCTCGCGCCCAGCTCGTGCGGTTCTCCCGCCGCCCCAAGCTCGTCGGCGTGCGTCACATCGTCCAGGGTGAGAGCGACGACCGCTTCCTGCTCCGGCCGGACTTCGGCCGGGGCATCGCCCTGCTCGAGGAGTTCGGCCTCGCATACGACATCCTCATCCATCCCCGGCATCTCGCCGTGGCGGCCGAGTTCGTGAGGAGCTTCCCGCGGCAGCGCTTCGTCCTCGATCACCTGGCCAAGCCGGAGATTGCGCGGGGGGAGATCGACGACTGGTCGCGGGGGCTGCGGGCGCTCGCGGCCGCGCCCAACGTTCTCGCGAAGCTCTCCGGTCTCGTCACCGAGACCGACTGGAAACGCTGGACGCCGGATCAGATGCGCCCGTACCTCGACGTCGCCTTCGAGTGCTTCGGCCCCGGCCGGTTGATGATCGGGTCCGACTGGCCCGTCTGCGAACTGGCCGGAGAGTACGGACGCACGATGCAGGTCATAACGGACTACCTGGAGCGCCGGCCCCCGGGAGAGACGGAGGCGGTGCTCGGAGGAAACGCCCGAGAGTTCTGGAAGCTCGAGGTCAAGGAGCCAAGCCGATGCTGAAGAAGGCGGGGAAGGCGGGAGCGGCGCTCCTGCTGTTGGCGGCGGCCGCCTGCGGCGGAAAGCGCGAGCCGGGGCGGACCACCATCGCCGTGATTCCCAAGGGCACCTCGCACGTCTTCTGGCAGAGCATTCACGCCGGCGCGGCCAAGGCCGCATCCGAGCTGAACGTGGACATCATCTGGCGCGGGCCGCTGCGCGAGGACGACCGCGACTCGCAGGTCTCGGAGGTGGAGGGCTTCGTCAGCCGCGGCGTGTCCGGCCTCGTGCTCGCCCCCCTCGACGAGACGGCGCTCGCCGTGCCCGTGGCGAACGCCGTGCAGCGCGGGATCCCGGTCGTGATCATCGACTCAGGGCTCAAGGGCGAGGGCTACGTCAGCTTCGTCGCCACCGACAACCGCAAGGGCGGCCGGCTGGCGGGCGAGCAGCTCGCCAAGTTCCTGGGGGGCAAGGGCAAGGTGGTGCTGCTTCGCTACACCGAAGGTTCCGACAGCACCAACAACCGCGAGCAGGGCTTCCTGGATGCGATGAAGGAGAACCCGGGCATCCAGGTCGTCAGCTCCAATCAGTACGGCGGGGCCGACGTCGAGAGCGCCTACAAGAAGAGCGAGGCGCTGCTCGGCAACTACACGGAGCGCGACGGCAAGCTCGCCCTCGAGGGCATCTTCTGCCCCAACGAGTCGACCAGCTTCGCCATGCTTCGGGTGCTGCAGGACAACGGCTGGGCAGGCAAGGTCCATTTCGTCGGGTTCGACAGCTCCGACAACCTCGCCAAGGGCCTGCGCGACGGCCAGGTCGATGCGCTCATCCTCCAGGACCCGGTGCGAATGGGCTACCTCGGCGTGAAGACGATGGTCGAGCACCTGCAGGGCAGGCCGGTGGAGAAGCGCATCGACACCGGCGTCCACGTCGTGACGAAGGAGAACATGGACACGCCCGAGATGAAGGAGCTGGTGCAGCCGGACCTGTCGAAATGGCTGAAGCCCTAGCGCCGCGCTTCCGGATGCGAGGCATCCGAAAGGCCTTCGGCGCGACCGTCGCGCTCGACGGGGTCGACCTGGAGGTCTCGCCCGGCGAGGTGTGCGCGCTCGTGGGCCAGAACGGCGCCGGGAAGAGCACGCTCATGTCCATCCTCGCCGGGGCCCTCGCGCCCGACGGGGGGGAGATGGAGCTGGACGGCTCGGCCTATCGGCCCCGCCGCCCGCTGGACGCCCGGCGAGCCGGCGTGCAGATGATCTACCAGGAGCTCTCGCTGGCGCCCCACCTCTCGGTGGCGGAGAACGTGGTGCTCGGCATGGAGCCCGCGCGCCTCGGCCTCCTGAAATCGCACGACGCGCGCGCGCGGACCCGCCGGGCGCTCGCCGAGCTCGGGCATCCGGAGATCGCGCCCGAGGCCCTCGTGGCGACTCTATCCGTGGCCGGCCAGCAGCTGGTGGAGATCGCGCGCGCGCTCGCGGTCGGCTGCCGCGTGCTCGTGCTGGACGAGCCCACCAGCAGCCTGGCCCGGGACGACGCCCGGCGCCTCTTCGAGCTCATCGCCCGTCTCAAGGCGCAGGGCCACGCCATCGTCTACATCTCCCACTTCCTGGAAGAGGTGAAGCAGGTTGCCGACCGGTTCGTCGTTCTGCGCGACGGCCGGAAAGCGGGCAGCGGGCGCACGGCCGACGCTTCGCCGCGTGAGATCGTGGCGATGATGGTCGGCTCGGCCGTGGGCGAGGTGTACCCGCGCTCGGCGCGCCCTCGCGGGGAACGGGTGCTCGAGCTGGAGGGCCTCGGCCCCGGCTCCGCCCCGCTGACGCTGCACCGGGGCGAGGTGGTGGGCATCGCCGGGCTCCTCGGCGCGGGTCGAACGTGGCTGCTGCGCAGCGTCTTTGGCCTGGAGCCGGTGCGGCAGGGCCGCGTGCGGGTCAAGTCCTTCGAGGGCTTCCCCTCCCCGGCGCGGCGGTGGCAGCAGGGGGTGGGCTTCCTGAGCGAGGACCGGAAGGACGAGGGCCTGGCGCTGGGCCTCAGCGTCGCCGACAACGTGACGCTCTCGCGCCTGGCCGGGCTCGGGCCGGGGCCGATCGTGCTGCCGGAGTCGCAGGAGGCCGCCGCTGCCCGCGTGATCGATCGTCTGGCCATCCGCTGCCGCGGGCCGCGACAGGCGGTGCGGGAGCTGTCGGGCGGCAACCAGCAGAAGGTGGCGCTGGCGAGGCTGCTGCATCACGACGTCGACGTGCTCCTGCTCGACGAGCCGACGCGCGGCATCGACGTCGCGAGCAAGGCCCAGATCTACGCCCTCGTCGACGCGCTCGTGGCGGATCCGGGCGAAGGGCGGCCGGCCCGCGCCGTGCTCCTGGTCAGCAGCTACTTCCCGGAGCTGCTCGGCCTGTGCGACCGCATCGCGGTGATGTGCCGCCGCCGGCTCGGCGAAGCCCGCCCGGCCTCGGAGCTGGACGAGCACCGCCTGATCCTCGAGGCCGCGGGGACGGAAGGCGCTATGTGAAGGGCCGCGAGCTGCTGACCCGGGGCGGGCCGGTGCTGGGGCTGATCCTCGTCGGCGCGCTCTTCGGGGTGTTGGTGGGACCTCACTTCTTCTCGCCGGCCAACCTCGAGCTGATCGCCCGCCAGACCGCGATCGTCGGCACGGCCGCGCTGGGCATGACGATGGTGATCGCCGCCGCGGGCATCGATCTCTCGGTGGGCTCCGTGATCTCGCTGAGCACCGTCGTGATCGCGCTGCTGCTGCGGCACGCGGCCAGCCCGGCGGCGGCCGCCGCGGCGGGGATCGCGGCGGGGGCCGCCTGCGGGCTGGTCACGGGCCTGCTGGTGACGGGCCTTCGCGTCGTGCCTTTCATCGTGACCCTCGGCATGATGCTGCTCGTACGCGGCGCCGCGAAGGGCCTCGCCGACGAGCGCCGGATCGAAGCGCCCGTCACGTGGCTGAACGAGCTGCTGCGGACGCAGGCCCTCGGCGGGGGGGTGCTGCTGCCGACCGGCATCTGGATCCTGGTCGCGATGGCGCTCGTGGTGGCGGCCGTGCTGCGCTACACCCGCTTCGGCCGCCACCTGCTCGCGATTGGCTCGAACGAGCGGACGGCCCGCCTGTGCGGGGTGAGGGTGGAGCTCTGCAAGATCGCCGTTTACACGGTCGCGGCGGCGCTGGCCGGACTCGCGGGTGTGATGCAGTTCGCGAAGCTGTCGGTCGGGGACCCCACGGTGGCGGTGGGCCTGGAGCTGGACGTCATCGCGGCGGTGATCATCGGCGGCGGCAGCCTGTCCGGCGGCAAGGGGACCGTCTTCGGGACGCTGGTGGGCGCGGTGCTCATGACGGTGATCCAGATCGGCTGCTCGCAGCGGGGCTTCCCGAACTGGGTGCAGCAGATCGTCACCGGGGGCGTGATCGTGGCCGCGGTCGCGCTGGACCGATGGCGTCAGGGCGCGCAGGCGACCTAGAGGAACGCTTGCTAGTCCACGCTGGCCTTGATCGACCCCGTGGTGATGCCGCCGTCGACGAGCAGCGTCTGGCCCGTGACGTAACGGCTCGCCTCGGAGGCGAGGAACACGATCGCGCCGTCGAGGTCGTTGGGCTGGCCCGGCCGGCCCAGGGGGATGCGCTCGCACAGGTACTCCACCCACTTCGGGTTGTCGTAGAGGACCTTCGTCTGCGCCGTCTTGAACCAGCCCGGCGCGAGGCAGTTGACGGTGATGCCGTGGCGGCCCCACGCGTCGGCGAGGGCCATCGTCATCTGCTTCACGCCGCCCCGGCTCGCGCAGTAGGGAACGATCGCTCCGTAGCCGAACACCGACGTGACGGAGCCGATGTTGACGATCCGCCCGTAGCCACGCGCGATCATTCCCGGCGCTATCGCCTGAGCCACGAAGAACGTTCCCCGCAGGTTGGTGTCGAGGACCTTGTTCCAGTCTTCCCAGCTGAAGTCGAGCGCCGGCTTGCGCACGTTGCCCCCGGCGTTGTTCACGAGGATGTCGATCTTCCCGAAGGCGGCCTCGGCCTCCGGCCCCATCCGCCGGATGCTGGCCTCGTCCCGCAGATCGAGGGCGATCGAGGCTGCGCGCCGGCCCAGGGCCCGGATCTCGTCGGCGAAAGGCTCGGTGTCCTCGCGCCGTCGGGCGGTGACGATCAGGTCGGCCCCCGCCTCCGCCAGGGCGCGGGCGAAGTACTGGCCGAGGCCGCGGCTGGCGCCCGTCACGAGGGCGACGCGCCCCGAGAGATCGAAGAAGTTCTTGGCCATCGGTCAGGCGTTGGGCCGGAGCAGCACCTTGATGAGCCCGGGCTCCTTGCGCTGCAGCCGGCCGAACCACTGCGGGCCTTCCTCGAGGGGCGCGGTGGCGGAGATGAAGCGGTTCACCTGCACCTGGCCGGAAGCGATCAGCTCCAGGCATTCGGGATACTCGCCGCTCGACGCGCACGATCCCTGGAGCCGGATCTGGCGCGAGACGACCGACTGAAGGGGGATCGCGACGTCCGGGGCGAAGTTGCCGACGAGGGTCACGGTGCCGCCCTTGCGCACGGCGGCGATGGCCGCGCGCACGGTCGGTTCGATGCCCACGGCATCGAAGGCCACGTCGGCCCCGCGTCCGTCCGTGAGCGCCCGCACCGCCGGCGTGATCTCTCCCGCCCGGGAATTGAAGGCGTGCGCGGTGCCCAGCTCCTTCGCGGCGGCGAGCCGGTCGTCT
>Ga0210378_10000101_pt1 | contig 37378 bp, 24 predicted proteins | sample PLM1_60_b1redo_FD_155465 | JGI IMG/M metagenome (GOLD analysis project Ga0210378, IMG submission 155465) | Groundwater sediment microbial communities from an aquifer in East River, Colorado, USA - PLM1_60_b1 redo | ecosystem: Environmental > Terrestrial > Soil > Riparian zone | place: USA: East... | reverse complement strand
ACCGATCATGAAGACGGACGCGGCGAGCAGCGGGAACAGTGTGAGCGAGCCGTTGCCCAGCCCCACCCCGGACTTGACCGTGACCAGGGCAGCGATCCGTGGGTTGCCCCGGATGAACCCCAGTGACTCCTTCACCGCGCGTACCGTGCCGGGATGATCGGCGCCGTGGTCGGACGCCTGGAACGGGCGCCGCACCCGCCAGGTCAATACCGCCGCGAGCAGCAGGCACGCCGCGTCGATGAGGAAGCAGACGTCGGTGCCGAGCCACTGCGCGAAGATTCCGCCGAGCGAGGCGCCGATGACCAGCATGGTGCCCCAGGCGCCGCCCGCCAGGACGTTGGCCGTCGGCAGGTCCTCGGGATCCACCAGGTTCGGCAGCGCGGCCTGCGAAGCCGGTGCGTAGAACGCCTTGGCGACCGCCACCGCGCCGACCGCGACCAGGGCGATCCAGGCCGTCGCAGCACTACGCACGAAGAGCAACAGCAGCACCGATCCGGCGCTCGCGAGGTTCGAGACGATCAGGATGGTGCGGCGGTCGATGCGGTCCGCGACGGTGCCGGCGTACGGGGCGAGCAGCGCGAGCATCGCCGTGTCGACGGCAAGCACGAGCCCACCCCACAACCCGGTGCCGGTGAGCACGGGCAGCAGCGTGAGCAGCGGGATCACGGCGAACCAATCGCCGCCGAGGGAGATCAGCTCGGAGGCGAAGACCCGGCGGAAGTCTGGGTTACGCCGGATCAGATCCAGGTAGGTCCCCACGCAAAGTCACGCTAGTCGAGGCCAGCGACAACGCTGTCAGCCCCGGCAGCGGCGGGTGCAGCGCGGGTGGCGGCGGGGCGGCGTGTGGGACGCGGGTGGCGTGGGTGCGACGCCGCTCAGGCTAGTTCGAGGGCCTTCGCGGCGATCTCGGCATCGACCGGGATCGTGGTGGGCTTCGGGGCGCCGGAGATTGCCCAATCCGGATCCTTGAGCCCGTTGCCGGTGACCGTGCAGACCACGCGCTGCCCCGCGGCGAGCGTGCCCTGCTCAACCGCCTGCAACAGACCGGCGACGCTGGCGGCGCTGGCCGGCTCGACGAAGACGGCTTCGCTGCGGGCGAGCAGCCGGTACGCGGCGAGGATCTGCCGGTCGGTGACCGCCTCGATGGCGCCACCGGACTCGTCGCGGGCCGCGATCGCGGTGGTCCACGAGGCCGGATTGCCGATCCGGATGGCGGTGGCGATCGTGCTCGGCTCGCGCACGACCTGGCCGGTCACGAGCGGGGCCGCGCCAGACGCCTGGAACCCGCGCATCGTCGGCCGCTTCGTGGCGTCGCCCGCGTTGAAGGCCTCGATGTACCCCTTCCAGTACGCGGTGATGTTGCCGGCGTTGCCGACCGGCAGGCAGTGCACGTCGGGCGCGTCGCCGAGGGCGTCGACGATCTCGAACGACGCCGTCTTCTGGCCCTCGATCCGGTACGGGTTGACCGAGTTGACCAGGCTCACCGGGTACTCCAGGGCGAGCTTGCTGGCCAGCGTCAGGCAGTCGTCGAAGTTGCCGTCGACCTGGAGCAGCTTCGCGCCGTGCACGAGCGCCTGGGCGAGCTTGCCCATCGCGATCTTGCCGGTGGGCACGAGCACCGCGCAGATCAGCCCGGCGCGGGCGGCGTACGCGGCGGCGGACGCCGACGTGTTGCCGGTGGACGCGCAGATGACCGCCTTGGCGCCCTCCTCGACGGCCTTGCTGATCGCCATCGTCATGCCCCGGTCCTTGAAGGACCCGGTCGGGTTGAGGCCCTCGACCTTGAGGTAGACGTCGCAGCCGGTCTTCTCCGACAGGACGGGCGCGGGAAGCAGCGGCGTGCCGCCCTCGTACAGCGTCACCACGGGGGTGGCGTCGGTGACCGGCAACCGGTCGCGGTACTCGTTGATCACACCGCGCCACTGCTTCACTTCGGCACGCTTCCTTCCACCCTCATTACACTGACGACATCCCGCACGATCTCCAGCTGGCGCAACTCCGCCACCGTCGCGGACAGCGCCGCGTCGGTGGCCACGTGCGTGACGATGACGAGCATCGCGTCGCCGCCATGCCCCTCCTGCCGCACCGTGGAGATGCTGACCCCGTGATCGGCGAAGGCGGACGCGACGGCGGCCAGCACACCGGCTCGGTCGGCCACGTCCAGGCTGACGTGGTACCTGGTCAGCGCCTCGCCCATCGGCCGGACCCGCAGCGCCGCATAGTTGGACTCCCCCGCCGCACGGGCGCCGATGATCCGGTTCCGGGCCACGGCGACCAGGTCGCCGAGCACCGCCGACGCGGTGGGCGCCCCGCCTGCGCCACGGCCGTAGAACATGAGCTGACCGGCCGCCTCGGCCTCCACGAACACCGCGTTGAACGCGTCGCCGACGCCGGCGAGCGGATGGGTGCGCGGGATCATCGCCGGGTGGACGCGGACCCCGATGCTTTCGGTGCCGTCCACATCGGTACGCCGCTCGGCGATACAGAGCAGCTTGACCGTGCAGCCCATCTCCCGAGCGCTCGCCACGTCGGCCGCGGTGACCTCGGTGATGCCCTCGCGGTGCACGTCGGCGGCGGTGACCCGGGTGTGGAACGCCAGCGAGGCAAGGATCGCGGCCTTCGCAGCGGCGTCGAAACCCTCGATGTCGGCGGTCGGATCGGCCTCCGCGTAGCCAAGCGCCGTCGCCTCGTCGAGCGCGTCGGCGAAGCCCGCCCCGGTGGAGTCCATACTGGACAGGATGAAGTTGGTCGTGCCGTTGACGATCCCCATCACGCGCGTGACGAGGTCGCCGTGGAGCGACTCGCGCAGCGGCCGGATCAGCGGGATCGCGCCGGCCACCGCAGCCTCGTAGTACAGGTCGGCGCCGCCCTCAGCGGCCGCGTCGTGCAGCGCGGCGCCGTCCTCGGCCAGCCGCGCCTTGTTTGCGGTGACCACCGACTTGCCGGCCTTGAGCGCGGTGGTGATCCAGGTACGCGCCGGCTCGATCCCGCCGACCACCTCGACCACCAGGTCCACGTCGTCGCGGGCCACGAGGCCTGCGGTGTCCGTCGTGAACAACTCCGGCGGGACGGGCAGCTCGCCACGGGCGCGACCCGGCCGGCGGACACCGATGCCCACCAGTTCCAGCGGCGCGCCGATCCGGGCGGTGAGGTCGTCGGCCTGGGTGTGCAGGAGCCGGACCACCTCGCTGCCGACGGTCCCGCAGCCGAGCAGCGCGACACGCAGGGGCGTCGTCATCCGAGATCCAGCCGCATGAGGTCGTCCTCCGTCTCCCGGCGCACCAGCACCCGGCTCGCCCCGTCGAGGACGCCGACGACCGGTGGCCGTGGCGTGTGGTTGTAGTTGCTCGCCATGCTGCGGCAGTAGGCGCCCGTGCCGGCGACGGCCAGCAGGTCGCCCGGGACGACGTCGGCCGGGAGCCAGACGTCCTTCACCACCACGTCGCCGCTTTCGCAGTGCCGGCCGACGACCCGCGCGAGCATAGGCGGCGCATCCGACGCCCGGGACGCCAGCACGCACGTGTACGCGGCGTCGTAGAGCGCCGCGCGGATGTTGTCGCTCATGCCGCCGTCGATGCTGACGTACGTGCGGAGCCCGTCGACGTCCTTGACGGTGCCGACCTCGTACAGCGTGACGCCCGCCTGGCCGACGAGCGCGCGGCCGGGCTCAACTGACAACCGGGGCACGGTGAGGCCGGCGCCCCTGCACTCGCGCTGGACGATCTGGCGCAGCTCGGCGGCCACGACGCTCACTTCGGCGGGATCGTCGTCAGGCGTGTACGCGATGCCCAGGCCGCCGCCGAGATCCAGCTCGGGCAGCTCGATGCCGTGCTCATTGCGGATCTCGGTGAGGAGCCCGACGAGCCGGTGCGCCGACACCTCGAAGCCGGACGTGTCGAAGATCTGCGATCCGATGTGGCTGTGCAGTCCGGCCAGCTCCAGGCTGGAGTGCTTGAGCACCCGTCGCACGGCCTCGGCGGCTGCCCCGGAGGAGAGCGAGAAGCCGAACTTCTGGTCCTCGTGCGCGGTGGCGATGAACTCGTGCGTGTGCGCCTCGACGCCGACCGTGACCCGCACCATCACCCGCGGGCGGACCCCCGTCTCGGCAGCGAGATCGGCCAGGCGCGCGATCTCGGTGAATGAGTCGAGCACGACGTACCCGACGCCGACCTCCAGCGCACGCCGCAGCTCCGTGACGCTCTTGTTGTTGCCGTGCAACGCGAGCCGCGCGGGCGGGAATCCCGCGGCCAACGCCACCGCAAGCTCGCCGCCCGTGCAGACATCGAGGCCCAGGCCCTCCTCCGCGACCCAGCGCGCGACGGCCTTGGAGAGGAACGCCTTGCCGGCGTAGAACACGTCGGCGCCCTCGAACGCGCCCGCGTACCCCCGGCACCGGGTGCGGAAGTCGGTCTCGTCGAGGAAGAGCGCGGGCGTGCCGTACTCGGCCGCCAGGTCGCGCACGTCCATGCCGGCGAGGTGCAGCACCCCGTCGACGCGACTCGCGCTGATCGGCCAGATGCGGGGGTCGATCGCGGCGAGGTCGGCAGCCGGCGGCGCGAGGAGGCCGGACGGCATGACATCCGCGTGCCGTGGCCCAGCCGGATGCGCTCTCACGACGCCACCTCGACACCGGCCGCGGTGAGCCCGAACGCGTGCACGCCGCTCACATCCGCTCCGGGGCGCTCACGCCGACCAGGGCCAGCCCGTTGGCGAGCACCGTGCGAGTGGCCTCGCACAGCCACAGCCGCGCCCGGTGCAGGTCGGTCGTTTCCTCGTCGCCACGCGGTAGGACCCGGCAGTCGTCGTAGAAGCGGTGGTACGTGCCGGCGAGCGACTCCAGGTAGTGCGCGATCCGGTGCGGCTCGCGCAGCTCGGCCGCGCTGGCGACCACCCGGGGGAACTCGCCCAGGGCGCCGAGCAGGGCGCCCTCGCGGTCGTGGACGAGCAGCTCGGGCTTGAGTTCGCCACGGTCGATGCCCAGCTCAGCGCCATTGCGCAGCACGGAGGAGATGCGCGCGTGGGCGTACTGGACGTAGTAGATCGGGTTGTCGTTGGTACGCCGCGTCCACAGATCCAGGTCGAGGTCGATCGTCTGGTTGACGCTCGCGCGGGCCAGCGCGTACCGGGCGGCGTCGACGCCGATCGACTCGACCAGATCGGCGAGCGTGATCACGTTGCCGGCCCGCTTGCTCATCCGGATCGGCTCGCCGTCCTTGACGAGGTTCACCAGCTGGCCGATCAGCACCTCGATGTTGCGCTTGGGATCGTCGCCGGCGCAGGCGGCGAGCGCCTTGAGCCGGGCCACGTACCCGGTGTGGTCGGCGCCGAGCAGGTAGAGGCACACGTCGAAGCCGCGACCACGCTTGTCCAGGTAGTACGCGGCGTCGGCGGAGAAGTAAGCCGGGGCGCCGTCGCTCTTGATGAGGACGCGGTCCTTGTCGTCGCCGAAGTCGGTGGTGCGGAGCCAGACCGCGCCGTCCGAGTCGTAGACGTGGCCCTGCTTGCGTAGCACCTCCACGGCCCGCTCGATGGCGCCTGTGCTGTGCAGCAAGTCCTCGTGGAAGTAGACGTCAAAGACGACCCCGAACTCCTTCAACGAGCTCTTGATCTCGTCGAACATGAGGTTGACGCCGATCTTGCGGAAGACCTCCTGGGCGTCCGGACGATCGAGCGCGTCCGGAGCCAGAGCCAGCACCTGAGCAGCGATCTCGCCGATGTAGGCACCGCCGTACCCGTCCTCTGGCGTGGGCTCACCCTTGGCCGCCGCGAGCAGCGAGCGGGCGAAGCGGTCGATCTGGGCGCCGTGGTCGTTGAAGTAGTACTCGCGGGCCAGCTCGGCGCCGCTGGCCTCGAACAACCGGGCCAGCGCGTCACCGACGGCCGCCCAGCGGACGCCGCCGATGTGGATGGGGCCGGTCGGGTTGGCCGAGACGAACTCGAGGTTGACCCGCTGACCAGCGAGCGCGTCGTTACGGCCGTACGCGGCGCCGGCGGTGACCACCGTGCGGGCCAGCTCACCCTGGGCGGCGGCGTCGAGGGTGATGTTGAGGAAGCCGGGCCCGGCGATGTCGACGCGAGCCACCCCGGACGCCGCGGCGAGCCGCTCAGCCACCCAGGCGGCGAGATCGCGCGGGGCCACCCCTGCCCGTTTGGCTACCTGAAGCGCGATGTTCGTGGCATAGTCGCCATGCTCGGGGTTGCGCGGGCGCTCCACGGTCACGCTGGCCGGCAGAGATGCCGGGTCCAGTCCGTGCGTGGCGAAGACATCGCGGGTAGCAGCGAGAACGGCGTCAGAGAGAGCGGCGGGGGTCACCTCGACATGCTATCGAGACGGCGGGGCTGACTCGTGCGACTACCGTGGTAGCTGTACCACTGACTAGGACGGGCAATGAGATGCCCGGATCGCCCGAAAGGTTCCCATGTCGTCGAAGACCAGCCCGCGCTCGACCGGCAAGTCTGGTGGCAAGTCCACCGGCAAGGGCTCCACCCGCCCAGGGCGTAAGCCGATCAAGCCGATCAAGCCGGCGCTGCCCTGGGGCATGATCGCGCTTGGCTCCATCGTCGCGATCGTCGCGGTGAGCATCATCGGCTACGGCGTGTACAGCGTCCGGGACTCCGGCAAGCCATTCGGCGAGCGCAAGGCCCAGCGGATCGACGGGGTCCAGAACTTCCGCAAGACCAACGAGAAGGACCTCACCCGCAACCACAAGGCGGGCAAGCTCACGTACAAGCAGAGCCCGCCGGTCGGCGGCGACCACAACGGCCGCTGGCAGAACTGCGAGGGCGACGTCTACGACGCCGAGATCCCCAAGGAGCAGGGCGTCCACAGCATGGAGCACGGCGCGGTGTGGCTTACCTACCGCCCCGACCTGCCGAAGTCCCAGGTCGACGCGCTTGCCAAGAAGATCCGTGGCAAGGACTTCACCCTGATGAGCCCGTACCCGGGCCTCGACAAGCCGGTGTCGCTGCAGGCGTGGGGCTTCCAGCTCAAGCTCGACAGCGCCGACGACAAGCGAATCGACAAGTTCATCTCCGGCTTCGCCCGTAGCGCCACCGTCGAGCCCGGCGCCGGTTGCTCCTCCGGCGAGACCGCCACCGGCACTCAGCCAGTCGGCGACGCCGCGCCAATGCAGTCCCCGCCGACCGGTGGCTGAGCCGGAAACCCGCCCGTCGACGGGCACCCCGGCCAGGACGTGGTTCGCCGCGCTCCTGGTCGGGGTACTCGCGCTCGCGATCGGCTTCGGCGCCGGCGTGTTCGTGGCCAGGCCGCAGCACCCCGGCGACGGCTCGGCCGAGGCGGGATTCGCGCGGGACATGTCCACGCACCACGGCCAGGCCGTCTCGATGGCGATCGAGGAGTACGGCGTCACCAAGGACACCTATCTCCGGCAGGTCAGCGTCGACATGGCGCTCACCCAGCAGGGCCAGATCGGCATGATGCAGACCTGGCTGCGCAACTGGGGGCTGGAGACCAACAGCGACGCGCGCCCGATGGAGTGGATGGGGGCGGCCGTGCCGCCGGGATCGCTGATGCCCGGCATGGCCAGCGCCGACGACCGCGACAAGCTGCGCAAGGCCACCGGCCGCGACAAGGACGTCCTGTTCTGCCAGCTCATGATCCAGCACCACCTGGGCGGCATCCACATGGTCGACGGGATCCTGGCGCGCACCGACGACGACCAGGTGCGCGACCTCGCGCAGGCCATGAAAGACGCGCAGCAGTACGAGATCGGCGCGTTGAAGGAGAAGCTGACGGCGCTCGGCGCCACACCGTGACAGGCTTGCTGGGCCTGACAGACTCGCACCGTGGATCCGAACTCACCGCACCAGGCGCAGCCCGTGCCGCCGCCCGGAGCGCCGCCGCAGCCGCCACACGCCACCCCGGTGCCTGGACCGCCGCAAGCGCCGTCCGTTAACCCGGGATCGCCGCCCTACGCTGCGCCGCCGCCTTTTCCCGGGCCGGCGCCCTTTTCTGGGCCGGCGCCTTTTCCTGGGCCGGCGCCTTTTCCTGGGCTGGCGCCCTTTTCTGGGCCGGCGCCGCAGCCGGGGGTGACGCCGTCTGGTCCGCCGTCGGGCATGCCGCCGCAGGCGCCATACCCGGCCGCTGGTGGGCCATTCACGCCACCGTCGGCGCGGAAGGGCGTGTCGACGGGCGTCATCGTCGGCGTCTCCGTCGCCGTGGTGGCGCTGCTGGCGATCTGCGGCAGCGTTGGCGTGGCCGGCTTCCTGCTGTACCGGGCGGCGGACGAGGCCAGCGACACCGCCAAGCCGGTCGCCGACCAGCCGATCACCGGCCTCATCGACTACCGCAAGACCGACCCTGCCTCGCTCACCCGGAACCACAAGACGGGCCAGATCCCGTACAAGGTCAGCCCGCCGGCCGGCGGCGACCACAACGGCACCTGGCAGAACTGCGAAGGCGACGTCTACGACGCGGAGATACCCGACGAGCAGGCCGTCCACAGCCTGGAGCACGGCGCCGTCTGGGTGACGTACCGGCCTGACCTGCCCAAGGACCAGGTTGACGCGCTCGCAGCGAAGGTCCGCGGCAAGGACTTTTCGCTCATGAGTCCCTACCCCGGCCTCGACAAGCCCATCTCACTGCAGGCCTGGGGGTACCAGCTCAAGGTCGACTCCGCGGACGACAAGGACATCGACAGGTTCATCGCCCGCTACCGGAAGACCGCCGCGCCAGAACCGGGCGCGACCTGTGGCACCGGCGAAACCAGCACCGGCACCGAACCGCGGTAGGGCAGATAGCGTGACTCGTGCGGTGGTCCGAACGGGCCGCCACACGAGGGACCTCTGAGGGCTGATACGCTTCTCGAGGTCCCGAGCCCCCGTAGCTCAGGGGATAGAGCACCGCCCTCCGGAGGCGGGAGCGCAGGTTCGAATCCTGCCGGGGGCACACCTTCTCACCAGCCCAAAGAAGCCCCTGACCAGCGCGAACGCGGTCAGGGGCTTCTATCAGATGTCCGACTGTATCCGGCCAGAATCGGCCGTGAGCGGCCAGTCACGGCAAATATGCGGCCAAGTTTCCCTGGTGACTCAGCAATACGGCTGGGCAACGGCGGCCCCTTCGCCGCGTCGTTGTCAGGCAAACCCGGCCGCGCCGCGGTAGAGAACGAGCGCCACCACCCGCCCCCTGACCACCCGCCGCGGCCCGCAGTACCGGCCACGGCCCGCTGACTTCGCGAAAGTGTGGATGGTCCGCAGCGGACCCGGCCCCGCACTCGATCCCGGACGGGGACGGGTCGGCAGCGGCGCCGAGTCCGGACGGGCTTGGGCACCCGCACCCTGACCACGTCTGCGTCCCGATGGATCCGCCCAGCCACACATTCGGAACGGCCAAACCACGTCATCCCTAGTCGGCGAAGAGACCCGGTACGCGAACCTGACCCTGCTTTGTCTGACCGCATCGCTACGCTTTGCCCTTGGTCGGGGCATGTCGACGAGCGGAGATCGTGGATGCCCGAGGTAGGCGAGATCGTGGCCGCGTTACAGCAGGCAGCCGAGGACTGGATAGAGCACAGTCGGCTGCTGCTCAGGTCGACGCGCGGGCGCGGCAGGTGCAGTCCCGGGTGGCCGCGACCGGGTTCCGCAGGATGGCCGAGCAACTAGGGCAAGTGCGCCAACGGGTGAACCGCATCCGCGAGATGCAATCCGCGCTGGTCGCGACGGTGACCCCCATCAACGGAATCGTTCTGCGAGTTACCACCGACGACACGAGCCCAGCCGATGTGGTGTCCACTCTGTCGCCCGCGGCCCAGCAGATCGGCGTCGCGTCTACCAGCACCTCAGCGATCCTGCCCGAGGTCGACACGCTCAAGAACAACATCGCGGCAGCGTTGAAGGGCGGCCAGCCCGGACCACTGATCGCTATCGCGGACCAGATCAAGCACGCCCTCGTCCAGACTGTGGGAAGTCTTGATACCGCCAGGCAGAGAACGGATCAGGCGATCACCGAAGCGCGGCAAATTGGAAATTTTCCGCCGGGGATGGCAGCAGCGGAGTAACACTGCCATCCCCACCTCGGAGCCGGACGAGCACAAGAGCGCAGTAATCAGATTCACGTCCGGCGCCAAGGGTGCCTGGAATCGGGAGCTGAACCGGGAACTGCGCCCGAACTCTCGCTACGTCGACGACCGGACGGGCTATACCTATGGCACTGACGGCGAGGGTCTTGTCGTGTCGAGTTCGGGAACACTTGCCGGAGAAGCAGGTGATCGAAACGACTACCAGCAACGAGTCGCGGGTGAGCCGTATCGGCTTTCGAGCGATGATGGTGGACACCTGATCGCCACAATCTTCCGTGGTCCGGGGGAACGGATTAATCTCGTGCCGATGAACTACAACCTCAACCGAGGTGTTTGGAAGTCCATGGAGAACACGTGGGCTGAGGCGTTAAGACGAGGGAGTACTGTCGACGTTAAGGTCGATATTGCCTACGAAGCCGGTAGCCGGAGGCCTACTCGGTTCGACATCACCTACCAGATCGATGACGAAAATCCGGAAACCGAAATGTTCAAGAATTCGCGTGGAGGAAGATGATGTACGGCGGCAACGACGTTGGGATCAACAATCGAATCGGCCGGGTTCTACTGGACATCATGCCGGCCATGGCAGTAAGCATCACCGCCAAGGCCGAGGTGCTGGATGACTGGGCGAAGGTCCGCTTCGAGTTCAAGGACGACGCCGGCACAGTCGGCAAGTTCTCCTTCAAGGACCACCCCGGTCGAGCAGCAGGCGACATCGGTGAAGCGCTCGTTGAGCTGCGTGGCCTGATGGCACGGGGCGGCGACAAGCCCTGGAGTCGAGTGGAGTTCACCGCCCATCGGGACAGCCGCTTCAACGTCGAGTTTGCCTATGACGAAGACCCCGACGAATGAACCCGACAGCCATACCAGGAGAGTTCTACTGACGGCCTCGATCCTCGAGATTACCTATCGGATGGGCCGCGCACCGCTGAGGCTATCGATCAGTTGGTGGTATTTATCCGTGCCGAGAACAGGACTGGACAGTGATCGGAACCGTGAGTGGGCAGCACCTTGGCGTCGGTGGCGATGCCCGGGGAAGCGATGCAGTAGTCGATGGCTTCAATTGGGTGCTCCGCCGGGTATGTGGGCTCCTCAGGATTCGGGCAGAATTTCATTTCACCGGCCTCGGTCAGCCACGATGACGCTGGCACGTTGAAATCGCCACAGACGATCCAAGGGGCGTCTAGGCGTCGCACCAGGCTGGTGAGCCGATCGAGTGCGTTCGTTCTGGCGCGGGCGTCACCACGGGGGAGATGCGTGCTGCCGATCCAGAAAGGCTCGAAGTCGTGGCCCAGCTTGGCGAGGAGGAGCGAGCGAGGCTCCGAAGGTTCGGTCCCGTCGTACGTGGTGGTGGGCCAGGTGAGGTGCCATTGCTGTATCGCCAGGATCGGGAGTCGGGTCAGGAGCGCGTTTCCGAAGCCACCCGCTGGCGTATCACTTCCATATTCGAAACGTTGGCGAGAATATCGGCGAGTATCCACATCGGCTAGCGAGTTCGCTGAGGACGCTGGATGTCCCCCACGGCTCATCCACCTCAACCAGTGACACAACGTCTGGATCTGTCTCGGTCAGTAGATCGGCCGCGGAGTCAAGGTTGGGTTCGCCTGCCTGGTCACACCATGAGTGGACGTTCCAGTGCAGGATCTGCAAGCCGCCAGATGGTGGCGGAATTGTCGGGTTGGAAGGTGGCATGGCTGCGGGATTGGCCCCTTATCGCTCCAGGCCGCAACGAACGGCGAGCTCTCTGAGTTTCGACGAGCGGCGTTCCCGCCTCATGAGGTTATGCAACAGTTCGTGTGTCAGTCGGTGCGATCGGGTTTCGGCGGGTGCCGTTCGCTCCGCGTCGATGGGCCCGATGGCGGCGGAGCGGTCATCCAGCATGGCGTGCGCCCTGGCCACGTCGATGAGGAACCGTGCGCGCCGTTCGGTGAGGTACGCCGGCATGCTGCTGAGGTCAACGGACGGGATGTGCGCAACCGCTTCCCGTGGGTCGCTTAGCTCTACCGCGACGGCGACGCGATGGATGGCAACGTTGGTCGCCCCGAACATCGTGCCGAGGTCCACGCGGTTCTGGCGGAGCCCGCCGCCGTGTGAAGCCGCCGCGTTCAGCGCGGCGTATGCCTCCCGCCGGTCGCCCCGTCGGGCGGCTGCCGCCGTGGCGCTCAAGAGCGCAGCGCCTCGAAGGCACAGCGCCGTTGGGGTCCTGGATGGCTCTGCAGTGTCAAGGTACGCCGAAGCCAAGAACGCGGTACGCGAGGCGTCATCGTAGCGCCGTGCGCGCATGTAAACCTCGGCCAGGCAACGGGTCGCCGCGGCGACCCGGAACTTGTCATCAACCCGCTCTGCGGCGCGAATCGCCCGTTCAGCGGCGAGCCACGCGATAGCGGGATTATCGGCCTTGTTTAGCGTCCAGCTGGCCACCGCGTACGCGTCGGAGAGCAGCCGGAGGATCGCCAAGTGGTCACGATCTGGTGCCTCCAGACTGCACAGCTCGATGCGGCCGATCAACCTCGGAAGGTGCCGTGTCAGCTGACCGTGTTCGGAGGAGAGGGACGCGAGCGTTGCCGCATCGACAGCGGACCGAAGACTCTGCGTGCCGCCGGCTGGCCTGTTCGGCTCGTGAGCTGACTGGCGAGCGGCTCGACCGGGATCGAGAACGGCTGTGCCTATCGGCTCGGCCCACGGCGCCGGGGTTGCCGGGGGCGGATATGGCGACGGCGGCACTGCCAGGCCACCGGGAACCTGGGCGATCACGTCGAAGGACATGGCTGGAGTCGCCAGCATCGCCGCGAACAACCTGATGGCGTTCCGTCGGTCCGTGGCAGCCTCCTCATGAGACTGATTACGCTCCGGGCTTTGCTCTCCAAGCGTAACTCGATCCCTTAGCGTGGCTTCCGGGTCTCGGGATGGTGTCAGGGTGCTTGTCGCGGTCGGCCGGGAGCTGCCATCGTCCGCGATCTCGGTCGGTCCGCCGGGCCGACTCCGGATAATGTAGAAGCCGAGTTCTGCGTCTGTGGTGACGCGGAGGACGGATCGGAAGGCACGCCGGTACAGCGCGGAAGGCCACCGGTGTTCGCCCCGGTTCGAGTTTGCCGATGTAGTTGCCGTCGAGGTTGAACTCGTCCTTGGTCTCCGTCTGCTGGAACAGGTATCTGTTGACGCCATCGGCCAGCTCTTGCCGGGACAACGGTCGTCCGGATCCGGACGGGGACGGCGTGCTCAGCCGGGCTCGCCGCAGCAGCTCGTTGGGGGCCCTTGCGGCGTTGCAGGTCCAACCTCCCGCTACGACGTCCGTACCTCCCGCGCTGCTACCTGGCGCAGCTGAGCCGACAGGCCGACCTTGAAACGGTACATGCACCACGTCCTGACCGCCGGCTACGTGCACCGCAACGGCTACCGGCACGCCTGGCCCGACGTCACACCCTGGCGCTGACGGATCGGAGACAACATCAGATGGCGATCACAACCGAAGTCGTGCTCGCACGCCACGGCGAGGCGATCTGCAACAAGGAAGGCATCGTCGGTGGTGAGACCGGCTGCACCGGCCTGACGCCACGCGGCCACGCCCAAGCGCGGCGGCTCGCCAAGCGGCTCGCCGCAGACCACTCGGTACGACCCTTCGAAGCGTTCTACGCCACCCCACGACTACGAGTCCGCCAGACCGCCCAAGCCGTCACCGACGCGCTGGGAGTGCGGCCAACCATCGTCGATGACCTCCGCGGCCCCGACCACGGCGACGCCGACGGACGACCGTGGCGCGAGATCAAGACCGCCTTCGGCGGACCACCGCAGCACGACCCCGACCGGCCGTACGCGACCGGATCCGAGACCTGGAACCAGTACCTCACCCGCGCCATGACCGCGCTCGACCGCATCATCAACCGCCACCGTGGGCAGCGCATCCTCATCACCGCGCACGGCGAAACCATCGAAGCCGCCCACTGCCTGCTCCTCGGCCTCACACCGGAGACACGCGCCGCGCTCGGGTTCATCACCGACCACGCCTGCGTCACCCGCTGGGAGCGGCACGTCAACCGGTTCGGGCGCGAGGTGTGGATGCTCGCCTGCCACAACGACACCAGCCACCTTGCGAACGGAGTCTGAGTGGATCCGCTCCTGGACCTCTGCCGCCGTCTCGTCGACCCCGACGCTGAACCCGTCGCTGAGCACGCGGGCTACAACGGGTCACGTGTGCTCCGGGCTGCAACGCGGCGCGGCGCGGTCATCGTCAAGGTCCACCGCAGCGACGAACGGCACGAGTGGGAGCTGCACGCGTACCGCGCCTGGGTCGGGCACCTCGGTGAGCTCGCGCCCACGCTGGTCGCGGACTCCGACGATCCGCCGGCCATCGTCGTCACCGCCCTACCAGGTCGGAACCTCGCTGAACTCGTACTCGATGTTGACGCTGAACGCGACGCTTACCGCCAGGCTGGTGCGCTTCTACGTGTCCTGCACCAGGCCGGCCCGCCGCGCGAGCAACCCGACATGGCGCACTGGCTCGCCGAACGAGGAGAACAGTGGCTCAGCCTCGCCCACGACCTACTACCGGCAGACCAGATCGCCAACATCAGGTCGCGCCTACACGCGCTCCGTGACCTCAGGCCCATCCCCGCCGTGCCGTGCCACCTCGACTTCACGCCACGCAACCCTCGTGCGAGGCGACGACGGCACCATGCGGCTCATCGACTACGAACACGCCCGCTACGACCTCGCCGCCCGCGACCTCGTCCGGCTCGCCACCCGCGTTTGGCCGCGGCGCCCCGATCTCAAGGAGTCCTTCCTCTTCTTCACCTACGGCGAACTGGATGACCTCGACCTCGCGGTGATCGAGCATGTCACCTATCTCGATGCCCTGACAGCGAGGGTGCGAGCCGCTGGTCGGTGCGTCTCACGGATCGACGTCGCGCATCCGGCGTCGCAATGACTGCCGGTGATAGCGGCCCGACGTGTGAGGGAACCGGCACAGGATCAAGCGCTTATGCAGCGGCCAGAGTTTGAGACCAAAGGGAACATGACGACTCAGTTGATCTGGCCAATTCCCTGATCAGCGACCTCGGCCACTAGTGACACGACATCGTCGAGGTGGCCTGGGGTGGTCAGGTGGCCCATGTCGGAGAAGACCCGAAGGTCGAGGTCCATGGTTCGGCGCACTGCCGGTGCCAGTCGCCGGGGTGGCAGGAACCGGTCATGTTCTCCGACCCCGACTACGCAGGGTCGCTCGGCGCGACTGGCCAGTAGTTCGGTGGGCAGAGGCGGCGGGGACAGGGTGGTGCGGCAACAGGTGGCCATGAGGGTCACCCATTCCACTTCGGTCTCGGGCGGGTCCTCGCCGGGGGCGACGAACAACCGGAGCATGCGACGCGTGTGTTCGGATGTGGGACGCAACAGCCAAACGGCCGAAGCCAGCGCCAGTTTCGGGTCCACCGACAGCCGGACGAAACCGGCGGGTGAGATCAGCGCCCGCGCCGCGATCCGGGGCGAGTCGGCGGCCAGGGCCACCGCAGCGCCCAGCGAGTTGCCCACCAACACGACGCCATCCACCTCCGTGGCTGCCAGAACCTCGTCCAGCACTCGGCCGCACCAGGCCAGCCGGGCCCGGCGAGGCCGGCGTGGGTCGCTGAGTCCAGGCTGACCAGGCAGATCCACCACCGTGGTCGCCCAGCGCGCCGACAGCGCCCGCAGCCACGGCAGAGCCACCGCGGCGTTGAAGCCGGTTCCGGGCACCATGACGACCCGCGGCCGACCGGTTCCGGCGGAGGTGAGTTGCACCTGACCGGCGCTCGTGTCCACGGCCGCGCTGGTGAGTGGAAAGTCCGCTCGCGCCAAGGCTTCCGAACACCATTGCCGCACCGCATCGTGACCACGAGGGTTCCTGTATGCGGTCGGCATTGCGCCAGTGTCTCCGGCCGGCTCTGGTTCGTCCAGCTCTACCCAGCCGTCCAACGATTCGAGCTTTCGACCGACTTCCACATTGGCCAGATATCTTGAGCCAGCCATGAGCTCGGTGGCTCAGTTAATCTGGCCAATTCGCAGGTCGACGGATCACTCATTGGCCAGATTGATTGAGCCAGGACACTGGCGGTCGCTCGCGGCGTGGTGTCCTGTGCGAACCGCTCTCGCGGCAGGTGCCGTTTGAAGGCCGCGGATACGGTCGGAATCTGGCGGCGTAGGGCGGGGAGATGGCTCGGACACTGATTTATCTGGTGCGGCACGCCGAACAAGATCCTGCCTCGGCGCATGCCGTCGACGGCGACCTGTCGGACCTGGGTCGGCAGCAGGCGCATCAACTCGGGCGACGGCTGCGCGACGTGCCGTTCTCGGCGATTCACCACAGCCCGCTTCCCCGGGCCGCCCAGACCGCTGACGTGATCGCTGGCTACGTCCCCGATGTCCCACGTCAGCGTGCGACCTTGTGGCCGACCGAACCCCAGTGCCGTCCTCGGCGCAACGGGCCGCATATCCGGAGCGCTTCCTGCCGTGGCTGGACGACGTACCGAGCGCCGAGCGCGACGACGACGCAGCGCGCCTGCAGGTCACCGTCGCGCACTTCGGCACCACCACAGAGCAGGACCGGCACGAGCTGCTGATCACGCACAAATTCGTGATCAGCTGGTTCGTCCGGCACGTCCTCGACGCGCCGGCCTGGCGCTGGATCGGCCTCAACCAAGCCAACTGCGGACTCACGATCGTGCAGTGGGACACCGACCTGCCGCCCACGCTGGTCCGCTTCAACGACGTCGGGCACATTCCGCCCGCGCTACGCGGGGAAGACTCGCTGCACCTTCTGAGCTGAGGCGATGGGCTCGGTCAGAAGTTCGCTCCTGCTGGTGGGACGGTCTAATGTGGCCCGCCAGCTGGGCGCCGGGCGGGCACGTGCTCGGTGACCGAGGAGCCTGTCCAGCGCCAACGAAGTTGGCCGGTGTGCATCGGCGCCACAGTGGAGCTGCTTCTCACCAACATTTTCGGCCTCAGCGGTCGCTAGGTGGAGCTGAAACTCACCGACAAGCGGAGTCCCTTCTCACGGCTAAAACCAACCAGGAGCAGGTGAACCGCTGCACCCACCGGAACACGCTCACGTGGTCGACCCGCACACCACGTTCGGCCAGCAACTCCTCGACGTCCCAGTAGGACAGCCCGAACCGCAAGTACCAGCGGACCGTCAACACGATCACCTCCGGCGGAAACCGGAACCCGGCGAACGCCGAACGCGGCGGAAAGACCAGACGTGTGCGGCGAAGGCGGCGCATGCCACCAGCATGCCGGGCGGCGCCCTGGCCAGATGCAACAGTCCCCGTTCACCGAACTCGCCCACGCCGTCTGAATCAGGCCCCGCGACGGGCCAGCACGTCGCACGATCGAGTAACCCAACAACGCCGATGTACCGACATTGGCCGGCGACCTTCACATAGGTCTTGTCCACGAATCAGCGGTCCCGGACCGCGTGCCGGCACGGCCGCGTAGGATCTCGGGCTATGCATCAAGTCTGGAAGGTCTCTCCGCTCGGACGAATCGGCGGCCTCCTTCCGGCGGTCTTCGGCGCAGTGGTGTGGTCCATGATGGCGCGGCCCGTCGTGGCCATCCTGGTTGCGGCGCTGGGTCTCGTCGGATGGTTTCTTGCCGTGCTCCGGCCGTTCGTCGCCTTGAGTGATACCGAACTCGTGATCCGCAACCCATGGGGATTACGTCGCGTCGAACTCAGCGACATCTCCCGCGTCGACGTCGGCTACAGCGGCCTCACCATCACGACCACGACCGGCTCGCAGATCGTCGCCTGGGCCGTACAGAAGTCGAACCTCGCAAAGTGGACCGGACGGCAGACCCGAGCAGATCAGGTCGCGGCGACCATCAACGCCGTCGTCGAGTCGGCCGGCGCGCGGACCTGAGAATCGGACCGTCGCCGACTGGCGGAATCCAGTAAGCAGGTCGAAATCCGGGGCTCATTGGCATCTTGGGAGCGACTTGGTGAGCACGCCCACGCCGCCGTCCGCGCGGAGATCGCGACCTCACACATTGACCGGGGACGCCGTTCAACCCTCGCGGCTGCCCGCAGACGCCTTCCTGTTCGCGTAATCAATGATCCCTTTTGTCATCGGCGAGTTGTGAGTGTGCTTCGGCCGCTGCGCGAAAAGTAAATCCTCCAATTCGGCCGACGGACCCTCCTCGGCAAGCAGCCAGGCCAGCACCAGCCATGATGCGTATCCGATAAACTCCTTCCGCTCGGCCAATTCCCGCAAGCGGTTCCGATCGAGCAGCTGGAGCAGTTCCGGCAGCGTCTCCTCCAGACGCCGCCGGACCTCGGCCCATGCCGCTGCGGACGAGGCATCGTCGGTAATCCGCCAGCGGTCCGAACCACTGAAGCCTGTGAAGCCGATCCTGTGCCGCCACATGCCGTACATCGACGTCGGAAGGGCCGACTCAGCAAGCCCGTACCGCTGCCGATCGAACTCCCAACACGGCGCCAGTGTCAGCGCGACATTGATGAAGAATAGGCGTTCAGACTTGGTCGAGGCATCCGAGGTCTGCAACTCGATGATGAGCACGTCACCATCCGGTGAGACCTTCCGGAATACCCGACCTCCCTCGCGCACAAAGCCATATCCCGTCAGGAATTCCTGCAGCGACTTGACAAATCTGTTGAACGATGACTGCAAGGACACCCCAACACGCTCCTTGTGCGCGGTCGACTTCGAAGGTATCAGCCCGATGCGGCGGCAGCACCTCCCACGACGCCGGCTCCGATCGCAACCCCGCAAACCCCGGCGGTCGCAACGATGCATACACCTGCAACGATACCAACACCAATACCAATACCAACGCCCACAAGCACTGGATCGACGGCCGGCTTCGGAACCTCCACTGGCACTCGGACGGGCTCGGGCGCGGTCTGCGGGGGCGGTGGTGGCTTGGGCTCCCGGAAGCGGAACGTTCGGTAAAGGATCGAACCCTTGGTCGGCCCGTTGCTTGCAACCACGGCTTCTCGGCTACCCGGCACCCCCGCGAACACGAGCGATGTCAACGCGAATCCGGCCTCAACTTGGTCGAAGCGACCCGTGTCACTTAGTTTGCGCATGTATAGGGCGACATCACGCGCCGCCTTAGCCGCCCCCTTTATGGGGTTGGCAGCGGAGGTAACCTCCCACACATAGATCGTGTTCGTCTTCTCATCGATATAGACAATGTCAGCCCGGCCTGGATTTTTGCACGACTTGTGGCTCTTGCACGCTCCGGGGATCTCGTATTCGAGGATGACCATCTCGGGGTCACCGCCCATATCGGCGACCTGCTTCTTAATCCGCCTCTGGGCTGCCTCCTTAGCAGCATCGTGCCGCAGGTTGACCTGCCTACTCAGCCAACTCTGACGCTGCTTCTCCCGGTGCTTGGCCATGCGCCGGCCGTACTCGGCGACGGTTTCTTCCTCGAACTTGAGGCCGGTCGGATCGGAGAACGTCGTCGGGTTGTTGTTGCTGTAGGCGTAGCCGTTGATCTGCTGGGGATCGAGCAGATCCATGATCGGGTCCAGCGAGATGAACCGGCCTGTGACGGGGTCGTACTCGCGGGCGCCGAGATGCGTCAGGCCGGTGTTGTCAGTAGTCCCACCGACGAAGCCCTTGTCGTTGGGCCAGATCGGAACCGTTCCCCGCGGGGCGCCATACGGGGTTTGTCGGCGGACCACGGCCTGCTGTGATCCGGCCTGGATGCCTACCTGGGCAGTGCCCTGATGGTCCGCGCTGAGCCAGGTGACCCCCGCCGCCGTCCGCGATGCGACGACCGATCCGCCTAATGCGTAGTAGCGGACGCAGGAGTTGGCGCCGGTACTGGTGGTGTAGCGGATCTCCTGGCCGGGGAGGTAGAGCGTCTTCCCGGCGGGATCGCGGCGGATGAGGCGGCTGCCGTCGGCGTCGTAGATGTAGCGGGTCTCGCCGCCGGCGTCGGTGGAGGTCTCCAGACGGCCCTCCGGGTCCCAGGTCAGTGCCTGGGTGCCGGCGTTCGGCGTGGGTCGGCTGATCGTGTTTCCGGTCGCGTCGTACTGGTAGGCGCCGCTCTGGGCGCCGCTGGTGGCTGTGAGGGCGTGGGGCTGCCGGCTGCCCGGCGTGGGGTATTCGTAGGTGGTGGTGGACGTGCCCGCGGCGGTGTGGGCAACCCCGCTGCGCCGGTTGCCGATCTTGTCGAAGGTCCACGTGTGCCAGTAGGGCGCGGGGCCGCCCAACTCCGTGGCGGATGGGTTGGCTGCGCAGTCGCCTGAGGTCGGGGTCCACGCCTCGGTGAGGCGGCGCAGGTGGTCGTAGTTGTAGCACTGGGTGTCGTCGGCTGGCTCCGGTGCGACGTCCGTGGCCTTCGTGATGTTGCCGGCCTGGTCGAATGTGTAGCGCACGTCGGCGACGGTGTGCGGAGCGACAGAGTCCCGGTCGGTGCGAATCCCGGTGAGACGACCGGTCTCCAGTTCCCGGGTGAACACCTGCCAGACGCGGCCATCGGTCCCGGTGTAGAGCTCGAGTTGTTCGACTTGGCCGAGTGCGTTGTAGTCCGTGTCTGCGACGTATGAGGACTGGACGTCGCCGTAGAGGGTGCCGAGCGTACTAGGTAGGCCGAGGCTGTTGTATCCGTACGAGAGGGTCTCGGCCGACAGTCCAGAGTTGGTGGACGGGAGGCTCGTGGTGGCGAGTGAGTCGTCGACGTTGTACGTGTTGTTGAAGTTGTAGGTGCCGGCGAGTCCGGTCTCGGTGTCCGGGATGACGACCTGGGTGCCGCCTGGCTTGTAGCTGTCCGTGTAGTCGAGGATCTTGCTCTGGTAGGCCGCCGATCCGACCATGCGGGTCGATTGGGAGAGCTGGCCCTTCGCGATGGTGTCGTAGACCCATTGGGCTCGCAGTGGCCCACCGATCTTGTCCTCGTACGTGGCTCGTTTGCGCCCCAGGGGATCGTAGAGGTGGGCAAGCTTCTTGCCACGCGCGTCGGTGCTGGTGACGACGCGCCCGGCGTTGTCGTATGTCGACGTGCTCAGGCCCTTGTCTGGGTCGTCGAGCTGGGTCTGCCGTCCGCGGAGGTCGTACCGGTAGATCCAGGAGTTGCCCGCCGCGTCGGTGACCTTGCTCAGGTGTCCCTTGCGGTCGTAGGTGTACGACGTGGTGTCCCAGCTGCCAGGCGTGCCGGGTGTGGGCGTGGCACCGTGGTACTGCCGCATCTCCAGCGTGCGGTCGCGGGCGTCGATGACCTTCGACGTCGCGGTGCCGCCCTGCGGCGGTGTCGTGTCGGTGCGGTCCCCGGAGTAGTAGGTGGAGGTCCGCCAGCGCTCGACGTCATACGGCTGGAAGATCGAGGCGGTCGAGCGGCCGGCCCCGTCGTAGACCGTGCGGGTCTGGTTGGGTACGTGGACACGTTCGGTCGCTGTGACCAGCGTGCCGCCCGGCGCCCCCGTGGCGTGGTATGCGCCGTAGGCCTTGGACAGCCGTCCCGCGCTGTCGTAGAAGCTGTCGGTGAGTAGCCGTCCTCCGGATGCTGACGGGTTCTGCGTCTGCCGGCTGCGTAGCAGGCCGTCGAACAGCTCGTACGACGTAACGTATTCACCGGCCGCGTTGAGCCGGGACGAGGCCACGACGCTGGGCGCTTCAGCCCGCATTTGATAACTGAAGGTGTTGGTCGCCTTGTCTCGTCCGGGCATGCGAACCGACGTGAGGCGGCCGAGTGCGTCGTAGCCAAGTTCGGTTGTCTTGCCGTTCGGGTCGGTGATCGACTTCGGCAGGCCCCACGCCGGATGCAGGACAGTGTTGGTGGCGTGCTGCAGCGGGTTCTTGACAAGCGTCGACGTGACGGAGCCGTCACTGGCCGGCGTGTACGCCATCGTGGTGAGCTTGTCCATGGCGTCCCACGACGACGTCACCCGCCCGTGCACGTCGTAGGCCTCGCGCTTGATCGTGGTGAAGGTCGGGACGCCGGCGTTCCAGGCCGCCATCTCGTCGGTGTGAGTGGCGAGGCCCCTGGACGGTTCTGCTTGGAACGCGTGGTCGTCGTACCTCGTTCGGGTCTCGCCGATGACGTCGTCCTCGGTCAGCGCGCCGCCGGTCTGGGCGCATCCGACCGCGTATGTCTGCACGCGGTGTACCCGGTCCATGAGCCAGGCCGTCGGGTTGCGGGGCGTGTAGTCGGTCTTGGTGCACTGCTCGTCGCCGCTGACACCGTCTTGACCGAAGTCGTCGACCGCGATCGCCATGCCGTAATGGTCGTAGGTGGTGGTGACCTTGGTGATGCGGTCCGGGCGGCCACCGTCGAGCGCGGTATGCCTGGTCGCGGTGGCGACGCGGCTGAATCGGGCGGTGACCGTGTCACCGTTCATCGTGCGAGTCGCGGTGGCCGGTGACGACCAGGGGACGTTGAACTCGTGCGCCACGACGGGACCTGAGGGTCCGTTGAAGACTCTGGTCTCCCGCGTGAGACCCGCGTACCAGTCCTCGTCGGCGATGCCGTCGATGGTGACGTCGCGGGTTCCCCCGGCCGGCGCGGCCCGGTCGCCGTGCATTCCGCGGAAGTAGCGGGACTCGGTGTAGGTCTGCTCGCCTGGATCACCGACGGTGACCCCGACACGGCCGTAACCGCGGAACTCCGACCAGGTCTTCTCGGCCTTGTCGACCAGACCGTCGTCGTCGCGGTAATGCCAGGCCGCTCCGTCCAGGTAGCTGTAGGAGTAGACCACCCGGGGACTTCCCTGGGGCGGCGTGCCCCCGGTGTGGTCGATCTCGTAGATCGTGGTGACGACGTACTTGTGGAACCAGTCGGTGACGAGCGTGGAGTAGCCTTCCGGCTCCCAGATCACCGGATAGCAACGGCGTGTGTTGGTGTGGGGCGCCGGCATCGGCTGCCCGGCCTTGCAGTCCTGCTCCGAGTAGGTCACGTTGACGGTGCCGCCGGTCTCATTGCGGATCTTCGCGATCCGCATCCAGTTCATCGCCGCGGCGAAGTCCTCTGTGTCGACCCGGTTCGACAGCTGGACTGGGGTGAACTCGACATCGGGTACGGCGACCGTCGTGCCAGCCAGGCCGACGTGGGAAATCTTGTCGAGCCACATCCCGGCGCGGGTGCCGTCACCGGGATCGGGGAAGCTGTGTGTGAACGTCCAGCGCTCGACGTTGTCGTAGCCGGTGCCGTCCCGGACCTGTGTCGTGACGGTGGAGAGCCGCCTGGTGGACCAGAACGTGGGGTAGACGTTGCCGGTGCAGGTCGTGCCGGAGCACAGCATGTCCCAGGGGGTGTCCGGCCAGTGCACCTCATCGTGGGTGGCGCAACCGCTCAGGCACCGGTCGGCCACGGCGAGGTCGACGCGCAACGGTGCCAGGGTGTTCAGGGCAGAGTCGACGCCGTTGATGCGACGGGTCCCGTAGTCGATCCGATCCAACCAGCCGCCCCGGTTGTAGGCGGCGTCGTCGTTTGGGTCGAAGTTGCGGCCGTACTTGTTCGTCTCCTTCTCGTACCAGTACGACACCGAGTTGCCGGACAGGTCCACGACGTAGTCCAGGTTCCAACGCCACGCCTGTACGCAATCGGAGTCGATGAACGCGGCGGCATGGCACGGCTCGCCAGGGTCATTGCCGAACACCGGAGCGGTCCAGGTCGAATCGGTCACCGGATTACCCGATGCCCAGCCAGGCAGCCGGTTTACGCCGAACCAGTACTGAGTGCCGTCCGTCGTGGTGAGCACCCAGTGCTCACCGTTGTTGTCGCCATTCGCGGCACCAGTCCGGCGCTCGATCCTGGAGCCGTCATCGCTACGCAGGTGCCACCGGCCCTCGGCGGAGTTGTAGATGAGCTCGCCGGTGTGACCTGGCAACGACAGGACCGCGTTGTCGGTCTCCCAGCACAGGTCGCCGGTCTTCTTGTCGTTGTTCGCCGACCCGTTCATGTCCTTGGAGCAGGACTTGTAGCGACGCTCGATGAAGCCACCCATCGACTGCTCGAAACCTTCGCCCACCCACGACGGCTGATTGTTCGAGGCCGCGTGCTGCCCATCCACGGACTGCGACGAGTAGCTCAGCGCGAGCTGGGGTGCCGGGCCGCCGAGCGACGGCGCGACACGCATCGGGTACGACCAGGTGAAAGCGCCCGTGCTCCCGCCGGCCGCCCAGGTCGCCGACGGACGCAGCGAGGTGGCGGTGTAGTCGCCCGCCGGACCCGCGGGCGCCGCTTCTAACGCGACCAGGCCTGCCGTTGAGCTCATAGGTACGGTCGCCGACACGGTTCGGGTGGCGGGATCGTTTCGTGACGGCAGTGGCGTGCCCGCGCACTTCTTCGATGCCGGGGTGGACAGTGCGCAGTCGGGTAGGGACACCATCCGGAGTCGCGAGGACCAGTCGGCTCCGTGGGCCGACGCGAACTGGCGGTAGTCGACGTTGACTCGTGCGGCGGCTCCCCGGGCTGCTCCGTCGGCGCGGCCGACTCGCAGGAGCAGTCCTTCGACCCCGGCGCGCGTGGTCGCGGCCCGGTCGAGCAGCTCGACCCGGATGCGCCGGGGGGTCTCCGCCGCCCACAGCGCAGTAGCGGTCGGTTCGGGCTTGCCCACTGTTACGGGCAGGCTGCCCGCCCTGGCCGGCGAACCATGCCGCGCGGACGCCGTCAGGTTCACCACGGTTTCGCCGGCCCTCGGCCACACCGGGGCAGGCTTTGTGTCCGCCTTCGGGATCGGCTTCGTCGCGGCCGGCGGGCCGGGCTTGACCTCCTTCACCGGCACCGTCGGCGTCGGGCGCCGCGGCGGGGCCCCGACCTTCGCGGCCGGTGCCGCTTGGGCCGGCACGTGCAGCAGGGTGGCGGTCATCGCCGCGATCACCACCGTGCTGAGCAGCCGTCGGGTTGTGCGCTTCCGGGTCAGCCGTCCGCGCTGCGGCAGGGGTGCGTACAGGGTCGACGTCACCGGGGTTACCTCCGAGCGTCCGGGGGGTGAGGGTGGGCGATCGCGGTGCTGGGAGCGGTTCACGAGGTGGGCGGGGTGATCCGCAGGCCCAGACCGGCCCGGAGCACGGGGTGCCGGTAGGTGTACTGCAGCGCGCTGGTGCCGTCGGCGTTCTCGATACCGATCGTGGCGCCGCCGCCCTTTTCGAGGAACGTGCCGTCGATGTCGGCGTAGGCGAAGCTGTAGCCGCCGGCCTCGTCGAAGATCGCCTGGAACGTGACCCTCGTCGACGGGTCCTCGTAGGAGTGCACGTTGCGCCACTCCACGACGAACTGCCGGTTCGGGGCGGTGCCTCTGGTGGCGGTACGCACGCTGGCGTCACCGTCGACGACCCAGTCATGCCAGAACGGATAGACCGCGGCGTCCGGTTCGCCCGGGCTGCGTGGGAATGGGATGGGCCACGCGTCCGGCGACGACTCGCCGGGGTCGACGAATGTCAGCACGCCGTTGGTGTCGACCCAACCGGTGCTGTACGTCTGCCCGTAGTGCGTGATCGGGAACGGCAGCGTGACCGGCGTGTAGGCGTCATCGCCGGTGATCGGCAGCACGGTGTCGTCGACGGCGGTGTAGGCCACCGGCTGCTCCGCCAGTGTGTAGCCGGCTCCCGCTGGAGTTGTCGCGCGGGCGAAGTCGACGACGTCTTCGGTGTTTGTGCCGACCACCACCTGGTTGACCGCGGACCCTCGGCATTGGCCATCGGGTTGCGTGGCCACGACGGCGTAGGTGCCTGCGGGCACGTTCGAGATCCGGTAGGTGCCGTTCGCGGCGGTGGTCACCGAGCTGCCGGCAGCGGCCACGGTAGCGTCCGCGACGGGAGCGCCCTGGCAGGTGACGGTGCCCGTGATCACGCCCTGCCCGGGCGGGCTCGGTCGGAACGTGACACCGCGACCGGAAGCCAGCCAGTTCTCGCGGTGCAGGTACTCGAACCCGATGGTGCCGGAGGCGTTCTCAATCCCGACCGTGGCACCCATGCCGCGCTCGATCGGGTTGGTGTCGGTGATGTCCGCGTAGGCGAAGGTGATGTCACCACCCTCGTCGAAGGTGGCCTCGAAGGACGCGCGGGCCGTGGTGTCCCCATAGAGGTGCACGTTGCGCCACTCGACGATCCATTGCCGGTTCGGTGCCGTACCGCTGATCTTCGTGGCGATCTTGGCCTGCGCATCGACCACCCAGTCGTCCCAGTGCACGTAGACCGAGGCGTTGGGTTGGCCTTCGGCGGCGAGCGACGGGATCCGGTTCGGTACGGAGCCGACCCAGCCGAAGTACGCCGGATCCTTGAACGTGATGAGACCGTTCGCGCTGATCCACGCCGAGGTGTAGGACTCGCCGTAGAGCTTGACCGGGAACGGCGGGTTCTTCTGCCACACCGTCTCGTCGCCGGTCCAGCCCTCCACCGTGTTGCCAGGCACGAAGTCCCTGGCGCCGGCCTCGCAGGTGTAGCCGAACTCATCCCCGTCCACCATCACCGACAGATCCACCTCGCTGGTGCCGCCCGGATGATTGACGGTCTCGGCCGCGTACTGCCCAACGCACCGATCACCCGTGGGCGAGGCCGCCACCTTGTACTCGCCGACCGGCAGGTCGGTGAACTCGTAGCCGCCGTCTTCGCCGGTGGTGGCTGTGCGGCCGCCGGGGTTCAGCGTCACTGTCGTACCTGCCGCCGGCTTGCCCGTCACCGCCACGCTCACCGTGCCGCTGACAGTGCCGACCGCGGCCGGCGTGTAGGTGATCGAGCTGTTGCTGGTCAACGCCGCCTGCTGGAACGAGTACAGCGCGGCGACCGTGCCGGAGGTGTTCTCGATGCCGATCGTCGCGGCCGCCCCCTGCTTCACCGGCGTGTCCAGCGCGCCGTAGTGGAAGCCGATCCGGCCGTCCTCGTGGAACACGGCCTCGAACGTCACCCTGTCGGTGCCGGGCCGGATCTTCACGTTGCGCCACTCGACGACGAACGACCGGTTCGGTGCCGTGCCCAGCAGCTGTGTCCGCACGCTCGCGGACGCGTCCACCTCCAGGTCGTCCCAGAACGGCGCCACCACGGTGTTCGGCGCCGCGGCGGTCGGCATCGTCGGGTTCGCGTAGGTGTCCTTGGTGGACTGCTCCCCGAAGTCGACCAGGCCGTTGGTGTCCACCCAACTCTTCGTGTACGTGCGGCCGTGCACGGTCACGGGGAACGGCAGGTTCACCTGCGTCACCGCGTCGTCGCCCGTCAACGCCAGAACCGTGGATGCTGCCGTGTAACCCGTTGTGCCTGCCGAGCAGGCGTAACCCAAACCGCCGTAGTCCGGCCCCAGTCGCAGGTCGCGGATCGTGTCGGCCGACAGTTCCACCTGCTCCCGGGCGCTCAGCGCGCACCGCCCGGTGAGTTTCGCCGAGACCGTGTAGCTGTCCGCGACCAGATCATCGAAGCGCCACACACCGTCCGTGCCGGTGATCGTCGACAGCCCGGACGGGTCCAGCGTCACCTGCACGCCGGGCACCGGAGCGCCCGAGGTGTTCAACACGCGGCCGGACAGGTCGGCGGTCTCCAGCGGGCCGCTCGCCTCCGGCTTGTCGAACACGATCGACCGTCCGCTGGTCAGGGAGGGCTGCGCTACCGAGTAGGAGAGCCCGTCCGCGCCGTCCGGCGCTTCGATGCCGACCGCGGCGCTCGCGCCACGCTCCGCGTCGTTGTCCAGCCCGTCGTAGTTGAACGTGACGGAACCGCTCGCGGCTAGCGAAACCTCGAAGGACAGGCGCTGGCTCGTGGACGACTTGCGGTGAACGTCCTTCCACTGGATGACGAACCGCTCGTCGGCACCGCTGCCCGTTGTCGTGGTCCGCACGCTCGCCACCGAGTCGACGACGAGATCGTCCCAGAACGGTGCCACTATGGCGTTCGGATCCGCCGGTGTGGGCAGGGCCCCGCCGCTGCTGGGATGTGACCCGCCGAGGTCGGCGAAGGAGACGACACCGTTGGTGTCCACCCACGCTGAACGGTAGGCCTGTCCGTAGAAGGGGAACACGAAAGGCAGCTGGACCTGGGTCACGGCGTCGTCGCCGGAGAGCACGCCGTTGCCCGCGATGGTGGTCAGTGCCGCTGTCTTTTCCGAGCAGGTGTAGCCGAGATCGTCGGAGTGCGGCAGGACGTACAGGTCCCACCACATCGTGGCGTCGGTGATCCGCAGGTCGACGGAGCCGGACAGTCCACACGGGCCGCCCTTCTCCGCGGACAGCGTGTAGTCACCGGGGGCGAAGCCCGTGAAGGCGTAGCCACCGTCGGCACCGGTGCGCACGGTGAGGCCGGCCGGCTTCAACGTCACTGTGGCGTCCTGGACGGGCAGGAACGTGGTTCCGTCGATCACCACACCCGATACGGCGGCCGCAGCGGTCACCGTGAACTCGCGCTGCGTTGCCGGGCTGGTGCGCCCGTCGCCGTCGACCGAGATGACGTACAGCAGACGGCTGCCCGTGCGGGAGCCGACTGCGATCGCCGCCGTCGCGGTCCCGCCCGCGGTCCCAGCCGCAATCTCGGTGTCTTGCTCCGCGGCGTCGACGCGGTAGCGGAACTTCGTCACGTTTGTATCGCCGCCGGCGTTGAAGGTGACAGACAGCTGGCCACCTGCCGTCGCCTCCGCGCCGTTCGGGAACGACGTTGCCGCGGCCAAAGGCGCCGCCAACGGAGCAAGCTTGGCCGCTGTCTCCGCGAAGTTGTAGATCCGCACGTCGTCGACGGCTCCGTTGAAGAACCCGTCGTCGGCGCCGTTCCACTTCCGCTTACCGATGCTGAGTCCGCCCGCGGCGTTAAATCCACCGGTCAAGGTGGCCGTGCCCGCTTGGGCCTTCCCATTGACGTAGAGCGTCAGCTTCCGGCTCGACAAGTCGAAGACGCCGGCCAGGTGGGTCCATTTGCCGGCCGTCGGCGCGGTGTCGGACAGCACCGAGAACATGGCCGCGTTGTCGGTGTCGGCGCCGGCCATGGAGAACCGCCAGCGGTTGTCCGCCGCGGAGTAGCCGAGGGCGTATCCGGAGGTTCGAGATCCGGTAGCGGCGATGACGGTTCGCTGGCCGGTGCCGCCAGTCGCGGTGAGCTTTGCTCTGGCCGTCACCGTGAAGCTGGTGTCGGTCCGTACCGGTGTCGCGACGCCGGTATCGGGGTGCGGTGTCGTGATCGACCCGCTCCTCGTCGCCGTGGCAGTCGACCCGTTCAACGCCAGTGCGGAACCCACGCCGGAGCGTCCGGGGGTTCGCGATGCGGTGCCGCTCAGCACCGCCGTGTTGCCATGCTGACTCACGTCGGTGGCATCGCCAGTTTCCTCGTCGAAGGTCCACTCCGCGGCGGGACCTGCGCCGGCCCTCACGCTGAACGTGTAGGCCTTCGGGGTCGCGGAGAACCGCCCTGCGTGGTCCTTGGCCCAGATCCAAAGGGTGTTGATGCCGTCATGTACTGGCGTGACGGGAATCGACGCGCCGTAGTCGCCGCTGCGGGCCGGCACCGTCTTGGCTGCAGTGAGCACACCGGAATCCAGCGTCCAGGCGTACTCCTTGACCTCGTGCGGGCGCACCGACGGCGCGGCGACCGTGAAGGTTCCGGCGAGCCCCACGCCGCCGTGAGGCGCGTTGTCCGCCGGATAGTCGGTCGACGCCACCGCGCCCGGTGACGGCGGTGGAGTCGCGTCGACCGTGAACTCGCAGGTGCCCGACCATCCGCTGTAGTGGGAGCCGTCCCAGGTTCGTGCCTGCCACACGTAGGTGCCGCCGTCGGTCAGCTTCCCCGCCGGGACGGCCTTCGACACCGGCGACGGGTTCCCCGAGGCAAACGTGACCTTGTTCGTCTCGCTCCGCGCGCCGCCGATCGGCCACCAGTAGAAGTGCGTCGTCAGCGACTGCTGACCGGAGTCCACATCCGACTGCTTGGCCGACAGGATCGGAGTGGACGTCAGCACGTACGGCCGAGCGGCACCGATCGCGCACGGCTTACCGTCCGACATGCGGTCGGTCACGGTGTTGGGATTGCTGTTGTAGGTGATCGCCAACTTCGGCGATGCGTGGTTGAACCGCTTCCACTGGTTCTTCGTGTTCTCGTCGATGGCCCGCAGCCCGAACGTCAACGTCGACCAGTTCGCCGCCGCGGCCTTAGCCACCATCGACGTCACGTTGAACTCGATCGTGCCCGGCCCAAGGCACCCGTGAACCGCGCCATTCTTCCGATTCCCGAGCGCCTGCGCGGTATAGCCGCTGTACCACGCCGGCTGCGTGTTCCAGGTGGTCTTGGGCGTGATGCCGCCGGTCATCCACAGCTTCGCGTTGGACTTCGGATTACACGTCCACGACCACTTCTGCTCGACCCGGAACTGCGCCTTGGTGATGTGCTTGCCCCGCACCTTGCTGGTGTCCATCCGGAAGAACGACCGGATGATGTGATCTCCACACCCGGAGCAGTCCTCCGTACGACCCGCACCGGCAGATCCGAGCACCTTGCCATTGAGCATCGCTCCGGAGCTGTTCCAGAACGAGGTGGCCTTGAACTTGCTCCACACCGTGGTCCACGCGCTGCCCGAGATGCCACCGGTCCAGGACGGGTCGATATAGATAGGAAGCTTCGCACCCGGATCGTTTAGCAGCTCCTGGTCCGGAACCAGCGTCAGCGCACCAGGCTCCACCTTGACCGGCATCACCGACCGCCGCGAGCCCTCCGGCGGCCCAACAGCGCTGCCGTCTGCCGGTGCCTTCTCTTGTGCGGGCGCGCTCACGGACCCGCTTGCCTTCTCTTTAGGAGCAGCCGGCGGCGTAGCCGTCTTGCGCTGCAACCCCGGCGACCGAATCGCGTCCTGGTCCGCCTCGCCGGGGGATGCCGTCGGCTCGGCCGGCGCTGACGAGTCCCACATCAGCGGCGCTGGCGCGGTGAAAACAGGCTTGCCCTCTGCGTCACGTGCGGCGAGGCCGCCACCCGTCGCCGGCGCCACCTCAACGCCCACCGTGGAGACACCGAACCGCAACTGCGCTAGCTTCGGATTCTTCGCCGCCGCACGCGACCGCACCACGAGAACATGGGAGAAGCCGAGCGCCGACGCGGTCACACGCAGGTCGACGTCGGGCAGAACCTCCCGATAGATGGCGGTGTCGCCGTCCAGCGCCGGTTTCGGCAGCTTCTCCGGCCAGGAGATGCTCAACTCGCGCTTGCCGTCGTTGAGCTTCGCGAGCGGGCCGTTGCCACCAGCCGAGAACGTCACCGGCAGCACAGAGGCACGAGGAGAAACGCCAGCGGCTGTGGCCTTCAGCCGGGTATCCACCGGAGCCCAACCGGCACCCTTGCGTACACGAACCGGGTCGATGCTCACCTCAAGCGTCTGCGATCCGTCGACATTCAGGAACGTCTGCGACGCCTCGGTGCGTTCCGCGAGGACCTCCACCGGGCGGCCACACGCCTGCGCGACCTTCGCCGCGGCTGTGGAGTTGGGTTGGACGGCCACACAGGGCGGCTTGGGCGCGGCCACGGCCGGCGTCGCGACCTGCCACGACTCCAACAGGGTCACCGCTAGCACCAACGACAACACCGTCGCCAAGCGGCGGGCAACGGATGGACGCCAACTCGATAACGCCGAGATCAGTAACAGCGAGTGTCGACCCGAACCAAGCATCAGCATCTCCCACCCGCGAGCACCATCGGTCCCATATCAACGATGGCAAGCGAACGGATGCTACCGCGTAACCCACCGTTGTCGTCAATAAAGTTGAGGACACATCTAATAATCGCAAGATCGGTGTAACGAAGTCTCGCTCGGGCACGATAGACTTGGATAACCCAAGATCTCAGCGCCCCCGGGAAACCTGGCCGCTCGGCGGGTACCGACCGCCCTACCTGGCAACCTCGGCTACCACTGCTTCTCGCTCGCCGACGCAGAGATGGCCGTGATGACCAGCACCAACACCGGCAACATGACCGAGAGTTGGCGGCATCTTCGCCGCAGAGTGAACCGCGATTCGCATCGCTGGGCGGTCGCCGAGGAAGACACCCGGCAGTGGCCGACTCTGCGCGCGTACGCGATCCAGAACAGCGTTACGCTGACCGCCGACGCGCCCGGCGTCAGTATCTACGGCAAGACAGTGACCGCCACCGGCAACTCACCGCGACCACGACCGGCGCGCCGATCGCCGGCCAGCCCATCGTGCTTGCAGTGGCAGGCCGCCGGATCCACCACCTGGAAGAATGTTGGCCACCGGCAACACCTCCCCCAGCAGCACCGTCACACTGCGCCGCACACCACCGTCGAACGGACGGGTTCCGGCTGGTGTCCCACTCGTCCTTGGGAATGGCCAGCGGAGCCAGCACCGCTGCTACGACCCGGATAGTCCGCTGGCGAGTCGCCGGCTGATTCGCCGACAACACCGTCATCCGCGGCACCACCGTGTACCTGCGGGGCGGCCTGAGCCCAGCCCACGCCGGCACGGTCGTGCAACGGCAACGGCTCGTCAACGGCGCCTAGAGAGTCGTCTCCTCGACGAGAGTGGCCGCCAACGGAACGTACGTCTGTTCCTTCGTCCCCTGGAGGCGGGTCGGTGGGATCCAACCACCGCAAGCCCCAAATCACCGGCCTCGCGGATTAGCCGCCTGCCGGCTATCTATGCCGTGGCGGCAATGGCCAGGTGCCATCGACTACGACGAACACCGTGTCATCGCTGCTGACGGCCGGTTCCCATGTGGTACGGGACCCGCCGGGGGCACGTCAACGAGCACGCTGATCGTCGAAGCAACGTACCCGCTGGTGACGCCGCGAAATGAGCGGCGTGAGCGACCACGAGCCCGACGGCCGATTTCGGCCGCGTCGGCTCTTTCCTTCATGCGAGTCGGTGCTGACGGCAGTGGTAGACAGCGACCCGCGGGAACTGTAGAGATTTCCACCGCGCATGAACGGTTCACCCTTGGCATCGCCGAGCGGCTCGCCGCCTGCAAGCCGATCGAGGCGTACGGCCGCTGACCGGCCGGCGCCGTAGTCGCGGCGGACCGCTAGCGAGTGTTCCTACGGTCGAAGCGAGCTACCGTCCTTGCTCGGCTGGTTCGTTGGTCGCGGCCGCTCGGTCTCAGGCGTGGGTGGACATCGCGTGCAGGTTGCTAGCGGATCTCATCGTCGGTGCTGCGCGCCTCGTGGCTGGCGGCCTTTTGCAGCGCGTCCAGGACGGCGCTGACCGCCGGGGTGGGGCGGGGGTTGGCGGGTAGGGCGGCGATGATTCGTCGGGGGGCGATGCCGGCGACCGGGACGAGCGCGACGCCGGGGTGGTGGAGGCCGGGGCTGACGCAGGCGGTGGTGAGGCTGACGCCGATTCCGGGAGCGACCAGCCGGGGGACCGCTTGCTGGTAGTCGTCGGTGGCCAGGGCGATGGTCGGGCTGAATCCGGCCAGGGCGCAGGCGTGCAGGGTCTGGGCGCGGCAGCGCTCGCTGATGATCCACGGTTGGGTGGCGAGCTGGGAAAGGTCGACCTCCTCCTGGCCGGCGAGGGGGTGGCCGGTGGGCAGGATGACGAACAGGTGGTCGTCGAGCAGCGGCACGGTGACAAGACCGGCGGGTGCGGGCAGGGTGGGGTGGTCGAAGGTGATGGCCAGGTCGCACTCGGCGCGCTGGAGCAGGGGAAACGCCTGGTCGGGGCCGGCCTCGACGAGCGAGACGGTGATATCGGGGCGGCGGGCGGCCAGGTCGGCCAGGGCGGCGGGTACCAGGGTGGCGTTGCTGCTGGGCAACGCGGCCAGCCGCACGTGGCCGGCGGCGGTGCGGGCGAACGCGGCGAGCTGCGCCTCGGCGGCGGCCAGCTCGGCAGCGATCGAGTCGGCGCGGGTGACCAGGGCGTGACCGGCGTCGGTCAGCGTGACGCCGCGGCCGTCGCGGACAACCAGCCGAACACCGGTCTCGGCCTCCAGGCGGTGGATGTGGTGGCTGACCGCGGGCTGGCTGTAGCCGAGGGCGCGGGCGGCGGCGGCGATCGAGCCGTGCTGCGCGACCGCGCGCAGTGCGAGAAGTCGCCGGACGTCGAGCATGGCTTTCATCGTCACATGGTGCGGGCGGGACCACCTCCAGACGGCGTCTTGAGACGGCAAGGAAACCGGCAGGTGTCGTCCACCGGTGGGGCGGGTACCATCGGAAAGTTACCGTTCGATGCCTTGACCGTCCGGCGCGCAGCCGGCGGAAAGGACCGGCCGCATGGACGAGACGACGACCGCGAGGCCCGGTCTGGGCAGCCAGGTCTGGCATTTCGCCCGGCACTGGCTGGAGATGTGCGTGGTGATGTGCGTCGGGGGCGCGATCCTCAACGGGCTCCTGTTCATGGCCGGCCCGGGGCTGTTCGGGTACCCGGACCTGCGCGAGCGCTCGCCGGTACTGGCCGTCCTGCTCAGCGGCCTCATCTATGCGCTGCCGATGGCTGGCTGGATGCGTGTGCAGGGCATGGCGTGGCGGCCCATCGTGGAGATGTCCGGCGCCGTGGTTGCTCTGGCCATCGTGATCATCGGGATGGCGTGGGCCGGCGTTGTCTCCGGCAGCGGTCTGCGGGGCTGGGCGATGGGCTTTTGCGGGCCGGCGTGCGCGGTGATGTTCGTGGTCATGCTGTTCCGTCTCGACCTGTACACCGGACGGACGGGCCACGGCATGGGACACCGCACCCCCGGCCACACGTTCCGGCCGCATATGAACGGTGAGCGTCGGCAGCCGCAGGGGTCGCTTTGACGATCGCCAACGCCGCGCGGCGGCAGCCCGCGCGCATCTGAGATGAAACTTGACCCCAGCCGCGCAGGCGGCAGCGAACCTCGGCCGGGTGAGCTCGGGTCGGGGCAGGGAGGAGTCTGGGTTGGTGGCTGGGTCAGGCAGCGGGCTCCACGGTGACTTTGTGGCCGAGGGCCTGAAGCTCGCGGATCAGGCGTTGCTTCTTGGCGTCGGGGTTGTCGTAGCGGGTGAAGTAGTCGCTGCCCAGGTCGCGGTATTCGACCTGGTCGTGGAGCACGTGCCAGGTGATGACGATGAGGGTGTGGGCGATCGCGATGGCGGCCTTGCCTCCGCCCTTCTTACCGAATCGGCGGTGCATGCGGCGGAACTGGGCGCCGACATAGGTGCCGGTGTGGCTGGCCGACCAGGCGCATTCGGTGAGGATGTCGCGGATCTCGGCGTTGCCTTTGCCGGTGCGGCCGGACTTGCGTTTGCCGGCCGATTCGTTGTTGCCGGGACACAGCCCGGCCCAGGAGGCCAGGTGCGCGCTGGTGGGGAACCGCGACATGTCGACCCCGATTTCGGAGATGATCACCTGCGCGGCGCCCTCACCGATCCCCGGGATGGTCTTGAGCAGCCTCAGCTGCTCGGAGAAAGGGTCGACCACCTCCTCGATTCTGGTGTTCAGGCCGTCGATCATGGTGGTGAGCTGGTCGATGTGGTCCAGGTGCATCCGAGCCAGCAGCGCGTGATGGTCGCCGAACCGGCCGGCGCAGGCCATGGTCAGGTCCGGGATCTTCTTGCGCATCACGCCCCGGGCGAACTCTGCCAGCACCTTCGGGTCGCGTTCCCCGGCGATGAGCGCCTCGACCATGTCCCGGGCCGAGAGGGTGGTGATGCTGGAGGCCACCGAGTCGATCTTGATACCGCCGTCCTCCAGAACCTTGGACAGCCGTTGCAGCTCGCGGGTCCGCGCTTGGATGCACTTCTTGCGGTAGCGGGTGAGTTCGCGGATCGCCGCGATGTCCTTGGGCGGGATGAAGCTGCCCCGCAACAGACCGCATTCCAGCAGTTGAGCCAGCCACTTGGCGTCCTTGGCGTCGGTCTTGCGTCCCGGGAGGTTCTTGACGTGCCGGGCGTTGACCAGCAGCACCTCCAGGGAGTCGACCTCGCCCAGGGCGTGGAAGACCGGCTTCCAGTACACCCCGGTGGCTTCCATCGCGACGTGCGTGACGCCCTGCTCGACCAACCAGGCCACCATCTGGCGCAGCACCGGGTAGAACGTCTTGTACTTGCGGATCTGTTGGGTGCGCTCACCCGGCCGATCCCCGGGCGTGCGAACCGCGACCGCGATCTCTTTCTTCCCGACGTCGATCGCGGCGACCCGCGGATACCTGATCTCCACGGCGGTTCCCTTCCATGCACCCCCGATACGACAGGACGCGCCGCCCGCAGATCCCGCAACAAGATGAGGATTCTGAGACTCGCGCTCTACGGCAGCAACCCGGGGTACCCAACCGGGGCAGGATCCAGCGTCAATCTGAGGGCCGGGCTCGCCGGCACCAAGAACCGTCGACGTCAGCGGGCGACACCACAAGTTTCATCCACCACCCGCGGGCCTCGCGTCAGCAGATGAAAATCTGAGGGGTCAGCGCGCGCTTCTGAGGGGTGGTAGTCGATGTCGGCCGGAGCCGCGGAGCGGAGCGTCGGAGGCGCCAAGAGAGCACGCCTGAGGAGGCCGATCATGAAGCACACGTCACACCACATCGCGCGATGGCTGGCAGCGGCTGGAGCGGTCGCGTTCCTCGCATGGCCGGCGGCATTGCCAGCGGCGGCCAAGCCGATCCCCGACGATGGCGGCGCGTCCATGCCGCCGACAGGCGCCGTGGTGGAGCGGGTCAACGTCGAGGTGCCCGTCGATGACACCGGGGCCGAGATCACGCAGATGGGACTGGCGGCGGCGTTGGGAGCAGCGCTCGCCGGCGGCGGCGCCCTCGCTCTACGGCGGCGCTCGCGGCGCGGCACCAACGTCACCCCGCGCACTCCGCAAGGCGCCGGGGTCAGCTGAGCGGAGCGCAATTCGGGTGGGATCGTGCTGATCCCACCCGTTGCGCTGCGCCGTGACGGCGGTGATCAGTCGGCGTCGGTGGCCCAGGTACGCCAGTTCTGCCAGGACCGGCTCGGGGGCGGGCCGCGCTGACCCTGGTACCGCGAGCCGTAGAACGACGATCCGTACGGGGCAGAGATGACGTTGCTGGATCCCGGTGCCTACCATCGGCGTGGTGGCTCTACCGCATCAACTACCGAGACAACTTGCGATCGCTGCGGCTCGTGGCGGTGCCGGACACGCTCGACAATGCCGGGTGTCGTGACGGACATGGTGATGGCGACCGTCCCCCAGGCGGCTGATCGCATCGTCGTCACCGAGGACCCGCTGTTGGGGGTTGCCTCACGGGTCGTTCAGCCGCCACAGAGCCTCGGCGCCGTCGCGGGACTGTCGGTGCTCCACCTCGGCGGAACGCTCTCATCGGACGGTAACTGGCAGTCCCGCGCGATCGCCGCCCTCAGGGTGAGCTGGTGGTCATCGCCAATCCTCGCCGCGAGCGCCCGGTCAGCGACGACGACGAGGCGCCGGCCGAGATCGCGTGCCGGCGGCGGCACCTGTGGCGCGCCGACATCGGCCTGTTCTGGTTCGAAGGCGACCCCGATCCGATCACCCTGCTCGAACTCGGCACGCA
>Ga0210378_10000100_pt1 | contig 37419 bp, 40 predicted proteins | sample PLM1_60_b1redo_FD_155465 | JGI IMG/M metagenome (GOLD analysis project Ga0210378, IMG submission 155465) | Groundwater sediment microbial communities from an aquifer in East River, Colorado, USA - PLM1_60_b1 redo | ecosystem: Environmental > Terrestrial > Soil > Riparian zone | place: USA: East... | reverse complement strand
ACTCCTGCACAAGAACTGACCGGAGGCAACGAGCGCCTCACGGTCGGAGTGGCCGCGCGGCTGTCGCGCTACCTCCAGGTCCTGACCCAGGCGAAGAAGATGGGCAAGGACCGGATCTCGTCTCAGGAGATCTCGGATTACACGAACATCAACGCGACGCAGATCCGTCGCGACCTGTCGGCGTTCGGGAAGTTCGGGAAGCGAGGTGTCGGCTACAACATCGATTCGCTGCTCGGCGAGATCCGCAAGATCCTGCGGACGCAGGGACAGCACAACATCGTCCTCGTAGGCGCAGGCCGGCTGGGCGAGGCGATCGCCTCGTCCCCGATCTTCGCCGAGCACGGGATCAACGTCGCCGCAGTGGTCGACACCGATCCCGAGAAGGTGGGGCGGAGGGTCGGGAACGTCGATGTGAGCCCCCACCGCGAGCTGAGCTCGATCATCCGGGACAAGAACATCATCGTCGGAGTGCTGGCCGTCCCCGCCGAGAACGCGCAGCAGGCTGCGAATGATCTCGTCGAGGGAGGCCTGAGGATCATCTTCAACTACTCCGAGGCGCTCCTCGACGTTCCCAACGACGTTCAGGTCCACACGTCAAACCCGGCTGTAGACCTCTTGTACGCGCTCTACTTTCATCTGACGTGAGCTCTTAGCCGACGGGGTGAGACGGCCGCTCCGGCAAAGCCTGCACGGCCTCTAGGTCGGCGTCGGCAAGCGACGCCTTAGGTCCGTGCTCTACTTTCATCTGACGTGAGCTCTTAGCCGACGGGGTGAGACGGCCGCGCCGGCAAAGCCTGCGCGGCCTCTAGGTCGGCGTCGGCAAGCGACGCCTTAGGTCCGTGCTCTACTTCCTCCTCACCTAGGGGGGAAACCTCGTCAAGCCGTGTGATGCGGCGCACGCCGGGGACGAGGGCGACGGCAACGCTCGAGACGAAGAGCAGCCCGGCCGCCAGCCACAGGGTCGCGTCGATGCCGATGACGTCGGCCAGCGGTCCTGCGACCGCGAATCCCAGGGGCATCAGCACGAGCGACCCCAGCCAGTCGTAAGAGACGACGCGCGAGAGCGCCTCGCGCGGGATCCGCTCCTGGAGCGCGGTCTGCCAGAGCGTGACCGTGAACGCGAGGGTCACCCACGCAACCACGCCAGCAGCCGCGATCACGAGGACCGGGAACGGGCGCACCAGCAGGATCGGCTGGAGCGCCGCGACGCTGATCAGGAGATACCCGACGAACAGGGGCCGCCGCGGGCGAAACCGGAGTGCGAGGAGGCTGCCGATGACTGAGCCGATCGCGCCGCCGCTCAGGATCAGTCCCCAGTCGCGCGCGCCGCCGAGCTCACGATCGCTGACCACAGGCCCCAGCACGAAGAACGCCGCCGTCGCGAAGTTCCAGACGGCGAAGTAGAGGATGCTCGCCCACACCCAGCTCCGCGCCGTGACCTCGCGCCACCCTTCGACGAGGTCGGCCATGAACTTCTTGCGCGCCAGGAGTGGCACGCCTGCAGGAAGACGGATCAGGAGGGATGCGCTGAGCCCGAACGTGAGGGCGTCGATGGCGTAGGCCCACCCCGGGCCGAAGGCGTAGATGAGGACGCCGGCGAGAGCGGGCCCGACGACTGCGAAGACGTTGCGAGAGATGCCGATGAGCGCGTTCGCCTGTTGCAGGCGCGGTGCGCTGACCGTCTCGGGGATGAAGCCGCTCGCAGCCGGCGTGAAGAAGGCGGCTCCGGACCCGTGGATCGCGGCGATCAGTGCGAGCTGCCACAGCTCGGCGTAGCCCGTCAGGAGCACGAAAGCGCCGGCCGCCTGGCCCACGCCTCGGACGAGGTCGGCGGCGATCATCACGTGCTGTCGGGGCAGACGGTCGGCCCAGACACCGCCCACGAGCGTGAGTGCGATCCGCGGCGCGAGACCTGCGGCGAAGACGAGCCCGACCGCAGTCGGCGAACCACCTATCTGCAGAGCGGCGAACGGCACCGCGACGAGCACCATCGAATCTCCGATCGAGGAGAGGCTCTGAGCTGTCCAGAGCAGCCGAAAACGTGGCTCCTGGAGAGCGCCTAGGCGGTGGCGGATGGAGATCAACGGCGGGTTCTTACTTTAGTAGAGGCGGCCAGGAAAACAGAGGCCCGAAACGCGCACGCGAGCGTGAGCAGCGCGAGCACAGCGCCGACCTTGAAAAGCTTCGTCGGATGCGAAACACACCGCGACTCCCACGAGCATGAAGATCCTGTTCTGGCACGGGTACCTGCTGGGAGGGACGGGCTCCAACGTCTACACGCGCTCGCTCGCGCGAGAGTGGAGTCGCGCGGGCCACCAGGTGATCGTGTTCGCACAGGACCCGCACCCTGATCGGTTCGACCTTGCCGGGGCGACTCTCGTCAGACCGGAGATCCCTGGGCCGCTGCCCGTCTTCGTCTTCGACCGGTACGAAGGACACGAGCCCAAGCTCCTCCAGGACTTCACGGCCGAGGAGCGGGACAGTTACGTCCAGGCGAACGTGACTGCGCTTCGCGAGCACCTGCCCGCAGATCTCGTCTTCGCCAACCACGTTCTGATGGGCGGGCCGGTCGCGGCCGCGACCGGAACCCGGTACGCCGTGAAGGCGCACGGGTCGGAGCTCGAGTACTCGATGCGGGGAAATCCCGAGCTGGCGATGCTGGGTCGGGAGGCCCTGGCCGGCGCGGAGGCCGTCTTCGTCGGCTCGGGGCACATCCGCGACGTGCTGGAGGACGTCGTCGGCCACGTCGATCGCGTCCACGAGGTACCCCCCGGGGTGGACGTCGAGGAGTTCGTGTCGAGGCCCAGGGACGAGGCGCTCCGCCGCCTGCTCTCGGAGACTCGAGCCGACCCCCCGAATCCCGGCAACGCGAACGAGCGGCTGCCCGACGAGGGCAACACCGAGCGGCTCGCGCAGTTTTTCGAGAGCGAGGAACGGACGGTCCTCTTTTTCGGCAAGCTCCTGCACAACAAGGGTGTCCACGTCCTCTTCGAGGCCCTGCGCGAGGTCGGCCACCGTGCAATCGTCGTCGGCTTCGGGGACTACCGGCGCGAGCTGGAGCGCACGGCTCCGCCCGGAACGCTCTTCACGGGGGCGCTCGAGCATCGCCACCTGGTCAACCTCGTCCCCCTCGCCGAGGTGACCGTCGTTCCTTCGATCTTCCCGGAGTCGTTCGGCATGGTCGCCGCCGAAGCGGCGGCTGGCGGCTCGCTGCCTCTCGTCGCGCGCCACTCCGGACTGGCGGAGGTCGCCGCCGGCCTCGAAGAGCTCTATCCCGTGCGCCATCGCGATCTCGCGAGCTTTGCGACGAACGACGCCGCCGATCTGGCCGCCAAGCTCGATCGGCTACTCGCCTTGCCGGATCGGGAACGCGCTGAGCTGTCCGCCGCGGCTCGGCGGGCTGCGGTCGAGCGCTGGAGCTGGACCTCCGTCGCGAACCGGCTCCTGGAGCCCTTTCAATAGGCTTCTGGGGTGGGAGACGACCACCGCGTCCTGCTGAAGCAAGCGCGTGAGCAGTTCGAGGCGGCGCAGGACTTCACCGTCGCCGTCGAGGAGGAATTCGCGATCCTCGACCCCGAGATGCTCTCGCTGACGAACCGCTTCGAGGAGCTCAAGGCTCTCGCCGAGGGCACCGAGCTCGAGGAGCATCTCGTCGGTGAGCTGATCGCCTCGGAGGTCGAGATCAGGACTGGCCGGTGTGACAGCTTCGCCGATGTGGTTGCGCGCATACCCGAGCGTCGAGTGCAGCTTCGCTCCGTCGCCGACAGGCTTGGTGTCGCGCTCGGCGCCACCGGTACGCACCCCTGGAGCCCGTGGCAGGACCAGCGGATCATCGACACGCCGCACTACCGCCGGAACGACGAGATCCTCCAGTACGTCGTCTGGCGGAACAACTCGTTCGGCCTGCATGTCCACGTGGCGATCAATGGGGCCGACCGCGTCGTGAAGGTGACGGACGGGCTCCGTGCCTATCTGCCCGAGCTGCTCGCGCTCTCCGCGAGCTCGCCCTTCGTCGAGAACGTGAACACCGGCCTCCACAGTGCGCGCACGCAGATCTTCACGCGCTTCTTCCCGCGCTGCGGGGTGCCCGACGTGTACGGCGACTGGGCCACGTTCGAGGAGTACGTGCGGTTCCTCTACGACACGGGCTCGATCGACGAGCACACGCAGATGTGGTGGAGCGTGCGGCCGCACATGGCCTTCCCCACAGTGGAGATCCGGATTTGCGACGCGCAGCCGCTGCAGGAGGAGGCGATCTCGCTCGCCGCGCTGGCGTACTCGCTCACCGTTCGGATCGCTCGCGCCGTCGACGATGGCGAACCGCTGCTGCTGCCGCCGCACCGGTTGATCGAGGAGAACTTCTGGCGGGCGATCCGCTACGGGCTGTCGGGAGAGCTCATCGACCTGAGAAGCGGGCGCGTCCGGCCGACCCGGGCGGCGATCGAGGAGCTGATCGAGTGGGTGCAGCCGGTCGTCGGGGAGCTCGGCACGGCCGAGTACCTCGCCGTACCGGAGGCCAATGCGGCCGAGCGTCAGCGAGCCCGCCACGAGGAGGGGGCGACGCTGGAGGAGATCTACGCCGAGCAGGTGGCACCCCGGGAGCCGGTCGGTGGCTGACGAGCGCCCGGAGATCGCCCCGGAGGACCTCCTGGAGGCGATCCGGAAGATGAACGTGTCGGATCTCCTGCTGTCCACGATCTCGACAACCGCCCAGCTCGGCTATGCCAAGCTCGAACCGGAGAGTCGTGACCTCGAGCAGGCACGCCTCGCGATCGAGTCCACGAAAGCGTTGCTGCCGCTGCTCGAGGGCGCAGTCGACAAGGAATTGCTCGGCGAGTTCAACCAGCTCGTCGCTGATCTCCAGCTGGCGTACGTGAAGGCCGCCGAAGACGAATAGGCCGATCGTCGTCGGCGAGCGCTAGCCACTCGAAAGGGATCAAGGCCGAGGCCGTTTTCGGCGAGAACATTGGTGTGCAAAGGCGCTCCGTCGTTCTCGCCTGCCTCTTGGCGGCATTCACAGCCGGGCTCGCTGCCGCTGCGCCCACGGGCGCGAGGCACGACACGGTGCCGTCCGGGCAACCACACGTAGCCGGAGAGCTGATCGTCCGCTTCAAGGCGGGCCTCGGCCAGGCCGCTCGCCGCCGCATCCTCGGGCGACACGAGGCGACCCGCAAACGCAGTCTGCGTGCGCAGGGCCTGGAGCTCGTCCGCGTCGATGAGGCCACGCTCGCCGAGGTCGCCGCCGACCTCGAGCGCGAGCCGGGCGTCCTCGACGCACAGCCGAACTACGTCTACCGGATCTCGGCGACGCCGAACGATCCGCAGTTCGGTCAGCTCTGGGGCCTCCACACCGGAAACGACGCGGACATGGACGTGCCGGAGGCCTGGGACGTCACGACGGGCAGCGCCTCGGTCACGGTGGGCGTAATCGACACGGGCGTCACGTACACGCATGCTGACCTGACGACCAACATCTGGTCGAACTCCGCCGAGATCGCCGCGGACGGGCTCGACAACGATGCGAACGGCCTGGTCGACGACGTCCGTGGCTGGGACTTCGTGGACAACGACGCGACGCCCACCGATCCGCACGGCCACGGTACGCACGTGGCGGGCACGGTCGGTGCCCAGGGGAACAACGCCGTCGGGGTCACGGGAGTGAACTGGGACGTCGGTGTCATGCCGCTCCGGGCGGGCGACGAGGACGGGTTCTTCACGGACGAGACGATCAGCGACGCCATCAGCTACGCCTGCAGCGAGGGCGCCGACGTCGTCAACGGCAGCTTCGGGGGCTACGGCTACTCGCCCGCCATCGCGAGCGCCATCAGTTCCTGCCCCGGGACGCTCTTCGTCTTCGCCGCCGGAAACGGAGACGCTGACCAAGTGGGCGACGACATCGATGCGAGCCCACCCGTGTACCCCTGTGCCTACGCGCACGCAAACATCGTCTGCGTCGCGGCGAGCACCGAGCTCGCCGGCATCGCCAGCTTCTCGAACTACGGCCCGGTGTCAGTCGACGTTGCCGCACCTGGGACCGCGATCCTGAGCACGATCAACACGGGCGGTTACGCCGCATACAGCGGGACGTCGATGGCTTCCCCGCACGTCGCGGGTGTCGCCGCGCTCCTTCTCGCCCGGGATCCCGGTGCGACGCCGGCTCAGATCAAGTACTCCCTCATGCGGACGGTCGACCCGCTCCCGGCCTTCGCCGGCCGCATCGCGACCGGGGGCCGTGTCAACGCGTACGGCGTCCTCACCGCGCCGCTGCTCGATCCTCCGCCGACTCCACAGCCTCCACCTCCACCTCCGCCGCCTCCGGCCGACATCGTGCCTCCGTCGAATCCGTCCCCGGTGAGCACGAGCCACCCCGTCGGCGCGCCGACGACGCGCAACACGATCGTCATGACCTGGAGCGGCGCCTTCGATCAGGGATCCGGAGTCGACGGCTTCTCATACCACTGGGACAAGCTCTCGATCTCTACGCCCGATGACGTCAAGGACGCGGAGGAGATGGCGACCGGAGCCATGAGCACACCGCTGGCCGGCGGGAGCTACTACTTCCACCTGCGCACCCGCGACAACGCCGGGAACTGGAGCGCCCCGGCGCACGTCGGTCCCTACGTGATCGCGGCGCCGGCGCCGGCGCCGGCGGCCCGCTGCGTCGTACCACGCCTTCTCGGGAAGACCCTGCCAGGCGCTCGTGCCGCCCTACGTCGCTCCCGTTGTGCGGTCGGCCGCATTCGCCGTGTCCGCTCCCGAAGAGTGGGACGCGTCGTCGCTCAGAGCCCGCGTGCCGGCGTGCGGCGCGCACGGGGCACACGCGTGAACCTGAGCGTCGGGCGCCGCTAAGCCCTAAACCCTCCTTAGTCACCTCCGCCCTCAGGCGCGTGTGTTAGAACCTGCCGCGCGCCGGGCGTCTCTCGGCGCTCCAAGATCACCGGGAGGCAGCGCTGGACTTCTTCGAAGAACACTCGGTTCTCTTTGCGCTGGTCTGCGCATCCGCAGCGGTCGCGTACGGAATCGGCCTGACAGTTTGGCTCCTCGGGAGACCGACGGGTAGCGAGCGCATGCGGGAAATCTCGCGCGCCGTACAGGAAGGCGCCTCCGCCTACCTGCGGCGGCAGTACAGGACGATCGGGCTCGTCTCCATCGTCCCCTTCCTGCTGATCGGGTTCTACGACAAGCTCGGCTGGGGCACGGCGATCGGCTTCCTCGTCGGCGCGGTGTTGTCCGCGGCCGCAGGCTTCATCGGCATGAACGTCGCCGTCCGCTCGAACGTGCGGACCGCGGAGGCCGCGAAGCACGGCCTGAAGCCCGCTCTCGACGTGGCCTTCCGGGCCGGCTCGGTGACCGGTCTGCTCGTCGTCGGGCTCGGCCTCTTCGGCGTCGCCGGGTACTACTGGGTGCTCACCGACCTGCTCGACAACAGCGCGCGCTCCGCGATCGACGATCTCATCGGCCTCGCGTTCGGCGGCTCGCTGATCTCCGTCTTCGCGCGTCTCGGCGGCGGCATCTACACGAAGGCTGCCGACGTCGGCGCCGACCTGGTGGGCAAGATCGAGGCCGGAATCCCCGAGGACGACCCGCGCAACCCGGCTGTGATCGCCGACAACGTCGGGGACAACGTCGGCGACTGCGCGGGGATGGCCGCAGACCTCTTCGAGACGTACGCGGTCACCGCCATCGCCGTGATGCTGATCGCGGTCACGCGCTTCCCGGGCGGGGAGCTCTACGAGTACCCGCTCGCGATCGGCGCGGTCTCGATCCTCGCCTCGATCATCGGAACGCTCTTCGCCCGAGTGGGGAAGACCGGCTCGATCATGAACGCGCTCTACAAGAGCGTGGTCGTGGCGGTCATTCTGTCCGCGATCGGGTTCATCCCGATCACGATGGCCTTCGACGGCGCCGCCTTCAGCTTCTCCGAGCTCTACTTGTCGGCTCTCGTCGGCCTCGGAGTGACATTCCTGTTGGTCGGGATCACGGAGTACTACACGGGCACTCGCTGGCGACCGGTTCGCTCGATCTCCCGCGCGTCGCAGACCGGCCACGCCACCAACATCATCGAGGGGCTCGCCGTCGGCATGCAGGCGACCGCGCTGCCGGCGATCGTGATCGTCGTCGGCATCCTCTCCGCGAACCAGTTCGCAGGCCTGTTCGGGATCGGGGTGGCCGTGATGGCCCAGCTCTCGATGACCGGCCTGATCGTCGCTCTCGACGCCTACGGGCCGGTGACCGACAACGCCGGCGGGATCGCCGAGATGGCCGATCTGGATGAGTCCGTTCGTGCGATCACTGATCCACTGGACGCGGTCGGGAACACGACGAAGGCCGTCACGAAGGGGTACGCGATCGGTTCCGCCGCGCTGGCCGCGCTCGTCCTGTTCGACAGCTACACGACGGGTCTCGAGGACGCGGAGGTGCCTGCCAACTTCAACCTCGACAACGCCTGGGTCGTCGCCGGGCTCTTCATCGGCGGCCTGATGCCGTTCCTCTTCTCGTCGCTGGCCATGCAGGCCGTCGGACGCGTCGGAGGGCAGGTCGTGACCGAGGTGAGGCGGCAGTTCCGCGAGATCCCCGGGATCATGGAGGGGACGGCCAGGCCCGAGTACGGAAAGGCGATCGACATCGTCACCGGCTCGGCGATCAAGGCGATGATGCTGCCGGCGCTGATCCCAATCCTGTTCCCGGTCATCGTCGGGATCATCAGCGCCGAGATGCTCGGCGGGCTGCTGATGGGGACGATCATCACCGGCCTCTTCCTCGCGATCGCGATGACGTCGGGCGGAGGCGCGTGGGACAACGCGAAGAAGCTGATCGAGGACGGCCTCTACGGCGGCAAGGGCTCGCCCGCACACGCGGCCGCGGTCACGGGGGACACGGTGGGCGACCCCTATAAGGACACGGCCGGGCCGGCCATCAACCCGATGATCAAGATCGCCAACATCGTTGCGATCTTGCTCATTCCGTTGATCGTCTCGATCCACGGCTAGGACCAACGAGCCATGTCCCGGTGTCAGACACAAGTGTCTGACACCGGACGGTTCTAGAGTGCGTCGTCATGCCTAGACGGCGCAGGCGGGAGCAGGGTCTTGAGCGTGTTCTCGGCACGCCTGCGCTCTTCGCGACCGCCTACGGCAACGTCGGCTCGTCGATCTACTACGCGCTCGGCGTCACCGCCGTCTTCGCGCTCGGGCTGACTCCGCTCGTCTTCCTGATCGCCGGCCTGATCTTCGCCGCGACCGCCGCCACCTACGCCGAAGGGACGGTTCGCTACCCGGAGGCCGGCGGCTCGTCGAGCTTCGCGCGGCACGGCTTCAACGAGCTTTTCAGCTTCGGCGCAGCCTGGGCCCAGATGCTCGTCTACGTCGCGACGGTCGCGATCTCGGCCTTCTTCGTGCCGCATTACCTCGCCGTCTTCTGGGAGCCGCTCCGCGAGAACCCTTGGGACATCGTGGGCGGCGCGATCGTCATCGTCCTGCTCGTCGGCCTCAACGTCCTCGGAGCGCGCGAAGCGGCGAGCCTCAACATCCTGCTGGCCGTCGTCGACTTCGCGACGCAGGCCCTCCTCGTCGCAATCGGCTTCGTCCTGGTCTTCAGCCCGTCGACCCTGGTCGACAACGTGAACCTCGGTGTGGCGCCGACCTGGAGCCAGTTCTTCATTGCGATTCCGATCGCGATGCTCGCCTACACCGGCGTCGAGACGGTCTCGAACCTCGCCGAAGAAGTGCGCGACCCGGCGCGGAACGTGCCCGACGCCTACAAGCTCGTTGCGGGGGCGACGTTCGCCATCTACCTGACGCTTCCGATGATCGCGCTCTCCGCGCTTCCGGTCTACCAGCAGAGCGACGGCGACCATGTAACTCGCCTCGGCTTGCCGCCGGAAGAGGGAGGCTTCACGAACGACCCGGTGCTCGGGGTCGTCAAGAACCTGGGTCTCCATGGCAACCTTTTGGACGGGCTCGAGATCTACGTCGGCGTGCTGGCCGCGACGATCCTCTTCATCGCGACGAACGCCGGTGTCATCGGCGCCTCGCGGATCACCTATGCGATGGCCAGCTACCGCCAGCTGCCGTCCGTCTTCCGCCGCTTGCACCGGCGGTTCCGGACACCGTGGCTCTCGCTGACCGTCTTCGCCGGGCTGATTCCGATCCTCGTCATCCTCCCCGGCGAGACCAACTTCCTCGGAACGATGTACTCCTTCGGCGCGACGCTCTCGTTCACGACGGCACACGCGGCGCTCGTCGCGATTCGGTATCGACACCGCGATGAGGAGGTTCCCTACCGGGCGAAGCCGAACCTGCGCTGGCGCGGCGTCGACTGGCCGATCTTCGCCGTCCTCGGCGGCCTCGGCACGCTGATCGCGTGGGTCGTGATCGTGCTGCAGGACGCCCAGACGCGCTACGCCGGCTTCGGCTGGATTGCGGGCGGCTTCGTCGCCTACGCGGTTTACCGGCGCTACGTCGTCCGCGAGCCGATGTCGCACACCGTGCGCGCGCCGGTGATCATCCTCGGTGCGCTCGAGGTCTCGTTCCGGACGATCGTCGTGCCGGTCCTCCGCACGCCAGAGTCGGAGGAGGCCCTCGTCGCAGCGGCTCGCCTCGCCACGGACCGCGGGGCCAGGATCGCTGTCGTCAACGTGATCGAGGTGCCCCTCGACGAGCCGCTGGATGCGGATCTGACGGAGCGGGAGCGCGAGGCCGACCAGGTGCTCGACAGCGCGCAGGCGCTCCTCGAGGCCTACGGCGTTCGTACGGTCTCGCGGATCATCCGCGCCCGTAGCGCAGGGCCTGCGATCGTCGAGGACGCCGGCGGGCGCAACGCAGAGATCATCGTCGTCGGAGCACCACGCCTTCGGGGCCGCAGAGGCAGGCCGATCTTCGGTCGCACCGTCGATTACGTGCTGAAGCACAGCCCGACCCGCGTGCTCGTGGCAGCCGGGCGACGGGCCGCGTGATCACCCGCGTCTTCGCGGTCCTGCTCGTCATCCTCGGAGCCACGGTGATCGTTCGCACCCTCCTCGAGGGGATCGGCGGCGGGTTGGGCCTGCTCCTTGGCACCCTGCTCGTGCTCGCAGGGGGGTTGCGGCTGTACCTTTCTCGCCGCTGATGGCACGCAAGCTGCCCGGCCTGCAACGCGTCCTCGACGTTCCGTCGCTGGCAGCGGTCGCCTACGGGGAGCTCGCCTCCTCGCTCTTCTTCGCCCTCGGCATCATCGCGCTCTTCGCGCTCGGTCTCACGCCGTGGGTCCTCCTCCTCGTCGGCGCGCTCTTCCTGCTCGTGGCCCTCTCGTACGCAGAGGGGACGGCGGCGATTCCCGAGACCGGAGGAGCCGCCACCTTTGTGCGGCGCGCGTTCAACGACCCCCTCGGCTTCTTCGCCGGCTGGGTGCTCTTCCTCGACTTTCTGATCGTGATCGCGATTGCAGGCCTGTTCGTCCCGCACTACTTCGGGCACGCGGTCGGCTGGGAGGCGCTGACCGACAGCCCTGCCGACGTCATCGTCGGCATCGCCGTCATCGCTGTGGTCGCAGGCGTGCGCCTCGTCATCCGCAGGCCGGTCGTGTACGGCGCGGCGATCATCGTCGCCGGAGCGTCGCTCGTCACTCTCCTCCTGCTCGTGGTGCTCGGCCTGCCGCTCCTTTTCTCGACGGACGCGCTCAGGCAGGGAACCGATCTCGGGACCGCTCCGACCTGGTCCTCGATTGCGTTTGCAATCCCGCTGGCGCTGCTGGCCTTCACCGGTCTCGAGACGGTCGCCAACCTCGCCGCCGAGACGCGCGAGCCGGGACGGACCTTGCCTCGAAGCCTCTTCGTGGGGATCGGCGGGGCCGTGATCGTCTCGGTGCTCGTGGGCGCGGTCGCGATCGCTGCCTATCCCGCGCACCCGGATCCGGACGGCCCCGGCGGCTACGCAAGCAGCCTCGGCACCGATTGGCTGCGCGCGCCGCTCGTCGGGCTGGCAATGGCCTTCAACGGGGAGCTCCCGGCCGTGGTGGTCGACGCGCTCCGCATCGCCGTCGGTCTCATCGGGACGGTGATCCTCGTGGTCACGATCACCACCTCGTTCTCGGGCGCGGGTCGGCTCGCGTACTCGCTCGGCCGGCACGACATGCTCCCCCGGCCCTTTGCGCTCCTCAATCGCCGCACGCTGATCGCGCCGGCTTCGATCATCAGCGCTGCCGTCATCTCCAGCACCCTCCTGGCGATCGCCCGCGTGGATGGTGAGCCCGTGCGATTCCTGGCGAGCCTCTACAGCTTCGGAGTGCTGATCGCCTTCACCGCCGCGCAAGTCGCCGTCGTGCGCCTTCGCTACACCGAGCCCAACCTCGAGCGTCCGTTCCGCGTGCCCGGGAACGTGCGGATTCGCGGCACGGAGGTGCCGGTCGCTGCCCTCGTCGGCGCGCCGCTCACGCTGGCCATCTTCGTTGCGTCGCTCGCGACCCACGACGCTGCACGGATCGCCGGGCCGATCTGGCTCCTGATCGGCGCCGTCGTCTACGTGAGCTCGCGCCTGTCGGCTCGAGAGACGCTGCTCGGCCGTGTGACGCCGGCGATCGGCGACCTGGTTCCCGAGATCGAGGGCGCGTACCGGCGGATTCTGGTCCCGATGAAGATCGGGCCGATCGGCGAGGAGGTGCTGGGCACGGCGCTCAAGCTCGCCGAGGAGCACTCCTGTGCCGTGACCGCCCTGTATGTGATCCGCGTCCCGCTCGACCAGCCGCTCGAAGCACGGCTTGTCGACGCCGAAGAGGAGGCGGAGGCCTCGCTTGCCGAGGCGAAGCTTCTCGGCGTGGAGCACGGAGTGGAGGTCCAGGGCATCGTCGTCCGGGCCCGTGCCATCGGAGAGGCGATCGTCGACGAGGCGCGCGGGCGCGATGCCGACCTCGTGGTCATGGGCTCCTCGCCGCGCTGGCGCCGGCAGTCCCGCTTCTTCAGCCCCACGGTCGACTACGTGCTCCGCCAGGCGCCCTCCGAAGTGATGGTGATCGCGTATCCGCAGGGAGTGCTGGACGAGGACGGGGCAGGGGCAGGCGGGTGACTACAATTCGTCAGAGATGAAGGCCATAGTCATCGGTTGTGGAAGGGTCGGATCGAAGGTTGCGAAGAAGCTCACCAAGTCGGGCTGGGACGTGACTGCGATCGACGAGAACGAGGAGGCTCTGGCTCGCCTGGGCGAGAACTGGCCGGGCGGCTTCATCGTCGGCCACGGGATGGACGTCGAGCTCCTTCGCGAGGCCGGCATCGAGGACGCGGACGCCGTCGTCGTGGCGACGAACGGCGACAACACGAACATCGTCGTCGGCCAGGTCGCGCAGAAGCGCTTCGGCATCGAGTGCACCGTCGTGCGGATCCTCGACCCCGCCCGCGCTGAGCTCTATTCGACCCTCGGCCTGCGCACCGTCAGCCCGACGTCGACCGCGATCGAGGTGCTCACCGAGGCGGTCAAGTCGTGCGCCGTGCGCGCACAGAAGGCGCCGGCGGCAGCCGGCTAGGTGTTCGTTCTAGTCGCAGGTGGGGGCAAGGTCGGTGCGAATCTCGCGCGGACCCTCCTGCGCACGGGAAACGAGGTTGTGATCGTCGAGCAGCGACGCGACCACTGGGAGGCGCTGGAAGAGCAGTTCGAGCACCGCGCGGTCCTCGGCGACGCCACGGAGCTGTTCGTCCTCGAGCGGGCCGGCATCGCGCGTCCGCCCGACCTCGTCGTGGCCGTCACCGGTGACGACGAGGACAACATGGTCATCTGCCAGATGGCTCGCGAGCACTACGGCGCCAAGAAGGTCATCGCGCGCGTCAACGATCCGCGCAACCAGGTTCACTTCGACCTGCTTGGCATCTCGCCGACCGTCAGCGCGACGCAGAGCATCATGGCCATGATCGAGCACGAGGTGCCGGAGCACGAGCTGATCCACCTGCTCGAGCTGCGCAAGGAGAACCTGGAGATCGTCGAGGTGCAGATCGCCAAGGACTCGCCGTCAGCCGGCAAGCACGTCTCGAGCCTCAAGCTGCCGGTCGGCTCGCGACTGATCTCGGTGATGCGAAACGGCCAGCACGAGATTCCGGATCCACAGACGAAGCTGGAGCCGGGAGACCAGGTGTTAGCGATTCTTGAAACCGGCAAGGAGGACGAGCTCCGCCGGGTACTGTTGAAGCGGTGAAGCGCGCTCTCTTCGTAGTCGCGGCCGCGTTGGCCGGCGTCGCCGCGATCGCGGTCTCCGCGCGTGGTGGAGGCGAGCGCGTCTCCTACAACTTCACGCCTGCGATCAGCGGCCTGGACGACCCCGTGCACGTTGCTGCACCGCGTAGCGAGCCGAACAACCTCTACATCGTCGAGCAGCGAGGCCGGATCAGGGTGCGCGTCGGCCGGAGCCTGCGCGCACGGCCGTTTCTCGACATCCGCAGCCTCGTCGAGTGCTGTGGCGAGCAGGGGCTCTTCTCGGTCGCGTTCCATCCCAACTACGCGCGGAACAAGCGTTTCTACGTCCAGTACACCGACCAGGACGGTGACACGCGGATCGTCGAGTACCGCTCGCGAGGGCTTGCGCGCTCCCCGCTGCGGAGACGCCAGATCTTCTTCCAGGAGGATCCGTACTCGAACCACAATGGCGGCCAGCTCGCGTTCGGGCCCGACGGCTACCTCTATGCAGGCATGGGCGACGGCGGCTCCGGCGGCGACCCCCAAAACCGTGCTCAGAACATGGCGAGCCTCTTCGGGAAGCTCCTGCGCTTCAACGTGAACGCCCCCCGGCCGCGCCCGCTGATCGCCGGGCTCGGCCTTCGTAACCCCTGGCGCTTCTCATTTGACCGGAAGACCGGCGACCTGTACATCGGGGACGTCGGACAGAACGCCTGGGAGGAGGTCGATTTCACTCCGCGTCGCAGCCCCGGCCTCGAGAACTACGGCTGGCGCGTGTACGAGGGACGCTCGCGGTTCACGAACGAGCAGCCGGCGGCCGGCAGGCTCGTCTTCCCGATCGCCATCCAGCCGAACGGCCCCAACTGCTCGGTGATCGGCGGGTTCGTCTACCGTGGGGCCGCCGTTCCGGCGGCGCGCGGGCGCTACTTCTTCGGCGACAACTGTGAGGCGCAGATCCGCACCCTGGCTGCCCCGGGCGGCGAACAGGTACGGGGCGAGTCGTTCAGCGTCAACAGCCTGTCCTCCTTCGGCGAGGATGCAAAGGGCGAGCTCTACGCGACCTCGCTCGACGGCGTCGTCTACCGGCTCGTGCCCTAGCCACGATGCCGTTCCGGCGCGTCGGCCTCGCGGCGCTATGTGCGGCTGCGCTGTCGGCCGGTATCGCGTTGGCCGGCGATGAGAGGGCGGCGCGGTCGGGCTACCGGTTCGAAGTCTTGATGCGCGGGCTGCAGGAGCCGGTGCACGTCGCCGTCCCCGCGAGCCAGCCGAACACCATGTACGTGGTGGAGAGACGTGGGCGCATCCGGGTTCGCGTTGGGGGGCGCCTCCGCGCTCGCCCGTTCCTCGACCTCCGCGGCAAGGTCTCGACCAACACGGAGCAGGGCCTCCTCTCGATGGCCTTCCATCCACGGTTCGCCCGCAACCACCTCTTTTACGTCTACTACACGGGTCGCAGCGGGGCGATCCGCATCGTCGAGTACCGGGCGCGGGGCTTTGTCGCCGACCGGCGAACCGCGCGGCAGGTCGTCGCGGTCAAGCATCCCGCGCCCAACCACAACGGTGGCCAGCTGGCCTTCGGGCCCGACGGGCGACTCTATTTCGGGATCGGCGACGGCGGCGGCAGGGGGGATCCGAGCAACCTCTCGCAGACGCTTTCCTCGCCGATGGGCAAGCTCTTCAGGATCGACGTGAACAGGCGGGCGGCGCGCGCACAGATGATGGGCTATGGGCTGCGCAACCCCTGGCGCTTCTCCTTCGATCGGCGAACCGGTGATCTCTACATCGGCGACGTGGGGCAGGACGCCTGGGAGGAGATCGACTTCACGCCGGCGGAGAGCCCCGGCCTGGAGAATTACGGCTGGCGCGTCTGGGAGGGTGAGGCGCGCAACACGAACGAGGAGCCGAACCCTTCGGGCATGCTCGTCTTCCCGGTGCACGTCTACGGGCGGACCGGAGGCGCCGCGGTCACCGGCGGGTTCGTGTACCGGGGACGCGGGGTGCCCGAGGCTCGTGGCCGTTACTTCTTCGGGGACTTCGCCAGCGGGCGGGTCTGGACGATTGTCGTCGATCAGGGGCTGGTCACCGAATACCGGCGGGAGCCGTTCTCGGTCGCGGGCCTCTCGTCGTTCGCCGAAGGCCCGCACGGTGAGCTGTACGCAGTCTCGATCTTCGGCGCCATCTACCGGCTAGTTCGCTGAGGGCCTGACGAACTCCGCGAGAGCCGCAGCGAAAGGCCGCCGGAGCCGGGCTGAGCCCGGCGGGAGGCCCACGACGGAGAGGAGAACGCTTGAACCCCCGCTGCCAGCCGCCGGCTCCTGAAACTCCTCGCGGCAAGCCTCCGCCCTCAAGGAGGGGGTCCACGGGGGAACCAGGGGTTCCCCCGTGACGGCTAGCCGGTGCGGCGGCGGATCTGCGGGCCCTGCTGGCCGAGCGCTGCGTAGGCGAGTGCCTGCAGCGAGTCGTTCAGCGTGGCGAGCTCGCGGACGACCGGAGCGAGGTGCTCACCGGCATCGAGCCGCCGGTTCAGGCGTGCGAGCTCAGCGTGCAGGCTGTCGAGGCGCTCGAGGAGCGCATCGAGCTGGCGATCGCCGATTTCGTTCTCGTTCACGCTCAAGATTCTAGGCAGAAGCCCGGCGTAGCCTCCGTAGCGCATAGACACCGACGCCGACACCGACTGCGTCCAATAGAGCGTCGAGCACGGATCCATGGCGGCCCGGCACGAAATGCTGGTGGAGCTCGTCGCTGGCCGCATACGCGATTCCGACAGCGAGCGCAGCCGGCTCACGTCCGAGAGCGCGCAGCAGCAGGAACCCGAGCATCGCGTACTCGGCGGCGTGCGCCAGCTTCCGGAGCACGAGATCCCACGTCCCGAGCCCCGTGCCGAGGTCGGGAATCGAGGAGAGCGCAAAGATCAGCCCCGCCCAGGCGACGACCGGTAGCCACAGGCTGAGCGCGCGCGGGAAGGCCACGAAGGGCCATGATAGGCTCGCCCGGAAACGGCATGCGGTCAGGGAATCCGGTGCGAATCCGGGACGGTCCCGCCGCTGTAAGGGGAGACGCTCCTCGCCGAGAAAGCCACTGGCCCGACGGGCTGGGAAGGCGGCGTGGGGGGAGCCCCGAGTCAGAAGACCTACCGCCTGCCGGCAACCCGAACCCCTCGCGGAAGGAGGATTCGTGTTCCGACGACTCTCGATCCTGGCGGTCGTGGCCACCCTGTTCGCGGTGCTCGCGGAGGCCGCCCTCGGCGTGAACGTGCGCGTGCGCGTCGAGGGCAGGACGCAGACGATCTACGGTGCCACCCAGCCACAGCTGGCCGTGCCCGCCGCTACTGCGTTGGCGGCACTCGAAGCAGCAAGCGCCCGCGGCGAGTTCTACTACCACGTCACACAGTTCTCGTTCGGTCCGTTCGTCGACCAGATCGGCCGTTACAAGGCCGAGGGGTCGAACGGCTGGACGTTCAAGGTCAACGGCGTCTCACCGCAGGTTGGAAGCGACGTCACGCCCGTGAAGGACGGGGACGTCGTCGTCTGGTACTGGGCGACGTTCGGGCCCGCCGGCGGCCCGCAAACGCTGGTGCTTCGGCGGGCCCGTCGAAACTGCTACGCGGTCGACATGCAGGACGACTCGGGCCGAGCGCAGCCGGCGGCGGGAGCGGTGCTTCTCGTCGACGGCAAGCGCCGCTCAACTCGTGCTGGACGCGCCTGCATCGGCCGCCACGTCGGGCTCGTGCGGGCGATTCGGGCGGGAGCCGTCCGATCGAACGCGCTGCCCTAGCTGTTATTTGTGCCGTCCTGGTCCTCGCCGGCTGCGGCTCGGAGCCGGCGGGGTCCGGGACGGCCTCGCTCTGGATCACCCGTGACCGGGGTCGTGAGGTCGTGCTCGTCGCAACCGTGCCGGCGGGGCTGACAGCGATGCAGGCTCTCGATAGCGAAGCCGACATCGAGACGCGTTACGGCGGCCGCTTCGTCCAGTCGATCGAAGGCGTCGAGGGCGACCTCGGCCGGCGACGGGACTGGTTCTACTTCATCAACGGCTTCGAGGGTGACCGGAGCGCGGCCGACTACGAGCTGCGGGACGGCGACGTGGAATGGTGGGATCTCCGCAGCTGGCGAAAGCGGATGCGCGAGCCGGTCGTCGTCGGGGCGTTCCCCGAGCCGTTCCTGCACGGGTTCGGCGGGCGGACCAGGCAGGTCTCGGTTCGCTACGTCACGGGAGCACGGAGTGGGGCGGCTGCGATCGGCCGCCTGCTCGGAGCAAGCTCGGTGGCCCCAGCGTCGGTCGAGGCCCCATCGGATGCCCATTTGTTCCTCGTCGCAGCGAAGACCGGCGAAACCTTCACGGCTGCTCCGCGGAACGGCGCCGGCGAGCCGGGCTCTCCGGTGAGGTTCGTCTTCTCCGGCGATGCCCGGTCGCTGGCGCGTGACCCCGACCGCTATCGGTTCCGGTACGAGGTGCCCGGGTGAGCCCCGGCCCGGCGGCCGTACTCCTCGCCGCAACCGCGGTCACGGCGCTGCTCGCCGATCGCACGGTGTCGGTAGCGGTGCTGGCGGTCGTCCTGCTCGCCGTTTGCCTGCGGGCCCCGCGTGGCCGCCGGTGGCCGTACATCGCCGGCTCGCTCAGCACTGCGCTGATGGTCTTCCTCGTCTCGCCGCTCGTCCAGCATCTCGGAACACACATCGTCTGGACCGGGCCCGACCTGCCGGTCCTCGGAACGCTCGACGTCACCGGTGAGGAGCTCGAGGTGGCGCTCTTCCAGGGAGTCCGTCTCGCTGCCGTCGGGCTCGCCTTCGCGGCGTATGCGCTGCTGCTCGACCATGACCGCCTGATCCAGGCCGCAGGGTTCGCACGCCGGTCGGTCCTCGCCGTCGGCCTCGCCACGCGGCTCGTGCCGACGCTCGAGCGCGACATCCACGGTCTGGTGGAGGCTCTGCGCGGGCGCGGAGTGGAGGTTCGCGGCCTCTGGTCGCGCGCCAGGCTGCTCTCGCCGCTCGTAGCGAACTCGCTCGAGCGTGGGCTCAACCTTGCCGAGGCGATGGAGGCCCGTGGCTACGGGCGCCCGGGTCGAACACGCACTCCGCGCCCGCCCTGGAACCGTGTTGATCACGCTGCTCTCGCCGTCGCTCCCGCACTCGTCGTGATCGGAGCAATGTGGCTCTAGTCCGGGCGAGCACAGTCAGCTTCACCTATCCCGACGGGGACGAGCCCGCTCTCGATTCGGTGTCCCTCGAGCTCGAGCCGGGCGAGGCCGTCGCTCTTCTGGGGCCCTCCGGCTCGGGGAAGTCGACGCTCCTCCGCGCGCTCTCCGGCCTCGTTCCGCACTTCCACGGCGGTCGTTTCGCCGGGCAGGTGGAGGTAGCCGGCCGCGATACTCGGCTTGAGCGCCCTGCCGAGCTCGCCTGCATGGTGGCGATGCTCTTTCAGGACCCGGAGGACCAGGTCGTCCTCGACCGGGTCGAGCACGAGGTGGCGTTCGGGCTCGAGAACCTCGGCACGCCGCCCGCCGAGATCCTGCCGCGCGCACATGCAGCGCTCGCCGCCGTCGGCGCGCAGCACCTCGCGTCGCGCCGCATCGAGACGCTGTCGGCCGGCGAGCTGCAGCGTGTCTGCCTGGCCTCCGCCTTCGCGCTCCAGCCACAGCTCCTACTCCTCGACGAGCCGACCTCGCAGCTTGATCCGGAGGGGGCCGAGGCGATCCTCGACCTCGCGCTCGAGAGCGGGGCGGCCGTCGTCATCTCGGAGCAGCGCCCGTCCTTGCCCCTCGAGCGCTGCGAGCGCGTCCTCTTCGTCGAGCAGGGGCGCCTCCTGCTGGACGCTCCAACCGGGACCGCACTCGAGTGGTTGTTCGAGCACCGGCCCGCGTATCTGCCACGTCAGCCCGCGCAGACTGGCGGCTCCGCGGTCGGCGGCGAGACGCTCTGCCGCGTTGATCGTGCCTCGTTCTCCTACGGCGAGCGATCCGTCCTGAACGATGTCTCGCTGGAGCTGCGGCGAGGTGAGATCGTTGCGCTGACCGGCCCGAACGGGATCGGCAAGACGACGCTCGCCAAGCTCGTCGCGGGCTTGCTCGAGCCGGTCGCAGGCCAGGTCGAGATGCCCGGCCGCGTCGCATACCTCTCGCAGGATCCGGGCCGGTACCTGGTCCGAGAGCGCGCCGATGAGGAAGTGGCACTCGCCGTCGGCGGAGATTTGACTCGCGCGCGGAGATCGCTCGCCGCGGTTGGTCTCTCGGGGTTCGAGCACCGGCACCCGCGCGACCTGTCGAGTGGCGAGCGTGAGCGGCTGGCGCTCGCCGCCGTGCTCGTCACGGAACCGGACGTGCTCGTGCTCGACGAGCCGACCCGTGGGATCGACCCGGTGCGCAAGAACGAGCTCGCGCGCCTCCTCCGTCGGGGCTCCGACCGCCGCGCCACCCTCGTCGTGACGCACGACCTGGTCTTCGCAGGGGACGTCGCCGACCGCGCCGTGCCCCTCGAGGTAAGGGAGCCCGCGCTTGCCTAGGCTCGCAGCTCTGGGCGCGCTCGCCGCGGCCGCGGTCGCAGCGGCCTGGACAGCCGTCGCTCCCGACGACGCCGCCCTGCCGCTCCTCCTGCTCGCTGCGGCTCTGCTCGTGGCCGGCGTCTCCTGGATCGAAGCCGGCCCCGGTGCGGCGCGCGAGGTGACTCTGGTCGCGACGCTGGCGGCGGTCGCAGCGGCGGGCAGGGTCCTGCTTGCCGCCGTTCCCGGAGTGCAACCCGTGACGGTGATCGCGGTCGCGGCGGGTGCTGCGCTCGGAGCGCGGGCCGGCTTCGCAACGGGAGCGCTCGCCGCGCTCGTCTCGAACCTCTTCCTGGGGCAGGGGCCGTGGACGCCCTGGCAGATGCTCGGCTGGGGGGCCTGCGGCCTCGCCGGTGCAGCGTTGCGCTCGTTGATCCGCCGCCGAGTCGCCTTTGCGGCGGCCTGCTTCGTCCTCGGCTTCGGCTTCAGTTCTCTCATGGATCTCTGGCTGTGGCTCAGCTTCTGGCCTCACACCTGGGAGGCGCTGACCATCGTGTACGGGCGCGGCGTCTGGTTCTCGGCCGCCCATGCCGTCGGCAACGTGGTCATCGCGCTGGCTGTGGGCCCCGAGTTACGCCGCCTGCTGGAGCGGTACGGGCGGCGGCTTCGCACCGAGGTCGTCTGGGCGTGAAGCTCGTCGCTCTCCTCCTGGCTGCGCTCGTCCTTGTCGCGCCGGCCGCCGGGTCGAGCCAGTACCTGCTCTCGCGCCAGCAACCGGACGGCGGCTTCGCCGAGCCCGGCGGCCGGTCGGACCCCAGCCTGACCGCCTGGGCGGTGCTCGGCCTCGCGGCAGCCGGTCGTCCCCCACAGTCGGCGGCGCAGTACCTCGTGGGCAAGCCGTACCCGCAGGCAACCGACCTTGCGCTGAGAATCCTCGCCCTCCACGCTCTCGGCGAGGACACGCGCGCCCTTCTCGAGCAGCTCGAGAGCCTCCGGCGTGCCGACGGACGGATCGGCACGCTCGTCAACTCGACGATCTGGGGCGTGCTCGCCCTGCGGGCGACGGGACGGCCGGCGGGGACGAGCGTGCGCTACCTCCTTCGCCAGCAGCGGCCAAGTGGCGGCTGGTCGTGGTATCCCCGCGGCCTCGCCGACTCGAACGACACCGCTGCTGCCGTCCAGGCGCTCCGGGCTGGGGGTGTCTCGGCCCGGGCGCGGCCGATCCGGCGAGCGCTCCGTTATCTACGCAGGCTGCAGGGGCGCGACGGCGGTTTTCCGCTCGTCCCGGGCCGTGGCTCGGACGCCCAGTCGACGGCCTGGGCGATCCAGGCGTTCGTGGCGGCAGGCGCCGCCCCGGGCCGTGCTTCGTTCCGCTACCTGGCCGGGCTCCGCCGGTCCGACGGGAGCTTCCGCTACTCCCGCCGGTACGCAATCACTCCCGTCTGGGTCACAGCTCAGGTGGACATGGCCCTCGCGAGGAAGCCACTGCCTTAGGCACCGCTCGCGGTGCCTACCTCAGGACATGCGGGCTTCGCCCGCGTGTCCGTCGGAAATGACCGGTCGAACCGATCGACGGGCAACCCGCGCGGTCTCTAGGATCAAAGCCGTGGCGCGCGTCACTGCCTCGCTCGTGTCGATCGGCAACGAGCTCCTCTCCGGCGACACGATCAACACGAACGCCGCGTGGCTGGGGCAGGAGCTGGAGGAGCTCGGCATCTCGGTCACCCTGATGGCCGTGCTTCCGGACGACATCGATCGCATCGGCGACTTCGTCCGGACCGAAGCGCCGAACGCCGAGTACATGATCGTCACGGGCGGGCTCGGCGGGACGCCCGACGACGTCACCCGAGAAGGCATCTCGGCCGCCTTCGAGGCACAGCAGGCCGAGGTCGTCGACCTCGCCGAGCGCCTGCGCAACCGCTTCCCGGCCGACCGTGAGTACGCGGCACGCTGGGCCCAGCTACCCACGGGTGCGCGTCCGATCGAGAACCCGCTCGGCGGCGCCCCGGGGTTCGTGATCCAGAACGTTTACGTCCTGCCGGGCCTGCCCGCGGAGATGAAGGCCATGTTCCACGTGATCGTCGGCGAGCTGCGCAGCGAGCGTCCGATCTCCTCCTGGCGGCGCACGTATGAGACGACCGAGGCGCGCATCGTCGGCGTCCTCGAGGCGATGGGCGACCGCTACCCCGGGGTCCTCGTCGGCTCGTACCCGAAGTTCCACGCCGACGGCGCGAGTGTCGAGGTCGTCGTCAAGTCGAGCGACCCGGACGCGCTGCAGGCGGCAATCGACTGGCTGGAGCCCGCCCTGGACGAGGCCACGCAACGCTAATGAGACCTGTCCGGTGCCTGGCACCGGACAGGGCCGGAAGTCAGCAATTTGGCATACCTAGATGTTCTAGGTATCGTGTGAACGTGCCGGTCGACGCGCTCAAGGGTCACCTCGATCTCGTCCTGCTCGCCGCGCTCGCCGAGGGCGAGGCTTACGGTTACGCGCTGATCGACGAGATCCGCGGCCGCAGCGACGGTGCGTTCGACCTCGCCGAGGGCACCGTCTACCCGGCGCTCTACCGGCTCGAGGCGGGCGGGCTGCTCTCCAGCGACTGGACGGTGGCAGCGGGTCGGCGCCGGCGGATGTACCGGCTGACGAAGCGTGGCCGCGCCGAGCTCGCGAAGGAGAGGGGGGAGTGGAAACGGTTCTCGGACACGATGAAGGCGGTCGTGGCGTGATCGAGCGCTACCTCGCCGACCTGTCCGCGCAGCTTGCGTTCTACGGAGTGCGCGGCCGCCGCGCAAAGCGGGTCGTCGCCGAGTCGCGCGACCACCTCCTCGAGCTCGCCGCCGAGGAGGGCGAGCAGGGCGCGGTCGCCCGCTTCGGCCCCTCGCAGAGGATCGCCGTCGAGGTCGCCCGCATTGTCCAGCCGGTCGTGCTGTTCCGGTCGGCCCTCGTCTTTTTCGGCGCGCTGGCGCTCTTCGTGCTGCCCCTGTACGCGATCCCCGAGAACACGCTCCCGCCCGCGCCGTGGGACGAGCGCCCGGGATACCTGACGTGGAAGCTCTACGTGTCCGACGGTGCTTTCGGAGTCGCCGTCGTCGCAGCTCTGGTTGCGGTCGCCGCCGCGCGGCGCCGTCGGAGGCGCACCGCGTTCGTCGCTCTCAGCCTCGCAGGCGCCTCTCTCGCGGTGTGCGCGGGGGTCGGGGCAATCGGAGCCGTGCAGTGGGCCCAGGTCGTGCCCGGAAGCCGCACGACGCTCGTCCTGACCCTGGTCGCCACCGCGTCTCTATGGTGCGTCGCCGCCGCGTCGCTAGCATCGGCAGGGCGTGTCCGTCGCTTCCCCCGAGACCTACCTGGCTGATCTCAACCCCGCGCAGCGGGAAGCCGTCGTCAATACCGAGGGGCCGCTCCTCGTCGTCGCCGGTGCGGGCTCCGGCAAGACGCGCGTGCTCACGCACCGGGTCGCGCACCTGATCAACGCCTGTGGGGTGAAGCCGAACGAGATCCTGGCCATCACCTTCACCAACAAGGCGGCGGGCGAGATGCGCGAACGGCTCGAGAACATGCTCGGCAACGCGCCGAACTGGATCCTGACCTTCCACTCGGCGTGTGGCCGGATGCTTCGGCGTGAAGCCCAGCGCCTCGGCTACCGCTCGAACTTCACGATCTACGACCAGGCCGACCAGGTCCGCCTGACCAAGCAGGTGCTCGAAGAGCTCGACAAGGACCCGAAGCGCTTCGTCCCGCGCGGCATCCACGCGCAGATCTCGACGGCAAAGAACAACCTCGTCGGTCCCGAGGAGTACAAAACGCGCGTCGCATCCTTCTACGACCAGACCGTCGCCGACGCGTACGAGCTCTACCAGAAGCGCCTCTCCGACTCGAACGCAGTCGACTTCGACGACATGCTCTACCTCACCGTCAAGGTGCTCGAGAACTTCCCGGAGGCGCGCGAGCACTGGCAGAAGGCCTTCCGCTACATCCTCGTCGACGAGTACCAGGACACGAATCACGCGCAGTACCGGCTCCTCCAGCTCCTGGCTGAGAAGCACAGGAACGTTTGCGCCGTGGGCGATCCAGACCAATCCATTTACGCCTTCCGCGGCGCCGACATCCGCAACATCATGGAGTTCGAGCGCGATTTTCCCGACACGCGCACGATCGCCCTCGAGCAGAACTACCGCTCGACGAACACGATCCTGCGAGCTGCCAACGCCGTCATCTCGAACAACCGCGAGCGCAAGCCGAAGAACCTCTTCTCGGAGCTCGGCGAGGGTGAGCCCGTGCATGCCCTGGAGGTCGAGGACGAGCATGCCGAGGCCCGCTTCGTCGCGGCGGAGATCGCCGCCCTCGTCGAGGAAGGCTTCTCGGGCTCGGAGATCGCGGTCTTCTACCGCACGAACGCGCAGTCGCGAGTGCTGGAGGACGTGCTCGTCCGCCAGGCGATCGCGTACCAGGTGATCGGCGGCCCGCGCTTCTACGAGCGCGCCGAGGTCAAGGACGTGATCGCGTACCTCCAGGTGATCGACAACCCCTACGACGCCGTCTCGCTGCTGCGAATCGCGAACAAGCCCCGGCGCGGGATCGGCGACTCGTCGCTCGCCCGGCTCCAGACCTACGCCAACGCGCACGGGATCTCCCTCTGGGAGTCACTCGAGTTCGCGGAGGAGGCAGGCGTCGGCGCGGCACCGCTCAAGGCGGTCCGAGCTTTCCGCACGATGGTGCAGTCGCTGATGTCCGGCGCGTTGGAGCTGACCGTGCCCGAGCTCGTCGAGCGCGTCCTCCAGCGGAGCGGCTACCTCGACGCGCTGGAGGCGGAGCGGACGATCGAGTCCCAGGGCCGGATCGAGAACCTGCAGGAGCTCGTCGGCGTCGCCCAGGAGTACCAGGCCTCCGCGCCAGAGCCGAGTCTCTCGAACTTCCTGCAGGAGATCTCGCTCTACTCCGATCAGGACGCAATCCGCGGCGAGCAGAGCCTCGTCACGCTGATGACGCTCCACAACGCGAAAGGCCTCGAGTTCCGAGCCGTGTTCATGATCGGGATGGAGGAGGGGATCTTTCCCCACTCCCGCGCGCTCGAAGAGGCTGGGCTCGAGGAGGAGCGGCGGCTCGCCTACGTAGGCATGACGCGGGCACAGGAGCGGCTGACGCTGACGCATGCCTCAGCGCGCTCGCTCTGGGGCGCGCGGTCCTACAACCTGCCGTCCCGCTTCCTCGACGAGCTTCCCGAGGAAGGCGTTGAGCGCGAGCAGCTGCGCCCGACCTCCTGGACGGGCTACAACGCTCCAGGCGGGATCACGCCGCGCGGAGACCATCCCGATCTCTCGACCGGCGACTCGGTGGTTCATGGCACGCTCGGCGAGGGCGTGGTGACCCAGATCGAGCCCGGCGGCGTCGTCACCGTTCGCTTCGCGGACGGGTCGGAGCGGAAGCTGATGCTCGACTATGCCCCGCTCGAGCGAATCCCGTGAGCGTCGAGATCCGCGTTCCGACCGAGCAAGAGATCGACCGCTGGTTTTCCGTCGTCGGTGCGAGCTTCTCCGACGAGGTGAAGGAAGAGGACAAGGAGCACGACAAGCGGATGCTGCCGCCCGATCGCAGGCTCGCTGCTTACGAGGACAGCGTGATGATCGGCACCGCGGCAGACATTCCGCTGACGTTGACGATTCCGGGTGGTGAGCTACCGGCCTCAGGGCTGACCATGGTCGGGGTCCTGCCGAGCCACCGGCGGCGGGGTGTGCTGACGGGGTTGATGCGCCGCCACCTGGACGCTGCTCGGGAGCGTGGTGAACCGCTCTCCATCCTCTGGGCGTCCGAACCTCCGATCTATGGGCGTTACGGATACGGCGTCGCGACCATGCGAGCCTGGATCGCGGCCGACCGCGACCGCGTCGCATTCCGGGGCTCGCCCGAGCCGGCCGGTCACGTGCGGCTCGTCGACTTGGACGAGGCGGAGCGGATCCTGCCGCGTCTGTACGAGCGAGTCCGTAAGGGGACGCCGGGAATGTTCGCGCGCACGCCCGAGTGGTGGCGCGAGTACAGGCTTCCCGACCCCGAGCACAGGCGCCACGGAGGCGGCCCCCGCTTCATCGCCGTTCTCGAGCTGGACGGTCAGCCGGAGGCGTACGCCATGTACCGCGTGCACGAGAAATGGCCCGAGGCCTTCCCGGCCTCTCTGCTCCGCGCACAAGAGACCGTCGCTACCTCGCCGCTGGCCTCGCGAGAGATCTGGCGCTTCCTCTTCGGCGTCGATCTCGTGGCCCGCATCGAGTCGGCGTGGCTGCCGATCGATCACCCGCTCCTCCTCCTGGTGACCGACCCTCGCCGGCTTCGCCCGAAGCTCAGCGACGGCCTCTGGCTGCGGATCCTCGACCTCGAGCGCGCGCTCGGCGCGCGGTCCTACGCCGCCGAAGGGTCAATCGGCCTCGAGCTTCGCGATTCGTTCGTGGACGACAACGACGCGGTCTGGACACTCGAGGCGGGGAAGGACGGCGCGGAGGTACGGCGCGGGGGAGAGGCCGAGCTCCGGCTCGACATCGGCGACCTTGCGTCCACCTACCTCGGCGCCCTCTCCTTCGGGCGGCTCGCCGCGGCCGGGCTCGTCGAGGAGCTCGTGGAAGGCGCCGTCGATCGGGCAGACGCACTCTTTCGCACCCGCAATGCGCCCTGGTGCCCGGAGGTCTTCTAGCCGGGAGAGGGGCGCGGACAGACCAGCCCGCGCCCCTCTGACTTAGGCCGTCCTACCTCCTGAAGATCTCGTGGACGGCACCCTGCGAGATCGAAACCACGTAGAGGTTCCCGTTCGGCCCTGTCTCGATGTCCGTGCTGACACCGAAGTCGCTGCCGAACAGCAGCGTCTCGCTCTCGGTGAGGTCGTGTTTCGCTGTGTTGTCGGCGACGCGGTCTTCCAACCGCGGATCGTCGACCGCGATCTTCCGCCGGTTACCGGTCAGGTTGAAGCGGAAGAGATAGCCGCCGACCGTCAGCGGCGTCGCCGCTCCGGCGAACAGGTCGTTCTCGTACTGCGGCCCGAGCGCACGGCTGCGGAGGAAACCGATCCCAGCCGGCGGCACCGCGAACTTCCAGCTGAACTCCGGGTCGCTGTAGTGCGAGCCGGGCAGCACGAAGAGTCGCGACAGCGCCTCCCCCGGCGTGTCGGCAAGCCGAGTGGGCGGCCAGCGGATCTGCTGGAGCTGCGCCCCCGCGAGTCCGCCCGACGGGGGCAGGGTGAGCTCGATCTGCTTGAACTGAGCGATCCGGGCGACGGGGCCCATGATCTGGATCCAGCCGCCGTTCATGCCGGGCTCGACCCGGTTCAACTCGTCGAACGAGTCGTCGGCGTTCTGCTGGTCCCAGAGGCTCCCGGAAACCGGGTCGAAGGCAATGCCGAACGTGTTTCGGAGGCCATAGGCGAAGAGCCTCCGAATGTTCGCAGCGGCCTCGGTCCCGCCCGGGACGCCTGTGAACGGGTTGTCGCCGGGCGTCGAGCCGTCGTCGTTCAGGCGGAGGATGACACCGCTCAGGTGCGAGTTGTCAGGCGCCGGCCCGCCGAACTGGTCGTCGGCAGTCGGCGGCGTTGGCCCCTGCGGCAGGTTCTGCATGTGACCGCGGCGCCCGAGATCGCCGGCGGCGACGTACAGCTTTCCGTCGGGCCCAAAGGCGAGAACGCCGCCGTCATGGTTGCCTCGCGCCGGCTGGGCAGAGTCGCCCTGTCCCGGCGGATCTGGTGCTCCGTCGTGCTGGAAGGCGCGGAGCTGCAGAAGATTGTGGTCGTAGACGAGCTCGGAGCCGATCAACTCGAAGCGGTCGACGCGGTTCCCGCGCAGGGGTACCCGCAGGAGGTCGCCGCTATCCGGTCCGAACATGGCGTCGTCCGAGCACGTCTGCTCCTCCGGGAAGAAGTCGCCGTCGGGCACGGCGGTGGCGTGGCACGACCAGTAGAGGTACACGCCTCGGTCGGTCGGGAAGTTGGGGTGCAGGGCGAGGCCGAGCAGGCCCCGCTCCGATGCGAAGTTGACCGACAGGTCGACGAGGACACTCTGGACGGCGCCGTTCACGACCCGCTTGACACGGCCGGTGGCCTTCTCGGTGACGAGGAAGTCGTTCGGACCGAGAAAGGCCATCGAGCTGGGCTGGTCGAGGCCGCTGACGACGGTCCTGACGGCGAGGTTCGGGTCGACGACCGTCGGGCCTCCCTGGGCGCCGACGGTCGAGGTTCCCGTCCCGACCGAGAGCGCAATGCCGATGAGAATCGCCGCAGCCAAGATTGGTCGAATCACTCGCTTCACTTGAGACCTCCAGGTTCGTAGGGCTCGATCGGGAGCAAGCGAGGGCGGCCCGCGCCCGAGTCGAAAGGCGCGGCGCAGAAGATGTAGGGCCGATCTTCCCCCCGTCGGCTGCATACCTAGCTAGGTGGGTATACGGAGAGCCGGCGCGGGCGGTTTTGCCTGGGCACCGGGCTCGGCCGTCGAAAACGCGGCTACAATCGGCTGACCGGGGCGGTTAGCTCAGTTGGGAGAGCACCAGCTCGACAAGCTGGGGGTCACTGGTTCGAGCCCAGTACCGCCCACCTCACGAAAACCCCGCTAACGCGGGGTTTTCTCGCTGAAAGGCCTCATGCGGTCGACCGCGTCGAGCCTGACTGATTCCCTGGGCGCATATGCCGCTAGTAAACGCCGTACGAGTCTTATATTCTGCGAAGCACTGGAACGTGCCGCTTCGTGGGGACGAAGCTGCGTTCACGAACAGAAGAGGGAGGGGATGCGATGAGCGGCCACAAGCGACGCCTCGCAAAGCTGCTCGCCCTGCCGGTTCTCGCGGCCTGCGGATTTCTTATCGCGGGAACGCTCGCGGGGGTGGGCGCGGCGCACGAGACGACGCCTCCGCCGACCACGGCGCCGCCGGCCGGCGAAGGTTGCACACCTGGCTACTGGAAGAACCATCCGGAGTCGTGGCCGGCGACGGGATTCTCCACCGGGCAGACGCTTGAAAGCGTCTTCGACGTTCCCGACGGCCTCGGCCTTGATAGTAAGACCCTACTCGCAGCTCTGCAGACGGGCGGCGGCGGCGTCAACGCCCTGCTCCGGCATGCGGTCGCGGCGCTTCTGAACTCGGCGCATCCAAGCGTCGACTACGACCTGACGACGGCTCAGGTCATCTCCATGACCAACGCCGCCTTGGCGAGTGGAGACTACGAGCCGACGAAGGACATCTTCGAAGGCTTCAACGAGCAGTCGGCTCCGGGCTTCTGCGACTAGCCCTTCGCCGTATAGCGCATGCTGCGGGCCGGATCCATCCGGCCCGCAGCCCTACTAACGGCGCCACCTAACCGGACTGGACAGGCGCTTATGGACGAACAGTTGACAAATGGAGGGGCCATGACCTTCCCTTTCTCGAACACGAGGACGGACGCCTGCTGATCCATGAGTGCTCCACATGCCGGCGACACGATTCCGCTTGGCCCAGGCGAAGACCGATCGAATGGATAGCGGAGCCCCACGCCTCGGTAAGACGCGGAGCTCCCTGATGTGAAACGCCGTTAGTGGCCGCAGTTGTGACCCGGTAGGTGCGGCGGCTGGTGTCCGGGGGACGAACGTAAAGCCGGATCGCCACGCCGCCAGGTAACACACAATCCGCTCGGGATGCGCAAGGTCCTTGAGGTTGTGCTCGCCGAGGTCGCGCAACGAGATGTCGTCGAGATCGTCGTCGGCGAGGACGGACGCGGTGGACTGGGACGCGAGGATCTGCCCGCCGTGGCCGGCGGCCATGATTCGCGCGGTCCTGTGGACGCCCATCCCGTGGTAGCGGCCCTCGTCGGAGAGGACGGGCTCGCCGGTGTGCATCCCCATGCGGACGCGGAGCACCGCACCCTCCGGCCAGTCGTACGATGCGAGCGCACGGCCGTCGGCGGCCGCAGCCGCGGCATCGCGCGCTCGTGAAAACACGTAAAAGAAGGCGTCGCCCTGCGTGTCGACTTCCTCGCCGCCGTGCGCGGCGAACGCCTCGCGCAGGAGCCGCTGGTGCTCCGCGAGTACCGCGCCGTACCGGTCGCGGAGCTGCTTGAGCAGGTGCGTCGAGCCTCGGCGTCCGTGAAGAGGAAGGTGACGGTGCCCTCGGCCGCTGGGCCATTCCTCCTAGTTACGTCTCTTTCGGGACTGCTTGTCAAGCAGCGCACCTCGGTCGCAGAGCTCTACAGCTATACCGCGGAGTCGAGGATCTCGGCGTGCTCGCTCTCGGGCGGGGTGCCGTAGGCATAGACGAGGAGATCCTCGTCGCCGTGGTTCACGTTCTGGAGCGTTGTGCCCGGCTCCACGTGGATGAGCCCGCCCGTGGGCACGTCCTGGCGCTCCGGCGGGTCGCCGAGATACATGGAAAGCGTCCCCGCGAGCACGACGAACGTCTCCTCCTGAAGCGGATGCTTGTGGCGGCGCCCCTTGGCGCCGGGCTCGTAGCGCCAGAGGTTCGCGCGGGTATGGGCGAAGCCGGCCAGCTCGCTTAGCTCGGCGACGTGGCGTGGCGCCTCCTCGGGCTCGTGGGGGCGCGTCTTCCAATCGAGTTGGTCGGGACGGATCACGCGAAAGGCCATGCTGGGAGCCTAGTACGATCGATCTGCGCTTTGCCCGCCCAAGGTCGCATCGTGACCAGAGAGGCGACCCCCGCCGATTGGCCGGCCATGTGGCCATTCGTGCGCCGGATCGCCGGCGCCGGCGAGACGTTCTCCTGGGACCGGGACATCACGGAGGAGCAGGCGCGGGCACTGTGGTTCCCCGAGCCGCCGGGCCGGAGTGTCGTCGCCGTCGATCTCGACGGGATCGTCCTCGGGGCGGCGGCCTTCTACCCGAATCAGGGCGGCCCCGGCTCTCACGTTGCTAGCGCGAACTTCATGGTCGACCCGAACCATGCCGGGCGCGGTGTCGGCCGAGCGCTCGGCGACCACGTTCTCGAACAGGCGCGCGCCGACGGCTACCGCGCGATGCAGTTCAACGCCGTCGTCGAGACCAACACCGCGGCGATCCGGCTGTGGCGCTCGCTCGGCTTCGAGGTGCTGGCGACCGTGCCGGACGGCTTTCAGCACCCGATCGAAGGCTACGTCGGGCTGCACATCATGTACCGCCGCCTCTGATAGCCCGGTCGGGGTGAACGAAGTGTTTAGCGCTTTCTAGATGTTCGGAAGCCAGCCGTCGCGATATGGCGTCGGCTCCGGCTCCGGAAACCGAGCGTACGCGAGCTCCGCATCGCTCGTCTCCTCTTCGACGCCGGCTCCGTGCCGCAGCGCGACCTCGTCGACGGTGTAGCCGCCCCAGGCGTCGCCGTCCTGATGCTCGCGTGCGCCGACTGCGAGCACTGCGCACGGGCCGTCACCGGCTCCGACGATGATGTGCTTCGTTCCCGGCGGACAGTGGACGAGGTCCCACCGGCCAAGCTGATGTTCTTCGCCTTCGACGATGAGCAGCGCTTCGCCCGACAGCACGACGAAGTCCTCCTGGTCGGCCTCCCAGTGGTACATGCCGATCGGCTCACCCGGCCCGAGGACGAACAGCGTGATTCCCACCTGCGGAAAGTCGGTCGGGCCCTCGAACGGCAGCGAAAAGCCGCGACCTGGCCGGTCGCGCCAATGCGCTTCGCGCGCGTTGAGGACGAACCATCCTTCTCCGGCGGGCACGAGCCCAGCTTCGGTCTCTTCGCGCGGCGCCTCTGGAACCGTCACTTATCCGACGCGTTCCAAGAACTTGACAGTGCGCTCCTTCAGCAGAGCTGCCGCCTCTTCATCGAAGTCGCTGAGGCTGCTATCCGCAAACAGGTGACCGTCGCCTGGATAGAGAAACAGCTCGGCGTTCGCGACCTCGTCGACGAGGGCCTGGGCGGCTGCCATGTCCTCCTCGAACCACTCGTCCGCGTCCATCGCGTGGATCTGGACGGGAACGCCGTCCGGCCAGGGCGAGTCGAACTCCGAGGTCGGCAGGCACGCGCTCAGCAGCAATGCTCCTTGGGCGCCGGGACGCGTCTGGGTGAGCATCTGGGCCGGCATGACGCCCAGTGAGAAGCCGGCGTAGACGAGCTCCGCGGGCAGACCCTCCGCAGAAGCCACGCCTCGCTGGAGGATCACGTCGAAACCGACCTCCTTCGCGTAGGCGACCCCGCCGTCGAGCTCCGCGAACGTCTTGCCGTCGTACAGATCCGGTGTGTGGACCTTGTGGCCGGCTGCCCGCAGCTCGTCGGCGAACGCGAGGAATCCCGGGGTCTGTCCTTGTGCGTGGTGAAACAGCAGTATCTCGGCCACCGGGTCACTCTAATCAACCAAATGTCGATCTGGGTCGAGCGCGTTCGTCGTCCTAGGTAAGGCCGGACCGACCACGAGAAGGAGCGACGATGAAATACCTGATGCTGGTCTGCTGGGACGCCGAGAAGATGGACGCCCAGACCGAGCCCGATCCGACTGACACTGCGGACGAGGAGAGCTTCCCCTGGCTGGACGACCTCCAGGCGCTGGGCAGCTGGGTCATCGGCGACCAACTGGCTCCGCCGCGCCGGGCGCGCTCCGTCCGCGTCCGCGACGGGAAGGCGATCGTCACCGACGGGCCGTTCGCCGAGACCAAGGAGGCGGTCGGCGGGTTTGACATCATCGAGTGCGGCAGCCTGGAGGAGGCCGTCGAGATCGCGGCCGGACACCCTGTCGCGCAGACGGGGACGATCGAGGTCCGGCCGCTCTGGGGGAACTGCCATGGAGACGTTCAATCTCTTCAGCGGTGAGACCGATGAGGGGCCGCCGGAGGCGCCGGGGTACAGGTGTCGGGCCGCCCGCGTTGGGTCCAAGCTCGGAGGATCGAGGCTCGGCATGAGCGTCTATGACCTGCCGCCGGGCGAGGCGATCGGCCCTTACCACTTCGAATGGACCGACGAGGAGTGGCTGATCGCGCTCGAGGGTCAGGTGACGATCCGTACGCCGGAAAGTGAGCGTGTTCTCGATCCCGGCGAAGTTTTGTGCTTCCCGGCGGGTCCCGAAGGCGCCCACCAGGTACGGAATGACCCTCAGGTGTCGAGCTAGAGTTGCTCGCCGTGCCAAGGGTGCTCGTGACAGGTATGTCAGGTACGGGCAAGTCGACCGTGCTCGTCGAGCTCGCCCAGCGGGGTCATCGTGTCGGGCTGCACATCCAATCAGGGGAAGTTCTACGACCGATTCGACGCCGTCGTCCTACTGAGAGTGCCGGTCGACGTTCTTCTGCAGCGGGCGCTTCGCGAGTCACCAACCCGTACGGAAAGGACCCGGCTGAGCGTGAGCGCATCACTCGGGATCTCGACAAAATAGAACCGCTCTTGCGCGCGACCTCGACGGTTGAGATCGAGGCTACTCAGCCGCTTCACGAAGTCGTTGATGCAGTGGAGGCGCTGGCTGGGCGAGATAGTGATCTTGTGGGAGATGGGCCGGGCAATCTAGGAGCGTAACGATGGAAAAGAAACCTGCGAGAGTCTTGGGCCCGAAGGACGGCAAGGCTGGCTTCCTCGGAAGCATCGGGGTCCGGCTCATGATCGACGGGCTCGAGTCCCGCGGCGGCTTCTCGTTGGTCGAGCACCCGATGTCTGCGCGCGCCCTCGCCGCACCGCTGCACCGGCACAGTCGCGAGGACGAGTACAGCTACGTGATTGAGGGACGGGTTGGTGCACTGCTTGGCGATGAGGTGGCGGTCGGAGTTCCCGGCGACCTGATCTTCAAGCCGCGTGGCCAGTGGCACACGTTCTGGAATGCAGGCGACGAACCCGCCCGGCTTCTGGAGATCATCTCCCCAGCCGGCTTCGAGCAGTACTTCGCCGAGCTAGTCGAGCTTGGCGGCTCCACCCAGGCTGAACCGCGGGACCTGGCTGCCCTCTCGGCGAGGTACGGCCTCGAGGTGGACGCCCAAAGCATTCCCGTCCTCGTCCGGCGCTTTGAGCTGACGTTTCCCGGCGAGCCGCTCTAACGCGGCGCCGGTGCCGGCACTCGGTCGGCTCAATCCGGTGCGTCTACCGACCCGCGCGCTCAAGGTCGAGGCGGCGCGAAGGGTGCTGCTCGGGTTGATATCTAGCGGCCGATCAGTTCCTTGAACGCGGGCTCGTCGCGGATCGAATCGAAGTCCGAATCGTCCTTTGCGAGCGCGCGAGACCGCTCCGACATGTCGATCGCGCGCCGGAGGTGGTCGATCGCGTCGGCCGGCCGGCCGGCGAGGCTTTCGCAGCAGGCGACGTTGTAGAGCAACTCAGGGTACTCCGGATGAGCCTCGACCAGTACGCGGCCGCGTTCGGCCGCCTCGGCGTACTCGCCTCTTTGGTAGAGGGCGCCGAGCGGGGCCCAGAGTTCCCAGCCGACGGGCTCGTACGCCTTTCCCGGGGTCCCGCCGAGCGCGATGATCGTCGTCTCGGGCTCCTCGGCGAACGCCGTTCGCTTCACACCGGGGTGGGCAAAGACGAGGGTGCCGGCGGGTGCGTCCACCCGCTCCCCGTCCAGCTCGAACATCGCACGCCCCTGCAGCACGACGTAGAGCTCCTCGTTCTCCTCCGCCTCGTCGTGCTCATTGATGATCCGGTCGCCCGCGTCACGGGCCGTCCATGCGTTGACACCGAAGGCCGTGATGCCGAAGTGGTGCCGGACCGGTCGCCATGGACAGCGCCCGTCGTCCATCTCGTCGATCTGGTCGAGGTGCGCGACCGCGTAACCACTCATAGGACCCCCTTCAGGTCGTCGTCACTCGCCGCGATCTCGGCGAGCCTAGCCGCTGCTGTTGGTTATCGGCTGGATGACGGGCGATTGCGATCGTCGTCGTATGCGCCAGTGTTCGGAATGTTCCCCGAGGAGGAGCGCACGGACCCTTATGCTCTGGCGGTGCGGACCGGCGTGGAAGTCGCGGTGTTCGTGACTCGCAAGAGTGATTCCGAAGTTCTGATCGTTCACCGTTCACCGGAGCAAGGGGGTTATTGGCACGTAGTCGCCGGCGGAGTGGAGCCCGGCGAAACAGTGGCGCAGGCCGCCGAGCGAGAATTGCATGAAGAAACGGGTTTAGCCGCGAAGGTCACGGCCGGGGTCGAAGTGATCGAGTACGTCTACTCCATCACCGAGGAGCCCGCGGCCCGACGGAACCAGCACGACCCTGCAGTCGTCGAGGTGGAAGTGACGTGCTTCTGCGTGTCTGCCCCGGATGACTGGGAGCCAAAGCTCGATTGGGAGCATGACGGTCACCGCTGGTGTGCGCCAGCCGAGGCGCTCCAGACGCTGCGCTGGCCAGAGACCGCTCAAGCACTCCGAAAGCTCTTGACGTTCGAATCACGTTGACGCCACCCCCGGCAGGGTGGAGTCGCCTGCGCCAGCATGCGAGAATGTCACACGACCGCCCGGGCGAGTCGGGAGGTGCGGCGACCGACACCGGCTAGGTTTCGCGGCGATGGCCACTCGAGATGCCGCCTGTCACTGCGGGCAACTTCGTCTGGAAGTTGCGGGCGATCCGTTTGCCGTCTCCATCTGTAACTGTCTTGCCTGCCAACGCCGGACCGGAAGCGCCTTCGGGATGCAGGCGGGCTTTAAAGCGGATCAAGTGCAGGTCGTCGGTCGCTTCAGCGACTACGCGCGAATCTCGGACGAGGCAGACAGGAAGGAGCACGTCTTCCATTTCTGCCCTGACTGCGGCTCACAGGTCTTCTACACGGAACCGACGGAGCCTGACCTGGTCGTCGTCTCGGTCGGCTCGTTCGCCGACCCGTCGTTCCCGCCGCCGACGGAGTCGGGCTACGATTCTCGCCGTCATCACTGGGTGGGGCTGCCCGACTCGATCCAGCGGTACGCCCTCGAGCTTTGGGACTCGGTGCGACCTCTCTACGACGCCGGCAGGTACGCGGAGGCGGCGGACGCGGGCCGCGAGCTCATCGAGGCCCGCCCCGACCAGGCGTACCTCTACTACAACGTGGCGTGCTGCGAGAGCCTCGCGGGCCGGACAGCCGACGCCATCGAGCACCTACGCCGGGCGATCGACATGTGGGAGGGCTGCCGCGACATGGCGAAGGAGGACTCCGACTTCGATCCGATCCGGAGCGAGCCCACTTTCGAGGAACTGGTCGGCGGCTAGGGGCAAGCTCACAGGGGCCATTCGCGCACGGTCACGCGCCCGAATTGGTCCCGCCGGCGCAGCTCGGTGGCTACAGCACCGCGTGGTGGGCCAGCAATCCTCTCACCCGACTGACCTTCAAGTAAGGCGAGTCGCCGCCCTCGCGGGCGACCCGACCCGTGGGCGCAGCGCCCGTCGCAGCCCGACCGATACGAGAGCGGCGGCTACGGGCACCACGAGGAAGGCGGCGGAGAACACGGCGAGCGCGAGAACGGCGGCGAGCGCAAAGACGGCTGCGAGGCGGATGCGCCCGTCGAGGATCCGGATCGCCGAGACGATCGCCAGCACGTAGACGGCGATGAAGAGCGCCGACGTGGCTCGCACGAGGTCTTCGGCGCTGCCGACGCCGGCGACTAGCCCGGCGAGCAGCGTCACTCCGACAGCGGCGATCACGGCGAGCGGACGCCGGGGGACGCTTCGGTACGCGTCAGATGCAAGCCATCGCGGCAGCGCCCCGGACTCCGCCAGCGACGCCGACAGCTTCGCCGCGCCCGCGAGATAGACGTTCATCGTCCCCATCGTCAGGGCGACCGCGAGCACCGCGGTCGCGTTGCGGCCGATCTGGCCGAAGCCGACCGAGATCAGGTCGGCGAGTGGAACGCGCGAGTCGGTTCCGACCGTGACGCCGATCGTCGCGACCGCGAGGCCGATGTAGAGGACGGTGACGATGCCGAAGGCGACGCCCACCGCGCGC